>Ga0194132_10002765_pt1 | contig 32283 bp, 34 predicted proteins | sample TA2KigOf80mmetaG_FD_148612 | JGI IMG/M metagenome (GOLD analysis project Ga0194132, IMG submission 148612) | Freshwater microbial communities from Lake Tanganyika, Tanzania - TA2015054 Kigoma Offshore 80m | ecosystem: Environmental > Aquatic > Freshwater > Lake | place: Tanzania: Lake... | reverse complement strand
CCACAACCTCAACTTCACGCAGCTTCCCGATGATCTGCTCGGCCGTAAATCGCTGACGCGGCATCCCATTCTCCATTCAAAAGTGGGCCAATCCTAACTCTGGGCTTGGACCACTTTCGACAGGGCAGACCAATGCCGCACAGCGTCGCCGTGCGCACATAGGGCCGCAGGAAGTCGGACACCGTGTAGCCGTGGAAGCCCTCGCGTTGGTAGGCCTCGAGCTTGCCGCCGGTGGACACCGCCGACAGCACCCGCTTGCCGCGTAGCGCCGTGCCGCCGTGGCCGTAAGCCCAGCCTCGCTCGAGCACGCGGTCGATCCACTCCTTGAGGATCGGCGGGCCGCTGTACCACTGCAGCGGATGGTGAAGCACGAGCAGGTCCGCTTCCGACAAGAGCTTCTGCTCCGCACCCACGTCGATCTCGTAGTCGGGGTAGAGCGCATACAGGTCGCGCACCGTGACGCGGTCGAGTTCGCGCACGGCCTCCGCCATCGCCTGGTTGACCCGCGACAACTCGGGGCGCGGATGGGCATAGAGGACGAGAACGGCGGCGCTCACCCACGCCGCGTAGCAGAAATCCCGAACGGCGAAAACCGGCCGCGCGGGCGGGGCGGGATCAGACCGGGCCGCCGTTCCAGGGCGGCAGGGTCAGCGGCCGCTCACGCTGCGCCAGCACGTCCATGGGGTCGGCCATGGGACCGGCAATTGCCTGCACCTTGGGCTGCAGGTCGCCGACCACCTCGGTGGCCGCGGCCAGGGCCTCGTCGGGCGTCATATCGAGGCGGAGGCGCGAGTCGTACAGGGCGCGGATCAGCAGGCGGTCGTTGACCGTCAGCCGCTCGATGCCGATGCCGTTGCGCAACGCAGAATCGAACGAGCGCTGCGGATGGCCATGGAAGCCGATGGCGTGCATCAGCTCGTGGGCCAGGCAGGTGCGCACGGCGCGCGCGCTCAGGTCCTCCGGGATCACGGTGTGCGCGGCGCGGATGACGCCATTGGCCTCGACGCTGGTGTTGGTGAAGCAGACGACCTGGTCGGGGCGCGGGAACGAGCGCGCCACGGCGGTGCGGTAGTACTCGCGCTCCGAGAAGAAGACGCGCAGGTTCGCGGCGCCGTCGCCGTCGGCAAGGGTGAACGGGATGCCGGTGAGCAAATCGAACGCCGCCAGGATCGCGCGCACGTCTTCGCGAAACTCGTCGGCGCGCTCGCCGATCAGCACGACGCGCACCGGCTCGCGCCAGCGCTGCACCGCGGTCCACTTGTTGCGGTCGCCGGCGTCGCCGAACGCCATCGCGTCGAAATTCTGCAGCAGCACCTGAATGGTGGCGAGCCGGTCGGCCTGCACCTCGGGCTGACGCGCGCCGCCGGGCCGGGCCTGCTGGCCGAGCGCCGCCGACCACGCCAGCGCGGCTGCGAGCGCGAGTATGACCTGCAGGGCTTGGCGACGGTGCATGCGGATCCTGTGGTGCGCCCGGCGGGATTTGAACCCACGACCTGCAGATTAGGAATCTGCTGCTCTATCCAGCTGAGCTACGGGCGCAGCCAGGGGCAGAGTATCAGCGCCGGCAGAAGTCCTCCAACGCCTGCAGGAACAGCTCGGCCGGGCTCAGCCGCCATAGCGCCGGCTCCGCGAGCACCCATTCGACGAAGCGCGCACGGATGGACTCGCCGGTCATCAGGCGCGCGCATTCCCAGATCGGGTCGCGCGGCACCGGCGCGATCTTGTTGCGGGTGTGCTGGTACATGTCCAGGAGGCCGCTCACGTAGGCGCGCTGGTGGTCCTGCGGCTGCTGCAGGAACACCGGCGTCGGCCAGAATTCGGCGCCCGCCGGTCCCGCTCCCCCCAGGACCCCCGCCGCCAGCACCCAACCAAGAACACGCTTCGTCATGTCTGCTGCCCCTCTGCGGCAAGCCTCGCCGTGAATGGTACAGTCTACGCCATGGCCTCGAAGCTGCTCTTGGCCGTCCTTGGCGTGCTGTTGGGCGCGTTGGCGCCCGCACTGGCCGCTGAGCCGCGCCTGGTCGATGCCGGGTTGGGCGTCGTCCGGGAGGTCCCCGATGGCCGCACCCTGGTGCTGGCGGACGGCCGCGTGGTGCGCCTTGCCGGCCTGGGCGCGCCTGCCGCACCGGCTGCGGGAGCGTCTTGCCCGGCTGGTACTCCTTTTGCGGCTACCGCCAAAGACGCGCTCGCCAGCCTTGTGCTTGGGCGTACCGTGCGCCTGCGCGTCTCCGGGACTGGATTGGACCGCTACGGGCGCCTGGTCGCCCAGGTCTTCGATCAGGAGCGTTGGATCCAGGCGGAGCTGGTGCGCGCGGGCCTCGGCCGCGTCGAAAGCGTGACCGAGCACAGAGGAATGATACTGGCGATGCAGGAGATCGAAGACGTAGCTAGAGCCGCGCATCTCGGCATCTGGTCTGACAGCCGTTTCGCGGTGCGCTCCGCGGGCGAGACGAACCGCTATCTGAACCGGTTCGAGATCGTCGAGGGGGTCGTGGTGGCAGCCGATCAGATCGGCGGCCGCGTGTACCTGAACTTCGTGCCCGACTGGCGCTCCGACTTCACCGTCTCGGTGGCGCCGGCCGACGTGCGCGCATTCAAGCGCGAGGGGATGGACCTCCTGGCCATGGCGGGCAAGCGCGTCCGCGTGCGCGGATGGATCCGTGCCTACAACGGGCCCGTGATCGACGTCACGCATCCCGAACAAATCCAGGTGCTCGGGCCCTGAAACCGGCCCAAAACGCGCCACATTCGTAGACCAGGCTAAGCCCAAGCCTTACAATGGCAGTGTCCATGTGGGGGACGACATTCTCCGCGCGCTGGCAGGCGCGACTGGGCGCCCTGGCGGTCACCGCCGTGGTCGCGAGCGGAGGGTCGTTGCCGGCCGCTGCGGCCGAACTCACCATCCAGGAGGAAGTCCGCATCGGCGCGCGCGAGCACGCGCTGGTCCTGCCGCGCTTCGGCGGCGAGTATGCCGACGCCAAGGTGCGCCTGTATGTCAAGGAAGTCGGCGAGCGCCTGGTCGCGACGCTGCCGAACCGTCCGTACGACTTCAGGTTCACGGTTCTCGATTCCGGCGATACGTACGCGTTCGCGCTGCCCGGCGGCTACGTCTACATCACGCGCCAGATGCTCGCGCTGGCCAACTCCGAGGCCGAGCTGGCCGCGGTGCTGGCGCACGAGATCGCCCACCTTGCCGAGCGGCATGCCAACCAGCGCAGCCTGCTGCAGGATCAGCTGCAGGGCGTGCCGGCGGCTGCGAACACAGAGGCGTGGCACGCGTTCACGCGCGAGCAGGAGATCGCCGCCGACGCGGTGTCGATCCGCATGCTGGCGGCCGCGGGCTACGATCCGCTGGCCCAAGCGCGCTTCCTTGCCGCGGTCGGCGAGCAGGTCGACCTGGCGCAGCGCGACGGCGATCCGCGTCCCCGCAATCCCGGCACCCATCCGAGCATCTCCGAGCGCGTGCGGCGCGCGGCGGTCGTCGGCCGCGCCGTCGAGCGCGAGCACTTTGCGCTGCGCGAGGCGGCAAACGCACAGGTCATCGCCGGCTACGTGCCGATGGGCGAGCCGGAGCGCATGACGTGGGACGTGCGGCGCGACGCGTTCCTCGGCGTCATCGACGGCCTAGTGTACGGCCGCCGGCCCAGCGAAGGCATGATCCTGGGCAACACCTACATCGACACCTTCAACCGCTACAGCTTCACGCTGCCGCCCGGGTTCCGCTTCGGACGCACCGGCCGCACCATCAGCGCCGGAGGTCCGAACGGCGCCTCGATGCGCTTCGACATGCAACAGGTGCGCTCGCAGCCGACCGAATCGATGACGGCATATCTGCGGCGCAGCGTCGCCACCAACTTCGAGCTCGAGCAGGTGCAGGAGGCCACTGTCGGCGGCATGGCCGCGGCCTTGGGCCGGGCCAAGGTGACCGGCGTCGGCGGTGAGGTGGCGCACGTGGTCTTTGCCTCCGTGCGGGTGACGTCCACGGTCATTTTCCGCTTCCAGTTCTTCGTTCCCGGCCCGCTGGCGCCGGAAATGGTCGAGCGCGTGCTGGAGACACCCTTGTCGCTGCGGCGCATCACCGAGGCAGAGGGGCGCGACATCGCCCCCATGCGCGTGCGGGTGGTCACCGCCGGCCCCGAGACGCGCATCGAGGCGCTGGCCGCGCAGATGCGCATGCTCGACCATCCGCTCGACTGGCTGCTCACCATCAACCAGCTCGAGCTCGGCGCCGAGCTCGCGCCCGGCGACAAGCTCAAGGTCATCGCCCAATAGGAAAGCGCCCCCACCGGGGTGAGGGCGCTTCGTTCGGCTCGCGTGTTCGGCGCTAGTCAGTGACGGCTTCGAGGTCGCCGGCCTGGCGCAGGATGGCGTCGCGCAGCTTGTTGAGCGCTTCCTGCTCGATCTGGCGCACGCGCTCCTTGCTGATGCCGAGCGAATTGCCGAGCGACTCCAGCGTCCGCGTGCTCTCGCTCAGACGCCGCTCGCGCACGATGGTCTGCTCGCGCGGGCTGAGCTGGGCGAGCGCCGACTCGATCCACCGCGAGCGCGTCGCTCGGTCGTGACGCGCGCGCACGATGTCCTCGGGACCGGGGCCTTCGTCGGGCAGGACGTCCTGCCATTCGGCGGCGGCCTCGTCGGCGAGGGGTGCGTTGAGCGAGCGATCGGTGGCGGCGAGACGCTCGCGCATGATGTCCACGTCGCGCGTCGGCACGCGCAGCTGCCGGGCGATCTCGGCCGTCGCCGCCGGTGTCGAGGAGCTGACGCCGGCGCGCTCGATGCGCGCCTGCAGGCGCCGGAGGTTGAAGAACAGCGCCTTCTGCGCCGCGGTGGTGCCGGTGCGGACGATCGACCAGTTGCGCAGCACGTACTCCTGGATGGCGGAGCGGATCCACCAGCCGGCGTAGGTCGAGAATCGCACCTCGCGGTCGGGGTCGAAGCGCTCGGCGGCCTGCATCAGGCCGACGTTGCCTTCCTGGACGAGGTCCGCCTGCGGCAGGCCGTAGGCGCGATAGCGCGTGGCGATGCTGATGACGAGCCGCATGTGCGGCTCGACCAGCTTATGCAGCGCGCGGACGTCGCGCTTGTCGCGCCAGCGCCGGGCGAGCGCCTGCTCCTCGTCGCGCTCGAGGAGGGGAACCTTCATGGCGGCGCGGATGAACTGGCGAATCGCCAGCCTGCCCTCGCGGGTGTCGATGTAGCTCATTGTTTATCCCTGTTGTCCGCCCGGCGAGGCCACAAACCGGGGGGCCAAGGCCGGTGGGACGAGGTTTCCCGCGCAGTGCGGGGGAAAAAAAGAGCCCCTGAGCTTTCGTTCAGGAGCCCGGAGAATAGTATATTGATTTCCTTGGTTATTACAAGACTCGCGCTGGAGCAAAACCAAAGGGAATTAGGCCGTTCGCAGCCATTTCGCCCTCCTCAAAGGAGAGTGCATACGTAGGTCTTTAGGTGGGGATAGACGCCGCCGGGCGCAAGGCCGGCGAGCCGGCCGGGCCTAGGCTTCGATCCAGCCCACGGCCTTGCCGCCGTAGTCGAAGCACACCGCGTTCAGGCTGCCGCCAAAGCCGGCGCCGCCGTCGATGGTGGCGCCATAGCTGTCCAGGTCCACGCCCTGGCGGGCGCGGCTGCAGCCGCGCACCACGCGGCGGAAATCCTCGTAGGGGCCCTTGAGTTGCGAGAAGTAGCCCGAGCCCCACCAAAATACGTCGCCCTGCTGCTTGAGCGGCCGGTTGGGATCGATGCCGGCGGCGACGAACAAAAGCTCGTTACCGGCGGTGATGGCGGCGCGGCGCAGCGAGGCGAGCAGCTCGTCGTGGCCCGGGTGCGCGTGCACGGCGTTGCGCACCTGCACGGTCCACTTGGCGATGGCCAGCGCCCCCTCGCGGCAGGCGATCTTGGCCTCGCGCGGATCCTGGCGGTAGGCGCGCAGCGTTGCCTCGACGCCCTGGCCCAGCATCCACTCGAGGACCTCGCCCGGACCGGTGGCAAACTGCAGCTGCAGGAGCTTGCGCCACATCTCCTCCTGTGCGCCGCGCAGGAAGGCGACGTCGCAGGCGAAGACGCCGGGGCGGGCGATGATCTCGCGGCGGAACGCGAGCATGTGCTCCTGCGCCGCGAGCACGCCCGCCCCGTGACCCAGGTAGTTACCGAGGTAGACGAGACGATCGCCGCGCGTGAACCGCGTGCGCAGCTCGTCGTGCAAGGCGGCGAGACGCTCCGCTTCGCCGTGGATGGCTCCCACCGCCCACACGCGCCGCCCGGGCGCCAGCACAGAGAAGAAGCTCGCCGGTTCTGCGGCCACGCGCGTGTGCACTCCCGTTCGCACCAGGCGCGCCACCGCGCGCAGTGCATCTACTGACGTAGATGCAAGTCCGCATCAAGCACTGACTGAAAAGAAAATGCCGAGCGGCTCCTCGCCGCTCGGCATGCTCGGCAGCGCTGCGGCTTCAGGCCGCCCGCAGAACCTTTTCCAGACGCTCGGTGGCGGCCTGCTCGTCGATCTTCTCGACGGCGGCGAGCTCGTGCGCCAGGCGCCCGAGCGCCGCCTCGTAGATCTGGCGCTCGCTGTACGACTGGTCGGGCTGGTTGGCGCTGCGGTGCAGGTCGCGGATGACCTCGGCGATCGACACCGGGTTGCCCGAGTTGATCTTCGCCTCGTACTCCTGGGCGCGCCGGCTCCACATGGTGCGCTTCACGCGGGCGCGGCCCTTCAGGGTTGCAAGGGCCGAGTCCATGACCTTGGGAGTCGACAGCTTGCGCATGCCGACGTGCTTCGCCTTCGAGACGGGCACGCGCAGCGTCATCTTGTTCTTCTCGAAGGTGATGACGAACAGGTCGACGTGCATGCCGGCGATCTCCTGGCGCTCGACCGCCTGGACGTAGCCGACGCCGTGGGTCGGATAGACGATGTAGTCCTTGGCGCCGAACTCCTGCAGCGCCTCGGCGCGCTCCTTGTGGGTCGCGGTGGGCGTCGGCTTCGTTACCGGATGCGCCTTGTTCGTCGCGCGGCCTACCGCCGGACGCTCCGCACTCTTGCCGACCACCTGTACCTTACCCACCACTTGCACCTGTCCTGGCCTGGGCGGCATCGCCTTGGGCACCGCCTTCTTCACCATCGTCGCCGCTGCCTTGGGTGCCACGACCGGCTTGTGAGCCTTCGCGGCCTTGGCGACCGGCTTGGGCGCCGGCCTGGCTGCCGCGGCGCGCGGCGCTTCCTTCTGCGGCTTGCGCCGGGTTCCGGCGCTCGCCGGCCGCGCCTGGGCGCGGGCGTGGCGGGCAGCCGCAGGCGCGGCCGCCTTGGCCGCCCCGCGCTCAGCCGGCCGCTTGGTCTTGCTTTTCGGCGTCACGGTTTTCATGCTCCTGAGGTTCTGGCTTGGCCCGACCTGAAACGCACCGCTCCGCCGATCCGCCTTGGTTAGGCGGTCGCGGGCCCCCGGTCCGGTTTTGCGCTGGTCGCTACCCTTGTGTGACAATATAGCACAAACAGAGGGCAAAACCTAGCGGGCGGCCCCGCGAAAGCCGGTAACGCCAGCATTTCTCGCGGAAACTCAGCCAGGATTGCCGTCGGAAATGACGGTAAGTCAGGTAGGGCGCCTGTGGTCACCCTGCAACTGAACGGTCGTTCGACAGAGTTGCGCTCTCCACCCGACACCCCCCTCCTTTGGGTCCTGCGGGACGAGGCGGGTCTCACCGGAACCAAGTTTGGCTGCGGCGTGGGGGCGTGCGGCGTCTGCACCCTCCACCTCGACGGCCGCGCCGCCAAGGCGTGCCAAATCACTCTGGGCGAGGCGGCGGGCAAGGCGGTGACCACCATCGAGGGATTGGCGGCGGCCGGCCACCCCGCCATCGACGCCTGGATCGCCGAGCAGGTGCCGCAGTGCGGCTACTGCCAGCCCGCCATGGTGATGGCGGCCGCGGCGGCCACGTCTCAGCCCGGCGCCTCGCCGGCAGCGTTGGCGCGGGCGATGTCCGAGGTGCTGTGCCGCTGCGGCAGCTACGCGCGCGCCCGCAAGGCGCTCGCCCGCCTGGGCGGGTCCGGATCACGGACGATCGCCAATGCGCCGCGACCTCCTGCGGCGATGCCGGGTCACGCGTTCAATCCGTGGGTTGCCATCGGCGACGACGGCATCGTCACCGTGCGCATCGACCGCGCCGAGATGGGGCAGGGTGCCGTCACGGGCCTTTCGATGCTGGTCGCCGAGGAGCTCGAGGTCGAACTCGAGCACGTGCGCTTCGAGTTCGCGCCCGTCGACCGCGCCTACGCCAATCCGATGTTCGGCGAGCAATCGACCGGCGGCAGCACCAGCATCCGCTCGAGCTTCGAGCCGTTGCGGCGCGCCGGTGCCGCGGCGCGCGAGATGCTCGTCGCCGAGGCCGCCGCCAAGTGGAACGTCGCCGCGGCGGACTGCCGCGCCGAGTCGGGCGCCGTCCGCCACCTCGGCAGCAACAAGGTGGCGACGTACGGACAGCTCGCCGCGCGCGCCGCCAAGCGGGCGCCGCCGGCGAAGCCGCCTCTCAAGGATGCGTCCACCTTCCGCCTGATCGGCAAGGCGACGCCGCGCCTGGATATCCCCGCCCACGTGCGCGGCGAGACGACCTACGGCATCGACGTGCGGCTGCCGGAGCTGGTCTACGCCGTGCTCCAGCGGCCTGCGTTCGCCGGTGCGGCGCTGGCGCGCGCGGACACCTCCCGCGCCGAAGCGACGCCGGGCGTGCTGGCGGTCATCGAGGTGGACGCCGGGCTCGCGGTGGTCGCCGAGACGCCCTGCGCGGCGCTCGCCGGACGCGCCGCGCTGGACGTGCAGTGGAAGGGCCGGCCGGGTTTGGACAGCGCGGCGATCGCGCGCGCGCTCGATGGCGGCCTTGCCAAGGCTGGCCGTGCGGCGCGCCCCACCACCGGCGATGCCGAGGGGGTGCTCAAGCGCGCCGGGCGCGTGGTCGAGGCGACCTACGCGACGCCGTTCCAGGCGCACGCGCCGATGGAGCCGATGAACTGCACCGTGCGCCTAGCCGAGCGCGATGCCGAGGTGTGGGTCGGCACCCAGTCTCCCGCCGACGTGCGCGCCATTGCCGCGGAGATCTCTGGCTTGCCGGCGTCGTCGATCGCCGTGCACACCACGTTCCTCGGCGGCTCGTTCGGCCGGCGCATGGAAAGCGATTTCGTGCAGGAGGCGGTGGACCTTGCGACGCGCGTGGACCATCCCGTGCAGCTGCTGTGGTCGCGCGACGACGACATGCGCCACGGCTCGTTCCGCCCCGCCAACAAGGCCCTGGCCCGCGGCACCGTCGGTGACGACGGCCGCATCGCCGCGCTGTCGTTGCGCTACGCCGGACCGGGCATGTCGCTGGATGGCGTGCGCATGCTCTACGACGTGCCGCACTACCGCGAGGAGCACGTGGTGGTGGACCTGCCCATTCCGGTGAGCGCCTGGCGCGCCGTCGGCGCCAGCCAGAACGCCTTTGCCGTCGAAGGCTTCGTCGACGAGCTTGCGCACGCGGCGGCTGCCGACCCGCTCGCCTTCCGGCTCGCGCATCTCGCGGCGCAGCCGCGCCTCGCCGGCGTGCTGCGGCTTGCGGCGGCGCGGGCGGGCTGGGACACGCCGCTGCCGCAAGGGCGCGGTCGCGGCATCGCCTCATATCACTCGTTCGGCAGCTACGTGGCGGTCGTGGCGGAAGTGACGGCGCGGCCGGCGGGCGTGCCGCGAGTCGATCGCGTCATCGTTGCCGCCGATTGCGGCATTGTCGTCAATCCCGACGCGGTGGCGGCGCAGATGGAGGGCGCGGTGATCTTTGCGCTCAGCGCGACGCTGCTCGGCGAGATCACCTTCAAGGACGGCGCCGCCGTCGAGCGGAGCTTCCTCGACTTTCCCATCGTGCGCTTCCACGAAGCGCCCGCCGTCGAGGTGCACCTGGTGCCGAGCCGCGAGCCGCCCGGCGGCGCCGGCGAGCCGGGCGTGCCGCCGGTCGCGCCGGCGGTCGCCAACGCGATCTTCACCGCGACCGGCAAGCGCTGCCGGTCGCTGCCGGTCCGAATGCCGTGACGGTGCGCGGCGGTGGCGCGGCGGCTAGTCGCCGGAGCCCGGGTTCGGGCTGAAGTACTTCTCGAGCTTGCCCTTCTCTTCCTTGAACTTGTCGGCGTCGGCCGGCGCGTCCTTGCGGCGCGTAATGTTCGGCCACGCCTGGGCGTACTTGCGGTTCAGCTCGATCAGCGATGAGACGTCCTCGCCCTTGGTGTCGGGCACGATCGCCTCGACCGGGCACTCGGGCTCGCACACACCGCAGTCGATGCATTCGTCGGGATGGATGACGAGCATGTTCTCGCCCTCGTAGAAGCAGTCGACGGGGCACACCTCGACGCAGTCGGTGTACTTGCACTTGATGCAGTTCTCGTTGACGACGTACGTCATCGCTCTCTCTGGAATAGGGGACGTGGGGAAAAGGCTCAGCGCTGTATAGCGCCGGATATAATGTGCTGTCTAGGTGGGCGGAAGGTCCTCCAGCCCAAGGCGGGCCAAGACCCGCTTGCGCGCTGCCCCGGCCTCACGGTCGGAAACATAGAGAAGCCCGCTGATGCGGCGCAGCAGGTTGGCCTCGTAGTGGTGCAGCACGCCGTCGGCATAGGCGACCTCCCACAGCATCTCCAGGATGGCGGCGCGCTCGTCCGGGCCATAGGCCTCCTTCAGCGTGCGCGTGAACCGCACCAGGTGGTTGGCCTGGGCCTGTGCCTTCTCCGCCTCTTCGATCAGCTCCGCCGCGTCGGTGGCCGTCATGCTGAAGTTCCGCACCAGGATCGCCTGGATGGCGGAACGTTCCTTCTCGGCGAAGGTTCCGTCCAACAGGGCCCCTCGACCAGCAGCGCCGCGGCGGCGAGGTTGCGGTCCTCGTGCAGGTCCCCGGTCTTCGCCGCCGGCAACGGTCCGCCGGCGAACAAGGTGCGGATACGGTCGAGCATCATGCGGGTGCGGGCCTACCATGCCGAACGGCATTGCGCCACCCGCGATTGCGCGGCCTATGATTCCTCTAGGTCTTTGCCCTGCAGGCGATCGATGGCGCGCCGCTCTGCCTTGGTCGGGCGTCCCTCACCGCGCTCGCGTTGTCCCACTGCCGGGATGGAACTCGGCGCAGCCGCCGCTGTCGGCGGCGACAGATCCTCGTACAGCTGGCGTGCTTCCGCGAACGGTCCGCGGCGCGTGCCGGTGGCGAGCACCTTCACCACGCGGACGTGCGGGCCGAGCGAAAAGGTGAGCACGTCGCCGACCCTGATGGAAGCCCCCGGCTTGGCCACCGGCGCCCCGTTGCAGCGCACGCGATGCGACGCGCACGCCTCGGCGGCGAGAGTGCGGCTCTTGAAGAAGCGCGCGAACCACAGCCAGCGATCGAGACGCAGGGACTCGGCCATGCGCCCCTAGCGCCGCGCCTTGGTGCGCGGCGTAAGGTCGCGCAGCGCCGCGAACGGCGAATGCTCCCCATGCTGCGGTGCGCGCCGGCGCTCGTGCTTGCGCCGCTGCGGCGCCGGCACGAACGCAGGCCCGGCTTCGGTCTCGGTGCGGCGGAAGCCGATGCCGAGCAGCACGGTCTCGAAGGCATCGCGGCTGCACCCCACCAGGGCCTGCAGCTCGTGGGTGACGGCAACGGGGCCTTTGCGTGCGCGCATCATCATGGTCGCGGCGAGGCGCTCGACCATGTCGACGCGGATGGCGCGCGCGCCGAACACGACGTAGCCGGCGGCCTGGTAGTAGCCGAGCGCCAGCTCCGGATCGACATCGAGCGAGACGCGCCCTTCCGCGAGCGGGCGGGGAAGCGGATCGAGGCGGTGATGCACCGCCCACAGGAGCGCGCGCAGGGCGCTCGCCTTCGCCTTCAGCAGCGGCGGCAAGAAGACGGCGTGGGCGCCGATCTGCACGGCCCGCTTGCGCAGCGCCTTGCGGTCTGCCGGCCCAAGAGTTGCCAGCTGCTCGGCGATGCGGCTGCGCGGCAGAAAGCCGAGACCCTCCTGCATCTGAAATGCGATACCGCGCGCGGCCCCCGTAAGCCCTTCGCCGCCCAAGCGGTGCAGCGGCCTGAGCAGCGCATGCAGGTGCGCATCGAGCCAGCGGCCGAGGCGCGCCTCGACGTCGGAGCGCGCACCGCCTTCCAGCAGGTCGCCGTGCAAGAGGTCCAGACGCGGCGTCAGCACGCCCGTCCCCGCCTGCAGCCGGGCGATGGGAGCATCGCGCCACCGCACGATGCCTCGATCGTCCAAGTGGAAGGCGGAGTCCGCCTCGGCGAGCAGGTCGCGGGCGCGCCGCGCGATCTCCGGCCGCAGCGACCGGTGCGCCGCCGTGCGCAGCAGACGCGTCTCGGTGGTGGAGTCGGCGATATCGGCGAGGAAGCGGAATCCCTCCAGCTTGCCGATGGCGTGGCCCTCCACCGACACGACGCCCTTGTCGTCCACGGTGCTGAACAGGTCGGTGCGGTCGCCGAGCTTGCGCGACAGCACCGCGCTGCGGCGGTCGACGAAGCGCTGGGTGAGACGCTCGTGCAGCGCATCCGACAGGCGGTCCTCGACCTCGCGCGTGCGCTCCTGCCAGTGCGCTGCATCGCGCAGCCAGCCGGTGCGGTGACAGACGTAGGTCCAGGTGCGGATGTAGGCGATGCGCGTCGCCAGCGTGTCGATGTCGCCGTCGGTGCGGTCGAGCCGCGCCACATGGTCGGCTAGCCAGTCGGTGGGCAGCATGCCTTGCGGTCCCGACAGGAACTCGTGGATGCGCCCCAGCAGCCGCGTGTGCGACTCCGTCATGGTCTTGCGATAGTCGGGGACCTGGCACACGTCCCACAGCAGGCGCACGGCCGCGGGGCCGTGCACCTCGCGAGTCATCGACAGCGTCTCGAACGCGGCCTGGTCGATGGCGCGGCGCGGTCGGATGGCGAACTTGCGCCACTCGGGCGGCGGCGGCTCCTCGAGCGAGTCGATCAGCGCCTTGGGCGAGGCGAAGGAGAGCGCGCTGTTGCGCCAGAAGATGGTGCGGATGGGATCGAAGCGGTGGTTCTCCACCCGCTCGATCGTCTCTGTTTCCAGCTCGGGCGCGCGGCCGGTGGTGCCGAACGCGCCGTCCGACAGGTGCCGCCCGGCGCGGCCGGCGATTTGGCCCACTTCGGCCGGCGTCAGCTTGCGGGCATGCTGGCCGTCGAACTTGCGCGTCGCCGCGAACGCCACCGTGTCGAGGTTGAGGTTGAGCCCCATGCCGATGGCGTCGGTCGCCACCATGAAGTCCACTTCGCCGCTCTCGAACATGGCGACCTGGGCGTTGCGCGTGCGCGGGCTCAGCGCGCCGAGTACGACGGCGGCGCCGCCGCGCTGGCGGCGCACCAGCTCGGCGATGGCGTAGACGTCCTCGGCCGAGAAGGCGACCACGGCGCTGCGCCGTGACAGCCGCGCCAGCTTGTGGTGCCCGCCATACCGCAGAGTCGAGAGGCGGGGCCGGGCAATGAATTCGGCATCGGGAACGAGGGCGCGGACGATGGGCCGGATCGTCTCGGCGCCCAGGAACATCGTCTCGTGGCGGCCACGCGCGTGCAGCAATCGGTCGGTGAAGACGTGCCCGCGCTCGGGATCCGCGGCCAGCTGGACCTCGTCCACAGCGAGGAAGTCAAAATCCCGGTCGGACGGCATCGACTCGACCGTGCAGACGAAATGCGTCGCGTGCGGCGGGACGATCTTCTCCTCTCCGGTGACGAGGGCGACGGCGTGGGCGCCCTTGTGCCGCACGACCCGGTCGTAGATCTCGCGGGCGAGCAGTCGCAGCGGCAGTCCTATGACGCCGCTGGCGTGACCGACGAGACGCTCGACGGCCAGGTGCGTCTTGCCGGTGTTGGTCGGGCCCAGCACCGCAACGACGCGGCCGCGCCCGGAAACGGCCCCTCGGCTCCGCGCTTCCATGCCGGTGATGTTAGAGCAGCAAGCGCAGCCGGCAAGCGCAGCTGCGCCGCCGGCGCTTAGGGAGCGGCGCTACCCGTAGGCTGTTCCCCAGACGGACGCGGACCGCGGCGGCGCGAGCGTTGCGGCGCGGCCGGCTCGTCGCTGCCGAAGGCGAAGGTCGGCTGCTCGGATTCGCTGGTCTCGACGGGCGAGCCTTGCGGCCACGGCGAGAACGGCCATGGCAGCACGTCGCTCTTGAAGGTCAGGAACAGGAAGATGTCGTACACGTACGTCGCCAGGCTCTGCGCAAACGGCTGCGCGTTCTCGAACAGCTTGCCGGTCACCGCCTTGAACAGGAACTGCACGACGACGAACACCAGGAGGATCGTGTTCACCACGTTGATGATGAGTGCGAACAGCACCACGAACACCAGGCGCTGCCAGGTGGTGCGGTCCTTCAGGTTCTCGGCGGCGGCTTGCGGGTCCATGACGTCCTCCTCGCCAGGGGCTATTCGACCACTTCGGCGGGATTCGGACCAGCGGTGCGGGTGCGCGAGCGCGCATCCTCGGGCGCGCCGTCCGGCCACGGCGCGAACGGCCACGGCATGTCGTTGGTGCGGAACGTCAGGAAGCGGACGATCTCGTAGATGTAGGTGGCAAGGCTCTGGCCGAACAGAATGCCCTGCGACAGCACGCGTCCGGAGAACGCCTTCACCACGAACTGCACGCACGCCACGACGAACAGGGCGAACTCGGCAATTTGGAAGGCGATTGCGAACAGAAGCATGAACACCAGGCGCAGCCAGATGTTCTCCTCGCGGTCGGTGCGGTCTTCCATCGTGGTTCTTTCAGGGCGGGGTTGAGCCTCGGGTCCGGCGACGCCCGCCGTCGTCGCCAGCCTTGAATACATAGGCAGGCCGCCATGGACTGCAAGGCCGACGCCACCTAGGCGCGCGCCTTGGCATGGTTCGCCTTGTTCGCCCTGGCTTGCAGCCGGGCGACCTGGACAGGGTCTTCCAGCTCGCGCAAGGCGTCCCGGGCGATCCAACGTGCCGAGGGGGTGTCGCGCGCCGCGACCCGGCGCGCGCATTCGATCGCCGCGGCATGCAGGGCAGAGTTGCGCTTGCCGATCTGGCGCAGCGCCCAGTTGACCGCCTTCTTGATGAAGTTGCGCGGATCGTCCGACGCCGCCTCGATGCGCTTGAGGAACGGCCGGAAGGATCGGTCGGGCGCATCCTTCGCGTGGACCGTGAACCCGGCCATGGTCGCAAACCCGGCCCGGCGCACGAAGTCCTCGTCGCGCTTGCTCCATTCCATCGCCTTCTCCCCCAGGCGGACGGAAGCTGGCCGACGAGGCTGGCGCAGAGGCCGACGCATACGTCCCACGAATCGAGGTCGGCGACCCATCGCTCGAGCAGCGCGTCATCGACGCGGTCGGGGTCGGCGATCATCGGCGCCAGCAGGCGGCACTCGGGGATCCCGGTGTCCCACAGTGCGACGGCGAGGCGATGGTCGCGGCCGATTTCCTTCGCCAGCGCCCGGATGAACGGCACGGTCAGGCCCAAGGCGTTGGCGACGGCGATGCCGTAGCTGGCCTTGCCGGCGACGGCGGCGGGATCGGCGTGCGCCGCCATGCGGGCCAGTACCTCGGCCTTGGTGAGGCGCCCCGGCGGCCGAGAATTCCGCAGTTTACTTGCCTTTGTGCGGCTTCGCCTCACTTTATTAACCATTCACTCGCATTGTAGAGTTGATGCAGATGTCCTGGTTCCGGAAGCTCACCAACCTTCTCCGGCAATCGCCGACGCCGCTCCACAGCCGGCCGCCAAGCCTGCGCCGGTTGCCCCGGCGCCCACGACGGAGCCGTCGGGCGCCGCCGCGCCGCGCGCTGGCGCCCCGCGTCCGCCCGCCCGGCCGGTGAATCCGTATCTCCAGGAGCAGGTCGCCGCCGCCCGGGCCGCGGCCGAGATCGTGCGGCGCGAGCAGGCGGCCCGCTCGGCGCGCGACGTGTTGCAGTCGATCGGCCACAGCCCACGCGAGGCGGCCCAGGACATCCTGCGCGCTCTCACCGGTCCGCGGGCCGCGGCCTTGCGTGCCGCGGTCGCCCAGGCCGCACCCAGCATGCGCCCCCTGCTCAGCAACGATCGCAAGGCGCTCATCTCCGAGGCCATGGGCCACTGGGCCAAGGGCCACGCCGTCTACGAGCGCCTCGATCCCGGCCTGAAGGCACGGGTCCGCGCCATCGCCGAGCGCCTCGCCCCAAAGTAGCGCCGCCCAAGTAGGCCAAGCCCGCGCCAGGCCGCACTTTTCCGGCCTTCCCGCGACCCTCCGGGCTTGACGGGCGCACCGCCCAGCCCCTAAAAGACCAGCCTTCGCGGCCGCCTCGGATCAACCACGGCCGCCAAGCCAGGACCTCCGATGACAAGACAGTGCGAACTCACCGGCATCAAGCCGATGGTGGGGCGGAACGTCAGCCACGCGAACAACAAGACCAAGCGTCGCTTCCTGCCCAACCTCCAGGAGACCTCGCTGCTCAGCGACGCTCTCGGCCGCACCGTGCGCCTGCGCCTGACCACGGCGGCGCTGCGCACCGTCGAGAAGCAGGGCGGCCTGGACGCCTTCCTGCTCAAGGCCGACGACGGCCAGCTGTCCCTGCGCGCCCGGCGCCTCAAGCGCCTCATCGAGGGCCGCGCGCAAGCCTAGCGGACGGCGTCAGACGCGATCCAAACGCCGGCGCTTCGCCGGCGTTTTCGTTTTCCCCGCGGTTTCGTTTCAAGGCATCCAGAACTGCAGCAGCAGCGTGCGCTGGAAGGCGCTGAAGTTGTCGTCCGAGATCAGGAAGATGCGCACGCCTCCGTTGGGGTCGGCGATGGCGTCGATGCCCTCGAAGTTGTCGACCTGCACCGGCGGCAACAGCCGCGCGATCTCCTCGCCCACTAGCCGCGCGCCAGCGCGGATGTCGGCGGCGCGCACGCGCACGATGCGGCTGCCGCGATCGAGCACCGTGAAGCGCCGCTCCAGCACCAAGACGTCGCCGTTGGGCAGCGTCGCCGCGTCGGTGGGGTTGAAGCCGGGCGCGGGGACGTAGCGTAGCGCTGCGCTGGGCTGGCCGCCGTCCGCCAGGATCCAGCCGAGCACCGCATCCCCCTGGTACGCCCCTTCGCTCACGACCAGCAGCCGTCCGTCGGTCAGCGCCGTCATCGTCTCAAGCCCTTCATTCTGCGGAATGCGGGCCACGTCCGGCGGGAGAGGAATGGGCCGGCCGCGCGCCCCGTCGGCGGGGCCGTCGGCGCCGGCGTCGAAGCGCAACACGCGCGGCTGGCGCTCGAACGCGACGTACAGGCCGTCCTCCTTGCGCACCAGCGACTCGGCGTCGGAGCGCGGCGGCACGAGCGCGCGCCCGTCGGCGTCCAGCATCGGCGTGAGGTCGAAGTGCTCCGCGCCGGTCAGCACGCCGTTGGCGTCATAGAGCAGGTCGGCCCGCAACCACGCCGCGCGGTCGGTGATCGCCAAGAGACGCCTGCCGTCCGCGCTGAGGCGCAAGGAAGAGACGCCGCCGAACGCCGCGTGGGTGGACGAAAGCCGCAGCGCGCCGCGAAACTGCAATGGTCCGACCGCCGTGCGCGCCGCATCGGCGATGTCGAGGGCGATCGGCGCGGCGGCGACGGCGATCTCCGCCGGCCGCGCCGGCAGCGGCGCGGTCAGCGCCAGAGCGGCGGCGAGCGCGAGTCGCGCGGGTGGCACGTCAGTGAACGGTCGAGTTGGCCGGGAGGCCTTTCGGTCCGGGCGTCTCGTCGAACAGCTCGGCGAGCTGGTCCATCATGGCGCCGCCCAGCTGCTCGGTGTCGACGATGGTGACGGCGCGGCGGTAGTAGCGCGTCACGTCATGGCCGATGCCGATGGCGACCAGCTCGACCGGCGAGCGCGTCTCGATCCAGTTGATCACCGTGCGCAGGTGGTGGTCGAGGTAGTGCCCGGCGTTCGCCGACAGCGTCGAGTCGTCCACCGGCGCGCCGTCCGAGATCACCATCAGGATGCGGCGTTCCTCGGGGCGCATGAGCAGGCGCTGGTGCGCCCACAAGAGGGCCTCGCCGTCGATGTTCTCCTTGAGCAGGCCTTCCTTGAGCATCAGGCCGAGCTTGCGGCGGGCGCGGCGCAGCGGCTCGTCGCCGCTCTTGTAGATGATGTGGCGCAGGTCGTTGAGCCGCCCCGGATTGGCCGGCTTGCCGTCGGCGACCCAGCGGTCGCGGGCATGCCCTCCCTTCCACGCCCGCGTGGTGAAGCCGAGGATCTCGGTCTTGACGCCGCAGCGCTCGAGCGTGCGTCCCAGAATGTCGGCGCACATGGCGGCGACGGTGATGGGCCGGCCGCGCATCGAGCCCGAGTTGTCGATAAGCAGGCTTACCACCGTGTCGCGGAAGTCGGTCTCCTTCTCCTGCTTGTAGGAGAGCGGGTTCTCCGGGTTGGCGACGATGCGCGCGAGCCGCGCCGAATCGATCACGCCCTCGTCGAGGTCGAAGTCCCACGAGCGGACCTGCTTGGCCAGCAGCAGGCGTTGCAGGCGGTTGGCAAGCTTGCCAATGATGTTCTGGAACTGCTGCAGCTGCTGGTCGAGGTTGGTGCGCAGGCGCGCCAGCTCGTCGGCGTCGGCCAGCTCGGTGGCGTCGACGATCTCGTCGTGCTCCTCGCTGTAGGCGCGATAGGCCGGCTCGTTGTGGCCGATGGGCGCGTGGTTGAGCCACGGCGGCTCGTGCGCGCCGCCCGGCTGCTCGGCGCCGAATCCCGGCGAGTCGGTGCCGGCCTCAGTCGGGCTGCCGGAGTCGACTTCACCCGCCGCCGCGTCGGCGCCGGTGGTGAACACGGTCGGCTCGCCGCTGGCCTCGCCCTGCTTGCCGCTGTCCTCGCCCGTCTCGTTCTCGTCGGCATCGTCCTCGCGGTCGCCCTCTTCCTCCTCGCGCGGGCTCGCCGGGACGTCGTCCTCGAGACCGAGGTCGGCGAGCACCTCGTGGGAGACGCGGCCGAACTCGGCCTGGTCGTTGATGGCGCGCGTGAGCGCCAACAGGGATGGCCCGGCGCGCTCCTCGATGTAGCCGCGCCACAGGTTGGCGATGTGGCGCGCCGACGAGGTCAGGTTGCGGCCCGACAGCTGCTCGCGCAGCACCATGCGCAGGCCCAGCGCGAGCGGCGCCTGCTCGCGCGACTCGGCGCGGTCCCAGCCGCCAGCGGCGATCTCGCGCGCCGCCCAGTGGTCGATGTTGGCGGCAACCCCGGCCAATCGGCGGCTGCCGAGCGCTTCGAAGCGCGCCTGCTCGCAGGCGTCGAAGGCGGCGCGCGCTTCCGCGCCCGCCGGCGAGCCGCGCGCGTGCACGGCAGCGTCGTGGTGGCGCATCTTGACGGCGAGCGAATCCGCCGCGCCGCGTACCTGGCCGACCTCGACGGCAGAAGGGCTGCGCGACAGCTGCGGCAATTGCACGCGCGGGCCGGCTACGCCGGGCGCCTCGTCGGCGAACACGAACGTCAGGTCGGTGCGCTCGGCGATCGCGGCCGTCGCCGCCGCGACGACGCGGCGGAGCTTGGCGTCGCTCGTTTCGCTGTCGTTCATCGCAACTACTTCTGTTGGATCGCCGACTCCGGCAGCTCGTGGCCGAAGCAACGCTGGTAGTACTCGGCCACCACCGGCCGCTCGACCTCGTCGCACTTGTTGAGGAACGTGAGGCGGAAGGCGAGGGCGACGTCGCCGAAGATGTCGGCGTTCTCGGCCCAGGTGATGACGGTGCGCGGCGACATGACGGTGGAGATGTCGCCCGCCATGAAGCCGGCGCGGGTGAGGTCCGCCATGGTCACCATCTGCGCCGCGGTCTTGCGCTTCTCGGCGGTGTTGAAGCCCGGCACCTTGGCCAGCACGATGGCGAGCTCGGCGTCGTGCGGCAGGTAGTTGAGTGTCGCCACGACGTTCCAGCGGTCCATCTGGCCCTGGTTGATCTGCTGGGTGCCGTGATAGAGGCCGGTGGTGTCGCCAAGGCCGATGGTATTGGTGGTGGCGAACAACCGGAACGCCTTGTGCGGATGCAAGACGCGCGTCTGATCCAGAAGCGTGAGGCGGCCGTCGGCCTCCAGGACTCGTTGAATCACGAACATCACGTCGGGCCGGCCGGCGTCGTATTCGTCGAACACCAGGGCGCACGCCGACTGCAGCGCCCAGGGGAGAATTCCTTCACGGAACTCGGTCACCTGGCGCCCTTCGCGCAGGACGATGGCGTCCTTGCCGATCAGGTCGATGCGGCTGATGTGGGAGTCGAGGTTGACGCGGATGCACGCCCAGTTGAGGCGTGCCGCCACCTGCTCGATGTGCGTCGACTTGCCGGTGCCGTGGTAGCCCTGCAGCATGACGCGGCGGTTGAAGGCGAATCCGGCGAGGATGGCGAGCGTCGTCTCGTGGTCGAAGCGGTACGACTCGTCGATGGGCGGCACGTGCTCGTTGGGCTGCGAGAACGCCGGCACCTGGAAGTCGCAGTCGATGCCGAACACTTGGCGGGGATCGACCATGATGTTGGGCGTTGCGACGATGTGCGAGTGCTCCTCGCGGGCAGTGTTCAACATGGTCCTGTTCCAGGGTGTTGCCGTGCGCCAACCAGCGGCGCGCGAAGGGCGGTCCGCTCAAGAAGAGTGGGCGCGCACCAGGGTTCGATAGGCTTCGTTGACGTCGCGCAGCTGGGCTTCGCCGGCGCGGTCGCCGCCGTTCATGTCGGGGTGATAGCGTTTCACCAGTTCCTTGTAACGCTGCTTGATCTCCTTGAGCGTCGAGCCCGGCGACAGGTTGAGCTTGGCGAACGCCTTGCGCTGCTCGGGCGGCACGCGCGGCGCCGGCCTCGGCTGGGCCTTGGCCTCGCCCGCGAACGCGCCCAGGGGGTCGCGCACCCGGCCGCTCTTCAATAGGTCGCTCATGGTGGCGAAGCCGAGCGTGCCCAAGCCGAACGGCCACGTCGGCCGGTGGCCGGTGACGCTTTCCTTCACGTAGTCCTCGATCTGCGCCTGGCTCATGCCGGAGAAGAAGTCCCACGCCGCGTTGTACTCGCGCGCGTGCTCCAGGCATAACCAGCGGTGCTCGGCCATGCGGTCGCGCGAGTGGGGCGCGCGGTGCGCCGCCTCCGCCGTGCAGCCCAGCGCCTCGCAGGGGCGCGGCTCGACAGCGGCCTCGGGCTGCAGGAGTTTTCTACGCTTCACCGTGAAACTGGGACCTCGGAAAGTCGCGCGCAGGCGCGCATCCATCAGAGATGGTGGCGCCAGTATGGGAATTGGGCATTGCCCGCGCAAGGCGAGGTGGTGCGAAAGGCGTGGAAATTCCAGGCGATTCGTCGCTTGACCGGGGATGGCCCCAACTCTACCTAAAGGGGCCATGATTCTCCCCATCATCACCGCGCCCGACCGACGGCTTAAGGTCAAGTCCGAGCCGGTCCATACGGTGGACGCCACCGTGCGCAAGCTCATGGACGACATGGTCAAAACCATGCGCGCCGCGCCGGGCATCGGCCTCTCCGCCATCCAGGTCGGCGTGGCCAAGCGCGTGGTGGTGGTCGAGGTCGACGAGGCCGAGCCGCTCGCCGCCGAAGAGGCCATCGTGCCCAAGGACAAGGCCCCTAAGGACGCCGCCGAGGACGCCCCCGAGGACGCCCCGGGGGACGCCAAGCCGCGCACCACGCGGTACCTGGTCAATCCCGAGATCGACTGGTCGTCCGACAAGGTGGTGTTCTGCGAGGAGGGCTGCCTGTCGCTGCCCGACCAGTACGCCGACATCGAGCGGCCCGCCGAGATCGTCGTGAAGTATCTCGACTACGACGGCAAGCCGCAGGAGCTGAAGGCCGGCGGCATGCTGGCGCGCTGCATCCAGCACGAATTGGATCACCTTGACGGCGTGCTGCTGGTCGATCGCCTGTCGGCGGTGCGCCGCCACATGATCCTGCGCAAGCTCGCCAAGGCGCGGAAGCTGGAACAGCCCGTCGACGCGTAACGGCATGCGCGTCGTCTTCCTGGGTACGCCGGAGTTCGCCGTACCCACGTTGCGCGCCATCCTGCACGGCGGCGACGACGTCGCTGCCGTCTACACCCAGCCGCCGCGGCCCGCCGGCCGCGGTCAGCGGCAGATGAAGTCTCCGGTGATGATCACCGCCGAAACCAACGGTATTCCCGTGTTCACGCCGCGCACGCTAAAGGACCCGGTCGCGCAGGCCGGATTCGCTGCGTTGCAGGCCGATGTCGGCGTCGTCGTTGCCTACGGCATGATTCTGCCGCCGGCGATCCTGTCGGCGCCGAGGTTCGGCTGCCTCAACCTGCATGCCTCGCTGCTGCCGCGCTGGCGCGGCGCCGCACCCATCCAGCGCGCGGTGCTCGCCGGCGACAAGCGCTTCGGCGCCTCCATCATGCAGATGGACGCGGGGCTCGACACCGGCCTGGTGCTGCTCGAGGACGAGGTCGCGGTCGGGCCGCTGCCGACCGCCGGCGTCGTCCACGATGCTCTGTCCGAGCGCGGCGCCGCGTTGATGATCGAGGCGCTCGCCGGTCTCGCCGCCGGCACGCTCACGCCGCGACCGCAGCCCGCCGAAGGCGTCACCTACGCCAAGAAGATCACCAACGCAGAGACGGTGATCGACTGGCGCCGCCCGGCGGTCGAGATCGACCGCCAGGTGCGCGCCTTCGCGCCGGCGCCCGGTGCGTGGTTCTCGGTCAACGGCACGCGCGTGCGCCTGCTCGAAGCGGACCCGGCTCCCGCCCTGCGCGGCGCACCCGGCACGGTCCTCGACGACGTGCCCCACGTGGCCTGCGGCACCGGCGCCCTGCGGCTGTTGCACGTGCAGCGCGAGGGCAAGAAGCCGATGACCGCGGCCGAGCTGTTGCGCGGCTTCGCGCTGCCGCCGGGCACGCGGTTCGACGTTGCGACCACGCCGGTAGGGGCGCGCTAGCGCCATGCCGCGCTACCGGCTGGTGCTGGAATATGACGGCACCGCGTTCGCGGGCTGGCAGCGTCAGGACAACACCAATACCGTGCAAGCGGCGGTAGAGCGGGCCATACACGGCTTCTGCGGCGAGGAGGCGAACGTCGTCGGCGCTGGTCGCACCGACGCCGGCGTGCACGCGCTGGCGCAGGTCGCCCATTTCGATCTGCAGCGCGCCGCGTCGCCACACACCATCCGCGGCGCGCTCAACGACCATCTGCGCCGCCAGGCGCCGGGGCCGCGCCACGTCGTGGTGCTGTCGGCCGAGGAGGTGCCGCCCGAGTTCCACGCGCGCTTCTCGGCGACCGGACGGCACTACGTCTACCGCATCGCCAATCGCGTCGCGCCGCTGGCGCTCGAGCGCGATCGCGCCTGGCACGTGCTGCCGCCGCTCGACGACCAGGCGATGCACGCCGCGGCGCAACGCCTGATCGGCAAGCACGACTTCACCACATTCCGCTCGGTGCAGTGCCAGGCGAAGTCACCGGTGAAGACTCTCGACATGCTGGCGGTGTCGCGGCACGGCGATGAGGTGCGCCTCGAGGCGGCCGCGCGCTCATTCCTGCACAATCAGGTGCGCGCTCTCGCCGGCACCCTCGCACAGGTCGGCGAGGGCAAGTGGTCGGCCGACGACGTGACCAAGGCGCTGGAGGCGCGCGACCGCGCCGCCTGCGGCCCGACGGCGCCGCCCGTAGGGCTGTACCTAGCCGAGGTGCGCTACGAGCGCCCCATCGCAAGCTAGAGGAAGCGCCGCGTCGTCTCCCACAGGGTCCGGGTCAGCGCGTAGTACAAGATTGCGAGTACGGCACCGACATAGGCCGGAACCCGCAGGGCCACGCGGGCGATGAACACGAAGTAGACCACCAGGTAGACGACCAGCGCCCAGCTGACCAGCCACAGCACTTCGATCGGCAACAGGCCGGTTTGGTCCACCACCACCAGCACGAAGGTCAGCGCCGATTGGACCACCATCGACCAGTTGTAGGCAATGATGAACGGAACATACTCGGTGGAGCGCGACAGCGCCTTCGCGACCGGAATCAGAATCAACGGAATGATCGACCAGCCGACTACGTAGCGGATGGCTTCGATGAACAACACCCACGAAGCGCTATACTCCGTCTCGTGGTAGTTCACCACCAGCCAGTACACGGTGAACGGCACCGCCACCACGGCGGCGAAGAACGAGCGCCAGAATCCGGACAAGGAATTGTCGAACAGCTGCATTCCGCGCGCGTCGAAGCGCGCCAGCAGCAGGGCGCCCTGCACGGCGGCGACGACTTCTTCGCGCGTCGGCATCGCCCGGCTCAGGCGAAGTAGCGCCGCAGGATGGCGGCGTACGCCTCGGTGAGCGCCGCAAGGTCGGCGAGTGGCACGCGCTCGTCCACCTTGTGGATGGTTGCGCTCACCAGGCCGAACTCCGCCACCGGGCAGTACTGCGTGATGAATCGCGCGTCCGACGTTCCGCCCGACGTGCTGAGCTCCGGCGGCGCGCCGAATTGCTCCGCAATCACGTCGCGCAACAGGAAGGGGAACGGCCCTGCCTTGGTGAGGAACGATTCCCCCGACACCTCGATCGACAGCTCGTACTTGGGCGACACGCGGTCGAGCGTGGCGCGGATCCACGTCTCCAGGCTCGCCGATGTGTGACGGTCGTTGAAGCGGATGTTGAAGGTGGCGCGCGCCTCGGCCGGGATCACGTTGGTCGCCGGATTGCCGACATCCACCGTGGTGACTTCCAGGTTGGACGGCTGGAAGCGCTCGCTGCCCTCATCGAGCGCTTTCTCGGTGAGTGCCGCCAGCATGCGCACCAGGCGCGGGATGGGATTGTCGGCGACGTGCGGATAGGCGACGTGGCCCTGGATGCCGCGCACGACGAGCCGTCCGGTCATGGAGCCGCGGCGGCCCACCTTGATCGCCTGGCCGAGGCGCTCGGGGCTGGTCGGCTCGCCCACCAGGGCGACGTCGGGGACATGGCCGTTGGCCTGCATCCATTCGAGCACCTTCTTGGTGCCGTTGCGCGCCGGCCCTTCCTCGTCACCGGTGATGAGCAGGCTGACGGATCCTTTGCTCGTGCCGGCGCGCGCGACCGCTGCTACGAATGCGGCGATCGCGCCCTTCATGTCGGCGGTGCCGCGGCCATACAACGTGCCGCCGTCGATGCGCGCCGCGAACGGCGGATGCCTCCACTGCGCCTCGGCGCCCGGCGGCACCACGTCGGTGTGGCCGGCGAAGCAGAAGTGCGGCGAGCTGGTGCCGGCGCGCGCGAACAGGTTGTGCACGCGCTCCACGCCTTCGCCATACGGGAGACGCGTGCAGGTGAAGCCCAACGGCTCCAGCGCTCGGGTAAGAACGTCGAGCGCACCTTCGTCGCGCGGCGTCACCGACGCGCAGCGCACGAGCGCCTGCGTCAGCGCAACGGGATCGATGGTGGTCGCGGCCGGCATGATTGCCGGCCCTATCGCCGCAAGGCGTTGTCGCCGAAGACTTCGTCGCGCAGCAGCTCGTTGATCGACGTTTTGGAGCGCGTCTTGGCGTCGGCTTTCTTGACGATCACCGCGCAGTAGAGGCCAGGCCCCGGCTCGCCGTTGGGCAGCGGCTTGGCCGGCTGCGTTCCGGAAACGACCACCGAGTACTCCGGCACCCGGCCCATGTGCACCTCGCCGGTCGTGCGATCGATGATGCGCGTGCTTGCGCCGATGTAGACGCCCATCGACAGCACCGAGCCCTTCTCGACGATAACTCCCTCGGCGACCTCGGCGCGCGCGCCGATGAATACGTCGTCCTCGACGATGACCGGTCCGGCCTGCACCGGCTCGAGCACGCCGCCGATGCCGGCGCCGCCCGAGATGTGACAGTTCTTGCCGATCTGCGCGCAGCTGCCGACCGTCGCCCAGGTGTCGATCATGGTCCCCGACTCGACGCGGGCGCCGACGTTGACGAAGCTCGGCAGCAGCACCGCGCCGGGCGCGATGTAGGCGGGGTAGCGCACCTGCGCGCCGGGAAGCACGCGGATGCCGGCGTCGCGGAAGCGTTTCTCGTCCCAGCCTTGGAACTTGGGGCGCACCTTGTCGTACCAGGACGAGCCGCCCGGGCCGCCGGGGAATATCTGCGAGTCGTTGAGGCGGAAGGAAAGCAGCACGGCTTTCTTCAGCCACTGGTGCGTCACCCACTTGCCGTCGATCTTCTCGGCGACGCGGAAGGTGCCGGAGTCTAGGCCGGCAAGCGCCTCGTCCACCGCGTCGCGCACGGTGCCGCGCGTGCCCGGCGTGATAAACTTGATGTTCTCCCAGGCCCCGTCGATGGCGGCGGCAAGGCGTTCAGGGCTCACGGTCAGCTCCTTGACGAGGGTGCCAGAGGACGCGGCGGTTGGCGGCGCGGGAAGATAGGCGCGGCGGTCACCGGACCGCAACCGCGCAAATCCAGGACTCGAGGTGCTCGACCACATGGTGGGCGCGGGCGCCCGTCTCGGCGTACTGGCGCTTGAGGGTGTCGCGCCGCTCGTCGGAAATGACCCATTCGCCGTCGTTCTTCACCCACACGGTGGTCATGCCGAGCTCGGCAGCCGGCTCCAGGTTGCGCGGCAGGTCCTCAATCATGGCGGAGCGGCGCGGTTCGATGTCAGCCGCGGCAAGCATGCGTTCGTAGCTGGCGCGGTGCGGTTTGGGCAGGTAGTCGGCGGCGACGATGTCGAAGATCATCTCAAAGTGGCGGCGGATGCCGATGCGGTCCAAGACGCGCTCGGCGTAGGGCACGTCGGCGTTGGTGAAGATGACCTTGCGTCCGGGTAGCTGGCCGAGCGCCGCGTCGAGGTTTGGATCGGTGGGGATGCAGCTCAGGTCCACGTCGTGGACGTAGCGGAGGAACTCCTGGGGGTCGGTGCCGTGCTCGTGCGTCATTCCCCGGAGGCTGGTGCCGTAGGTGTGCAAGTAGTGCTTCTGGCGGCAATACGCCTCGACCTCGTCCGTCCCAAGGGCGCGGGCGATGAAGTCGCGGATGCGCCGGTCGACCTGCGGATACGGCCCGCACGCGACCGGGTAGAGCGTGTTGTCGAGGTCGAACACCCACGCGTCCACGTGGGCAAGCGCCGCGGGATCGGGCGCTGTGGAAACGCGCTCGGCGAGGGTGATGCGAGCCATGGGAATGCGACTTGGATGCGGCGTGGATACTAGCCTATCTGCGGCGCCGTGGTAGCTTTCGCCATGGCCTTGTTCGGCATCTTCGGCCGCAAGAAGAGCAAGCCGGTGGCGCTGAAGCGAGTCACTCCTGGCGCCGCCCAGGGCGCGGCGCGCTCAGGGCCGGCCCCGGCGCGGCGCAAGCTGATCCCGCAGGACATCACCTACGAGGAAGCCAAGACGCTCGCCAGCGCCCCCGATCCCAATGTGCGCTCCGAGCTCGCCGGGCGCGAGGACGTGCAGCCCGAGATTCTCTACTTCTTCGCCGAGGACGCGCACCCCGAGGTGCGCCGCAACGTCGCCGCCAACATTGCCACGCCGCGCCAGGCCGACCGCAAGCTCGCCACCGACAAGGACGACGAGGTTCGCTGCGACCTCGCGCTCAAGATCGGCCGCCTCATCCCCGGCATCTCGCGGATGCAGAACGAGCGGCTGCAGGAAGCGACCATCGAGGTGCTGCAGATCCTCGCCCGCGACCAGCTGCCACGCGTGCGCGCCATCATCGCCGAGGAGATCAAACACGCCACCAAGGTGCCGCAGCCGATCATCACCAAGCTGGCGCGCGACGTGGAGCTGATCGTCGCGGCGCCTATCCTGGAGTACTCGCCGCTCCTCACCGACCACGACCTGTTGGAGATCATCAGCGCCGGCGCCGCCAAGGGCGGACTTTCGGCGATCGCGCGCCGCAACAAGCTCAGCCAAGAGCTCGCCAAGGCGATCGTCGACGCGAACGACATCGCCGCCACCGCGACGCTGCTCGCCAATCCCAATGTGAAGTTCAAGTCCGAGACCCTCGATAGCGTCGCCGAGAAGGCGGAGCACGCCGAGCCGCTGCACGAGCCGCTGGCGCGCCGGCCCGAGCTCTCGGTGGGCGCGATCCGCCGCATCGCCGCGTTCGTCAGCGCGGCGGTGCTGCAGGTGCTGCAGGCCGAGCACAACCTCGGCGAGGAAACGGCCAAGGTCGTCAACGAGGCGGTGAAGAAGCGCCTCAAGGAAGACGAGGCGCACCCCGATCAGGCCGCCGAGTCGGCCGCCGCCAAGGTGCACAAGCTCGAGGACTCCGGCCGCCTCAACGAGGAGGCGATCGTGCAGGCGGCCGAGACCGGCCAGCGCGGCTTGGTCGCCGAGGCGTTGGCGCTGAAGGCGCAGGTGCCGGTCGCCATCGTCAACAAGATGCTCGATTCGCGCTCGGGCAATGCGACCACCGCGGCGGCGTGGAAGGCGGGCCTCTCGGCGCGCGGTGCGATGAAGCTGCAGCAGCTGGTCGCGCGCGTGCCGACCAACTCCATGATCCATGCCCGCGACGGCGTGAAGTTCGCCCTCTCGGAGGCCGAGATGGAGTGGTTCCTGACCTACTTCCGCGAGTTGGTGGAGAAGGACGCGGCTTAGGACTTCTTGCGGCGCGCGGTCCCGTCCGGCGAGATCATCGTGCCGATGCCGAGCTCGGTGAACACCTCGAGCAGCAGCACGTGGTGCTGGCGGCCGTCGAGGATGTGCGCCGCCCGGCAGCCGCCGGCGAGCGCGGTCAGGCACGTCTCGAGCTTGGGGATCATGCCGCCGGTCGCGGTGCCGTCGGCGATCATCGCCTTGGCTTCCTTGGCGGTGAGCTTCGGCACCAGGGTCTTGTTCTTGTCGAGCACGCCCTCGACGTCGGTGAGGAGGATCAGCTTGGAGGCGCCCATCGCCGCGGCAATGGCGCCCGCCACGGTGTCGGCGTTGATGTTGTAGGTCTCGCCCTCCGGGCCGATGCCGATCGGCGCCACCACCGGGATCACGTCGGTGCTCATCAGCACGTTGAGCACGTGCGGATTGATGCGGGTGGGCTCGCCGACGTAGCCGAGGTCGGTGGCCTTCTCGACGCTGCCGCGCGGCGGCCGCTTGGTCCTGAGCTTGCGCGCCTCGACCAAGCTGCCGTCCTTGCCCGAGATGCCGATGGCGTGGCCGCCGGCCTCCTCGATGGCGCTGACGATCGACTTATTGATGGAGCCCGCCAGCACCATCTCGACGATGTCCACGGTGGCCTTGTCCGTGACGCGCAGGCCGCGCTCGAAGCGGCTCTCGATGCCGAGGCGCTTGAGCATGTCGCCGATCTGCGGGCCGCCGCCGTGCACCACCACCGGGTTGATGCCGACCTGGTTCAGCAGCATCACGTCGCGGGCGAACGTCTCGGTCAGCGTGTCGTCGCCCATGGCGTGGCCGCCGAACTTGATGACGAAGGTCTGGCCGGCGAACTGCCGCATGTAGGGCAGCGCCTCGGACAGGATGCGGGCCGTCTCGAGCCATTGCTCGCGGCTGCGCATGGGGACGGCCCGTTTCTTCGGTTTGGGCATGGCGTTTGGCGACGGAGGGCGGGAAAAGCGGCCCTCCGTATAGCGGAAGGCGCCCGGCCGGGCCAGGGTCCGCCTAGCCGCCGACCAGCGCAGCGATGTCGGCGCGCAGCTCGGCGATGCCCGCGCCAGTCTGGGCGCTCGAAACGGCGACCTCGGGGAACGCGGCGGCATGGTCCTTCAGGCGCCGCGCCACGGCGTCCTTCTGCTCGGCCAGCTCACCGGCCTTCACCTTGTCCACCTTGGTGAGGACCACGCGCGTCGCCACCGCGGCGGCGTCCAGCACTCTGAGCGCCGCCTCGTCGCTGTCCTTGATGCCGACGCGCGCGTCGATGAGCAGGAGCGCGCGGCGCAGCGAGGGGCGGCCGCGCAGGTAGTCCTCGATGAGCTGCGTCCACGCGTCCACCTTGTCCTTGGCGACCTTGGCGTAGCCGTAGCCCGGCAGGTCGACTAGGCGCAGGCGCCCGTCGAGCTCGAAGAAGTTGAGCTTCTGGGTGCGGCCCGGCGTCTGCGAGACGTTGGCGAGCGCCTTCTGGCCGACGAGAGCGTTCAAGAGGCTCGACTTGCCGACGTTGGATCGTCCGGCGAAGGCGACCTCGGGCAGCTCGTCGGGTGGCAGCTCGGCGACCGTGCCCGCCACCCACACGAAGGTGCACGGCTTGGCGAACAGGAGGCGTCCGCGCTCGAGTTGTCGTGCATGCTCCTCGGGCGTCGGCGCGTCCACCATGCGCGGCGTCCTAGGTCGCGGACTTCGCCTTCGCGCCGCCGCCGGCCTCGGTCTGGCGGATGATGATCCATTGCTGGGCCATCGACAGGACGTTGTTGACGGTCCAGTAGAGGACCAGGCCAGCGGGGAACGGTGCCAGGATGAAGGTGAAGATGATCGGCAGCAGCATGAAGATGCGCTGCTGGATCGGGTCCGGCGGCACCGGGTTCAGCTTCTGCTGCACGTACATGGTGACGCCCATGATGATGGGCAGCACGCCGATCATCAGGAAGCCGGGCGGCGTCCACGGGATCAGGCCGAACAGGTTGAAGATGGTGGTCGGGTCGGGCGCCGACAGGTCCTTGATCCAGCCGTAGAACGGCGCATGGCGCATCTCGATGGTGACGAACAGCACCTTGTAGAGTGCGAAGAACACGGGGATCTGCAACAGGATCGGCATGCATCCCGACAGCGGGTTGACGCCCGCCTTGCGGTACAGGTCCATGATCTCGCGCGTCTGGCGCTCGCGATCGTTGGCGTACGCCTCGCGGATGCGCAGCACTTCCGGCTGGATCTTGCGCATGCCCGCCATCGACTTGAACGACTTGTTGGCGAGCGGGAAGAACAGGATGCGGATGAAGATCGTGAAGACAATGATCGCCACGCCGAAGTTGCCGAACAGGCGGTAGAGCCAGTCGATGGCGGCGAAGATCGGCTTGGTCAGGAAGAAGAACCAGCCCCAGTCGATGGCGAGGTCGAAGCGCTGGATGCCGAGGCGCTCCTGGTACGCCTCGAGCGTCGCGACTTCCTTGGCGCCGGCGAAGAAGCGGTGCGTCACCTCGGCGTTGCCGCCCGCGGCGATGGTCATCGCGTCGCGGCGGAAGTAGGTCTGGTAGTTGTCGGTGCCGCCCTGGTTTGAGTAGCGGAAGCCGGCCTCGTAGGGCGCAGCCTGATCGGGGATGACCGCCGCCAGCCAGTACTTGTCTGTGATGCCGAGCCAGCCGCCGGTCGAGCGGTGCGTCTCGGCGCCGGCGTCCCTCAGGTCCTCGTAGGAGTACTCGACCAGGGTCTCTTCGAGCACGCCGAGCGGCCCCTCGTGCAGGATGAAGAAGCCAAGCGTCGGCGGCGTGCCGGTGCGCGAGACGTGGCCGTACGGATACAGCGTCACCGCCGCGCCGGTGGTGTTCTCGACGCGGTCGCGCACCGTGAACAGGTAGTTCTCGTCCACCTCGACGATGCGCGTGAAGCGCAGGCCGGCGCCGTTGTCGTAGGTCATGGTGAGCGGCGCGGTCGGGCTGAACTCAGTGCTGGTGGACATCCAGCGGCTGTCCGGCCCCGGGGTCGCCGCGGTGCTGCCCTGCGGCGCCACCCAGCCGAACTCGCCGTAGTACGCGCCGGGCGCGCCCGGCGGCGACAGCAGCAGAACCTGCGGGCTGCCCGGGTCGATGGTCTCGCGATAGTCCTTGAGACGCAGGTCGTCGATGCGCCCGCCCACCAGCGACAGCGAGCCCGACAGGCGCGGTGAGTTGATGGTGACGCGAGGCGCCGCGGCCAGCACCTCGGGGCGCGTCTGCACCAGCGCCGGCGTGGCGGGTGTCGCCCCGGGAGTCGCCGGCGCGGGCGGCGTCTCGGTCACCTCGACGCGCTGCTGCTCCGCCGGCGGCACCGGCCCCGGCACCGGGAACAGGATCTGGAAGCCGATCAGGATGCCCAGCGACAGGACGATGGCGAGGACGAGGTTCTTCTGTTCCATGAGTCGCTAGGGGCGGGGCCGCGCCGCAGGACCGTGCGCCTCGCCCGCGGAATGGGAATGCGAATGCGCCGGCGGCACCGGGTCGTAGCCGAAACCGCCCCAGGGATGGCAGCGGGCGATGCGTCGCAGGGCGAGCCAGCTCCCGCGCAGCGCGCCGTGCTTGTGCAGCGCCTCGATGGCGTAGACCGAGCAGGTCGGCTCGTAGCGGCACGCCGGTCCGATCACCGGCGACAGGGTGTAGCGATAGACCTGCACCAGCAGGGCAAGGAATTGGGCGAGCATCAGCGCGTCGCTCCGACCTTGCGCAGCGCGCCCTCGAGATCGGCGAGCAGCGCGGGGTAAGGGCGGGTCAGTGTCTCGGTGCGGCCGATCAGCACGTAGTCATGCGCCGGCGCGGCGTGGCGCGGCAGCACGGCGCGCGCCGCTTCGCGCAGGCGCCGC
>Ga0194132_10002764_pt1 | contig 32294 bp, 24 predicted proteins | sample TA2KigOf80mmetaG_FD_148612 | JGI IMG/M metagenome (GOLD analysis project Ga0194132, IMG submission 148612) | Freshwater microbial communities from Lake Tanganyika, Tanzania - TA2015054 Kigoma Offshore 80m | ecosystem: Environmental > Aquatic > Freshwater > Lake | place: Tanzania: Lake... | reverse complement strand
CTGGGCTGAAGTCCTATGCCGATCGAACGCACGCCAGTCCACAGACGCTGATCGCGGTCGCTAGCGGCGCCAACACCAATTTCGACCGTTTGCGATTTGTGGCGGAGCGCGCCGAACTGGGCGAACGCCGCGAAATCATGCTCGCGGTCAGCATTCCCGAGACGCCGGGCAGCTTCAAGCGCTTCTGCCGCCTGCTAGGGGCGCGCAACGTCACCGAGTTCAACTATCGCTACGCGGACGCGAGCGAAGCCCATGTGTTCATCGGCGTGCAGGTGGCCAACCGCGACGAGGCAAACACACTCATCGACTCACTGCGCCAGCAGAACTTGCCGACGCTGGACCTGACCGATGATGAACTCGCCAAGTTGCACCTGCGCCATCTGGTCGGCGGGCGGGCACACGGCGTCGAGCATGAACTGCTTTACCGGTTCGAGTTTCCCGAGCGCCCCGGCGCGCTCATGAAGTTTCTCGACAGCCTCGGGGCAGGCTGGAACATCAGCTTATTCCACTACCGCAATCATGGCGCCGACTACGGACGTGTGCTGGTGGGAATTCAAGTGCCGCCAGGTGATTTGGGCGTATTACGCGCGTCGTTGGATCAGCTGGGATACGAGTACCAGGACGAGAGTGCGAATCCGGCGTACCGACTATTCCTGGGGTGAGTACCGCTACAGCCTGTCTCGCGACATGACGAAGGCGTGCACATGCAGGATTTCATCTCCGCTCAATGTCGCGCCCCACGCTGGCATGCCGGCGTTACCTCCCTTGGCTACGATCTCAATGAATCGAACTGGATCGAGTTTGCTGCGAAAAATATTGGGTCCGCGGCCGCCAGCACGAAAGTGACAGCCGAAGCAGCGGCCGCGATAGATTTTCTCTCCGGCGGTCAGCGCTTCGGGTTGATCCAGGAACGGGTTGATGAACGCGGGCGCGGGTTCGTCGCCCTGCGCTGTAACGAAGCATGCGGTGAGCGTGACGGCCAATAGCCCCCGGCCCGCCCGTGACGATTGGGCGGGGGGCATTCCAATGGCACGACGTGGCATCACTTCTTGATCGGATCGCGCTCGGGTGCCTCCGGGAAGCCGTAGCCGGGGATGACGCGCCCGCCGAGCGTCGCGCCAGGCTCCCCGACGTTGGGTAACGAGCCTGGCAGCGTTACCAAGTTGTGGTACTCGGGCCGATTCTTCGGTCCGCCATCAAGCGCGAACACCCACAGATTGCCTGCCTTGGGCTCGTTGTAATAGAAGCCCATGTCACCGCCGATGCCGCCGGAGGGGACCGCGACGTACTGCACGCCGTCGAGGAGGTAGGTGATGGGGCTGGCGATGATGCCGGAGCCGGTCTGGAAGGTCCACAACACCTTTCCTGTCTTGGCCTCGATGGCCATGAAGTACCCCCGCATGTCCCCCGTGAAGACGATGCCGCCCGCGGTGCTCACCGCGCCCGCCCAGAATGGCGCTGGGCTAGTGACGCGCCAGGCGACCTTGCGGTTGCTGACATCAAAGCCAACGAAGTTGCCGGTAGGCCGGTCGGGCAGAAGGTACTGCTGGTAGTCGGCGCCCAGGAACCACTCGCCTTTGGTCGGAGGTGAGAACTTGTCCTCGGCCCAGAATTTGTAGCCCATGGCCCAGTTGTTGGACATGAAAAACGACATACCAAGTTGTGGATTGAACGCCAGCGGCTGCCAATCGATGGCGCCTTCCAAGCTGGGGATGATGGGCGCGATTTCCGGCCCGCCGGACTGCGCAATCATGTCCGGGTTGACGTTGGGCCGTCCCGTCACCGGGTCGATGCTTTTTGCCCAGTTGATGCCTGGCACGATCGGCTCGGCGTAGATGAACTTGCCGCTCTGCCGGTCCAGCACGTAATAGAAGCCGTTCTTGTCGAAATGCATGAGGGCCTTGACCGGTTTGCCGCCGATCTTGACGTCGGCCAGGACGTTGGTGCTGACGGCGTCGTAGTCCCAGCAATCCCACGGTGTGTATTGAAAGCCCCACTGGATCTTGCCGGTGTCCACATCCAGAGCCAGCGTAGACGCGCTCCACTTGTTGTCGCCCTTACGCACCTGACAGTTCCAGGGTCCGGCGTTGCCGGTGTTCCAGTACACCTGGTTCAGTTCCGCATCGTAGGCACCCGTTGTCCAGGTGGGCGCGCCGCCGTGCTTCCAGGTGTCGCCAGGCCAGGTGTCATTACCGGGTTCGCCCGGACCAGGGATGGTGTGCGTGGTCCACCGAAGTTCACCGGTTTTGGCGTCGTAGGCTTTGATGAAACCGCGAATGCCGTATTCGCCACCCGCGATCCCCGTCAGTATCAGACCCTTCACTGCCAAGGGCGCGCCTGTGATGCTGTAGCCGTGTTCCCAATCCGCCACCTTGGCTTCCCAAACGATCGCGCCGGAGATGCGGTCTAGCGCCACCAGGCGGGCATCCATGGTACCGACGTAAACCAGGTTGCCGAGTAGCGCGACGCCGCGGTTGACCGAGCCGCAGCAGTAGACCCGTTCCACGTCCTTGACCAGTTTCGGGTCGTAACGCCATTTCACCTGTCCAGTCCGGGCATCGATGGCGAATACCCGTGACTGATCCGCCGACAGATACATCACGCCCTCATGAATCAGCGGAGTCGCTTCAAGACCGCGATTGTCGCCGCCGGTGGGAAATACCCACACCGGCTGCAGACGATTCGCATTGCTAGTGTTGATCTGATTCAGATTCACATGACGCTGCATGTCGTAGGTGCGTCCGTACATCAGCCATGAAGACGTGTTCTTGCCAGCGTTGACAAGATCGTCGTAGGTCACGTCCGCAGATTGGGCGGAAACGGCGCTTGCCAGCAGGGTGGCGTACATCACTGTGCGCAAAAGACGCAAGGGGCGTGTCTGTACCATCTTGGGGAGCCTCCACGGGTGGGATCGATGAGAATCGACTTCTGATGTTCTAAGGCGCACGTATGTTAGCGAGTTCGAATTGGTTTTGGCAAAGCCGGACGACGAATTACACAGGGTGCAGATCGTCGCGTGTGCAGCTTCGGCAGATGTCAGGTCGATGTGCTCAAGGGATGCGGTTTCCACCCTGTCGCTCTAGCCCAACGAGTCGTGCAGTGAAATTCAACGATGCTGTCGAGCCCCGTTTTGCGCTCCCTATACTCCACTCGTATTACTCGAAGTTGCCTGTGCCCGGGCTTTGAGAACACAAGAACGAGTCCCATCAGGAGCTACATGATCCGCGCCACAATTGTTTTTTTGCTAGCCCTGCTCTGGTGCGGCAAATTCGCATTCGCACAGACTTCCCCCAATTTCTGGAGCCTCTACGACGGCAACGGTGTCACGCCTCTCGGTTACATGGAGACGCAGGCGGGCGTTTCCTGCGGCTTCTACAACACGGCGGGATTTCTTCGCTGGCAAAACAAAGGTGGCGACTGGGTGGATCGCTTCGAGACGCCGCAAGGTACCGTGCCATTCTCTTCGGCGCCCTATGCGGAAGGTATCGACAGACTGCAGGTGGTGAATCTGAACGTGACCGAACTCCTTAGGCGCGGCGATGGCATCATCCTGCGCCGGAATGGTCCGCGCGTAATTAAGCTGGCCTCGCGCGAGTCCACCACACCGCCGGTTCTGCAGCTGACTTTGGCTGATGGCACCACACAGACGCGGAAGCCCACGGCCGATGCGTCCTTGCTGTTCGCCCTGCCAAAAGTTTGCCAGACCACGCCGACTGGCAAGTCGAAGGCGATGAGTCTTGGACATTCCGTCGTGTTGGCATTCCAAGGCATCCCCAAGGAACAGATCGTCAGCGCGCGTCTCACCGTTACTGTGATTACCGCCTACAGCTCCGGTACACTGCAGGCCTATCGCATGGTTGCACCGCGGACCGACGGCACGCCGAAGACGGCCATCAGCACAAACCCTGGCGTGTACTACTACGAAAGCTGGGAAGACGACAACTGGTGGCAGCGAACAGGCGGTACGCAACGGCCCTCGGCACAGTGGACCCAGGATGAGGGCCGTTTCAGCAAGCCCTCACAGAACGGTTTGTGGTATGCCGATGGCTCTGACGACATGGTTTCGGCGCAAGGGACAGACGGGCTGGTTCAGGTCTCGCGAGGCAATGGCGCCAAGGGACGCGGCCTCATGATCGTCTATCACCCCGATCTGCTGGCTTACGGCGTGAGCATGGGCAATGTGGTCATGAGCAAGGTGGTGGATGGTGTTGCCGGCGGACCAGAGCCGGACGAAGCCTGGTTGACCTATTCCATCAAATTCGGCAAGAACTTCAAGGACTTCCACCGCTGCGAAGGTGGCAAGCTGCCCGGCTTGTCGGGCAGCACGCAGTACTGCGCGGGCAGCGCGGTCGCAGCAAATGGCTATTGCGGCTGGTCACTCAGGCAGTCGTACCGCCTGATTTGTGATCCGCAGAATCCGGCGTACAACCATGTGCTGATTCACACCTACGCCTACCATGGGCTCATGCCGGGCTTTTATGGCCAGGGTTGGTTTGGCGGTGAACACGCCCTACTGGCGTTGGACAAATGGCACTGTGTCGAGCAACGGGTCAAAGTGAATACCCCAGGGCTGCTGGATGGTATCAATCAGGTGTACGTAAATGGCAAATTGGCGATCGATAAGACGGATGTTTATTTGCGGGCAGTGAAACCAGAACCCGAGGGCTACGGCGATTGGCGGCGAATCTACTACTGGAGCGTGCCGAAACCAGGCGCCCGCATCATCAAGGACCCATTCGGCCGCTCCTTCTGGTTCCACGGCAGCACCCTCGCTGGTAGCAACCTAGGAATCAACAAGGCCTATATGGTGGTGCATAACGGCGGCATGAATGCGCCGCGAAGGAGTGCCCAGCTGTGGCTCGACGAAGTCAAGGTCAGCCATCGACGGGTGGGCTGCAACTGACCCTCCGCCATGGGGGTGCGATGCCTGCTTTGACGTCTCCTAGGGCTGCAGGCCAGCAGCCTGGTAGACAGGCTTGAGTATCCCCTTGGCACCCTGACCCGAGGTCATCTGCTCGCCGAAGATGTCGGGGTTGGAATTGGCTTCGATGGCGATGGGGCCGTCCGGCGTTACCGCGATATCCCAGCCCAGCATGGGCAACATGGAAAACAGTCGGCAGCCCCGCGAGATGAAATCGCGTACCTGATCCCAGTGCGGTATCTGCTCGCCCTCAATCCGCCTGCCGGTATCTGGATTGGACTCAAAGCGTTCCGCCAGATGCGGAAAGGCAGGATCACGGCGGCCAAAGGCCGCGCCGATGCGGCCGCTATCCGCGTCCACGGCGGCGATAAGGTTGCCGGTGCGGCCACTCAAAAAATTGTCGGCGATGTTGCGTCCGCACGGAATACGGATCAGGACATAGATGTAGTTTAGGCGATCGCGGTGGAAGAAACTGTCCACCCGGATCGTGCCCAGCGCCGGTCCGCTGCCCAATCCGGCAAGAAACGGGTGTGGCCGGATGAAGGGTTGCACCAGATAGTCGTCACGACGCAGATCTTGATCGAGTTCGTCGCCAAAGGACTGGACATCGATACGATGGTTATTCACATCATGGGGCACGCCCCGACGTAGGCGCAGGTAACGAGTGCCGGTGCCCAGGGAGTCTGATCGAGGTTTGAGGAAGATCTGCACGTCGTCGACGGCGCCGATATGGGAAAGAACGTCCGCCAGCGAACCCAGGCAGGTAAAGCCCCGATGCTGGTCATCGGAGCGCTTGGTGACGACAGCGAGAATTTCGGGAGTACTCAAGCCGGCTTCCTGGCACAACCGGTGAAACGCCAGCTTGTCATCTACCCGCCAACGCTCCGCGGCCGGATTCACGCTAAAGAACAACCGGGTTGTTTGGGCCTTGGTTACGAAGCTCGACAGCGCGCCAAAGGGCTGACGGTGCAACCCATAGGTGCAATAGTCCGTGGCCTGAAGCTTGTAGATGAGCCGGGTGGCGATCATGCGGGCGAGCACCGGCGGCCAGGACTCCTGGGCATGTAGGGCCACTTCCTTGGCTAGTCCAAGGTAGTGGCCTAGACCGCTGCTGGGAACCGGGGTGGAGGGAGTGGTTGAGCCTATGGAGAGCATCTTCATTTGCATTGGTGAACAGGCACTGGCGGTAGACCCGAGGGTGAGAAAACCGCCACTTCACGCGAGAATGTGACAGGAGGGGGCGCCCCAAAGTATCGACGGAATGACCGACCTGGCTCAATGCAAGCTGTATGCCCCTCACTGCCATTGTCAGTCAAGAACGACGATTCCGGTGCTTTTCCTCGCCGTATACCGCTAGTACAGAGAAAAGTCTTCCGCCTTCTCAGTGATGAACTCCAGCAACGCCGGTTGCCCTTCGCGTGTGCGGGCAATGGCGCGCTGAATAGCCGGCACGATCGCCGCCGGCTCGGTGACGCGTTCGCCCCAGCCACCAAGGGCGCGGGCGAAGTCGGCGTAGTGGCCGCTAATGTCAGTGGAACGATATTTTTCCGTGGCGACCTTCATGACCTTCAGCTCGATGGCCATGGAGAAATTGTTGAGCAGTACCGAGAGGATGGGAATGCGTTCCCGCACTGCGGTCTCGAAGTCCATGCCGGTAAACCCGATGGCGGCATCGCCCCAGAGGTTGATGCAGAGCTTGTCCGGTTGAGCCAGTTTGGCGCCCATGGCAAGGCCCAGACCGTACCCCAACTGTGTGGTCTTGCCCCAGCCCAGGTAGGTCAGGGGGTCCGTGGTCTCCCAGAAAGGTGAGATCTGGTCACGCGGACTGCCGGCGTCATGGGTGATGATGGTGTTGGCGACATCGACCGTACGGTACAGATCGCGAATCACCCGGTAGGGCGACAGCGGTGTGGTTGAGGCCGACAGGCGCAGCTCCCACTGCGCCAGCCACGCCTGCTTGATGCGGCCGATCTCATCGGAGATCGCGGCTATGCGCCCACGCGGAGCGCCGCCCAGGCGGTCGCGTACCTCCAGCAGCAGAGCGTCCAGCACCAGCGCGGCGTCGCCCACAGCTGCCAGTGCGGCGGGGACGTCTTTGTTGATATCAACGGGGTCAAGCGTGGCGTGCGCGATGCGTGCCCCCTTGGGCATGGCCACCCCAAAGCTGGTGGTGGCGAAACTGCAGCCGATACCAAATATGAGGTCGGCCTGGTGCAGAAAGTGATGCAGTTGCCTGGAGATGGCGCGCCCGCCCGAACCCAGTGAAAGCGGGTGCGTCTCGGGAAAGGCGCTCTTGCCCTGCAGGCTGGTGGTGACAGGCGCTTCCAGCAACTCTGCCAGCCTACGAAGTTGCGGCCAGGCGCGGGCGTAGTGCACGCCCTGCCCGGCGTAGATCACCGGTCGCTGTGCCGCCACCAAAGCCTCGGCGATGCGGACGATATCGCGGGGATCAGGCCCCGCCCGTAGCCGCGGCGCTGGGGTGTACGTCCATCCCTCCGGTACCTCCTCTTGCATCATGTCGTAGGGGATCTCAACCAGCACTGGGCGCGGCCTGCCGTTACGGACCTGGGTGTAGGCCCTGCGCATGGCTTCGGGAACCAGCTCGGGAAGGATCACCTGTTCGGCCCACTTGGTGATGTGCTGAAAGTTGTGATACGAGCTGAAGTTGGGCGGAAGATTGAGCAGCCGTTTAGGATAGCCACCGGGCAACACCACCATCGGTACCGAGTCGCCGAACGCTTGCGCCACGCCGCCAAAGGAATTCTCCACGCCAGGACCATGCTGCATGGTGAACACGCCCACGCTGTCACCGGAGGTGACCCGGCTCATGGCATCGGCCATGTGCAAGCCCGTGCGCTCCTGCCGTACCATCACCGTGCGGATATCCGCCACCGCGGCTGCCTCGATGATGGGATTGACGGGGTAGCCAATGAGCGTCTTGACCCCTTCGCGCTTGAGAATCTCGGCCACGACAGCGGCGACTTTCATCAGGTCTCCTTGGCTTCGCTGAGTCCGCGGGAAAGAGTCGTTCTTATACTGCAAAACCGGCGTCACGTGCGGTGTTGATATGCGTCAAGCGGCCGACCCGCAGCCGGGATAAGGTGGCCTCCCTGATCGTTTTCGTTGGCCCTGCCGAATTGGATATCCGCCGCCGAACCCAATGGACCCTGGGCGCCAAGTTGGCGCTGGTGTCACTACCCTTCCTGGCGTTGGCGCTACTGTCCATCGGTGTGACGCTGTGGTTGTCCTGGCAACTGGAGGGCGGTGCCGCCGCCATCAATGAAGCCGGTCGCATGCGTATGCAGGCATATCGCATGTCGCTGTCAGTGGGAACTGCCGCCTGGCACCGCGTGCCAGCGCTGTCCTCGGAATTCCAGAACAGCCTTCAGACCCTGCGCAGTGGCGATCCGGAGCGCCCGCTGTTCGTGCCTTGGGATGACGCCGTGCGCACTCAATTCCAGGCCGTGGAAGCGGACTGGCAGCGCTTTCGCTCCGACTGGATCGATCAGCGGCCTGCGTCCACCGCTGCTCTCACAGACGCCACGGGCGCTTTCGTCGCTCACATCGAAGACCTCGTCGCCGGCATCGAGGCGCACATGGCGCGCTGGACTGCGCTGCTGCACCTATCGCAGGTGGGCATGATGGCGCTGGCGGTGTTCGCGGCAGCAGTGCTGATCTATACGGGCTACCTGTTCGTGCTGGAGCCGGTCAGTTCGCTCAAGCACGTCATAGGTCGGATGCGCGAGGGCGACCTGTCGGCGCGTGTCGAGCAGGTGTCCAGCGACGAGTTTGGTACGCTGGCAGAAGGCTTCAACGTCATGGCGGGGCAGGTGCAGAGCATGTACCGCAATTTGGAAGCGCGCGTGACTGAGAAGACCACTGAACTGCAGGAGAAAGGCGAGCGGTTGGAGACGCTCTACGATGTCACCGCACTGGTCACGCGGGCGTCCACTCTTACTGAATTGGCGCGGGGCTTTGCCGACAAGATTGCAGAGATTGTGCGTGCCGATGCCGTCTCGCTGATGTGGCGAGACGAGTCCAATACCCGCTTCGTACCGTTGGCCGCGGCAAAGGGCGACACTCTCACCCAAGAATGCACCTGCGCCCGCGCGGACCTCACGGGCGGTGTCACGGTTCTGAGCGGTGGCGCGTTGTCACCCGGCTGTACCTTGCACGGATCGCGGTGCGGCTGCATCACGCGAGCTTGTGTACCGATCACGGCGCACGATCATGTCGCCGGTTACCTGGACTTGCGCTATTGCACACAGCGCGACATCGCCCCCGCCGAACGTTCCTTGCTGGAAGCCTTGGCGGCACATCTGGCGACTGGTATGGAGAACCTTCGGCTCAATGCGCTGGAGAAGGAAGCGGCGGTGTCCCAGGAGCGTGGGTTTCTGGCGCGCGAGCTGCACGACTCCATTGCCCAGTCGCTGGCGTTTCTCAAGATCCAGGTTCAGCTCATGCGCGATGCCCTGGACAATCATGACGAGCGCCATGTGAAGCGTGCGCTGGAGGAGATCGACACTGGGGTGCGGGAAAGCTACGCCGACGTGCGGGAGCTGCTGGTCCACTTCCGTACGCGCGTGCAAGGCGATGGTATCGAGGAAGCCCTGAACACCACGCTGCGCAAATTCGAGCAGCAGGCGCAGATCCCCGCGGTTCTAAACATGTCGACTGGAGGACTGCCACTGCCCGCAGATGTGCAAGTTCAAGTGCTGCACGTGATCCAGGAGGCACTGTCCAATGTCCGCAAACATGCCCACGCCAGCCAAGTCTGGCTTGATGTCCAGCAGCAGCCGTGCTGGCGTTTCGAAGTGCGGGACGATGGCCGCGGTTTCAGCGACACACCAGATCGCGGCGAGACCCATGTGGGTCTGCGCATCATGCGCGAACGCGCCGAGCGGATCAGTGCCGAACTGGAAGTGCATAGCAGATCTGGCAGAGGCACCTCTGTAATTCTCACCCTTTCGCCACAAGCGTCGGCGGTGGCGATAGTCGAGCGGGTGACCGCGCCCGCGTGATCATTCCAGTCTCCATGAACCCCATACGCATTCTCGTCGTCGATGACCACACCTTGTTTCGTCGCGGCATCAGTGCGCTGCTGACACGCGAGGCCGACCTCGCGGTGGTCGGTGATGCCGCCGACGCCAGCGAAGCTCAGCGCCGCGCGCAGCAATTGCAGCCCGACGTGATACTTCTCGACAACCACCTGCCAGGTGTCAACGGGGTGGATGTCCTGCCAGCATTGCGGGAGGTCACGCCACGGACCCGCATTCTGATGCTCACCGTGAGCGAGGACGAAAATGACCTGAGTAGGGCGCTGCGAAATGGCGCAGCCGGTTATTTGCTGAAGACCATGGAAGGTGACGCACTGGCCCACGCCATCCGACGCGCGGTGCGAGGTGAGTACGTCATGGCAGCTGAGATGACCGGGAAACTGGTCGCCGCCTACCAGAGTGCCGCCGCGGGCCAACCGGCACCTGAGGTCATACCGGCGTCGCCCCTGAACGCGCTTTCGCCCAGGGAGATCGACATCTTGCGCGGCATCGCCGGTGGCGCCAGCAACAAGGAGATCGCGCGCAAGCTCGCCATTGCCGAGACCACGGTGAAGATCCACGTGCAGCACATCCTGCGCAAGCTGGATGTCAGCACACGCGTGCACGCCGCGGTCTGGGCCGCCGAGCAGGGTCTCATCTGAACGGCGTCTTGATCTGAATCAAACAGATCGCATTCCGGGATCCAGGTAGTTCTTCAGAACGATGCCGGGTTCTCGTGGCATCGTTCTTTCGCCACGTGACCGCAGTTCCATAGAAGGATAGTGCGCTCGAGCACGGGCGCGGACAATCGCGTCATACCAAGAGGAGACGCGACATGACACGCAAGGGACAGGCACTGGCGGTACTGTTGTCCAGTACGCTGGCCTTTACGGTGTGCTTCATGGTGTGGATGATGTTCGGGGTGATCGGAATACCGATCAAGAAGGCCCTGGATCTAAACGCCACGCAGTTCGGACTGCTGACCGCCACGCCCGTGCTTACCGGTTCGCTGATCCGCGTGCCGCTGGGCATCTGGACGGATCGCTACGGCGGTCGCATCGTAATGGCGGTGCTCATGGCGGCTACCGTCCCCGCGATCTGGATGATGAGCTACGCCACCCAGTACTGGCACTTTCTCGTCATTGGCTTGTTTGTCGGTCTTGCCGGAGGATCGTTCTCCGTGGGCACGCCCTACGTCGCGCGCTGGTTTCCGCGCGCCAATCAAGGTTTCGCAATGGGCGTGTACGGGGCCGGCAACTCCGGCGCCGCCGTAAATAAGTTTATCGCGCCGGCGCTGGTGGTGGCCTTTGGTTGGACGCTGGTGCCACAGGTCTACGCCGCGGTGATGCTCGGCGCCTTAATTCTGTTCTGGCTGTTCAGCTACAGCGATCCGACACACTGCGTGCCCAGTAATACCCGCCTGCGCGATCAGCTGGCTATGCTGAAGGACCCCACGGTGTTGAAGTACTGCCAGTACTACTCCATCGTGTTTGGCGGATACGTCGCGTTGTCTCTGTGGATGGTGCAGTACTACGTCGGTGAATTCGGGCTGGATATCCGTGCGGCGGCGCTGCTGGCGGCCTGCTTCTCACTGCCAGGCGGCGTGCTTCGAGCCGTGGGCGGCTGGCTCTCTGACAAGTACGGCGCGCACAGCGTCACCTGGTGGGTAATGTGGGTGAGCTGGATCTGCCTGTTTCTGCTGAGTTACCCGCAGACGGACTTCACCGTGATGACGACGTCCGGGCCGCGCACCTTCCACGTAGGGCTCAACGTGTATGCCTTCACTGCGCTGATGTTCATCTTGGGTATCGCCTGGGCTTTTGGCAAGGCCAGCGTGTTCAAGTACATCAGCGACGAGTACCCGCGGAACATCGGCACCGTCAGTGGCATCGTCGGGCTAGCGGGCGGGCTGGGAGGATTCGTGTTGCCCATTCTGTTTGGTGCCCTGCTCGACACCCTTGGCGTCCGATCCAGCGCCTTCATGCTGCTCTATGGCGTGGTGTGGGTGTCACTGATATGGATGTACTGGACCGAAGTGCGTCGCACTGAGGTCATGGGCGGCAAGGCCGCGTCTGCCTCTTCCAGCGCTTGACAAGGGGAATCCATGAGCATGGTCACACACATTCAACCCGCTTCTTCAAGAGGCTCGGCCGACATCGAGGACTGGCGTCCGGAGGATGACGCCTTCTGGCAATCCACCGGCAAACGCATCGCCTATCGCAACCTGATGATCTCCGTGCCCAGCCTGCTGTGCGGCTTCGCCGTGTGGGGCATGTGGGGCATCATTACCGTGCAAATGCTGAATCTAGGATTTCCGTTTAGCAAGGAGGAATTGTTCACCCTGACCGCCATCGCCGGACTGGCGGGCGCCACCATGCGCATTCCAGCCTCGTTCCTGATCCGCCTGGCGGGCGGGCGCAACACGATCTTTCTGACCACCGCCATGCTGCTGGCGCCGGCCATCGGCACCGGCATTGCGCTTCAGCACAAGGACTGGCCGCTGTGGGTGTTTCAGCTGATGGCGCTGTGGTCGGGCGTGGGCGGTGGCAACTTCGCCAGCTCCATGTCCAACATCAGTACCTTCTTTCCCAAGCGTCTGCAGGGGACCGCACTTGGGATCAACGCGGGATTGGGCAACTTCGGCGTCACCAGCATGCAGATCATCATCCCTCTGGTGATGACCATGAGCCTGTTTGGTGCCTTGGGCGGTGAGCCCATGGTGCTGGTCAAGGACAGCGGCTGGATCCTGGGCAAGATCCCGGCGGGTACACCGACCTATATCCAGAACGCCGGCTTTGCCTGGATCCTGTCGCTGGTGCCGCTGGCCATCCTTTGCTGGGTCGGGATGAACAATCTTAAGGTGGTGTCTCCCAGCACCGGTTCGCCCATCGTGGCGTTCCTCAAAATCACCTGGCTCTATACGCTGTCCTTCGTGCCGGCGGGAATCGGGCTCTATCTTTACTTGCCAGCGCCGACGGGCCTGGGGCTGCTGAACATGTGGATCGCGATGCCCTTGATCGTGATCGCCACACTGCTGACCATGAAGCTGGCGGCCTTCGGCACCATGAAAGAGAACATCGCGCGCCAATTCGCCATCTTCAAGGACAAGCACACCTGGTCCATGACCGTGCTTTATGTGCTGACCTTTGGATCGTTCATCGGATTCTCCATGGCCCTGCCGCTGGCCATCACAGTGATTTTCGGCTTTAGCCATGTGCCCGATGCCGCTGGAGTCATGACGCACACACTGAAGAATCCGAACGCCCCATCAGCGCTGACCTACGCCTGGATCGGGCCCTTCGTCGGCGCGCTGATCCGGCCGGTGGGCGGCTGGGTGTCCGACAAGGTGGGCGGATCCATTGTCACGCAGGTGATCTCCGTGGTGATGGTGGGTGCCTCCGCAGCGGTGGGCTACGTCATGTGGCAGGCCTACGGTTCGGCCACGCCGGAGCAATACTTCAGGCTGTTCATGCTCCTGTTCGTGGTGTTGTTCGCCGCCAGCGGTATAGGCAATGGTTCCACCTTCCGCACCATCGGCATGATCTTCGATCGCGCCCAGGCCGGACCGGTGTTGGGTTGGACCTCGGCCGTGGCGGCCTATGGCGCCTTCATCGCGCCCGTGGTGATCGGCGCGCAGATCAAGGCTGGCACGCCGCAAACCGCCATGTACGCCTTTGCTGTGTTCTACGCCCTGTGCCTGGTGCTGAACTGGTGGTTCTACCTGCGTCGCGACGCCTACGTCAAAAACCCGTGAGGACACTAACGTGAGTCACTTTCTCGATCGATTGTTCTTCTTCAACCAGCCACGCGAAGCCTTTGCCGGCGGCCATGGATTGACCACCGGTGAGGATCGCACCTGGGAGGATGCCTATCGCAACCGCTGGGCACACGACAAAGTGGTGCGCTCCACACACGGGGTTAACTGCACCGGATCGTGCTCCTGGAAGATCCACGTCAAAGGCGGCATCGTCACCTGGGAGATACAACAGACGGACTACCCGCGTACCCGCTGGGACATGCCGAATCACGAGCCGCGCGGTTGCGCGCGCGGTGCCAGCTATAGCTGGTATTTGTACAGCGCCAACCGGGTCAAATACCCCATGGTGCGCGGGCAGTTGCTGCGGCGCTGGCGCGAGGCGCGGCTGACGATGGCGCCGGTGCAAGCCTGGGCCAGCATCGTCGGCAACGCGGAATCGCGGCGCGAGTATCAGCGCGTGCGAGGGCTGGGCGGAATGGTGCGAGCGACTTGGGATGAGGTCAACGAGATCATTGCCGCTGCCAACATCCACACCATCAAGACCCACGGACCGGACCGCGTCATCGGCTTTTCGCCGATTCCCGCCATGTCCATGGTGAGCTATGCCGCCGGCAGCCGCTACTTGAGTTTGATCGGCGGCGTCTGCATGAGCTTCTACGACTGGTACTGTGACCTGCCGCCCTCCAGTCCGCAGATCTGGGGCGAGCAGACCGACGTGCCGGAATCCGCCGACTGGTACAACTCGGCGTTCATCATGGCCTGGGGGTCAAACGTGCCGCAGACGCGCACGCCGGATGCCCACTTTTTCACGGAGGTACGCTACAAGGGCACCAAGACCGTGGCGGTGACGCCGGACTACTCCGAAGTCGCCAAGCTCTCCGATATCTGGTTGAACCCGCGGCAGGGCACCGACGCCGCGCTGGCCATGGCCATGGGACACGTAGTGCTCAAGGAGTTCTATTTTCCCGACGCGGGCAAGACCCGCAGCACCTACTTCGATCAGTACCTGCGGCGTTTCACCGACATGCCCATGCTGGTGATGTTGGAAGAAAAGCGCCTGCCCAGTGGGGAGGTGGTGCAGGTGCCGGGGCGTTACCTGCGTGCGGCGGACTTCAACGGCAAGCTTGGCCAGGCCAACAATCCGGAATGGAAGACGGTGGCCATCGACCTGTCGGGCAAGCTAGTGCTGCCGCAGGGAAGCATCGGTTTTCGCTGGGGACCGGAGGGGCGTTCCGATCTCGGCCAGTGGAACCTGGAGGCGAAGGAGGCCCGCCACGGTGCCGATGTCACCCTGAAGCTCTCGGCCCTTGAAGGAGAGGGCGAAGCCGCCGAGACCGCGCGCGTGGCGTTTCCCTACTTCGGCGGCATCGAACATGAACACTTCGCCCACAACCCAGCGGGCGAGGGCGATGTGCTGGTGCGCAGCGTACCGGTGCGGACCATTGCCTTGGGCAAGGCAGGCGAGCAGCGCACGGTGCGAGTGGCTACGGTGTTCGATCTGCAGGTGGCGCAGTACGGCATCGCGCGGGGGCTGCCGGCTGAACTGGCGGCGCGCGACTTCGATGACGACACGCCCTATACGCCCGCCTGGCAGGAGCGCATCACCGGTGTGCCGCGCGACAAGGTGATCACCGTGGCGCGGCAGTTCGCCGACACCGCGCACAAGACGGAAGGCCGCGCCATGGTGATCATCGGCGCGGCCATGAATCACTGGTACCACAGCGACATGAATTACCGTGGCGTCATCAATCTGTTGATGCTGTGTGGCTGTATCGGCAAGAGCGGCGGCGGCTGGGCACATTACGTCGGGCAGGAGAAATTGCGCCCCCAGACCGGCTGGACCGCGCTGGCCTTCGCACTGGACTGGGCACGGCCGCCCCGGCAACAGAACAGCACCAGTTTCTTCTACGCCCACACCGACCAGTGGCGCTACGAGAAGCTCAATCTGGACGAGGTGCTCTCGCCCCTGGCCGACCGCAACGAGCACGGCGGCAGCATGATCGACTACAACGTGCGCGCCGAGCGCATGGGATGGCTGCCGTCGGCACCGCAGTTGCAGACCAATCCGCTGCAGGTGATCAAGGATGCCGCCGCTGCCGGCATGGAGCCACGCGACTACGCCATCAAAGCGCTCAAGGACGGCAGCCTGCGAATGAGCTGCACCGATCCCGATCATCCCGACAACTGGCCGCGCAATCTGTTTGTCTGGCGCTCCAACCTGCTGGGGTCCAGTGGCAAGGGCCATGAGTACTTCCTCAAGCACCTGCTGGGCACCAGTCACGGCGTGCAGGGCAAGGATCTCGGGTGCGACGACCACCGGCCCCAGGAAGTGGCCTGGCATGAGCAGGCGCCCGAGGGCAAGCTCGATCTGCTGGTGACGCTCGACTTTCGCATGAGCACGACCTGTCTGTACTCGGACATCGTGCTGCCCACCGCCACCTGGTATGAGAAGAACGACCTCAACACCAGCGACATGCATCCCTTCATCCATCCGCTGTCGGCCGCGGTGGATCCGGCCTGGCAGTCCCGCACGGACTGGGACATCTTCAAGGGCATTGCCGGCAAGTTCAGCGAGGTTTGTGTCGGACACCTCGGACTGGAGAAGGAGATGGTGCTGACGCCGCTCATGCACGATTCACCCGCCGAGCTGGCGCAGCCCTATGACGTCAAGGACTGGAAGCGCGGCGAATGCGACCTCATTCCCGGCAAGACCGCCCCTCAAGTGACCGTGGTGGAGCGGGACTACCCCAATGTCTACAAACGCTTCACCTCCCTGGGGCCGCTGATGTCGAAGGTGGGCAACGGCGGCAAGGGTATCGCCTGGAACACAGTGACGGAAGTGAAGCAGCTGGCCGAACTCAACGGCACCGTCGCGAATGAAGGCGTGACCTGCGGCCTGCCGCGCATCGAGACCGATATCGAGGCCGCCGAAGTCGTGCTGCAGCTGGCGCCGGAAACCAACGGCCATGTGGCGGTAAAGGCCTGGGAAGCGCTCGGCAAGGTGACCGGACGCGACCACCGTCATCTGGCCTTGCATCGGGAAGACGAGAAGATCCGCTTCCGTGACCTGCAGGCCCAGCCGCGCAAGATCATATCGAGTCCGACCTGGAGCGGTATAGAAAGCGAGACGGTGTCGTACAACGCCGGCTACACCAACGTGCACGAGCTGATTCCCTGGCGCACGCTGACCGGCCGGCAGCACTTCTATCTCGATCACCCCTGGATGCTGGCTTTCGGCGAAGGCTTCTCCGGTTATCGCCCGCCCGTCGACCTGAAGACCACGGCGTCCATGCATCGCCAGCGCGGCAACGGTAATCCCGAGGTCGTTCTGAACTTCATCACTCCGCACCAGAAGTGGGGCATTCACTCCACCTACACCGACAACCTCCTGATGTTGACCCTGAGTCGCGGTGGACCGTGCATCTGGTTGAGCGAGACCGATGCGCGCGCCGCCGGCATCCAGGACAACGATTGGGTGGAGTTGTTCAACATCAATGGCGCCATCGCCGCCCGCGCGGTGGTGAGCCAGCGGGTCAACGCCGGCATGGTGATGATGTACCACGCCCAGGAAAAGATCGTGAATACCCCGGGCTCGGAGATTACCGGTGCGCGCGGCGGCATCCACAACTCGGTGACGCGGGCGGTGTTGAAGCCCACTCACATGATCGGCGGCTATGCCCAGTTTAGTTACGGCTTCAACTACTACGGCACCATTGGCACCAACCGCGATGAGTTCGTGGTGGTGCGCAAGATGAAGACCGTGGACTGGCTGGATACGCCCGTCGGACAGGAACTGGTCCGCCCCACCCAGGCACAAGGAGAAAACGCATGAAAGTCCGTGCACAAATCGGCATGGTGCTGAACCTGGACAAATGCATCGGCTGTCACACCTGTTCAGTGACCTGCAAGAACGTCTGGACCAGCCGTCCGGGCATGGAGTACGCCTGGTTCAACAATGTCGAGACCAAACCCGGTATCGGTTACCCCAAGGAATGGGAGAACCAGGACAAGTGGCAGGGCGGCTGGACGCGCCAGTCCGACGGCAGCATCGAGCCGCGCCAAGGTGGTAAGTGGAAGCTGCTGACGCGCATCTTCGCGAACCCCAATCTGCCGGAGATCGACGACTACTACGAGCCCTTCACTTTCGACTACGCCCACCTGCAGAACGCCCCGCAGATGAAGGCTTCACCGACGGCGCGGCCGCGCAGCCTGATCACCGGCAAGCAGATGGACAAGATCGAGTGGGGTCCGAACTGGGAAGAAATTCTCGGCGGTGAATTTGCCAAACGCAGCCGCGACAAGAACTTCGATGACGTTCAGAAGGACATCTACGGTCAGTTCGAGAACACTTTCATGATGTACCTGCCGCGCTTGTGCGAGCACTGCCTGAATCCGGCGTGCGTGGCGAGCTGCCCTTCCGGCTCCATCTACAAGCGCGAGGAAGACGGCATCGTGCTGATCGACCAGGACAAGTGCCGCGGCTGGCGCATGTGCGTCTCGGGTTGTCCCTACAAGAAGATCTACTACAACTGGAAGAGCGGCAAGGCGGAGAAGTGCATCTTCTGCTTTCCGCGCATCGAGGCCGGGCAGCCCACGGTATGCAGCGAGACCTGTGTGGGTCGTATCCGCTACCTGGGCGTCATGCTCTACGACGCCGATCGCATCGAGCAGGCTGCCAGTGTGGCGCAGGACAGCGATCTGTATCGCGCGCAGATGGAAGTCTTTCTCGACCCCAACGATCCGGAAGTGATCCGGCAGGCGCGTGCGGACGGCGTACCGGAAAACTGGCTGGAGGCGGCGTGCCGCAGCCCGGTCTACAAGATGGCAGTCGACTGGCGCGTGGCACTGCCGCTGCATCCCGAGTATCGCACCCTGCCCATGGTGTGGTACGTGCCGCCGCTGTCGCCGATCTCGAGCGCCGCGCAGGCGGGCCATCTGGGGGCCAACGGCGAGATCCCGGATGTGAAGCAGCTGCGCATCCCGGTTAAGTATCTGGCCAATCTGCTCACGGCGGGTGATGTGCTGCCGGTGGAGAACGCCCTTGAACGCATGCTGGCCATGCGAGCCTATCAACGTGACAAACACGTAAATGGCGTTCACAACACCGCCGTGCTGCAGCAGGTGGGACTCACGCAGGCGATGGTCGAGGAGATGTATCGCATCATGGCCATCGCCAACTACGAAGACCGCTTCGTCATCCCGAGCACCCATCGAGAGTACGCCGAGAACGCCTTCAATGTGCGAGGGGGCTGCGGATTCAGCTTCGGCAATGGCTGCTCCGAAGGGGTCGGCGAGACCAGCCTGTTCGGCAGCGAGAAGAAGCGCACGCTGCCGTTGCGGACGGAGGTCTGATCATGACCATCACGACTTTGTCGCTATTCCGGTCCCGCAGCCTGCGTGCGCTCAGTGCATTGTTGCGCTATCCCGACGAGGCCTTGCTCGCGGCCTTGCCGGAGATTCGCTCGGCTTTGCGCGCGGACCCGTCCCTGAGTGATTGCACCGAGGCGCTCGATGCATTGTGCGTCGAGCTGATGTCGACGGATGCATTGACCTTGCAATCGGATTATGTCTCCTGGTTCGATCAGGGCCACGCGACCTCGCTGCATCTGTTCGAGCATGTGCACGGTGAATCGAGAGATCGCGGGCCCGCGATGATCGATCTGGTTCGGACCTACGAATCAGGCGGCGCGTATTTCACGGCGGACGAACTGCCCGACCACCTGCCTGTCGTGTTGGAGTTTGCCTCGACGCTGTCGCCTGAACTGGCGCGGGATTTTCTGGGGGAAATGGCGCATCTGGTCGGTGCCATCGAGGTCGCATTGACGTCACGGGGCAGCCGCTACGGCTGTGTGCTGAAGACCGTCGGCTTGTTGGCCAAAAACGCGCGGGCTACCGGTGCCGCCGAAGGGGTGGCGATTCAGGAGGCGAGCCAGGGGGCCGACGCGGAGTTTTCCAAACGGCCGACGCCAGCGCTGGATGAGTCCTGGGAGGAGCCGCCCGTCTTTGGCCCTTGCAATCCGGGGCAGCCGGCCATTCAACCCATCCGTATCGTGCGACGTCAACCCGGAGTCTCCCCATGAGCGCCCTTGAAAGCTACTTGCATGGCTTTTTGTTCTCGGTCTATCCCTATATCTGCATGGCCGTGTTTCTGATAGGAAGTCTGGCGCGATTTGATCGTGACCAGTACACCTGGAAGAGCGATTCCTCACAGATGCTGCGCACGGGCACCCTGCGGTGGGGGAGCAACCTCTTCCATCTCGGCATCCTGTTCTTGTTCTTTGGCCATTTCGTTGGCCTGCTGACGCCGCACTGGGTATATGAGTCATTTATCTCACCGGGCACCAAGCAATTGGTCGCTGTGTACTCGGGTGGTGCCGCGGGCGTGGTGTGCTTCATCGGCTTGACGCTGCTCTTGCATCGACGCCTGTTCGACGACCGTATCCGTCTCACCAGCCACCGCACCGACATCGCCATCCTGGTGATTCTCTGGGTGCAACTGGTGCTTGGGTTGATCACGCTGCCGTTCTCACTGGGGCATGCCGATGGTTCTGTGATGCTGGTGTTGTCCGACTGGGCGCAGCGCATCATGACCTTCCGTCCCGATGCCACGGGGCTGGTAGGCCTGGCATGGCCTTACCAAGTGCACCTGGTGCTGGGCATGACCATCTTCCTGCTGTTCCCATTCAGCCGGCTGGTGCATGTGTGGAGTGGGTTCGCCAGCGTGCTGTATGTGTTCAGACCCAAGCAACTGGTGCGGAGCCGACGCCTGAACGTGCCGGCGTCGCGCGTGGAGGGATGAGATGAACGAATCAACTTGCGCCAGCGTCAATGGTGTTCCCTTGCATGCACCCGGCGAACGGCTCGACGCAGCCACCTTGCGTCAGCGTGCCTGCATCGAACTTCTGCGGCAGGCGGCAAGGACCGAGCGGTTGCTCGATGCGAATGACGAACCGATGAACGCGGGCAGCACCGATGAGGGAATCGCGAGCGCCATCGAGGCATTGATCGCCCGCGATCTCGCTCTGCCTGACATCACAGAAGACGCCTGCAGGCGGTACCACACATCACACATGGACAGCTTCACGGTGGGCGCCCGCGTGCACGCCTGGCACATTCTGTTCGCGCTGGGCCCAGAAACAGCGCTTGAGCCGATCCGGCAGCGGGCGGAGACCTGTCTGCTGGATCTGCGCACCGGCGCACGTCAGTTGGAGCGCTTCGCGGGCGCCGCGCAGCACCTTTCCAATTATCCCAGTGGCCAGCAAGGCGGTGATCTGGGGTGGCTCACTCGCGCTGACTGCGCACCAGAGTTCGCCAAGGCACTGTTCGACAACAATCATGTCGGCGTACTGCCGCAATTGGTACGCAGCCGCTTCGGATTTCATGTCGTCAGGGTGATGGCACGGGAGGCCGGGCGGGATCCGGGATTCGAGAGTGTCCGGCCCGCGGTCGAAGCGCGCCTGCGCGCCCACGCCTATGCGGTCGCGGTCAGCCGTCACCTACAGTCGCTTGCGGAACAGGCGATATTGGTCGGCGTCGCGATAGGCAACGCCGAGTCGCCTTACTCGCAGTAGTTCAAACCATAATCACACGGGAGCACCCCATGAGACGCCGCTTGAATTGCACAACTCTTGCCGCCGGCATTCTTGCCGCCAGCGTAGCCGTCGATGCCGCGCGCGCAGAGGAGGCCGACGTGTTCTGGCAGGCATTGACCCAGGGCAAGGCAGACGTGTCGCTACGCTATCGCTTTGAGAACGTTGAGGACGCCACCCCTAACCGCCTTGATGCCCATGCCAGTACTTTGCGTAGCGCGCTGGGCTACAGCAGCGGACTGCTATTTGGTTTCGGGCTCTACGGCCAGTTGGAAGACGTCACCGTGATCGGCAACAAGCGCGTCTACAACGATGGCACCAATGGTGTCACCACCCGGGCACTGGTAGCCGATCCGCAAGGCACAGAAGTCAACCAAGCCAACATCCGTTACGAAGGCATTCCCAAGACGCTCCTGCGATATGGCCGGCAGGATCTGCAGCATCGCGAGGCGCCCATGCACCGGTTTCTGGGCAACATTTTGTGGCGGCAGAACTGGGTAAGTTACGACGCCTTCCGCGCCACCAACGAAAGCGTCGATCAACTCAAGCTCGACTACGCCTACATCTGGAACGTCAACCGCCATCTGGGAGAGCGCAACACCGCCGCCGACGGCAGCGACTACAACGTACATGGCCACGCCATTAACGGGCGCTATGGCGGCCTGTCCTTCATGAACATCGAAGGCTATGGCTATCTGCTCGATTTCCGTACGACCACGTCGGAAGCGCTGTCTACGGATACCGTCGGTCTGCGGCTGGATGGTGCACCAAAGGTTGGCGAAACCATGAAGCTGCTCTATACCACCGAGTTCGCGAATCAGCGCGACGCGGGGGAGAACCCCAACCGCATCGATGCCAACTACTACCTGCTCGAACTGGGCGCGGCTCAATCCCACGAAGGGTGGTACGGCGGCTGGAGCGCAAAGCTTGGCTACGAAGTGCTCGAAAGCGCGGCAGGCGTTATTGCCTTCCAGACCCCGCTTGCCACTTCACACCCTTTCCAGGGATGGGCGGATCGCTTCGTCTCCACGCCGCGTGACGGCGTCAAGGATGCCTACGTGACGCTGGGTGCCACATTATTCGGCGCCAAACTCACGCTGACGTACCACCAGTTCACCTCAGATAACCTCGGCTATGACTTCGGCACCGAGTTCGACGCCATGCTGGAAAAGACCTTCGTCAAAAAGTACGCGGTGGGGTTGAAGTACGCCGACTACCAGGCGGATCGCAACAGCACCAACCTGGCACGCAACACCACCACGGGCCAGGTCTATGACCTGCGCAAGGCTTGGGCTTATGCGCAGGTGAGGTTTTGATTTGCCCTGGTTTTCACGCCAGCGATGGGAAACAACCTGGAAGCGATCTATCTCGGAGAGCCGAGAGACCGACGAACCACATCACTCCGTCTATGCATGGACCCTGGGATCGACGAGCTTGATGCCGAACCCCGAAAAGTGGGCGGACATTGCGCGTGGCAATCGTTGAGCGCCGAGACAATGCAATTGCGGCTATGAATGTATCGCGCGCGTCTGCCGGACTGACAGCACGCTGCCGCTGCCCCGCCCGCTCACAGGGCACGGCACCGCTGACGAGGTCATGCACGCTCGCCACGCCCCGAGAAAAAAGGAGTCTAATAGGGCAGTTGTCACAGGCGCCGAGGCGCCGGAGGGGCACCGATGACCATCCGATCGAGAGTATCGACGCTACCGCATCAAGCAGGGCAGATGGTGATGACGCTCATGTATGCCTGTGCCGCTTTTCTGCTGGCCGTGGGCACTGTCACGACAGCCCAGGCCTTTCCCTTGAAATTCGAGATGACCGTGGATGACTTGCTGCACGGCGTTGCGGTTCTGCAGGGTGATCTTTTCACTGTCAATTGGACCCCGATTTCCGCTACAAGCGACATTTCAAGATTCAGCATTAACGCAACCTTGCCAGGCGGCGGAGCGACGAAGAACTGGTCGTCATCGGTGGACTTCGCTCGCATTCCTCCATCCGGCCTCCAGGAATTCACCAAGTACAACTTAGTTAGTCTGCGGGGCCGGCACATATCAGCCCCGGCGCCGCATGCGACGGAAGCCAGTCCTGGGCCGCTCCTACAGGGCGCGCCCTGGGTGAATCTGACGCGATATATGGATGATGCCCAGTCGTTGACTCACAGAACATCGAATCCGCACGATAAAGTCGATCATCGGGACAAAATGGTGGCGACGCTGCTTGACCTAGATGCGCAATTCGACACATTACTGGCAGGCGACCATGGGGAAATTCGACTGCGGATCGAGTTCGACCATCCCGTCACCCATTCACGCGGGGTCTCGGAACCAGCGACCCTTGCGCTGATGAGCCTTGGGTTGGCGATCGCAGTGAGTCGCGGGCGCTATGCCCGTCGCTCGGCACAGCGTGGCTCCGCGGACAGGGTAGCGCCGGACTCCGGTGTTCGCGTGGTCACCGTGGTCGACCAGGACGGCAACCGGGCGGCGTGACGCTTCGAGGTCCTGGGTCTCGAAGTCAATCGTCCGTTGTAGTCGTCCGGCAATTACAGGACACGACACCGGCGCGGCTGCCGCCTCCGACAGGGCCAAGCGGTGAGCGGAACACAAAGGCGATGAATTGCTGGTCGAGGTCGGGTGTCGCCGCCCACCGCTATTTCCTCGCAACCAGCCCGAAATGATACGGACAGCAGGTCTCCAGGGAAATCTCATGCACATGCTTGAATCCCGCCGCACGCGTCCAGGCTTCACAGTGTCGGGGCGTGGGGCGGATGTCGAGGGGAGGGCCCCGAGGCGTGGGAATGTCACTGCGCCAGTGCATGATGGACAGCATGCCATCGGTAATGAGGGTCCTGTGCGCTTCCGACAGTAGGCTGTGAGGCTCTTCGATGTGCAGCAGATTGAAGATCATTGCGTGCGCTTGGGTTGCGGTCGCGAGGCCCGTGCCATCGATCAGGAAGTCCCGCAATTTGGCCTGTATATTCTTCTGATCCGCGAGGCTGGCTTTTCGCTCGACGATGGCCACCATTTCCGGATCGATGTCCAACGCCGTGACGATGCCGCGTGTGCGGCGGCTCGCGGGAAGCGTGAAGGTTCCATAACCACAGCCGAATTCGACGATATTCCCCAACTCGGGCAGATCGACGCACAGCCGGTCCAGGACGCCTTCGGGTTCGAAGAACGACGCCCACCAGGCTTCGTCCGGCATGCCGCTTTCGCGCCCCTTCATATAGTCTCCTTGTGACAGTACTCGCTGCCTTGGCGCCCTGTCACGGCGCGAAGCACGCAAATAGCGGCTGATGATTCAGGCGCTAGACCTGGGGCTGCAAGGGGGCGCCAACACCCAAAGGCCACAGAGCGGACCATGTTTGGTTTCAGGCGAGGGTCCTGAACTCTGCGCCCGTGAAACTTACTGCTTTCCATGCACTCATGAATTGCTCCGTCACTAGGCACTCAGCAGATACTTGCACTGTACTCGGCATGGAGGCTCGCAAGCATGGAGGTAGGTTTAGAGAGGGGTCTCGAATCACCAACTTCAGAATACGGTGCGGGATAGGTGGAGTTCCGGGTATGGTGAATAGAAACTGAGACTTCTCGAAATCAATTACGTCACACGAGTTGCTGGGGAGGTGCAAGAAGTAACTCTCCCCTCGGAATGCCGGTACTACGCACTCCAAGAACTCGCCTCTCAAAGTACCGCAATCTATGGCCAACTCCATTGCTCTTCTTGACCACGAATAGATCCACGACAAATGCACATAGTCAGACAATGCATGTACGCGACTGAGTCTCGTATGCTTCGAGAGATTGCTTTCTGACTGCCTCTGCTGGCGAGGCGCGCACTGGTACGTACATTGACGACAGGCAGTTGGTTAGAGCCTGCACAATAGTCGCCATCGCGGGCGATTCACTCCCCCGCCATGTCAGGCACCAGCCATCGCACGGGCGACAAGAACACACCCGGCGCGGTGATGATGAACACCAGTACAAGCAGCATGGGCATGAGCATGATGCTGACATCCTTGATGACTTGCATCAGCCTGACGTTGCCGATGGAGCAGGAGATCAACAGACATAATCCGTAAGGCGGCGTCACCAGACCAAAGGCTAGAGACACGATGCCGATCAGCGCGAAGTGGATGGGGTGCATGCCGGCCGCTTCGGCGATGGGTTGCAGGATGGTGCCCACGATGATGATTGCAGGAATCGCGTCCAGAAAACAGCCCACCACGAGAAACACACCGGCGATCAGAAAGCCTGTGCCGGTCATATCCAACTGCATAGCCGCGACAGACTCGAGCAGCGCTTTGGGAATCTGGTAGTAGGCCAGCAACCAGCCAAAAGCGGAGGCGGTGCCGACGCAGAACAAGGCCACCGCGGCCAGCTTGCCGGTTTCCAATAGTGCTTGATAGAGCTTTGCGCTGTTCAATTCGCGGAAGACCAGTGCGGACAAAACCAGCGAGTAGATCACGGCAATGGCGGCGGATTCCGTGGCGGTAAACCAGCCAAAGACTTTGCCGCCGATGATAATCACCGGCGTCAGCAGGGCTGGAATCGCCAGCATGAGCGCCTGCCGGAACTCTGCGAATCCGGCGCGCGGGTAGGTCGGGTAGCGCCGTAGCTTGGCGTAGGCGTGTACGGTCAGCATCTGCACGCCGGCCAGCAGCAATCCGGGCAGGATGCCGGCCATGAACAAGCCTCCGATGGAAACCGTGAGCACCCCACCCCAGACAACCATCAGGATGCTGGGCGGAATGATTACCGCGAGAATCGCTGATACGGCGGTGATGGATACGGCGAAGCTGACGTCGTAGCCCTCCTTCACCTGTGCAGGGATGAACAGCTTGCCTTGACTGGCGGCGTCGGCGGTACTGGAGCCGGAGATGCCGGCGAAGAAAATGCTGAGCACTACGTTCATCTGCGCTAGTCCGCCCGGTAGATGTCCTACCAGCGCGCGCGACAGGCGCAGCATGCGATCGGTGATGCCACCCGCGTTCATCAGATTGGCGGTGAGCAGAAAAAACGGAACCGCAAGCAGGATGAAGGAGTTGTAGGCCTTGAAGGTTTCGTTGAACAGCACCACCGGCGAGAGTCGCTCTTCGATGAACAGGACGGGCAGGCAGGCGAGTCCCAGCGCAAACGCGATTGGCACACGCAGGAACATCAGGCCGAAGAACATGCCGAACAGCAAGGCACTGGCTTCGCTCGGTGTAAAGCTCATTCGCCCTTCACCACGATGCGGATTAGAGAGGCCAGCTGCTCACCCAGAAACAGTATCCAGACCAATCCGGCCATGGGCCAGGAGATGAAGATCATCCACATGGGCAGCTCGGCGATCTCCGAAGTCTGCTCCCAGCCGTCAAGCACCCACTGGCCGCCAAAGTAGAGAAAGACAGTGGCGAAGATCAGCACGCCGATCAGCATCACCATGCGCAAGAAGGCGCTCAGGCGCTTGGGCATTGTCGGTAACAGGTCGACGTCGAAGTGCGTGCTCTCGCGCACGCCGATCATCGCGCCCAGCATGATGATCCAGATGAAACAGAAACGCGCCAGTTCCTCGGTCCAGATGTAGCGTGGGATGAAGCCGATGTAGCGCGAAAAAATCTGTAGAAACACCGGCACAATCAGAACTGCGACGAGCAGCGCGAGCAACCCGTTCAGCAGGCGGTGCAGCGTGGCGAGCATGCGCGGGGCTGGGTTGGGCTCAAGCCGCCGGAGCTAAGCTGTCCAGCAGCCGCTCGTGCTTGAGTTCCCCCCAGAAATCGGCGGGGATCGGATGCGCAAGCATGCGGACGTTGTCTTCCACTTCGGCCACGCTCTGTGCGCCGGGAACGACGCTTGTCACGGCCGGGTGGTGCAGGGCGAATTGCAACGCCGCCGCTCTGAGCGGGACTGCATGCCGCTGGCACACGGCTTCGATGTCGGCGACCCGGCGCATCCGCTCGGGCGTGGCGCGGACGTAGTTCAGTCTGGCATCTGTCACCGCCCCCGTGGCCAGAATGCCTGAGTTGAAGGGCGCGCCGGCGATAATGCCAATGCCTCGGGTGCTGCACAAAGGCAGGAAAGAGGTCAGCGACGTCTGATGCAGCAAGGTGTAGCCGCCGGCAAGCAGGAAGCAGTCAAAGTCGCCGGCACGGGCAAAATCCTCACAAGCTTCCCATTCGTTCAGACCACAGCCAATCGCCCGAACCAGACGCTGCTCGCGAAGAAAGCGCAGGGCTTTGTAGGCGCCACCCATAGCGGTCCGAAACACCTCCTGATAGCGCGAGCCCTGGTTGCGGCGGTCCACATCGTGAATCAGCAGGATGTCTATCTGATCAGTACCCAGACGCTGCATGCTGTCTTCAAAAGATCGCATCACGGCGTCGTAGCTGTAGTTCATGTCGCGGCGGAAGGCGCTGATGCCGGCGAAGAGCGCCGAACCGGTGGGTCGACCGAAGGCTGGGCGTGGTAGCCAGCCGACCTTGGTGGAAATCACCGCGCTGCCGTCGCCGTGCCAACGCAAGCCGGCACCGAGGCGGGACTCGGCCAGTCCATGTCCATAGAGCGGCGCGGCGTCGAAGTAACGTATACCGGCAGCCCAGGCCGCGCCGACCGCCCGCATGCATTCCTCCTCGCTACGCGGGGCGTACATATTGCCCAAGCCCGTACAGCCAAAACCGAGTGTAGTGAGCGTCACGCCAGTACCGCCGAGGGGCCTGCATTCGAGTTGCATTGATGGACTGCGCTGGGGAGGTAAAGGTGCGCGGATGCTATCACGCAGGTGTCGCACGACTTCCGAATGATTCGCGATGCAGGGCCCCGCTTGTACTGTCGCAACCGAGGCGCATAATAGTTGGCGCACGCAGAAGTCAATCGCTGTCCTCCCCAACATTCGATGGAGAAGGTGCATGCCTGAATCTGACACTACAAGTGAACCCCTGAGTGACGCTGCGGCAGAATCGATGCGCGATCCAGAACGCATCCGCGAGCGTGTGAGGGCATTGACGCTGCAGGCGTTGCGCGAACAAACCTTCGACACCAAGGGTTTCGTCAGCGTGCTGAAAGATGTCACCGAGGGCATCACCCGTGGCGTGTCGACCCATGGCGAGGGCACCAAGGCGGCACTGGAATCAGCCTTCGCCGGCTTGGACGACGCCTTCACCCGTGCCGCCCACGCCTCCAGTCTGGCAGTGAAGGAGTTGGCAGCCAAGGGCAAGGAGTTCAGTGATACCGAACTGCGTCATAGCCTGGAGCAGATCGGTCGTCTGGAAAGCGATTTCCTCCAGACCTGGGGGCGGGTGTCGGAATCAGCCTCGTCTGCCGTGAAGGAAGAGATGTATCGCCTCATGACCCATGCGCAACGTACTGGTACGGGCACCGGGCGCGTGGTGTCTTCCACGCTTCAGGAATTCTCCAATCGTATGGGGGCGCAGTGGATGCAGGTCAGGCAAGACGGCCCGGATGCCTTCCGCAGCTTTGGTGAGCGCTTCAGTCAGGCCGCCAGCGGATTCTTTGCTGCCATGTCAGAGGCCTTTCGCCGTGACGACTCCGGCCGGCCAAAGTGATTGCAATCGCCCCGAAGCTGAGCTATATTCGCCAAGTTCGCCATTGGATTCAACTAATTGCATGGTGCGCCGCACCATTGCGGGCGATGGAAAGGCGCGCTGCTCACGGCGCTGTTCTTCAAAACTGGGGAGAATCATATGACCGCTATCACTGCCAGCGGCATCGCGCAGAAGGAAGAGCGCAAACCGGGCTACTACGTCAAGTTCAATCTGTTTGCACTGGCCATCATCATCATGGCCGTGATGTTTGCTGCCTTCCGCCTGTACCAACAGGCCTTTGCCTGGGAGTCGGGACTGGATGCAACCTCGCCAGAGTTCGACAAGTATTGGATGACCCTGGTCAAGATCGAACTGCCGCTGTTCGTGCTTGCTTGGGTGGTGTGCTGGTCGTACCTCTGGATTACGCGTGATCGCAACCTCGCCGCGCTCGGTCCTCGAGAGGAGCTGCGGCGCTATTTTTACTTTACGTTCTGGCTGGTGGCGTATACCTTCGCCATCTACTTCATCGGCAGCTTCTTCGCCGAGGGTGATGGCGTGTGGCACCAGACAGTGATTCGGGATACCAGCTTTACGCCCAGCCACAACGTGTTGTTCTATGCCTGTATTCCCACCTATATTTTCTTCAGTGTCGGGGGATTCCTCTACGCCATGACTCGCCTGCCGGCGTTCTCACGCGGCATCTCCGTGGCTCACGTGCTGGCAGTCCTGGGCCCGGTGCTGATCCTGCCAAATCTCGGCTTCAACGAGTGGGGGCATGCCTACTGGATGACGGAAGAGATCTTCTCCCATCCGTTGCACTGGGGATTCGTCGTGCTGGGCTGGAATGCCTTGGCCCTTCCAGGCGTGGCGTTGCAGATGATTCAACGCATGGTGCCGTTGTTCCAGGAACTTTTTGGGGAAGCCCAGCAGCAGTCAGCATAGGGGCAAGACGTGTCAGCGTAAGTTGAAAGAGACGGGCGATGCGATTGCGCATCGCCCGTTTTTTTGCGATGGGGGAGGAGCGAAATGAGTCCAAATACAAGAGAAGTGCTGGCGGTTTCCGGTTTGTCGCCTGAAGCGGCCAAACTGTCGCGGATCTGGGAGTGGTTCGTGGTGGCGGCCGTAGCGCTGTTGTTCATGGGCGCCATCCACCTGCATGTCATGTTGAGTGTGGGCGATTGGGACATGTTCGTGGATTGGAAGGACCGGCAGTTCTGGGTGCTCGTCACGCCGGTTTCGATGATCATGATTCCAGCGGCGTTACAGGGCGTGTTCTGGCATTACTTCCGTCTGCCGATCGGCGCCACGCTGGGGGCCTTGTTGCTCATCATCGCGGTGTGGATCTCACGATTGGTGGGTTGGCACCTTTGGGGTTACTTTCCCTTCAGCATGAGCATACCGGCCACCATGCTGGCGGGCGCGATGGCGCTGGATGCGATTCTTTTGATAGTGCGCAATCCGTTGTTGACGGCGACCTTTGGCGGATTTGTTTTTGCGCTGCTGTTCTATCCAAGCAACTGGGCTTCGCTGGCGCCCTATTTCCTTGCTGTGGAGCACCAGGGGATGGTGGCGTCCGTGGCGGATCTCATCGGCTATACCTTCCCGCGCGCGGGAACACCAGAGTACATCCGCGTTATTGAACGCGGTACCTTGCGGACCTTCGAGGGCACCTCAGTCTGGGTTTCGACAGCCTTTGCCGGCTTCCTGTGCATCTTCATGCACATGATCTGGTGGCGCATAGGCATGGCGTTTTCTACCCAACGCTTCGTGCCCAACGGCAAGCGCATGCGGCAGATGATGGGTTTGAACTGATCGTCAGAGTCGGCACAGAACTCGGGGGGAAAGACAATGAGAAAGTGGTTATCCGCCGGCATGGCGGTGATTGAGTGTTTCGTGGGCATCACTTTGCTTGGCGCGTCGGCGACAGCGCTTGCCCATGGCGAGCGCGCGCAGGAGCCCTATCTGCGCACCCGTACCACACATTGGTACGACGTCACCTGGTCAACCGACAAGGTCGCCGTCAATGAAGCCATCACTGTGACCGCCAAGTTCCGCTTGTTCGGCGATTGGCCCCAGGCGGTTGATCTACCGGAGACGGTATTCGTCAGCAACGCCACGCCGGGGCCGGTGTTCATTCGGGTCGAGTCCTTTCTCAATGGTGTGCCAGCGCGGCAATCGTTCCGGGACCTGGAAATTGGCCGGGACTATGAATACAAGATGGTGATGAAGGGGCGCATCCCGGGGCGCTACCACGTCCATCCCATGATCGCGATCAAAGGCTCAGGGCCCTTGGTGGGCCCAGGGAAATGGGTGGAGATCACGGGTAGCGCCGCGGATTTCAGTTTCCCGGTCACGGCAATCTCCGGCGAGAAGATCGACAACCTCGAAACTTGGGGGGTGGCCGATGCGATCCAGTGGCACATCATCTGGGCGGTCATCGCGGTACTGTGGGTATTGTGGTGGATTCGCCGGCCGTTGTTGATCCCACGGTATCTGGTGCTGAAGAAGGATAGGGAAGACCTGCTGACCACCAATACTGATCTGATCATGGGAATCGTATTGCTGGCCGTGTGCATGGTGTTGGCGTTCTGGAGTTACTTTCATGTCAATGCCAAATATCCCCGAACGGTACCGCTGCAGGCGGGCATGATGTATACGCCGCCACTGCCGCTGCAGCAGTCTCCGGTCAATGTCAGGGTGACACAGGCCCAATACGACGTGCCCGGTCGCTCCATGCGAGTCGCCATGGACATCACCAACACCAGCGACAAGACGCTGCGCATCGGCGAATTCGCCACCGCCAGTATCCGCTTCGTCAATAACAACTTGCCGGCGGCGTTGGCCAATATTCACCCGGATTTTCCGCGTGATCTGCTGGCGCGAAACGGATTGCAGTTAAGTGACGATGCGCCCTTGGCGCCGGGCGAGACCCGGCAGATCCGCTTTGATGCCACCGACGCAGCCTGGGAGATCGAACGTCTGACGAGTTTTCTGACGGACGTCGACAGCAAGTTCGGTGGACTGCTATTCCTATTCGACCAGAGCGGCGGACGCCATATCGCGGAAATCGGCGGTCCGATCATCCCGGTGTTTCGCGCCAATCAGCTGGCGTTGGCGCAGTAGGTCGCGGTTTCGTTTGAAGGGGCGGTGACTGCAGTGATTAGTCGGGCGCGTAAAGGCGCAGGTCGGCTCTCGCTCGGCTGTGCGGCGCTCGCGTTGGCTGCGCATCTGCTTTCGGGGCAGGCGTGGGCGCACGGCAGTGTGTCGATGGAAGAAGACACCTGCAAACTGCGTGTGGGGCGTTATCTCATGCACTTCGCCGGCTTTCAGCCGGATACGCCCAGTGGACCGCAGGAGTTTTGTGAGGACATTCCCGAACCGGCAAGTACCATCATCGTTCTGGACTACATCGACGCGGAACTGCGGGACATGCCCACGGAAGTCCGGATCGTGCGGGCGGCAGAGGAGGACA
>Ga0194132_10002763_pt1 | contig 32295 bp, 32 predicted proteins | sample TA2KigOf80mmetaG_FD_148612 | JGI IMG/M metagenome (GOLD analysis project Ga0194132, IMG submission 148612) | Freshwater microbial communities from Lake Tanganyika, Tanzania - TA2015054 Kigoma Offshore 80m | ecosystem: Environmental > Aquatic > Freshwater > Lake | place: Tanzania: Lake... | reverse complement strand
TGGGACAAGAAATTAAAAGTTTGTCTTCGGAGATGTCTACCGAATGACCAAATCTATTAAACTTAAACGAATCTACATCACCAAATAATTTTGTCTCTTTCCAACCCAACTCATTAACTGAACAGGTTTTTGGAAGGGCATCAATTTCTTGTTCGGTCAATGATTTTTCACGAGTGCCGTCGTTGTTTATTCGAACAATAAAATTACTTCCAGTGTTGTTGTAGCTTAAAAATCTACCACCAACGAGTATTTGTTCGTTGTTTTGTATAGTAACAATCTGACCTCTGAAATTATTTTCAAAAAGTGTCTGTCCATCAGAGCCTGTCACACTAAGACCTGTGCCGGGATTAAAGCTTGTGTCGAGAGTACCGTTGCGGTTGAGTCGGAGGATTCCGTTACGATTCACGTTGTTGTATTTAGAGAAGGTTCCAACGATAAATATTTTGCCGTCTGGCTGTACAGCCATGGACGCAATCGTAACGCCGCTTATGGGTGGAGTATGTTCGAACCAATTATTATTAATACCTCCACTAAATTCGGCGTCAAATTCACCAGTTTCCTTAAACTTAACAATATAAACCGCTTGCCTCCAGCCGAGAGTATATACAGGCGCTCTAAGAGGATCATTGGTATTTCCCGCGTATGCGAAAAAGCCGCCTACAAGAATTTTTTTATCTGACAACTGAATAATTTTGGTGGGACTTGAATTAACTCCAACTTTAAAATTTGAATCTAAAGTGCCGTCCTCATTCAAACGAGCTATATAATGATGATGTGTAAGTCCAACAGAATTACGTCCAATAGAGAAAGAACCGCCAATCAACACCTTATTATCTGATTGTAACTCCATGCAGTTAATTAGTGGATAATCGGGTGGTCTTGCAACCAAAGAACCAGAAACAGACGAAGAATTAGCGACGTCTACAAACACTGCCGGAGTTGTCCACGCCGGCGTATTTGCAGGTACCGAATACGTTATTACGGTATTTGTCGAACCTGAATGTATACCAGATAATGGATCATTATTACTTGCACCCGGAACCGCTGAGCTTGAATCTGAAGCAGATAATCTTAAAGCAAATGAATGATTTGATGGAACGCCGACACTACCACTAACATTAATGTAATACGTTTTGCCTGGAACAACATACAAAGCTGCGGGTGGCTGATTTACAACGGTATTTTCGGATTCATGATAAAATCTATATCCCGCCTTAAAGATAGCGTGCGGGGTGGTGACTTCACCGTGATAACTAGCTGTTAAACGAGCGGGAGAATCATTAAGATCTAATGTCACATCCGCAAAATCTAAATCGGGACTGCCGTCGTTATTGAGTCGCGCTATGCGTTTTCGTACAGATCCACTAACGTGACTAAACCAGCCAGCGATCATATATTTTCCATCTGAACGCCTAATCACACTTCCCACATAATTATAGAAGCGGTTCGCGGAAATCGCCTGACCGTCGGACAAAACCGTAATCGGATTTGAAGCAGAAATACTCGCGGTGAACGAGTTGTCGATTGTGCCATTATTATTAAGTCGAAGAATTGAATGAATCGTTTGACCTATTATCCAATTGGCGCCCCATACAAGTATTTTACCATCTGGTTCCAGCAAATGCTGGACTGTATCCAGAGGGTGACTCGATGTTGGCGGATTGAAACTAGAATCAAATTTACCAATAGAATTCATCCGAAAAATATGTTTTTTAAAAATAGATGTTCCGTTAAAAGAATTAATTGTTCCGCTAGTGATCACGCTGTTGTCGGGTTGCTCTGAAATAGAATAAATTTGGGTATGTCTGTCAAGTTGACTTTCACCATAGCTCGGTCCCGTGCCTATATTAAATCCAACAGATACTCCACAGTTTCCACTTGGCAATATACAATTTTTTGAATTGTAAACATATACACAACCATCTCGATAACAATTTGAACCACTAAATTCTTTATAAATTCTGTCGTATGGCGCACCAACCGCGACCGCCACATCTGTAGAAGAAGAACAGTAAATAGACACTGAATTGCCATATCCGTCGGGAAGAGCAATTACAGGATCGTGTTGTGGTACGGGTAAAATTTTTAGATTTTCAACGGTTTTATTAGATGTAAATTCTTGAATTAACTCCCATTTACCTGTGGCGAATACATATTCATATAAATAAGCTTTTGAATTATTATCGATAATACTTCCATTTCCCACTATCAACTTATTAAAGTTTTTGTCTAATTTCAAACAAGAACCAAACAAGTTTTGTCCGCTAGAAGTAATGTAACTATGATAGTCATATCCGTTTGATCCACTTTTAAATATAAAAACCGACCCACTATTATTTGTATAAGGACTTCCCACCACAAGAAAATCTTTATTGATAGATACTGACCATCCAAATGAATTTGATCCTGTATCTATAGATGTAAAATTTAAAAACGACGAATTGATAGGAGCAAATATAGTTTGAGTCTTTGATTTTTCTTTTGAAAGATCGTGAATTTCTATGCAACCTTCTTCGTTTCTAATTACTTCATCCATGTTTAAAAACGTATAAGTCATTCTAGTACAACCTATCGCACATAAATTTTCATATATATCTAAACTTCTACCAAAGTCAGATGATAATGTAAACATGTCTTCTGAGTTTGCTAATAAAAATTCATAGTTGTTAAATATGGCAACAGATCCAGAATTAGAACCTGAAGTGTTCGTTTCTGTCGATAACGAATGACTTCCTGATAATGACGCAATAGAGCTTGTGGTATAATTTTCTGTATATAACGCATAATAATCTTCTTTCAAAGAAGATAATTTTATTGTTCTATCATATATAAAAGTTGAACTAGTATTAGAATTATATTTATACACATCCACCGAACCCTCTTCTAAAATTGGATTTGCAGATGAACTGTTAAAAGACTCAAACGATGGATTTCCTATTAAAGCATATACGTCGCTTATAGCTACCGAATAACCAAAATCTTTTTTATCTATGTAAATATTTTTATGCATATACATTATCACTTGTATTATTCTTTATATATTTAATAAAAAATTGTTCATCATTTATTATGGAATTCATATTAGATGACGTTGTATATAAAAATAGTTCATTAAAATAAAATTTATCAAATTTAGAATTGGATAAATCAAGTTCATCTATAATTTCATATACGTTAATTTTTTCAAAATCTATTGCCCAATTGTTATGAACCAAGTTGTCTGTCACCGAATCAATATATACAGTTAATTTATTCTGAGATTTATTATAATTTAAAAACTTTCCTGTCATAGTTACATTATAATTTCTAGAACCTGTTTGTCCCATTGAAATGTCACTTGTTAGTTGTGTAATATAAACGGGAACGTTTCTATAACCACCATAATGTAAATCCGCTAAATTCAAAGATCCTGTATTTAAATAAAATTCCTTGACACCCACTGACATAGTAATGTTATTTATATTTGGTATCTCATTTTCAAAATTAGATTGTGCTTTATTTGAAGCAATATATGAATATTTTTCTTTATTATTATATTTTTGAGTTAAAATTTCTAATCCTGAAAATAGTCTAGTTCCATGCGGTTCGTGCACGGTTGGAATTTTAACGTCATAGTTGGTTAAATTATATTGTTTTGTAGTATTTAAATTTATAGTAAAATTGGCGCCGGTAAAAAAATCAAAAGTTCCTTTCATCACCTTAGGCGAAGTATAATCATTATTATAAATAAGTTTTTGATATCTTATATTTGGATCTAAAAAGGTAAAATTTCTACCTAAACCAATACTTTTAAACATGTATTTTGTTACAAAAGGATGTTCACCCCAAGAAAATCCAAATTTAAATGCATGTCCAAATTCAGATTGCAACAAACTAACATCTGTATATTTTTTTATAAAAACCGCACTTCTGTCGGCTTTAGCGTCAATCGAAACTCCATCAATTAAACCCTTTGTCGCGACCGACGTTGGCGGAGGAGGATCAGACCACGACGAATTAATATTTTGTCCAAACGGTATAAAAGATTGTGAATAATCATTTTTTCCCCACGCCACACACTCACCATTATTTTTTAAAATAATAGTATGATCGTCTCCACATTGAACATCCGATATGTTGATATTTTCTAAATTTGGAATTTTTGATTGACTGTATGCATCGTTCGCCCCCCAAGAATACAAATTACCATCATTATCTAAAATCATTCCATGCGATTTTCCAAATGATATTTTTTTAACATTAGATTTTTGTGGAATTTTTGATGCGGTAAAAAATGAACTTGTTAAACTGTTGTGTCCAAATCCATAAATTGATCCGTTTTTATGAATAATCACACTTCCACTTGGACCTGCTTTTATATAAGAGTAATTATTATCGACCAAAGTTGGTATAGAACCAGTATACAACGAATTTCCCCAAACATAAACTTTACCGTTTTCATCTAAAGCAATCATATGATGATCTCCCGCCGATATATCAATAAGCAGGCCACCAAAAATTGGAACAGATTTAGACACCTCACTTTCCCCCCAAATAACTAACTGACCGTTTGTTTTTAAAATTGCGGCAAAATTATCTCCACACTCTATTTTTCTAAAATTACCCAAAAGTTCATCGTGAGGTATTTTAGTTAACGAAACCGACTGTGTAGTTTGAAGCCTTCCGTTGTTATTAAGCCGAGCAATATTATTGACACTCTGACCATCATATGTGGAAAACTGTCCGCCTATCATTATTCTACCAGATGACAGTGGTTTGATGGAATCAACACGTTTAAGCAGCCCCTCGGCGAGCGGCAACCCGCTCTTAAAGGAAGTGTCGAGCTCACCATCAGAGTTTAGACGAAGGATACTATGTTGTTCTGGTGTGTTATCATATCTATTGAAAATGCCGCCGAGAAGTATTTTACCGTCCGACTGTAAAGCAACAGAAAATGATCTTGAAGGATAAGCTTCAGTGCCAGTCTGTGTCGGTGGAATGTTAAAGGTTTCATCACGGCTAACCGTTGTGTTCGTCGTCGGCGCTTTAAGTCGTTGAATTCCGTGTGGATTAGAACCGAAACTGCCGGCAATAATTATTTTTTCATCTGGTAATAATACCATATCATTAATTCCACCCGCGTGGTTGTAATATCCGAAGTCGTTGTCAAACTCACCGTCTTTTTTGAGTCGTATAAGATACCGATCGTGGTTAACAGGCCCGCCCGATGATGTAAGAGCAATAAACTCTCCACCGATCAAAATTTTGTCTGTATTATTTCCCGTGGGATTTCCCGTGGGATAGACAATTACCTTGTTCAGAAAATTCAAGGCTGGAGTAGGTGGATTGGGTTGATTTGTCCAGTAGCCAGAAGATGTAAACGTGGTGTCGATTTCGCCATTTTTCTTCAATCTAACTATTGAAGGAACGGTGTAACCATTGTAACTGGTGAAAGTCCCAACCGCAATGATTTTTTCATCAGACTGTAATGCGATATCAGTCACTACGTTATTAAATCCAACACCTACACCGTTGAATGTCTCATCAAGCGTACCATTGGAGTTAATTCGAGCAATTCCTTGCTTTCCGGAATAATAGAAATTGCCGCCGATAAGAATTTTGCCTGAATTATTACTGCTCGTCGGATAAATCAAAATAGATGTAACATAGTTATATACCTTACCTCCGAAGTAAGGATTAAGATTGTTGTTGAAGGGTCCATCCAAAGTACCGTCAATGTTTATTCGAGTGAGAATAGAGCTTGGTGTATTGTTGTAACTGGCGAATCTTCCGCCGATAAGCACTTTGTCATCGGTTTGTATAGCCATAGCCATAACCGAAGCACTATCAGAGTTTTCGTTGTGTTGTATTCCACCGCCAACGTCAAAACCAGCATCTCCAATATACATTAGATAAGACTCTACTTCTTTTGGTTTTATTTTATTTGTAGTATCATATCCATAAATGTAAAAATCGTTTGCGAAGTTTCTATCGACAAAAAGAATATTATTTTTGTAATATTGCCAATTTAATTCCGTCACAGAATCTTCGTTTAAAAAGAATTCGACCCCATCAAAATTCACACAAGAACAAGAATTAAAATGGTTTATATCTTTATTTTGATCCGATGTAATTACGCCGAATACTTTTTCTTTTACATGTAAATTGCCTTTGCCATCATCCACTACTGTGTAAGTTTGGTCGCTAGAATTTTCTATTATTTCCACACTGTTTTCCATTATTTTATCACCAAAATAAGCTTGTGGGATAGTCACTACTTTAATTTTGTCATATATAACTCTTTTTTTTCCGTCCAAAATCACGTCTAAATTTTCTAATCCCAATAACTTAGTTGGATCTTTAGAATCGTTATAAAATAAATTTTTAGTCTGATCGTATATTATTCTTTTATATGTATCACTCAAATTTTGAACCTCGTTGTCTGGATCGAATTTTATAAATTGTTCAGTCTTTATTCCATCTTCTATAGTTAAAAAATTATCTTCCGTTTGTTCTAAACAAAGATTACATATAGAATTTGTAAACGGCACATCCATAGCCAAATCAAATCTATACGAAGGTCCGTTGTATGGAGATTTGCTGTTACTTATATCTGCATATGATTCGAGTAACCAATAATCCGAAGATCCCTGCACATGCAAATCCACTTGACCACTACTTGTATCTTCCATTATTATTGAATATGTTGGTTCGGCGACCAAAGAAGAAGTGCAACCAAATTGCCAACCATCACCATAATCAAGATATTCTATAGCAAACGGCTTTGTTGAAAGCAAACCAACTGACTGAACCGTATTTTCAGCAACAAACTTATTTGTAAAAGATTTAGATTCTGATATAAATTTATGAGTTTTAGACTCTGAAACAAAATTGGCGTCAGTAAATAGATACTCGAAATCCACATCCCCCAATAAATTTATATTAGATTTGCTTGTGGCTCTCCATCTTTTTGATACAACAAATGGAACTGAATTTATGTCATCTTTATTTAGACTTTTAATCATTCTACCATAAATATCAATCGAATTGTAATTTTAGAAATCTAATCTCACTCTAATCAACAATTCCGTGGTAAAGTCTTTTTTCGTTGGTCTACTTAATTTAGCTACTGCAACCAATTCATTCAGGTCGTTATACAAACCCACCGTAGTCACAAAAGTCTTGGGCTCAGTTTGGAGACCATTAATTATATCTCCCTTTGTAGTATTTGCATCTGTCGTTTGATGAATAAAAGATGGATTATTTGAGAAATTATAGTCTTGATTTTTAACTCTAATAAAATAGTGTGTTGATGGGACCACCTCAGTTTTTCTTACACGCATTACAGAATTAGTCGCGCCTTTTAATTTTTTGAATAGTTCTTGATGATTTATTATCGATGAACCCATCGTGTTATCAAAAACATGACCGGCGTATTGTGCTAATTTGTTTGCGTTTAAAACAATGATTCCGTTTTTAGGATAAAACAATCCCAAACCATGATATTCGCGGGAAGAAATTGTTACATTCTGTCCTGTAGCTGCGTTATAACTTCCAGTAATAACTTGATATACCAACCGTTGTTCCTTTTGTTCCGTTGAAGATAGAATAGGATATTCATCAATTAAAGATAAACTACTAGAACCAAAAGAACCTGAAATAGTAAACGACCACTGACCTCTATCAATTTGATCCTTCATCAAATCCGAACTAAATGCAATTATAAATACTTCCGAACTCGTGATAAAAGTAGAAGAACCTATACTACCTGTTTTAAAACTAAATTTTCCATCTAAATCTGAAATTCCTAATAATATGTTTTTATATTGATTGTAAATTGCGGCCGAACTAGAAAATACCGAGTTTTCAGTACTTGTTCCTCCACCACTTGTAGAACCATATGCAATCGAAAATAATAGTTGTGGATTACTTATATTATTATTATAAACATTAGTATAATACAATCCATTTAACACATCATAAATACCATTTGAACCTGTTAATTTTGTCTGAGCACTTGAAGTTAGAAAAAAAGACTGTGAAATACTAATGTCACCTCCAGGAAAATAACCGCTAGAAACTCCTGTGGTTTTTCCTGAAATTATGTCAGTCGATTCAAATGGTTGATAAATTTTAAAATTTGCCATAAAGTTATTCGACGGTTATAGTTACGGGAATACTTACACCACCGCCACTTTCGTTTCCTATGATAGTTAGTGTGGTAGTGGTGGTCCGTGATAATTTTGCAGAAGGTGTAAATGCAAATTCTAATCCTACCAAAGCTTGTGAATTTTCCGAAGATTGATCACCAGCGAACGCCGTTACTGTACCTACGTTGGTGGTTATGGGAGCTTCAATCGTAACAATCAACGTTCCAACTTTAGAATTTCCCAATATCGCAGTATATCCTCCATTAGCATTATAATTTGATGGTGTGGTCGATGGCGATATTACGATACGACCGTTATATGTAGATACCACACTAATTGAAGATTGTGCGATTGTAACAGTAGGAATAAATGTAGTTCCTTGATCTAAGGTAACTAACTTATATTTCATCGTCTGTGTGTCATCGACCGTAGGTTCAAAAATAGGAGTGTTTATTAGAGCAATCTCCTTTAGGTCCTCGGATGCCGCGTTTTCGTTATAAAGTCCATAATTTATTTCGTCGTCGGCTAATGCAAACGATGTTATTTGTAAGCTTCCATTTTTGGCTAGAAGCTCTCTACCTTTTTTTGTTAAAACTGCATCAACTACGATGGATTTGTTGTCTAAGTATGCCATATTTTAATTAATAAATAGTTCAAAATTTTATTTTTTATTATTTTTTATTTACAATCCTCTCCCACCAAATAACACATTTGGTTGAAAATCTTCTGGAATTCTATATTTAGTATATTGTTTTATAGTCGTGGTTGAATTTTCAAGTATTAATTGAGATCTGTTTGAGATTATTTCTCCACTCGATATATACAATTCAGCCGTATTAAATCTATTTTTGGTTTCTATGTCTATTACAGCTCCACGGTATGGCGAAGCAAATCTCGGTAGTTTTCTTAGATTTCCAAACCAAGGTAGAAGTTGTAATCTAGATATTGAAGAGGTGAGTGGAGTTCCTATCACCGCTTGGCTAGTATCAATTCTAATTATTGGTTCTCGGTTATCGTTTCCAGATTCATTAATTGTTGTAAATCTATTTTGTCTACCTTTACCGAAATAACTCGGAGGTAAATCTACGTCATCAAGACTGCCTGTAACATAATACAGTTCTTTTCTAAGCGATAAATTTTTTCTACTTATATGTGGAAAATTTCGCAGATCAGAAAGTATATTATGTGCAGAAGATGTTGTAAACGAACTGCCGCTATTAATTAATTCTACAGAAATAAAATCTTTAGTAACATTTGAAGACGTAATATTATCCGAAGAATAAGTCACAGTTTTTTTATTAATTTTACTATATGCAAAATATTTTTTTCCATCTACGTCAACCAATCCATTATGGTCGACAAATATATTATTCATATACAAATCAGGAACATCGGTTATAGATTTGTATCCTTCAAACGAATAATCACCAAACACAAAACTGTTTTTATATAATTTTAAGTCAACAATAGAATTTGTGAGATAACTAATAGTAGAACTATCTACGTCACCTAAGATATTAGATAATTGAATACTGGCAGTTAAAACGTGTAAATTGGTTATATTGACAGGTTTTTCTTCAATCCTATTTCTTTCTAAAATTGTAGGTTCTATTAACAGCCCGGTATAAACTTTATTTCTAGCGGGTAATAAGTTTTTAAGAGTATCAAAAATACTTCCGTCAACATAGGTTTTATAAATTGTAAATAATTCGTTAAATAAAATTTTATTTATGTAATTTTCTCCATAATAATATTCTCTTAATTTCTCAAGCCCTAAATATTTTCTTCCAAAACGTTCTCTTGGATCTGAAATTGAAGAAACAATTTCATAATTTCCAAAAAAATCTAATATAGATTTATTTCGCTCATGAATGGGAGATAAAAACACCCCAATTTTATTAGTATCTACATAGTATTCATTCTTATTTTTATAAGTTTGAGATTTCAATGGAGAAAGAGTGCCATCGTATGTATATCTCACACTTTTATTTACTTTATCATTTTCGAATCTACTAGGACCTATTTCTGCTGTAAAATATTCGTTCCTAATATTAAATTCACGAGTCTGATGCGGAAATATAGAATATGATTCGCTTACACAACTTGACGTATTAAAACGATTGTAATAATTATTTCCCACTACATTATGAACGGCTGCATATATGTTATTATAACGTGGATTTACATTATTTACCTTATATCCGTCTTCTAAAAAAGAACCAGAAATAATATCTATCGGAACGCCTAAATTAAATCTAAACAAAATATCGTCGTAACTCGAAGACGGTTGGCCCTGATAATAAGAATTAAAATTTTTACATTTTATATAAAAGTTCTCGTCTGAAATCGGGGTTTTTTGTATGGTAATTTTATCCAAACAACCATAAAAATTACTGAGTGAATATTGTTGCAACTCCGTAAATCTAAATAAATCATTATAATCAAATTCTGTAGTTAAATCGGTTATATCACCAACGTTACCAAAACTCTCAGAAATTACCCCCTGTAAAATGGCCTCTCTACTAACGATCGGTATGTTACCAAGTTCTGAAATTAAATCTATTTTTTCGTTTGGATTTCCAAAAGCCGTAATTCCACCTAAACCATTAAATTTTTCATTATATGATCCTGATAAATAAAAACTAAATTTTTTGTCAATTGGATCGACGCAAAATTCATTTTGATGTATGACTATATCATACTGAATAGGTAATATATTTTCATCTATAGGATGCTCAAATTTTTTTGAAGCCTCGTTTTTTCTTAATAAAATGTTCATTACTTCTCCGTTAAACATATAAAATGGAGAGGTTATATACACAACAGGCAAGAAATTTTTGTTTTTTATTACGAAGTATAAACTGCCTAACTTCTCGGTAAATTTTATGAACCCTAAAGAGTAAACCGGCTCGCCGAGATCGTTGAAAGTTCCGTGAATAGGAACAATCAGTCTGTTTAAATTTTTATATTTTTCTTTATCAATAAAAAGTTTAAAATCTATAGATTTATAGGGAGTTAAATTTTTAATTTCAACATACTCGTCGTCTCCACCAACAAACTCCAACAAATACTCTTTTTCATCTACCAAATATGAAGAACTTATTTCATTTTTTGTATAACCGCCGCCAAATTCTTTTACCAAAATCATATTATTTGGTATTCCATAAATTGAAAATATCTGTCTAAGACATTCTTCAGTTCCTTTAGTTTTGTAAATCGATGGTAAATTATTTAATACTCGTTTCCATATAATTTTAGTTTTTTTATCTAAAGATATAGAATTTTTTAAATCGACTTTTTTAAATTTGTCCAAATAACATTCTTCAATTGATGCATTTTCTAATATCCCACTTACACTCGGAGGCGTATCAAACCCAAAGCTAGAAAGAATATGATTTATAAAATCGGATGAAATTCCCGTCGAATAATCTTCACCAACTTTTTTATAAATCCCTATGGATGATATGTATAAATAAATGTTATCAAAAGTATGTCCTATCATACTTAAAAACTTTAAGTATTCGTCATTATTTTCATTTAGGTAGACATATTCAGGAGTATTATTTATGAGTGAGTCTCTATTATTTTTATCATAATACGTTGAATCGTTTAATAATTGATCCACGAAATCGGAAGAAGATTTATTTGTTTTAGATTCCGTAAACTTTTTTAAAGTCGAATTATATATAAATTTATTTGTATTATAAAGATATGATTCGTATCCATCAAATCCAGAATATATTTCATCGATCTCTTTATTATTGTCTTCAATTTTTTTATGAACGTTAAATTTATCATTTACGGATGATCCACTGGAATCTAACGATTTCAATTTTTGATTTTCTTCATCCAACAAAGTTTCTTTTATTATTTTATTTTGAAATATTTTAATACGTAAATTTGCTGAAGAAAACACCACAAAATTGCTAAAATTTGTATAATCAACATTTACATTTTTAATTTTTTTAACCGTGTTAATTTTATTGTTATCAATTCTGTTTAATTTTAACTCGTTATTATTAAAATATTGAGAACCGATAGTTCTAGTTGACGGCTCATTTATGTCTATATTAAAATTTGGCCGAGTCAGTTTTATAGTTGATTTAATCGAATCAGTTTCAAAATTAATTATTTGAAAGAAGGGGGTATATGAATTATTTGAAATTTCACAAAAATCTCCTGCGTTATAGTTATCTGGAATCGGATCTTTTAATTTTACTAAAAACTCATCATTTTGAATTTTCGAATTCAAAATAAAAAATAATTCATTTTCTTTAAATTTTATTGTATTTTTTAGTGGCGATTTAAATTTTGATAAATATTGTAATTCGATTGAATTTATTACATATGTTAAGAATTCTGACATTATAGTTGACACATATCTAAAAGAATCAACATACTGTTGTTTGGATTGTTTTGATATGTTAACATTTTGATTAAAAAATAATAATCTTTTATTACAGGTAAAATTATTAATGTTAGAAAAAATTGTTCGCGTATAATCAAATGTATTGATAAATTCGTAATTAAATTTGAGATAATTTATTATATAGTCTTTAATACCTAATAATTTTTTTTGTTTTCTTAATGTAGCATCATAATAACTTTCTCCATAATAGATCGAACGTAGTATTCCCATTACACCATCATCGTCGACTAAGGAAAATAAAAATTTCAAAGAATTTATCTCAGTTTCATAGTTGTCTTTTGTTCTTGAAAAAATCTCCGATAAACTAAATGAATTCAAATAATATTCAAACTCGCTGCACAATTTTTTATTTATAAAACTTTTTTGTTCTAACGCTAAAAATTCGGTATTTAATTTAAAAATTTTACTATCAACTTCTCCTTCAAACTGTATAATGGCGTTATTATCTTTAAAATTTCTATTGTATACAAATAAAGTGTTGGGAATATCTTCTGTAGCGTCTAAAATAATTTGTTTTGTGGATTGTTTATATAATATATTTTTAACATAATCTGAACCACCACTAAAAAATTTTCCATCTTTAGTTTTACTAAATCTAACTATATTTATATCTTGATTAGTAAAATTTAAGTTATAAACGGTTCCTTTTTTTATTTTTATCTCTTGATTACCATTAAGCAATATTTGATTACCATTAAACGTAACAGATATATCATTTATCACACTTTCATCTGCGAAGTTTTTTATGAATTTTATTTCTTTTCTAGAATTACTTATTTCTTTGATGATTAATGGATTTTTTTGAGAAAAAAACGGAGACGTCGGCGTAATCGATAGATAAAAATTATTATTTGTAACAGACTGTGAATCTATAATATCTTCTATCGAAATCAATATATTTTTGTTTAAATCTTGAATTAAATTTGATTTGATGGGAAAATAATAATCCTTAAATATATTTCCATCGACGTCTTCATAATCATAATATACCTTTAAGTTAGATGACGATCCCGTTATTTCTCCTGAAGAAATCAACTGTTTTTGAGAATCAAAAATGCCCACCGAAATTAAATCCGTGTCTTGTTCTCCAAAGAAGTATTCTCTAGAAGAACTCAGAGATAACAATTCCGAATCTTTTAGAGATAAAAAACTTATCTGATTGATTTTATCGGATGACTGTGTAATAATACTCAACATATTAATAACTATTAAATATATTTAATATTTTTGGTATTATTCTGGAGTTTCTAAAGAAACATACGGAAAATCTTCGCTAAAATCCGTTGCACTTTTACCTTCGCCGTTTAAAATTCTTAATTCAATTATAACATCTTTTATAGCTAGTTTTTCTGCGTTTTTTGCATCTTTTTCCGCCGTCGATTGATTTGCAACTTCTAATTGGGTTTGTAAGTCCACAACCTGATTTTCCAAATCAGTAATTTTTTCATTTTGGACAGCTAAAGTAGTGTTCGATGAATCTGTTTGTTCACGTGTGACAAATTCTTCAAATTCTATAGGAAAAAATTTCAATATTTTTTTGTTATCATATTCTAAATTTTTTATGTCCACTTTCAGAAACTGTTGGTTTAATTTTGAGGAGTTAGATTTAAAAAATAAATTATCCACAGAATTAAAACTATGCGTATAATTCAATAATCCGTTTCTAAACGTTTGAATATCGTTTCCAAATTTATTTATATCGGCCATATCATCTCACAATTTTAAAAATGTCTCCGTTATCGAATATCTGAATCGATCCGTCAGAAAGTTCAGTTTTTATTAATATTCTGTAATATCTTTCTTGCGGAAGTCCCGTGGTATCTAAGTAAAAATAATTTCCATTTTCGTCGCAACTTAACTTAGTATAAGTATCAAAATCAATAATTGATTCTTCGCTTTCATTATCTTTTATAGAATAGAAGCTAGATGTCGGTAAATATTTTGGTGTTAAATATGAAGTTTGAAAAGAAGTAAATTGTTTTTTTGGATTTTGTTCACGTGCAAAAACGGTAAATTTCACTTTTGATCCGCCTTTATATTCTTTTTTTAATCCTTTTATTGAAACCGAAATTCCCAAGCTAGATGTGATAGGAGATAAACTACCTGTATCAAAAGTAAAATCCGACCATTGAACGTCTATATATGGAGAGTATATCGTATTACTTTCTCTGCTAAAAAACTTTAAATTGCTAGTTGCTTTGGGGTTTAGCTCGTCCGAAGTTAAAATTATAAGCCCCTCATTAGGTATACATCCACATATCCACGCTTGACATATTTTTGTTATATCCAATTGAATATCAGATTTTGAATATTCAAATGACTGTGTACAAATATAACTAGCTCCAGAAATATTTGCACAAAAACTTTGTGAATTATTATTAACTATGTCGGTGGGCGCAGAATAATACCATGTTCCACCACCTTTAGTAAATGGTGCGGTAGAAGCGGAGTTTAAATAATCTATTCCCGAAATATCCGACTCCATATCAATATTTGAATACCAACCACTTGAAGTGTCTGGATATTTTCTATATTTCCAATTGACTCCTGAATTTCCACCGCCTGCCGCAAAAGTGCCTATTCCCATATCCCAACTTTGACTTATAGGGAACGCATAGATTTTATAATCCAACGGAACCTCTGTAGATTCAATGGTTTTTAAATTTAAAATAAATCTAGGATTAGATATATATCCTGAAGAAATAGAAGCACTTATAGAACTCAAATCAAATTTTAAAATAGACCTTTTTAAAAAAGATTTAAAACTTGTCAAATATCTGTTTACAACCTCATAATAAGTTCCTGAAATATATCCTGTAAGAATTCCTGAAAAATTTACTAAACTTCCAGTGTATCCACACGCAGAACCTGTAAAAGAACCTGATAAAGTTCCCGAAACACACGCACTTCCTGTCACGCCTGTAAAACTATCTACTGTAAAAGTTAATGCCATATTTATAAGTATAAAATTTAATCTATATTTTATTGAAAATAATAGAAATCCTCAGGACCAGTAAGCATAATTACATTACCATTTTCATCGATAATAATATTTCCATTATCGTCAACCGAATTAACCGGCTCACAAATTCCGCCGGGTTGATTGATAGATACACAATTTATTATACCACTTACGGAACCAGACGCACAGTGAATACTTCCTGTAAAATTTCCAGTAAAATTGATTAAATTTTCTGAAATTAATTTATTTGAAAAAATTGATTGTAAATTAGACTTTTCATAATTAAAATCCAATTTGCTTACCGCTCCAATTTCCAAAAATTTATCCAATGAAAAGTTTTTATCAAACAAAACTTCATCGTTTAATATAAGCGTGTCTTTTTTACAAAAAATAAAATGGTGCATATATTTAACACGTATGAACATCCTCTATATACATCCCACTGCCAGATACACTTCCAGAAACAAATCCGGATCCTGTAATACAGCCGTTAATGTATCCATAAAAATTCAAAACAGAAAGTCCTATTCGTTCTCGTGTAGAAGATATTTGCGCTGAAGAGGTATATACAAATGTTCTAATAGATCTATGAACAGATTCAACTTCTAAAATCTCGTCTCGACCAAAATTTTTCAAGATATAATCCGCATCATTCCAAATAAAAGAGTCTGAAGAACAATGTATAAATTTATGCATTATAATGTCCTTCCCTTGATATCTATGTCCGGATTTTTAATCTCAAAAATAGCAGGATCAATAGGAGGATATATTATTTTATTTTTAGTGGCGGATTTCAAATCGTATTCACAAATTGAATAGCCGGAATCGATTATATTAACAATCTCTATATCTGCCACAGATTGAACTCCTTCTATTTTTGCAATTTCCAACTCCAACTGATTTATATTTATTGGTTGAGAAATTTGCCACAAATCAATATTAAAAAAATTCTTCACCGCATCGATACAGTTATTTAATACTTCTTTTTTATTATAATTAGAATATGTTAACAATGTAAAATTTACTCCTATATTAATAATAAACGCGTCGATAATATTAATTCTATCAGATAACATTCTATATCTGGATAGATAATTTCTAAGATTGTATGTCAGTGCTTCATTTGCTACTTCTAAGTTTTTATTTTCATTATATGTTAATACATATAAATTTATAGCATTCGGATTAACACCATCTAAATTAATTTTTCTAAAATCCTTATTTTTTTCGTCGACAATTATGTTATTATTCTTGTCTATTAATCCTGTAATAAAAGATGTATTATTAGTATATAAATCGTTTTCCGTTGTAACATATGCTTTAGCAATTTTTCCATACTCAGGCGACATACTAAAAACTCTAGCAATATAGTCTTCTTTAGTAACTATTCTATCCTGTGCAGCAAAATTAAAAATGGCATTATTTTTTATTTCTTCTATAGTTTCGGGTCCAGAACCTCCTATAGCAGAAATTGAATTTTCAACTTTTAAACTATTTTTTATAGTGCCTATTAATGCCGCTTCGGTCGGTAAATATTCTTGTAAATCTATAAATTCTATTTTACTTACTTTTGTAATATCGCCGACGTTTACATTAGATTCTATTCCACCCCCAACAACATATGTTATTTCTAATGTAGTGTTAAACGGCGACAATCCGTATGCATTAGACTTCAAAAAAGAAGTAGGGTCTAGTGTCAAATTATATTTACTTATATTTGAAAAACCAACTCCTATGTTGTCGGAATTTGGCACTAAAAGTTCTTCTTCTATACTATCTGTAGATGGACCAAATTGTAAAAAAGTTTTATTGTTTTCATCTACATTCACTGTAAATCTTCTATTGGTCCGTAAGAATCTTATAATATTAGGAACGGTAGATTTAAACTTTGAAAATTTTTCAAAATCGTATTGGTTATTTTCAACCGATAACGAAATTAAATCCTGAGCCATATAATCTACTTGATACCACGTATTATTATCCGCATCTTTCACATTTAAAATTTTAATAATATTATTCTCGGCGAATTCAATTCTTAAATTTGGTTCGTCAGATCCCACTATAACAGATTTAGTTATTTTTTTACCACTATAAGCTTGAACAGACTTTTTTAATAAATAAAATTCAGGCTCACCGACATCATTTCTAGAAAATACTTCATCGGTTCTAGGAAAAAGTTCACTTTTTAAAGAAAAATTCACCTCGTCGGTTGTTAAAAATGAAACTCCTGTCGAAGAAACAACCTCCATTCCCTCCGAAATACTTACCATGTATCTTTCGTCGGGCGAAAACTTTCCGTCCAAATTTCTTTTGGCTGGAGCGATCATGTATAAATCTAAAGTAGTAATTGATGGTTTAGATGGTTTTGTAGTATATCCTAAATATTTTGCTAAATTTATTACATTCTTTCGTTCTTCTGAAAATTCTATAAGCCCTTCTTTGAACTGATAATCAATATAAAAAGAAAGAACGTCTCCGACATATGATGCCATGTCTATAAACATCATTCCGGGAGAAGCTTCACTAAAATCTTTATACGATTTAGGATAGTATTGTTTTGCAAAATTTATTAAATTTTGTTTAATTTGATTAAAATCTCGGCCGAGATATTTTACTTCTCTTGCCTGAGGTTTAAAATTTTTATCTAATATAGTTGCCATAATTAAATTCTATTAGATTGTAATTCCAACACTAAATTATCCGATTCATTAGTTTTATTTATAATAAAATCTAAAGAAATGTATATTTTATATCCGTCAGTATTTTCCACATCAGATTTGTCGGAAATTGTAATTTTTGCTATGGTAATACCAGGCACCCAATATTTTATTTCTTCATTTATTATATTTTTTGTTATTTCGATTGTAGTTTCATCAATTTGTTCAAATGCTACATCATATAATTTAGTGCCGAATTGAGGAAACATTCGTCTTTCTCCTTTTTTAGTTTTTAAAAAATTTAAAAGATTTTGTTTTACTTGACTGTTAGTATCGAACGTTTGTTGAAAATAACCATTATTACCTCTTGTAAAAGGCACTTCTAATCCGATAGGAGAATATGAAGAAGTTATAGTCATTTATAATCTTTTTTCTTTGACTTTCTCATCTACCGCTTTTAACAAAGAAGAGTAATTTTTTGTAAAAACAGAAGACAACGTATCAGGCAAGTTTTCAGTATTATTTAAGACTGACGGCGTGGAATTTGTTATGGGAGATATTTCATTATCGTTAGGAATTTTGACAACCGTTTCATTCAAAATATCATTCAACACCGAATTATTCTTGATATACGTTTTTTTTTCTAAATTTGTCTTTGTTTCTTTTACACCTTTTGAAGCATCTAATATCTTTTTAAGACTCCCCTCGTTATTTTTAGGTAAAGATGGGTTTCTTGAAAAGAACTCATTTAGTATTTGTGGCAATACAACTTTTAATTCCTCATTTACAGTTTCTTTTATCATTTTCTTAAATGTCTCAGTATTCATATATTATAAATATAAACTTATTTAAATAAACTATTAAACAATTCTAGAGATGTTCGGAACCGAAGGCAAACTCGGAACCGAAGGCAAACTCGGAACCGAAGGCAAACTCGGAACCGAAGGCAAGTTCGGAAGCGAAGGCAAGTTCGGAAGCGAAGGCAAGCTAGAGTTTAATTTAAAATTGTTAATCATTTTAGGAATTTTAGATTTTAAATTTGAAGCTATCGTATTTTTCATTTTATTAAAGTTTGGCAAGTTGACTTTTGGTATCGGCGGTAAACTTGGTATCGGCGGTAAACCTGGTATCGATGGTAAACCTGGTATCGATGGTAAACCTGGTATCGATGGTAAACCTGGTATCGATGGTAAATTTGGTATCGATGGTAAATTTGGTATCGATGGTAAATTTGGTATTGAAGGTAGTTTGGGTATCGATAATTTCAAAACTGGTAACTTTGCCGATAATTTTGGCAACGTAAAAGATGGCAATCGTGGAATTGGAGATTTTATAGAAACACTAGGTAATGAATTTAAAAGTTTAGATACGTTGGGTATTTTTATTTTAGAAATATCAATTTTATCTGCTATAGATTTGAGATTGCCTGATATGTTAGGAACCTTAAATTCGGGTATCGATGGTAAACTTGGTATCGATGGTAAACTTGGCATCGATGGTAAATTTGGTATCGATGGTAAACTTGGCATCGATGGTAAATTTGGCATCGATGGTAAATTTGGTATCGATGGTAAACTTGGTATCGATGGTAAACTTGGCGTTGATGGTAAATTTGTATATGTAGGCATATTTTTTATTATGCTAAAGATTGATCTATTACGTCAGACAATAAAACGGTCAATTCGGCAGGAGATAATGTCTCTCCAAATTCCTCTAATATATCGTTCATAGAAGACTCTATTTGAGATTCTGCTGCACTCACAGTTTCGTCATCAAATACAGCATCCAATCTTCTGCTACGACCTGTCCAACCGCCAGGAATTCCTGAAACCCCGATCTCACTGTCAATATTTTCTATTGAAACAGGATTTACTCCATCGGTTATAGACTTTCCATTTGCTCCTGTCGCATATCCACCTCCTGTTAAAAATACTCTTCGGCTTAAACAGGTATGTAATCGATCACGCAACGCACGGAGTTCTTGTAATTGAACAGGAACTTGAGTGTCTGATGGAGACGCTTCACCAGAATGAGAATGCGAATGTTCATAGTGATGAACGTGTTCTTCTAACCAACAACATAAATCATATAACCAATCCACCGTTGTTTGACCTAATAACGCTGGTTCATTGGTATTATTATATTCGCCTAAATAAATCGCGGGCGAATTTATCACAGTTTTTTGATTTGTAGTCAATACAATTTGATCGTGCGCGTCCACGGTGTATTCACTATCCGTGGTTATCATATATCTTTTCTTTGAAAAATGCATGGTTTCGTTAAACCTAGAAGCAAAAATTAATCTATCACTATGAATCACAATTTGATCTTGATTAAAGACTGGAGTTTTAAATTTTGTAGCTTCCGACGGAATAAACTTTAACTGTTCTTCTTGTTTATCTGTTGAAAAATATTTTTTATAACAAGTGGTTCTAAACTTTGAAACAGTAAGTCCGCTAGTTATATGAATTGATGAACCATCGTTATTAATATCTTCAATCATGTATCCGCCCACATTTTTTTCATTTAATGAAGAAGAAATATCCGATATGGTATTTAAAAGTGGATGCAACGTCTGTTTTTTATCTTGCGTTAATGGACGTTGACGATTTCGGATTAATATCATCGGATTTCCGCCACCATGTGTATCTTTACCACTTTTGTAATCAGTATAGTTTCCCTTGTCATTGCTTCTGTTATCATCATAAGATCCCATCCTGATGCTTTGTCCAAATCTACTTTCAAATACACTGTCACCCTCGAATCTTCTTAAATTTCTTATTCTTGAATTAAACCAAAAATAATTACCTAAAATTCCCCTAAAATTTGTTGCTTTAATATCTTCTTTAGAATCCAGTATAGACTCGGGTCCTGTTAATTTTCCTCCCGAATAAGATACATTTTCTACTTTTTTTCCATAACTCGATTCAGTTCTAAAATCGGCCGATGAATTTGCCCAATTCTTTAAATTTATTTTATTAGTATAATATTTTTTACCTAAAATTTCTACCACCTGAACCACTTCATTTAAAAGCGGATATGTGGTAAAGTTATTGTCCATAGGCGAAAACCATGATAAATTTTCTTTTTCTATCTTTTGTTGAGAATAACACAATCTAATTAAGGCAGAACCGATTGAAAGATAATCTGAGTCATCCTTAGATGATTGTTCACCTTTATAATTTATAGGATGGTTAGATGGAACAGAAATTTTTCCCATTTTTTTAGTTTTGAATAGAGGATGTGAATCGTCTAAAATTATATCTAAAACTACTCCTGGTTCAGATTCAACGAGACCTGGAAAACCTAATGTCTCCGAAGTGTAGTTAGGCTCAGCACCAGGCATATTATAAGACAGAGAATCTGTAGCTAACATAATGATATATCCTTAATTTTTATAGAACTATTATGTCCGGCTTGAATATTTTCCACTTCTCGCATTAATTCTTCTCTTTCTGCATCAGTTATCATGGCTACTGATCCATCGCCACTTTCATTTTGCCTTGATAATATTCTTTGAATAACTGCCGCCAGTTTAACTAACTGTTCGTCATTTTTTACACCCACATCCATATAGTCCTTAATTAAAGGAACTATAATCATAGCATCATTAACCGTCTTAATTAAAGCCCGCAGTTCGCTAATTAATACGTCTAACTGGTCCTTTTTTTCGTTTTGATTAACCACAATCTCTTTACATAAAGAAGAAAATGACTTTCCTTTATATATTTCAATATCTTGTAAATCCATGATGTTTATAAATATATCACATTATCAAGTTTTTTTTCGATTTTTCCATAAGTTTTTACGGTGGGTTATAGTTTTAGCCTTTCCTTTTAATTTTTTACTTATTTTGGATCTTCGGTTTTTTTCAATATCTTCCAGTGGAATTCCTAACGTCCAGCCTTTTATAGAAAAACGTTTTCCTTTCAAAAATAAATGTAACCCGCCACTATCTATGTTATATTTTTTTCTAAAATCGTAAGGAGTTAAAGTCTCTAATATATCAAGATTTTTATTATAAAATGTATACTTTTTATGTATATATCTATAGTTATTCTTTCCCAAGTGAGCAATTTTATTTTTTAAAGTTTGATCCGCCGTTTTGGGTTTGCCATACATATAAGAGTTTGGTCCTTTATTCGCCAAACTTTGTTTTTTTCTAGTCTGTTCGCTTCTGAAAGATTTTCCTGACCAACTTTTGAAATAATTACATAAATTCTCTATTCCATAATATTCTATAAATGCAGATTCTAAGGCTAAAGCTTCTAACTCATTAACATTTTCGGTTAATTTTTCGTACAATATAGGAATGTTTTCGTCAATTAATTTTTTTATTTTATAATATAATTTATAATTTGTTTTATTGGGAATTTTTCCTAATCTAACATCCTTTTCATGTTTATACATTCGGTTCTTACAACCTTTACCAACATAAAAAGTCTTGCCGTCAGAAGAATCGACAAGTTGATAAGCGTAATACTTATTATCAAATTTTTCCATGTTCCATATATAACCTCGTTATTTTATCTTGATACTCTTTCATTTTATTAATTACTTTGGTTATCTGCTGCGTTTTGCAAGAAGAAATTTCTCTAATATAAAGATATAATGCTTTTTTATTGAAATAATCTATTCGATCACTATTTCTAAATAACTCCACAACGGCTTCCGCAATTTTCAAATCTCTTTTTTTAGAAAAAATATCATTTAAATTTTTTTCCCAATATTCTACCATCATCTTTATAAACTGTTGTGTCTCTACATTTTTATAGTGAGAATCTTCAGATTGTAATCTTACCGTGTTTTCTTCATTTTCTTCGCTAATATCTACATGTTGATTATATCGCTTGTAATTGGTATTATTATGAAAAATTAAATAGTTTTTTGCTATTATACTAAAATATGCAAAAGCTTTTCCTTTTCCAGATTCATACTTATGCAGATTTGATACAAGATGAGATAAAGTTTCTTTTTGTACTTCTAACGGACCTACATCAAAATACGTAAATTTAAAAGTATTAAATATATTCTCTACCAATTTTTCCAAAGCAAATTTTATCTTAGTCTCAAAAATTTGATTTTTTATAAGATCGTCAACCTCGTTGTTGTAAGAAATAATTGCATCCTCAGTTTCTTTTGTAAAATACATTTTTCCTTTTCCTGAACGTTTTCTAACAACTTCGACCGGCTTAATATTGTTAGAACTAACTGAGTCGGTTATATTTATCACCTTAATTTTTTTTATTTTATTTTGTTTTTTAAAAAACTTTTTTGATTTTAAAAAAGACTTGGGTTTACTTATTTTGCGCACTTTTCGCATTTTATTCTTCTTTAGTAGTTTCTTCTTCATAAATTTTAGTCCTTAAATCTTTGATAATTTTCAATATGTCAGAAAATACAAAACCAACTTCATCATCTTTTTCAAATATTTGTTTTTCATCTACAAATTTTAACGCCTGATACGTTTCTTCGATTTGATTTTTATATCCTAAAATCCAAGCTTCGTAAATATCCACTTTAGTTAAATTTATACGAAATAACTTAAATAATATAATATTTCCAATTAAAGAAATTATAAACAATATAAGTAAAATATAATTCATTTAAATTAGTATTTTTCATCGTCTGAATCGTCTTCGACATATTCTTCTAGATAGTCTATCGACTCCAAAACATACTCCCAATCTTTTGTTTTGATTGATTTCTTTAATAATCTTAAAACCTCAGTTATATTTTCATCACCCATAATATAAACTATATATTAAAATCTTTTTCCAAAATCAATTATTTCTAAACAATCTAGAAAAAATATCATGCTTTCTAACGTTTTTATATTTAGCATTAGACGCATTCAGATTTCCCCCTACAATATTATGTAAACTTTTATTGTCAATAATTTTCTCTCCAACTATATTATTTTTTTTTTGTCTTCCAAAAATATAATGTTGTTATACGCCAATAACAAACAAATAGCCAACGGATCAAAAACCGATATCAATATAGAAATAAACCACTTTACTACTCTATCCATCGTTAAATTAAATTCATCTGCCACAAATTTAAAGGTAATTATATCACTTTGTTCTCTTCCCGATAATTTAAACTGATTAATAGTCTCATTTAACTTAAAAATTTCATCGTTTGCATCTTGAATTTTTTTGTTTTCTCCCTCAATACTTTTTTCGTTGCTGGAAATTAACTCCACCGTTTGAGACTGTATCTCCTGTAGCTGAATAGGATTTCTAGCTATAAATATATTCGTCATCGCCTCACTCAATCTACGTTCCTGCGAGATCCGCAAATCTTCAAGACTTTTTATTCTCGATTTCGATTGTGAAATTTTATCAACATATGAGGTTTTCTTAGATTCATATATTTGAATTTTTTCCTCGTTAGCCTTATCTGCCAACGAAGACCGTTGATACGATGCACTTAAATAACCAAATATACCCAATGACGTTATAAACATTAATACAATAACACTCAGTGTTAAATAAAACTTTAAAAGCCGGCGCGTGTCTTGCCAATATCTAAATAAATAAGTCGTCGCTACTAATTTACCTAACTCTAACGAAAATGCCATGATTATAGCCGATTGTTTAGAACCAGAAAATAACATCGCAATTCCAATTATAGAAAAATATGCCGCACACGCAGCAATAAATAATGAAGTAATTCCTACCAAATTTTTAAAATTAAACTTATTCATATTTTATAAATAGTGTAAAAATAAAAAAACCCTCGATTTGATCGAGGGTTAAAGGTCAAATATAACCTTTATTTTTAACTAATATTAACCTTTTTCTTGTTGGAAATATTAGTCGGTTTTAACTTTTTTAACACAATAGTTAATAACCCATTTTCAACTTTCGCATCAACTGTATCAGTATCAATATTTTCACTCAAACTGAAACTACGAACAAAACTACTATGCTTTAATTCACGATACGAATTACATATTACATCATTTGTGTTATTTTTTGAAACTTTATTTCCTGTAATAGTTAACACTCCCGTTTCTATCTCCACATTAATATCAGCTTTAGTCAAACCAGGAATACCAGCCTCTATAATCACCAAATTTTCGTACTCGGTCACATTTATCTTAGGATATGCACCCTTTTCAAAAAAATCTACCCCAAATTCCTTGCCAAAATTCGGAGAAGTAGCTTTATAAAAATCATCAAAGATTTTATCAAAGGGTGTCAAAAATTCATCGCGAGATGTGTAACGAAATAACGGATTGCTTTTTATAATATTCATATTTTATCTTTCTATTTATGTACTCCACATGGATATACATCTGTGCCAACCCAACATAGGTGTTGACATATATACATATACACCAAAATAATATTATATCAAGAATTTTTAACAGAATTCCACGCGTCATATTCAACCCTACACGCCAAATAATCCGCATGGTGAATAATTCTAGGAAGATTGCTTTTTAAATCATGATCATTATTGTAATTCTTTAAATAAGAAGTGTTCGACTCATTATATAAACCATCCGACAACTTTATAGCCAAAGTTTCTCTCCAACTACACTTAATTTGATATTGCTGCAAAATATATAACGCCCTATCCGCAACATCCATATATTGCAAATTTGAATTAAATTTAAATGCCTCACCACGATTTTTAATATACCAATCGTTATCCTGTGGCAAATAATACTCTCCCTGCTGCTTGTCACCCAACTTTCCTAAATCATGATGCAACGCCGAAAACGCCAACTCCTCATCCGTAAAATCTATCGTAGCCCCCATCACTTCCCACAACTTCTTTACCCCCAAAGACGCCCGATATACATTATTAATATGATCCAAATAACCACCAATATATGCATTGTGAAAATGTAACTTTGAAGAAGCCGGCGCGGTAATCAAACGCAATCCAAACTGATCTTCATCGTATAAATATAACAACCTTTCAAGTCTCTCTCCCGAAAATAAAGACTTTATTAAAGATAAAAAATTTTCGTAGTTTGTTTGTAATTCAACCTCAGTATATTCTTTCATCCGCCCATATTAACTCAATTCAATAACTATTCAACTTATTTTAAATACAATAACTTTTTCTTTATAATATACGCCAACTCATTAATTTTAGCAAAATCAACGTCTCCATTCTTTGCCTTCTCAAATGAAATTTTTAAAATTTCTTCTAAAAGATCATCTATACTTTTAACATTGTCATTCATATAAATTAATGAAGATTAATCCAACTTCCACCAGAATAAACCTGAAGAAATCCTGTTGATGAATTGTATATTATACTTCCATTTTTCAAATTAACTAAATTATTAATCTGTGTATTATTATATGATCTTATATAAAAGGCTTCACCTTCTTCTCCACCCGATCTAGCGACATTAGCAGTGTCAGAAACAGAAGAACTCGTCGCGATACCCGCAGATATGGCGACATCCGATGTAAATGCTCTTTCTGACACAGTAGAAATTTCAGCCGATTCCGCATTTAATGCGTGAACGGCTTCTTCGGGTATGACTTTTTTGGACAAATATCCAGAAAACTCATGTATGCTCATGTTTTTGGTCTCAGAGAAACTTCTATCTACCACCACTAATAAGTCCTGAGTATCAAGACTTCCAGACGTCATTGGAGTCAATTCAGTAATTTTTTTATTAGACATATATCAGAAGATAAATAGTCTTTAACCCATCTTTTTCATTTTTTTAATTAAAAATTTAACCAGTTTAGACCTAACAATGTCATCCTCAGTAAATTCAAAAGTATATACTCCGTTTTCTCGACTATCCTCATCCGAAAATAATTCAATCATTTTTTTAAACCCACTCTTGTTTCCAATATCAGATTGATCCGGATCACCTAATATAAATAATTTGCTGAACTCTCCAACTCTGGTTACCAATGTCACCAATTCTTTAGTAGTCATGTTCTGCGACTCATCTGAAATAATAACTTTAGCATTCCAATTCAACCCACGCAAAAATCCTACCGGCACAGAATCAATATGTTCATTCTTTTGCAAAAAATCAATGTCGCTTCTATTTAAAAATTCCTCAAGCTTGTCAATCAATGGTTGCAAATATGGCGCCATTTTTTCGTGACTTTCTCCAGGTAAAAAACCCAACTTGCTATCACTACTCTCCACCGCACTTCTAATATAAAGCAAATCACTAACCTTACGATCATTTAATAACTTTAACGCACTCAATATCGCAAGATATGTTTTGCTCGTGCCAGCCGGACCAGAAACAAAAATTATCTTGCTTTCTTTATTTAACGCCAATTCCAAAAACAATTTCTGCTTGTCAGTTAAAATTTGCTGTTCTTTTATGTTTATTTTTAATGAAATCTTTTTATCCTGATGAACGTGTGAACTACGATCGATAAGTTTATGTTTTTTCATACTTGTTGTTTAACCTTACATTTATTTTTTTAATTTTATTGCATAACTCATAATGCTCATTTTCAATACAATAATCATATATCTCTTTAATATTGCATAAAAAATTCTTACGATCTAACGTAACAATAAAATCGCTATTCTCAAATTTGAAAACTTCAACGACAGATAAACTTTTATCAATCGAATGATTAATCGATTCAATTACGTTCTCCAATAAAACTAAACGATGATTTTTTATGTAGGCTTGAAGCTGCTCGTCATCCGATGGTAAAATCAACGGCGTATATTTAAATTTATTCATAAAATGAATACCAATAATAAATATCTAAAAAAATACGTTAAATGAATTATTGCAAAAAAAAATCCGACCCAAATCAGGCCGGACTCAAAATAAATTTTACTTTGCTTACTTTTTTAAATTATGCCGATCAGAAATCGAAACCTTTGACGTAGGATCCCAATTCAAAGTCAGCCGATTCCAATAATCATACTCGGAAATCGCCAACTCTTTAGTATCATAATCTCGATCAGATACTCGATGACCATCCCTAATAACGCAATACTTCTTAATATTAACGTTGCTCTTATTACCCTGATTTTGTTTTTTATTAGTATTTTTTTTCGTATCACTCATACAACCTCACTCTAACATTAACTTTCTACTTGTCAAATACAATCTTCTCAATCGCCAATAATAACGCTTTTTTATCACCGTCCGATGCAATAATCAATTGCTTGATCTTCTCTAACTTAACCTCATTACCAATCGCATAATCAACGTCTTCCATGTAAATATTATCCATAATTAACCTTTCAATAAAATTTTATCCTTCACATCCCGCCCAAGAAATTCCACAATCTCTTTCTTCGCAGCCGCATTTATGATAAACATATCATTCCACGGATTTCCTGTTTTCAAAATCTGCCAACACCAACAAATACGATTAAACCAACTTAATCGATTACGACTAAATCCAGAATTCCAAACCGTTAAATAATGCTGGTTATACTCACGATCATATTCCAATTCCAATAAATGACCATAACACTCACATTTTATAAACTTATTCATACTTTTTTAATATTTATACCAGAATGAATGAGTATCCTATGAAAAGAAGAATACTTCACATTCTGTTTCATAGTATATGCATACTAAGAATATCCTGCCAACTTATTTTAAATAAAATAAATAAAAAAAATTATTGGCAAAAATTAAAATTCTTTGCCCACGGAATAATAAGATCGTTAAAGTAAAATCTAAACTAATACAGAATATTCTCGGCGTTACTCAAGCACAACCAACGTGAAGGTGATATTCTACTGTGCTCTGGAGATGTCGGGAGTTGAACCCGAGTCCAATAATTATACAAATTACCTGACTACACGTTTATAGTTTTTAATATTTTCGTAAAAACAATTCTAAAACTCAAAAGTTGTTTATCTTAAGATTTATATTTCAACATTAACTTAAATCACTTTTTAATGCCAATCACAATAATGTCATAATTAAAACTATTGTGCATCATCCTAATTATGGGTGACTTATAATTAAGCCACAACAAGAACTTCTTCCTCAACAGGAATGAAGTCATATGCGATTACGTTTTTAGCGTTTATCTTCTTGATAGATTCTTTACGAGGCCAACTATCATCCCCGACGTGCCAAATACTCTCTCTAACTATTGTCGAAACCATTACATCCCCATCAAATTCAAAGAACAGCCTAATCTAAATCTATTTTTTTCCATCTCCCAAAATTTGTGCAACAATCATGTCAGATATAGCTTCACGATCCGCAGCGTCCAACGGAGCCGGTTCAATAGAATTTATATCCACCTTCACAACAACTTCGTAATTATAATTAGTTCCCTCTAACTCAACCGTACCTTTTCTTACTTCATCAGTATTCTCAGTTAAATATTCACGCACACATTCTCTTATAATAGACTTTAATTCAGATATTTTCATTTTCATATTAAATAAATATTTAAAAAAAAAATAAACCGTCGAAAAAATTCAACGGTTTATCTCATTATTTAACTTTCACTTGCTTTTTAGAAACTTACTTTAACACCAGTGGTAAAAGCCAAATTTCCATCAAACCTACGTGCAGCCAAAGCCGTATCAGACGTCACATACCCAATATCAATATATGGCTTCAAATACTTGACTCCGGTATAAGCTAACGTACCACCAGCAGTGTAACTTGTATGCTTGTCATACAAATATGCCTCAACTCTAGGAGTTAACTCAACCTGCCCCAAGGTAAAAGTACGATCAACTCCCAAGGTAGCACCAAACAATTGCGTGTCAAAATCACGCGCCACCCTCACATATGGAGTCGCCAATGTAGTCAATATCGGAAACTTGTTCAAACGAAATCCACCATACGCAGTAAAAGTATCGCTAAACGCACCACCTATCATACGCTTCTCAACACCACCTACCGCAGTAACTTCAATCGCACCGTTTCCAAGCTTACGTGAAACATTCGCATCAAAAACCGCCTGTTCAGCGTTCTCGCCACGAATAAAATACGTAACTCCCAACTGTGGCGTCAAAAAAGAGTTTTCTAACGCAATCGTGGAAGCCACAAACGCACTGTTCTTTTGAAATTGCAAACCAAGATGATTCGCACGCGTCGTATAACCAGAATCAAACGCAACTCTAGGAGTCACTACAAATTCTGGCTTTGCAACCGCACGAGCCGTTAATGGATCCGCAACCACATTACTAGTCGCATTTGCAGACGCAGCTGACAGTTCATTAAAACCTGTCAACATAATCAACATTATTACTATATTTTTTACTGTTTTTATCATATTTTTTTTCCTTTTCATTTAATCGAAACTAAATTACACATTCAATTTCAATCGTGGATAACTATATCCTATATAACAAAAACATCAATTATAATAATATCACAAACTGTAACTCATTAATAACCAATAACTTATAAAAATATAAAATAATCAAAAATCTACCACCACACACCTACAATATATCCCAAATCTATAAAAAATATACCTTTTACACCACCTCTCACAAAAAAATATTTACTCCACCAACTGTCGCTTATTTTATCTCGTAAAATTATAAAATATCTCCAGATTTTATCACAAAATCAAAAATAAAACAAATATCTAACTTAAAATCTCCCCTATAAAAAATTTTCCCCCCGGTTTTTTTCAAAAAATTAACAAATAAACAAAAAACTATATAACAAAATACGCTTTTTATAAAAAAAAAGTCTTATAAAAAATACTCGGTGTGTGTCGGGTGACTCTGGCCCAAAGTTGGGGTTGGGGGACCCCCTATTCAGAAGTAGGGGGGTACCGTCATTTTAGGGGTATTCTTCGGGGCCAGGGGGTGGGGGAGCATATATGTTTGGTAGGCTCCTCGCGGTGGGTATTTGTTGGGTGGGGTGGTCTTAATAGCAATGTTTGGGGGCAAAGAGCGGTGGAGGGGATAATAAACAAGGGTGGTTAGTTATGGTAGGAGGGCATAGGTGTTTGAGTTTGTGGGAGGGTTTTTATATTTTATAATGTGGGGGGTAATAATAATTATCTCAATCAACTGAGTCTAAAGATATGATTAGGATTACCGCGAAGATTATTACGATAATAAAGATCGCTAAGATTTCTTTCACAATTTTTAAATTGATACAGAGTTAATCAATTATTTTATAAACCACTGAAGCTCGGCCTCGGGCTGACTTGGCTTTTACTCGATCGGCGATGACGATGCGACCAGTGGATACGAGTTTTTTAATTTCCATATAGGCGAGTGGTTGGGTCCATTGTGGATTGACCTTGAGCAATTGTTTCATGGTAAATCCGTCGTGTTGAGTGGGTAGGGATAGAGTGGGTCGAATTGTTTTGGGTCGGCCTTTGGATTTCTTGGGAGTTAGAACAACGGCTTTGAATTGTTCTTTAGGAATGACGGGTGTAGATTCTGATTTGACCAACTGATTGAGTTTATTGATTGCGGCGGATTTGTTTCCGAACGACCAGGCATAATGTCCCCATTGAGAAGTTCCGGGATATCGTTCTTCGTCTTCGGCGAGGGTTTGTTTGAAGATTTTGGTACCTGCTTTGAGGGTACGAATGACGATGGTTTCGTAGTCTTTTACTTTACCGTCACAGCAACGTTCATAGACTGCGAATTTTCCATTACGTTGAACTTGGGTATAGGTTAGAGGATTGGCAGAAAATCCACCTTCGCCGCTGACAAACTGTGTTTCGAGTGTTTTCATGTTTCAGACAGTATGGACTTATTTTATAGAAAGTCAACCAATTATTCTTTTAATTTGTTTGTGGAATTTTAACGAACGGTTGAGTAAGTGTGTTTACGATTCAACACCCACCGAATTGCACCAACGGTATGAGTATTCCACTTGTAGCAATGGGCATCCATTTCTAAATTCATGGAAGCTTCCATGGAGAGGCTGTCATAACCCATGGTGAAGTTTTCAACGGCGATCTTTTTAGCCTTGGGGAATTTGATGAGGGCTTTCGTGATTAGTTCGTTGTTCATTGTGAAAATAGAATAACAGTTTATTAAAATAAGTCAAGCCCTATCATTCACACCACAATCAATCAGAAATTGTTTGTTATCAAAATCCACCAATTCGGCGGATAGTGCCTTCATGAACGCCTGTGCACAACTTGACTTTTGTGCCCGAAGTGTGGGTGCAAAGTCGGGCATTTTTCG
>Ga0194132_10002761_pt1 | contig 32312 bp, 32 predicted proteins | sample TA2KigOf80mmetaG_FD_148612 | JGI IMG/M metagenome (GOLD analysis project Ga0194132, IMG submission 148612) | Freshwater microbial communities from Lake Tanganyika, Tanzania - TA2015054 Kigoma Offshore 80m | ecosystem: Environmental > Aquatic > Freshwater > Lake | place: Tanzania: Lake... | reverse complement strand
GAAGGCTCTGGTCGCCGAGGTCGCCGCAGTGCCGGAGCCCGACTGGACGGGATTCTTCCCGGGCATCGTGCGCGGCATCCAGGACGAGCATCGCGCTGTCGCGGTCGAGTCACGGCCCCCGGCACGCCGCTGGCGGCCGCAGTGGGCCATGGGAGGCGCCGCGCTCGCAACGCTGGCGCTCGCGTTCGTGCTCTGGCAGGGCGGTTACGTTCCGGGCTCCGCCGAGGCGGGCGTGGTCGTCAACGCGGCGGAGACGGAGAGTCCGAGCGGCACCGTCATGGTCTACACGACCCCGAACAAGGACCTCGCAGTCGTCTGGGTTTTCGACAGCGACACCTCGAACTGACGCGCGTGCCTATCCGGTCTTGAGCGAGGAGAGACGGTCGCGGGCGAGCGGCGTCTCTTCGGCCTGCGGGAAATTGTCGATGAGGTACTGCAGGCGCGCCTGCGCGAGCGCCGGCTGCTTCAGGTCGATCAGCGCGAGCGCTTCCTTGAACAGCGACGCCGGCACCTTCTCTCCGCGCGGATAGTTCACCACCACCCGCCGGAATTCCACGACCGCCTGCTCGAGCGCTTCGCGCGCCTTGTCCGCCTGGCCCTGGTTGCCGTATCCGCGTGCCAGGCTGTAGTGCGCCTCGCCGATCCAGTACTGCGCGTTGCCGCCCAGCTCGTGCTCCGGGAAGCGGCGCAGGAACTCGCGGAAGCCGGCGACCGCGAGCGCGTAGCTCCCCTTGCTGAAATCGAGATACGCGGCCTGGTAGATGTCTTGCGGCTGCAGCACGCCCGTCGTCGGGCGGGGCGCGCCCGAGGGCGGCGCGGGCGCCGCGGCTTGCGGAGATGGCGCCGCCGGTGTGCTCGATCGGGGAGGCGGCGTGCGCACCTGGCGATTGAGCGTCTCGACGCGCGTGCTCAGCTCGTCCACCCGCGCCGAGAGGGCGGCGAGGGTCGACGAGAGCGACTCGAGCCGCTGCGTGACCGACGCGACCTGGCGCTCGGCGGCGGCGAGATGCTCGCGCCCACGGCGGTCCGCGGCGGCCGCTGCGGACTCGTTCTCCGACTTCGCCCGCTGGACGACGAGCTCCAGCGCCGCGACGTTCGCGCGGAGCTGCACCAGGTCTTGCTGGGTGGCGGTGCCCGTCATCTCAGCGGCGGTGGCACAGCCGCCCAGCGAAACGAGAAGGGCGAGGAAGAGGCCGAGCCTCTTCCTCGCCCCGAGCCCGGTCGACGTTAGCGGGGCTTGACGAGGAACTGGGCGCGGCGGTTCTTGCTCCAGCACTCTTCGTTCTTCTGCGAGCACACCGGGCGCTCCTCGCCGTAGCTGATGATCGTGATGCGGCTCGCCTGCACGCCCTGCGACACGAGGTAGTTCATCGTCGACTTGGCGCGCCGCTCGCCGAGGGCGAGGTTGTACTCGTTCGTCCCGCGCTCGTCGCAGTGTCCCTCGATGAGCACGAGCTGGTTGTCGTTCGACTTCAGCCACTGCGCGTTGGCGTCGAGGATCTTCGCGTCGGCCGGACGGATGTCGTACTTGTCGAAGTTGAAGTAGACCGGCTTCAGCTCGGGGATCGCCGTGAACTCCTTCGGCGAGGGCCGGGCCGCGGCCGTCGGGGCCTGCGGCGCTGCGGTTACGGGCGCCGGCAGCGGCGGTGCGGCCGGTTGCGTGGCCTGTGCGGCGCCTCCCGTCGGAGCGGTGGCTCCCGTCGGAGCGGTGGTGGCGGCCGTGCCGGTCGGCGCAGGCGCCGAAGCCGCGGTCGTCGCAGGCCGCTTGGCGCAGCCGACGAGGAGCGCCGTGCTGACCACCAGTGTCGCTACCAGGAATCGGGATCCGCTGGTGACCATCATTCCTCCTTGTCGCCCCTCGCGCGGGGATTTCACAGCGACGGCCAATCGTATCACGGTAGTCGAGGGGACCACGAGGGACTGGTCGACTCGACGGAGCCGCGAGTCACCGGCGTTTGCACCGAGCCGTCGAGCAGCATCGAGAAGATCTGCCATCCGCCGAGGCGGCTCGACTGGAACATGAGGTGACGCCCGTTCGGCGCCCACGTCGGGCCCTGATTGTCGCCGGGGCCGCTCGTGAGGCGCCGCGGATTCGAGCCGTCGGCGTTGATCGCCCAGATGTCGTGCGTGCCGGCGCGCTGCGTGTAGACGATGACGTCGCCCTTGGGCGACCAGCGCGGCTGCGTGTGACGGCCCGCCGAGGTCAGCGGCCGCACGCCGGCGCCTTCGGCGTCCATCACGTAGAGGTGGGGCACGCCCGAGCGATCGGAGATGAACGCGATCTCGCGGCCCGTGGGCGACCACGTGGGCTCGGTGTCGATGCCCGCGTGCCGCGTGAGCCGCCGGAACGTGCCCGTGGCGATCGTGAGCACGTAGATCTCGGGATTACCGTCCTTCGAGAGCGTCATCGCGATCGTCTTGCCGTCGGGACTCCACGCCGGCGAGCTGTTGATCCCGCTGTACGCCGCCAGCGTCTGCGCGGGGCGGCGCTCGAACGGAAACGCGCGATAGAGATCCGGGTAGCCCTGCAGGAACGACGTGTACGCGACCGAGCGCGCGTCGGGGCTCCACACGGGCATGAGATTGATCGAGCCGTTGCGCGTGACCGGCGCCGGGCCGTTGCCGTCGTAGTCGGCCATGACGATCTCTTTCTGTCCCGTCCGGCCCGACACGTACGCGATCTTCGTATCCGCCACGCCCGGCTCGCCGGTGAACTGCAGCACGACCTCGTCGGCGATCTTGTGCGCGAGGCGCCGCCACTGCGCGGGCGGCATGTCGAACCTCTTCGTCGCGATCTGGCGGTGCTCCGGCGTCGTGAGGTCGTAGAGCCGCATCTCGGTCTCGACGCGATCCGCGCGGAAGGTCGCGAGCCCGTGCAGCCCCGCGTGGGCCCCGGCGGCCGCGAAATCGGTCCATGCCTTCTTGAGGGCCTCCGGATTGTTCGGCGGGATCGCCCCGGTGCCCGCGACCACGCTGAAGAGCTGGGAGAACGTGAGGTCGTCTCCGGCGACGGTCGCGAGCTGCTTCGCCACGCCGCCGGTGTCCGTGCCGTTGACGACGGCGAACTCGGGCACCGCGATGTTCAGCTTGCGCGTGCCGCCGCCGGTGACGTTGAGGAAGACGTCCACGCCTTGCGCGGCGAGCCGCAGCGGCGTCGTGAGCGGAAAGAGCAGGGCGAGGGCCAGCGCCCCCGCCAGGAAAGCGGTCAAGCTGAGGCGTCGCACGTGATTACCCTCGCGTTCCGGCGTAAGTGAAGCCGAGGTGGACTCGGAGGAACGATGCCTTGAAGGCTTCGGGCAGTGGCGGGAACGGGGTCGCTTCGGTGATCGCCCGGAGCGCCGCCTGGTCGTAGAGCGGGTTCCCCGAGCTCTTCTCCACCTTCAGGCCCGCGATCTTGCCGTCACGGCCGATCTCGAACACGACCTGGGGCTGCGTCCCGTCGCGCGCGACCGGATCCCAGCGCTCGCCGATCTTGCCCTGGACCAGGCGCAGGTACCACGCGAACGGGAAGTCCGCTGCGTTGAGTGTGAGCGTGCCCACGCCCTGCGGCGACCCGGTCGGCAGTCCGCGCGGAGGCGGCGGCGTCGGCGCCGTGCGCCCGACGGGCGCCGAGCTCGGCGGCGGCGGCTTGGTGCTCGCGACCTGCGGCAGCTCCTTCTCACCGGGCCGCGGCAGCTCGGGCGCGCGTGTCGGCAGCGACCGGTCCGGCAGCGAGGCGCTTTCGCGCGGTGCGGGCGCGCGGTCGGGCAGATCCGTCGGCCGCGCGGCGGCTTTTTCGGGCGCGCGCGCCGGCTCGCGCTCGGGCAGCGCTGGCGGCTTCGTCTCGGTCGTCGTGCGGCCGCGCGGCGATCCGACGGCGGCGATCGCCGGCACGAGGTTCACGACGTACGTCTTGGGCTGGGTCGTGCGCCACACGTGGCCGGCGACGAGCACGGCGGCGAGGAGCACGCCGTGGCAGGCCACGGAGAGCGCGAGCCCGCCGACGGGCACCCGGAGACGCCGGAGCGCCGGCCCGGATCGTGGACGCACGGTGGCGACGGCCACCGCCATCAGCGCTCCCGCGTCGGCTCGGTGACCATCCCCAGGCGCTCGATACCCGCGCGCCGCACGCGATCCATCGTCTCGACCACGGCGCCGTACGCGAGCCCGGCGTCGGCCTTCAGATAGAGCGTCTTGTCGGTGCGTCCCTTGAACACGTCGCGGAGCTGCGTCTCCAGCGTGCCGAGGGAGACGGGCTTGTCGTTGAGGTAGAGCGTGCGGTCCTTCGTGACGGTGAGGACCAGGCGCTCTTCGACCGCCGTCGGCCGCGAGGCGGCCTTCGGGAGATTCACGTCGATGCCGCGGTACATCATCGGCGCGGTCAGCATGAAGATGAGGAGGAGCACGAGCACCACGTCGACGAGCGGGATGATGTTGATCTCGGCGAGCGACGTGCCGATGCGCCGGTTGTCCCCGCCGCCGGCGTCGACGTTAAACGCCATCTTTGGCCCGGCCGAGCTTCGGCACCGGGCGCGCGACGAGATTCAGGAGGTCCATCATGAATCCGTCCATCTCGGTCGCCCAGTGCTTCACGCGATTGACGAAGTAGTTGTAGGCGATGACGGCGGGAATGGCGGCCGCGAGACCGAACGCCGTCGCGATGAGCGCTTCGGAGATACCCGGCGCGACGACGGCGAGGTTCGCCGAGCCCTGCTGCCCGATGGAGTGGAACGAGGCCATGATGCCCCACACGGTGCCGAACAGGCCGATGAAGGGCGCGGCACTCGCGGTGGTCGCGAGGAACGGGAGGTACCGTTCGAGGCGCGCGACTTCGAGCGCGGCCGAGCGGCGCATGGCGCGGTGGACCGCGTCGAGACGCTCGCCGCCCAGCCCGTCTTCGTGATCGTCGAGCACGTGCTCCACGACCTCCGAGATGCCGGACACTTCCTGGTGCGCGGCGATGTAGAGCTGCCCGAGCGGGCTCTCGCGGAGCTTCCTCGCCGCCGCGAGCACGACCGAGGCACGCCGTCCCTCGCGATACGCGCGAAGGAACGCGACCGTCTGGCTCCGCACGCGGCGGAGCTGCCACCATTTGTCCACGATGAGCGCCCAGCTCACGATCGAAAACACGCCGAGCAGCGCGAGCACGACCTTCGCGACGGGCCCCGCCTGAAGGACGAGGTCGAGAACGTTGCTGCCGAGGGCGTCAGAGGTGGGCAACGGCGGCTCCTTAGACATTTGACCGTCAAAACGGTCTATGTCCAAATCGTTTTCGATCATGATAGCCAAGCGCTTCTTTTGGTGTCAACTTTTCGGCTGGAAAATCAAGGTCTTCCTGGCAGTCGTGGTCCTGGCGGGGGCGTCGGTCGCCGTGCCGGCCGCCGAGCCCCGCGCCGTCCTCGATCGCTTCCTGGCCCGGGTCGCGAGCAGGATCTGACGGTCTTCAACCCGGAAGGCCGCGCCGCGTTCGCCAGCGGCACGCAGCGCGTCGTCGTGAAGCTGCCCGATCTGCAGCGCATCGAGCAGACCATCGAGGGCCGGCGCGAGGTCCGAATCACCTCGCGCGGCCGGTCGTGGCGACGCGCGGCCGACGGCACCGTGTCGGAGCTGCCGCAGGATCGCGGGCAGCCGATCGCGCTCGCCGTGCCGCTGCATCGCAGCGCGAACGAGATCCTCGCGGAGTGGCGCGCGCTCGGCGTCCGCGACGATCGGTCACACGAGGCGCGCATGGCGGGCCGGACCGTCACCGTCATCGGCGCGCAGGCGGGCGAGCGCGATCGGCCGGCGGCCTGGGTCGATCCGGAGTACGGCGTGATGCGCTTCGTCGCGCGCGAGCCCGTCGACACCGGCTCGGTGCTGACCGACATCGTCTTCTCGGAGTTTCGCCCGCTTCTGGGCGCACTGTACTTTCCGCACCGCCAGGAGACCTTCCGCTCCGGCAAGCTCATCGTCCGCCTGCTCGCGCGGTCCGTCGCGGTCAACACGAGCCCCCCTGACTCGCTGTTCGACCCCGCGTTGCTCTCCGCGCGCTGACCGCGTCGGCACTCGCGGAGGCCGGGATCAGTCCCGGCCCGGAGCGCGGGGGGCATGGGGGGCGCGTCGCGCGCCCCCCATGTGAGGTCGAGACACGTGAGGGCTGTCAGCGATCCAGAAGCGCAGTGGTAACGCGCGCGAGCGCGTGATGCCGATGCGCGGGCCGCGAGCGACACGGAAGTCGCGCGGGCGGTCCGGTGGCTCGATCGTCAGCGGCCCGGCGAGCAGGTCGGCGCCGTTGTCGCGCCGGCTCACGCCCAGCGCGCGCGTGACGTTGCCCGGCCCGCTCGCGAGGCGTGGCGAGCGCGTATCGACGCCGCGCCGGCGCGCCATCGCGCGCAGGCCGGCGACCGGCTCGAGCGCGCGAATCAGCACGCACCCGGGGCGGCCCGCGCGTCCGGCGATCGCGTTGAGACACGAGTGGAGTCCGTAGGCGGGGAAGACGTACGCGATGCCGCCTTCGCCGTAGAAGAGATGATGACTGCCCGGGCGAAACGCGGCGTGCGACGCTTCGTCCTCGGGCCCGAGATACGCCTCGGTCTCGACGATACGTCCGGCGGTGAGCGCGCGGCCCCGGCGCGAGACGAGCAGACAGCCGAGCAAGTCACGTGCGACGAGTGGCGCGGACCGGAGGTAGAAGCGGCGCGGCAGCGGAATGGACGGCACGCGCGGAGGGCCGGGATTCACTCCCGGCCCGGAGCGTGGGGGGCTTGGGGGGCGCGCCTCGCGCCCCCCATCTGCATCGATCCGAGCCGCTCCTTCACGAGCGCGCGCAGGCTCTCGAGATCGAACGCGCGCGCCTCGCGTGACGGCGCGGCGGCGTCGGTCTTGAGGCCGGTCTCCGTGACGATCACGCAGAAGCGCTGCGCCGGGTCGAGCGTTCGCTCCTCGAGCAGGCGCGCGAGGACGGCAAGCGCGGCCACACCGGTCGGCCCGGCCCAGACGCCTTCGACGCGGGCGAGGCGCGCCTGCATGGCGAGGATCGCCTCGTCGTCGGCGTCGCCGGCTTCGCCGGCGGATTCGCGCAGCAGCCGCAAGGTCCACGCGCCCTTCCGTCCGGGGTCGCCGGCGGCGAGGCCTTCGGCAACCGTATAGCCGATCTTGAGCGGCGCGATCGCGCCGCCCGCGCGGAGCGCGCACACGACGGCGTTGGCGCGCGCGGCCTGCGCGGCGACCATGCGCGGCGCGCGCGCGATCCAGCCGGCCTCGGCCATCTCGCGAAAGCCGCGCGCCGTCGCGATGAACGTCTCGCCGACCGCGACCGGCGCGACGACGACGTCGGGCACCTGCCAGCCGCTCTGCTCGGCGATCTCGTACGCGAGCGTCTTCTTGCCCTCGTGCTTGTACGCGTTGCGCGAGGCGCCGCCGTCGAAGAACCACCGCTCGTCCACGAGCTGGTCCCACAGCGTGATGAGGTCGTCGTACACGCCCTCGTACAGCACGAGATCGGGCGTCGTCGCCGCCATGTGCAGGAGCTTCGGCGCGGCCGTGCGCGCGTACGCGAACACGAGCGCGCGCAGGCCCGCGCGCGCGGCGTAGGCCGCGATGGACGAGCCCGCGTTGCCCGAGCTCACGACCGAGATCGCGCGGAATCCGAACTGCAGCGCGGCCGCCACGGCGGTCGTCGACGAGCGATCTTTGACGGTCCCGGTGGGGTTGGCGCCTTCGAACTTGAGCGCCAGCGCGCGCACGCCGAGCTCGCGCGCGAGCCGCGGGCACTCGAGCAAGGGCGTCTGGCCTTCGCCCAGCGTGATCCGATGAGCGCGGTCGGCGATCGGCAGGACCGGCGCGTAGCGCCAGAGCCCGCGCCCGTCCAGCATCGCCGGTCCCCGCGCGCGCAGCGTCGCGATGTCGTAGCGCAGCTCGAGCAGCCCGCCGCACCCCTCGCACGCGAGCCGGTAGCCGAGCGCGTGCTCGCGCCCGCACTCGATGCACGTGAGGCCGACGGCGAGCGAGTCGCTCACGCGCGTCCCACGCGATCGCGCAGGGCCGCGATCATCTCCTCGACCCGGTGGCGGACGGTGTGCTCGGCGAGCGCCCGGCGCCGCGCGTTGTCGCCGATCGCGCGCGCCTCGTCGGGATGCGCGAGGAAGTACGTGAGCTGGCGCCGGAGCTCGGGGAGATCGCGGTACGCGAGCACTTCGTCCCCCGGCTTGAAGAGGTGCGGCAGCTCTTCCTTGAGATCGACGACCTGGCACGCGCCCGTGGCCGCGAGCTCGAACGCACGCGTGTTCACGCCGACGATGTCGTTCATCGGATGATGGGGATTGAGCGACAGCGTCGCGCCGCAGTAGATCGCGAGCTTGGCGTCGCCCGTGACGAAGCCCCCGCCGCGCCAGCCGGGACCCCACACGCGCACGGGATAGTCGGCGAGCTCCCGGACCAGCCGCTCGCGATACGGATAGCGTGCGCCGACGAGCGCGACGACGCCGCGCAGCTCCGCGGCCTGCGCGGCCGCGACCGGCACCGGATGGTGGAGTGACGGCACGCAGTACATCGGCAGGTAATAGAGGTTGCGCAGCCCGATCGTCTCGAGCTGCCGGAGCGCGTAGCGCTCCTTCGTGAAGAAGAGGTCGTACGTCTCGATCTGCTCGAACGGCATCATCCAGAGCGGGTTGTCGGGGAAGAAGTTGAGCAGGGCCGCGCCGCTGCGCTTGATCCGGTGCAGCACCTCGGGAGCGAGCGGCCCGCCCTTCACGACGAGGACGACGTCCGGGCGCGTCTCCCGCACACGGCGCTCGAGCCGGCGGTTCAGCGCGCGCTGGTACGCGAGCTTGGTCGACCTGTTCTTGTAGAGGACGTTGTCGCGGCGATAGGGAAAGAGGTCGACGTCGTGGCCGAGGGTGCGGAGCTCGTCGGCGAAGTCCATGCCCATGAGCCCGGCGCGCGCGTAGGGCAGGACGACGAGCCACCGCATCGGTCTAGGCTAGTGCCCCGACCCGCGAGTCCCGCCGGAAAAATCGGCGCGTTCGAGGTAGGGGCCAAGGACAGCGATGAGATCGTGAGCCAGCGGGACCAGTTCACCGACGAACGGCATCTTCTCCCACCGGCCGGTGTGGCTGTGGAAGCTGAGACCGTACTGGGTCGCGCCGAGGGGCGTCACCCGTACCACCGCGGCGCCGTCGTCGACGAAGACATTCAGGTGGCCGCGCTCGACCCGCACGGCGACGTGGGCGTAATCGCCGAGCGCGTGCAGCGCGCGCTGCAGAGTGTCGGCTTCCACGGGGGACACGGGCGTCGACCGGGTCCGGGGGCGCGGTGCCATCAAGTGGCTCCCTCACGCGGCCTGTGGGGCTTCGACCGCGGCCCCAGCTTGCAACGGATAGCCGGTGAAGGTCCACCGGAACGGATGCGCCCGGTCCCGATTCCAGGCGGCGATGAACGCCAGCACCGCCGTGCGGAGGTCGTCGACCGACCGGAAGCTGGCGTCCCGCAGGCATTGCCGCGGCAGGATGCTGAAGAACAGCTCCACCTGGTTAACCCACGAGGCGTGTTTTGGGCGTGTAATGGAAGACGAAGCGGTGACCATGGCGGGTGTTGAACGCCGTCCAGCGCCGGTCAGCGCCATCGAAGTGGATGTTCAGGTTGTCCCAGATGACATGCACGGTCTCCGTGGGATAGAGGGCCGCGATCCGCTCCATGAACCGCATGAGATCGTCCGCCGTCCGCGTGGCCCCGCAGTCGCCCACGACGCGGCCCCGGTGCACTTCGAAGGCGCACAGCAGCGATTGCGTGCCGTGGCGCGTGTACTCGAACTCGCGTCGGCGCCGACGGCCGGGCTTTGCCGGGCCATCCGGAAACCGACGCTCCAGCGCTTGCATGCCCGTCTTCTCGTCGATCGAGAGCACCACCGCGCCGGCCGGGGGCTGCAGGTAGAGCTGGGTGATCTCCGTCACCTTCTCGCGAAACTGCGGATCAGGACTGTGGAGCCAACCCTGGATCCGGTGGGGCCGCAGATCGTTCTCGACCAGCAGGCGTTGGTAGCTGCTCCACCCAATGCCGTCGACGAGGCGGCGGGCGATCGCTTCGTCGACCAACTCGGCGATCGTGCGCGTCGTCTTGCCCTCGTGGCGCTCCACCGGCTCGCAGGCCAGGGCGATCAACTCCAAGCGTGTCACGGGCGCAAACTTCGGCGGCGACCCGGGCCGCGGCTTGTCCCGCAGTCCGTGCACGCCGTGGCGTCGAAACCGATCTCGCCCGCGCTCGACGGTGCGGGGATGGGCGGCCACTCGCCGCGCCACGGCGACGGCACTGTCGCCGTCCTCCGAGGCCAAGATAATGCGCGCCCGCGGGCCGTCGCGCTGACAACTGGTCCCCGCCCGAACTCGTCGCTGCAGTTCGGCACGCTGCTCAGCGTTCAGCGTCAGCCGAAGGCACGGCCGGCCGCGACGGGCCCCGCGACGGCTGCATCATGGTCCACGGTCCGGACCCCACTTTTCTATCCGCCCCCCGCGCGGTCAGTGCCGGCCGATTTTTCCGGCGGGACTCGCGGGTCGGGGCACTAGGGACCGCCCGACCCTCCGCCGCCCCCGTCCGCCGTGCCGACGGCCTGGAACACCTGCGTGGTGTCCGTGACACCCGACTCGATGATCCCTGCCGCGAGCAGCAGGGCCACCAGAGTCACGACCGCTCCGAGAACCTTCTTCATGGCTCTCTCCTTTAGTCGGCCGTCCGGTCACCCTCACGCTGAGACTGCCGCGCCGATCGTCGCGAGAGCCAGGAGCAAACGGGCCGCCACGTGGGCTGTGCGCCGCGCGAGTGCTAACTGCTTGATTCATGTATTGCTTCGTCGACGTGCAAAATCCGGTGCACGACCAGCCACTGTGCAGGAGGCGTCCACCCGGAAGTGTTTCGCGGGCGAAGTGCGCGACGCGAAGTCCATTTTTTTGCGATGCACTGTCGCTGTTCACTCTGCTGCGAGTCAGGGCATCGCACCTACGTTTCATCATCGGAAACATCGACGCCCCAGCGCTTCAGCTTCACTTTCAGTGAGTTGCGGTGAATGCCCAGGATCCGCGACGCTTCGCTGCGATTCCATTGCACCCGCTCGAGGACTCGCAGCACGATCTGGCGCTCGAATTCGTCTGTCGCGGTTTTGAGAGGGAGGTTCTCCGCCTGCTTGACCCGCAGGCGATGGTCGGGGAGGAGCACGTCCGTCGGGAGGTCGTTGAGCCCGATCGGCCCGGACTCGACCAGCGCCACCGCCCGCTCGATGACGTTCTGGAGCTCCCGGACGTTACCGGGCCACGGGTACTCCTGGAGGGCGGCCAGCGCCTCGGGCGTCATGGTCGTGTGGCGCTTCCCGAGCTCGGCCGTGTACCGCTGGATGAAGTGGTCGACCAGCAGCGGGACGTCCGACCGCCGGTCGCGGAGCGGCGGCACCATGATCGGCATGACGTTGAGCCGGTAATAGAGGTCGGCTCGAAAGGCTTCGCGCTCGACGGCCTGGCGCAGGTCGACGTTGCTGGCCGCCACGATCCGGACGTCGAGCCGGATCGCGCGCGTGCCGCCGACGCGCTCGAGCTCGCGCTCCTGGAGGACCCGCAGGAGCTTGGCCTGCATCTCGGGCTTCAGTGACGCGATCTCGTCGAGGAAGAGCGTGCCGCCCTGGGCGAGCTCGAACCGCCCGGGCTTCCGCTGGTAGGCGCCGGTGAACGCGCCCTTCTCGTGGCCGAACAGCTCCGATTCCACGAGCGTCTCGGAGATCGCCGCGGGGTTCACGGCGACGAACGGCTTCTCGCGGCGGGGCCCCATCCGGTGGATCGCGCGGGCGACGAGCTCCTTGCCCGTCCCGCTCTCGCCGCTGATGAGGACGGTGCTCGACGTCGCGGCGACCTGCGAGATCGTGCGGAAGAGCTTCTGCATCTCCGGATGCTGGCCCACGATGTCGTCGAGGCCCGAGCGGCGCGCGAGCTCGGTGCGCAGGTACACGACCTCGCGCTCGAGCGAGCGCTTCTGCAGCGCGCGGCGGATCGTCGCCAGCAGCTCTTCTTCCTCGAACGGCTTGGTGACGTAGTCGAACGCGCCGAGCTTCATGGCGGCGACGGCGGTCTTCACCGTCTTCACCGCGGTGACGAGGATCACCTCGACCTGCTCGTCGATCTGCTTCATGCGCCCGAGCACGTCGATGCCGTCGAGCTCGGGCAGGCGGATGTCGAGCAGCACCACGTCGACCTGGGCCGCGCGCACGACCTCGAGCGCCTGGTGGCCGCTGGTGACGTCGACGACTTCGTACTCGTCCTCGAGGATCAGGCGAAAGGACTCGCGGAGGCCGGCGTCGTCGTCGACCACCAGGACGGTAGGCCGCAACGGGCGAGTGCTGTCCGCCAGCGGCTCGAGGCCCATGCCGCAACAATCTAGCACCGTATCTCATTCGCGGCATTGACCCGCCCGGCGCCGCGCCGAAGAATCGCGCCGTGCTCGCGCGCGTGTTCTCGGCAGCGCTCGTCGGCGTGGAAGCGGCGCTCGTCAGCGTCGAGGTCGACGTCGCACCGGGGCTGCCCTCGTTCCAGATCGTCGGGCTCCCCGATTCCGCGGTGCGGGAAAGTCGCGAGCGCGTCCGCACGGCCATCCGCAACGCGGGCTTCGCCTTTCCCTCGGACCGCATCACCGTGAACCTGTCGCCCGCGACCTTTCGCAAGACCGGTCCCGCGTTCGACCTGCCCATCGCCCTCGGGATCCTCGCCGCGACGGGGTGCGTGCGCGACGGCCGCACGCCGGAGATCGCGGTCGTCGGCGAGCTCGCGCTCGACGGCTCGATTCAACCGGTGCGCGGGGTCCTCGCGGTCGCGCTCGCCTGCCGGCGGCGTCGCATCGCACGCCTGGTCGTGCCGGCGGGCAACGAGGCGGAGGCCGCCCTCGTCGACGACGTCGGCGCGATGGCGGCGCCCACGCTGACAGACGCGGTTGCCACGCTGAATGGAGAGGCCACGGAGTCGCCGGCCGCGGCGGCGGCGCGCCTGCTCGCGACGGCATCGCTCCTCGGCGGGGCGACCGCGGCGGCGCAGGAGGAGCTCGACTTCGCCGATGTCCGTGGACAGGCGCACGCGAAGCGTGCGCTCGAGATCGCGGCCGCCGGCGGACACAACGTGCTCTTCGTCGGACCACCCGGCGCGGGCAAGACCATGCTGGCACGACGGCTGCCCGCGATCCTTCCTCCCCTGAGCGCCGACGAGATGATCGAGGTCTCCACGATCTGGAGCGTCGCCGGCTTGCTGAGCGCGAGCGCGGGACTCATGCGCGCGCGGCCGTTCCGCGCACCCCATCACACGATCTCCGCATCGGGGCTGATCGGCGGTGGCAACCCGCCGCGCCCCGGCGAGATCACGCTCGCGCACCGCGGCATCCTCTTCATGGACGAGATTCCCGAGTTCGCGGTGAACGTGCTCGAGTCGCTGCGACAACCGCTCGAGGACGGGCACATCTCGATCGCGCGCCTCGGGTCCGTCGGTCACTTCCCCGCGCGCATCCAGCTCGTCGCCGCGGCGAACCCGTGTCGCCGCGGGTGCGCGGCGCTCGACCGGTGCCGGTGCACACCCGCGGAGCGGCAGCGGTATCTCGGGAAGATCTCGCGGCCGCTCCTCGACCGCATCGACCTCCACGTCGATCTGCCTGCGCTGCCGCCCGAAGAGCTGAGAACGGACGGCGTCGAGGAGACGTCAGGCGTGCTGCGAGAGCGCGTCGTCGCGGCGCGCGCGCGCCAGGCGGGACGGTTCGCCGGCCTGCGCATCCGCACGAACGCGGAGATGACTCACCGCCAGGTCCGCCGCCACTGTCTCCTGCCGCCGGACGCCGAGCGCGTGCTGGTGGCGGCGATCACGCGGCTCGGGCTCTCGGCGCGCGGCCACGACCGCGTGCTGAAAGTCGCGCGGACGATCGCGGATCTCGCGGGCGACGATCGGCTCACCGTCGAGCACGTGGCGGAAGCGATTCAGTATCGAGGGCTCGATCGCTCGTCGCGAGCGTGATCGAGCGAGGCCGGGCTAGCGCCTGGCGCGGATGACGCGGGGCGGGATGTTGCTGTACACGACCGCGCCGTCCTCGGCGAGATAGCGATAGTTCGCGCCGGACGACGAGACGTTGAGCAGCGGCTCTCCGCCGAGGATCGCGAGGATCCGTCCGACGTAGGCTTGCGTCTCGGGATACGGCGGAATGCCGCCATACGTGTTGACCGCGCCCTCGCCGGCGTTGTACGCGGCGAGCGCGAACGGCAGGTTGCTGCCGTAGCGATCCAGGAGCCCGCGAAGGTGGCGCACGCCACCGTCGATGTTCTCGACGGGATCGAACGAGTCGCGCACGCCGAGGATCGCGGCCGTCCCGGGCATCAGCTGCATGAGGCCCCGCGCACCTTTGCGCGAGACGGCGCGGACGTTGAAGCCTGACTCCACCCGGATGACCGCGGACACCAGATCCTCGGGGACGCCGTGGCGCTGCGCCGCCTCCCTGATGGTCTCGGTCAGCGAAGCGGTCGAGACCGACGACGGCACGCGAAGCAGGCCCTCCGCCGTTCCAGAGCTATTCTTCGGCACCCCCGCCATGCGCTTGTATCGGGGATCGCTCGGGGCGTTGGTGAAATGGGCCGTGCCGTCCGGCCCCACGAATTGATAGGTCTCGGCACCCGACGGGGCCGCCCCCGCCAGGACCGCGGCAGCAGCGGCCAGGATCACCAGGAATCGGGTCACGTCTCGATCTTAGCGACTCCGTTGCAGAGCCTCAAGGAAGAAGATAGAACAGCAGCGAAAACAGGATCTTAGGCCATCGCCGGCTCGGGGCGCGACGTGGTCGCGCCCCGGCTGTCGAGGGCCACCCGCAGGACGTCCTCGATCGAGTCCGCGAGGTGCACGGTCATGACCTCCCGGACGTCCGGGGGAACGTCTTCCAGGAGATTCTTCTCATTCCTGCGTGGCAGGACGAGGGTGCGGACCCCGGCCCGGTGCGCGGCCAGGACCTTCTCCTTGATCCCGCCCACCGGCAGGACACGACCCGCCAGGCTGATCTCGCCGGTCATCGCCAGACCCCCGGCGACCGCTCGATTGGTGAGCAGCGACACGAGCGCCGAGGCCATCGTCACGCCGGCCGACGGCCCGTCCTTGGGGATGGCGCCCGCCGGGACGTGGACGTGGATGTCGGCACTCTCCCAGAAGTCGGGCGCGATGCCGAGGCGCTCGGCGTTCGCGCGCACCCACGAGAGCGCGGCCTGCGCCGATTCCTTCATGACGTCGCCGAGCTGACCGGTGAGCGTGAGCGTGCCTTTGCCCTTCATCCGCGTGGCCTCGACGAAGAGGACGTCACCACCCGCGGGCGTCCACGCGAGCCCCGTGACGACACCCGGCACGCGCGTGCGCTCCTCCACTTCCTCGAATTCGAACCGCGGCACGCCGAGGAAGCCGGTGACCATGTCGGGCGTCACCGTCTGCGGCTCGGTCTTTCCTTCCGCGCGCCGGCGCGCGATCTTGCGGCAGACGCTCGCGATCTCACGCTCGAGGTTGCGGACGCCGGCTTCGCGCGTGTAGCCGCGCGCGAGCAGCCGCAGCGCCTCCGGCGTGAAGGTGACGTCCTCGCCGGCCACGAGGCCGTGCTCGGTCGCCTGCTTCGGCACCAGGTGCTTCTGCGCGATCGCGATCTTCTCCTCCTCGGTGTAGCCCGCGAGCGGGATGATCTCCATCCGGTCGCGCAGCGGCGGCGGCACCGTGTCCATCACGTTCGCCGTCGTCACGAACAGCACGCGCGAGAGGTCGAACGCGACGTCCAGGTAGTGATCGCGGAACGTCCCGTTCTGCTCGGGGTCGAGCACCTCCAGCAGCGCCGACGCCGGATCGCCGCGGAAGTCCATCCCGAGCTTGTCGATCTCGTCGAGCATGAACACGGGGTTCTTCGTCCCCGCGCGGCGCAGCCCCTGGATGATCTGGCCCGGCAGCGCGCCGATGTACGTGCGCCGGTGGCCGCGGATCTCCGCCTCGTCGCGCATGCCGCCGAGCGAGATGCGGTGGAACTTCCGTCCCAGCGCCCGCGCGATCGATTTGCCGAGGGACGTCTTGCCCACGCCGGGAGGCCCGACGAAGCAGAGGATCGGATCCTTGCCCGCCGGCCGGATCTTCTTCACCGCGAGGTATTCGAGGATGCGCTCCTTGATCTTGCCGACACCCTCGTGGTCCTCGTCGAGGATCGCACGCGCCCGCTCGATGTCGATGTCGTCGGTCGTCTCCTGCGTCCACGGCATCGTCACGAGCCAGTCGAGATACGTGCGCACGACGGTGTACTCGGCGGCGGCCGGATTCATCTTCGCGAGCCGGTCGAGCTCGCGCAGCGCTTCCGTCTTCGCCTCCTCGGTCATCCCGGCCGCTTCGATCTTCTCGCGGAGCTGGTCGACCTCCTGTGTGCGGTCGTCGGTCTCGCCGAGCTCCTTCTGGATCGCCTTGAGCTGCTCGCGCAGGTAATACTCGCGCTGCGTCTTCGACATCTCCGACTGGATCTCGGACTGGATCTTCGAGCCGAGCTCGAGGACCTCCGCCTCCTTGCCGAGCGCGGCCACGAGGCGCGAGAGCCGCTCCTTCACGTCGATCGCCGCCAGGAGACCCTGGCGTACCGGCAAGGCGAGCGTCGTGAGGGCGCCGGCGATGAGATCGGCAGTCGCGCCGGGATTCTCGGCGTCGGCGGTGACGCTCGCGAGCTCGTCCGGCAGCGTCGGCGTGAGCGCCACGACCTTCTGGAAGAGCGAGGTCGCGCTGCGCGCCAGCGCCTCGACCTCGAGGTCGGACGTTCCGGTCTCTTCGACCACGGCCTCGATGCGCGCGCGCAGGAAGGGCGCGTGCTGCACGACGTCGCCGAGACGGCACCGCCCGAGGCCCTGAACGACGAGACGCAGGCTGCCGTCGGGCTGTTTGAGCACCTTGTGGATCAGCGCGAGCGTGCCGACGTCGTGCAGGCCGTCGCGGCCCGGCGCATCGGTCGCCGGATCCTTCTGCATCATGGCGCCGACGAGGCGGGGGCCGCGCATCGCGTCTTCGATCGCGTGGACGGACGACGCTCGTCCCGCCGCAAGGGGCACCACCGCGTGCGGGAACAAGACCGTCCCGCGGAGCGGGAGGATATTGATCACATCGGGGACTCTGAGATCCCTCGGATCCTTCTCGTCTGTCATGGCGACCTTTCTCAGAAGAGATCGACGGGGCCGAGCTGGCCCGAGGCGGCGCGCACGAGCGCCGCGCGGGGCTCGTCGTCGCCACGCCGCACCGGCGGGGTGCCGCCGTCGGCGCGGACGTAGGCGAGGAGGTCTTCGATCTGCTTCTGCATATCGAGCATTCGCCGTCGCATCTTTATGATGATCTCGACGCCGGCGAGGTTCACGCCGAGGTCACGTGTGAGACGAAGCAGGCGCGCGAGCTCTTCCACGTCTTCCGCGGAGTACATGCGCGTGCGTCCCACCGTCCGGCTCGGGCGCAGCAGCCCTTTCTTCTCGTAGAAGCGCAACGTCTGCGGGTGGACGTTCAGCATCTCCGCGACCACCCCGATCATGTAGAGGGGCCGTCCGCGGTCGGTCATGTCACGCGGCGCCGCCACGGAACTTCTCGAGGCCATGGCGGGGATCCATCGGGAGGAGCCGTTCGAGGTCGCGCACGAGCTCCTCGGTCCGCGCGTCGAGCCCTTCCGGCATCGCGACGCGCACGGTGACGTGCAGATCCCCCGCGCCGTCGTGCGCGAGGCGCGGGAGCCCGTGGCCGCGCAGGCGGAACACGCGCCCCGACGGCGTGCCGGGCGGCACGATGATCGCCGCCTCGCCCTGCGGGGTCGGCACCTTGATGCGCGCGCCGCGCAAGGCCTCCCACACGCTGAGCGCGAGCTCGCAGTGCACGTTGTCGCCCTTGCGCGTGAAGAACGGATGCTCGGCCACGCGCGTGCTGACGATGAGGTCGCCGCGCGGTCCGCCGAACGGGCCTGCGCTCCCCTCGCCCGCCACACGCAGCTGGACACCGGTGTCGACGCCGGGCGGCATCGTGAACGCGACGGGTTCGGTGACGCGCGTCACCCCGCGCCCGCCGCACGCGGGGCATCCGGCTCCGCCGGCGACACGCCCGCGCGCGCCGCACGCGCGGCACGGCGAGAAGCGGGTGACACCGAGGGTGCGCGCCGCCCCGCGCGCCACCTCGGCAAACGCGACGTCCACGGCGATGTGCACGTCGTCCCCCCGGCGGCCTGGCGCGAGCGCGTCCCGCGTGCCCGCCGCGGTCCCGAAGCGGTCGTACATGTCGCGCGCCGCCGGATCGCTGAGCACGCGATACGCTTCGGCGATCTCCTCGAACAGCACGCGCGCGCGCTCGTCCCAGAAGTTGACGTCGGGCGAGTACTGCCGCGCGAGGCGCCGGTACGCTTGCCGGACCTCGCGCGGCGCGGCGGTCGCAGTGACCCCGAGCACCGCGTAGTAGTCGCGTCGCACGGTGGTCACCTACTGTTTCTTGTCGCCCAGGTCCTCGAACTCGGCGTCCACGACCTCGCCTTCCTTCGGGCCGCCGGCGCTCGGGCCGCCGGAGGGACCGCCGGGCTGACCGGGCTGTCCCTGAGCCTGGCTCTCGCGGTACATGACCTCGCCGAGCTTCTGCGCCGCGCGCATGAGCGTCTCCTGCGCGCGCTTCATGCGCTCCACGTCGTCGGTCTTCAGCGCTTCCTTCGCCTCGCCGAGCGCGTCCTCGATCGCCTTCTTGTCCGCTTCGGGCAGCTTCGACCCGTGCTCGCCGAGCGAGCGCTCGGTCGAGTACACGAGCGAGTCGGTCTGGTTGCGGACCTCGATCTCCTGCTTGTGCTTCGCGTCCTCGGCGGCGTTCGACTCCGCCTCCTTCACCATCCGGTCGATCTCGTCCTTCGTGAGGCCCGACGACGAGGTGATCGTGATGTTCTGCTGCTTGCCCGTCGCCTTGTCCTGGGCGGACACGTTGAGGATGCCGTTCGCGTCGATGTCGAACGTCACCTCGACCTGCGGCACGCCGCGCGGCGCCGGCGGGATCCCCACGAGGTGGAACTTGCCGAGCGTGCGGTTGTCGCGCGCCATCGGGCGCTCGCCCTGGAGCACGTGGACTTCGACGGACGTCTGGCTGTCGGCCGCAGTCGTGAACGTCTCGCTCTTCTTGGTCGGGATCGTCGTGTTGCGCGGGATGAGCGTCGTCATCACGCCCCCGAGCGTCTCGATGCCGAGCGAGAGCGGCGTCACGTCGAGGAGGAGGAGGTCCTTCACCTCGCCCGTGAGCACGGCGCCCTGGACCGCGGCCCCGACCGCGACGACCTCGTCGGGATTGACGCCCTTGTGCGGCTCCTTGCCGAAGAGCTGCTTGACCACGTCCTGGACCTTCGGCATGCGCGTCTGGCCACCGACGAGGATGACCTCCTTGATGTCCTTCGCGCTCACGCCGGCGTCCTGCATCGCCTGCCGCGCCGGACCGAGCGTGCGCTCGATCAGGTCGGCGACGAGCGATTCGAGCTTGGCGCGCGTCAGGGTCAGCACGAGGTGCTTCGGCCCGCTCGCGTCCGCCGTGATGAACGGCAGGTTGATCTCCGTCTGCACGGTGCTCGACAGCTCCATCTTGGCCTTCTCCGCACCTTCCTTGAGGCGCTGGAGGGCCATGCGGTCCTTGCGAAGGTCGATGCCGTTCTCTTTCTTGAACTCCTCGGCGATCCAGTCGATCACGCGCTGGTCGAAGTCGTCACCGCCCAGGTGCGTGTCGCCGTTGGTCGCCTTCACCTCGAACACGCCTTCGCCGATCTCGAGGATCGAGATGTCGAAGGTGCCGCCGCCGAGGTCGTAGACCACGATCGTCTCGTCCTTCTTCTTGTCGAGGCCGTACGCCAGCGCCGCGGCGGTCGGCTCGTTGATGATGCGGAGCACGTCGAGGCCGGCGATCTTGCCGGCGTCCTTCGTGGCCTGCCGCTGGGCGTCGTTGAAGTACGCGGGCACGGTGATGACCGCCTGCGTGACCTTCTCGCCGAGATACGCCTCGGCGGCTTCCTTCAGCTTGCGCAGGATCATGGCGGAGATCTCGGGCGGCGAGTACTGCTTGCCGCGGATCTCGACGCGCGCGTCGTTGTTGCTCGCCTTCACGGCCTTGTAGGGGACGAGCTTGATCTCCTGCAGAACCTCGTCGTAGCGGCGGCCCATGAACCGCTTGATGGAGAACACCGTGTTCTCCGGGTTCGTGATGCCTTGCCGCTTGGCGACCTGGCCCACGAGGATCTCGTTGTCCTTGGTGAATCCCACGACCGACGGAGTGAGCCGGCTCCCCTCCTGGTTGGCGATGACCGTGGGATTTCCACCTTCGACCACCGAGACAACACTGTTCGTCGTTCCCAGGTCGATTCCGATGACCTTTGCCATGACTCCTGTCTCCGTTCTCATAGTTGGAGGCGCCAGCACATCGTCTGGTATTGGAGGGGGCCGAGGCGGCCCCCTCCAAGCCTCCCCCGGCGAACTACTCGAAACTGCTTAGAGCACGTCGATCTTGATCTCGCGCGGCTTCAGCTCCTCGGCCTTCGGGAGCTTGATCGTCAGCACGCCGTCGCGATACGTCGCCTTGATCTTGTCCGTCTGCACCGGGAACGGCAGCTGGACGCTGCGCTCGAACTTCCCGTAGAGCCGCTCCACGCGGTGGTAGCTCTGGTCGCCGTTGCTCTCGCGCTCGAACCGACGCTCCCCCTTCACCGTCAGCAGATCGCCGGTCATCGAGACCTGCACGTCCTTCTCGTTGACGCCGGGGATGTCGAAGCTGAGCACGATGTCGGCCTTGGTCTCCTGGACGTCGACTGCCGGCAGCCACATCCGATCCGCGAGCGCCGACGTTGCCGGACGACCGCTCCAGCTGTCGAAGAGGCGGTTCACTTCGGTCTGAATGTCGCCGAGATTGCGGAACGGGTCCCAACGCTCCATCGTGCCGAACGGCCGCCAACGCTCCATGGCCATAGCCCTTGCCCTCCTGATGATTATCGTCGGCCTCCCGCCGACCTCATTGAGTACATAGTTCATATATCAAGTGAGTGTGTATCTGTCAAATCAGCTCGGTCAGTCTCCGCCTGAGCCAGCCAAAGACCATTGTCTATGGAGGTTTAGGAGGGGACTGGTGGTAGGGTCGTGTGGGTGCTGCGCCTCGGCTGCTCGGGATGCCTGACCGTTCTGATCCTCATCGCTCTCGTCGGTGGCGGGGCGTGGGCAACCTTTCAGGCCATGCGGACGCCCGACGTCGCCGGCGGCCCGGTGGCCCCCAGCGACGGGTTCAAGGCGCAGCAGAAGATCTTCGAAGTCATCCGCCGCTCGGGAAGCGGGCGGCCGCACACCGTGACGCTCTCGGAGCGAGAGGTGAACGCGTTCCTCGCGCGGCATCTCGTCGAGACCGCCGACATGCCGCTGCGCAACCTCGGCGTGCGTCTTCCCGCCGACGGCCACGCCGACATCGCGGGACAGCTTCCGCTCCGTCAGCTCCTCGGCGTGGCGCCGCTGTCGGCGCTCACCCCTGTCCTGCCCGCGGGATGGCTCGATCGCGGCGTGTGGCTCGCGATCCGCGCGCGCGTGACGCTCGAGGGCACGGGCGCCGCGCGCGACCGTCGCTGGCTTCGGCTCGACGTCCAACAGTTCTGGATCGGACGCTTGCCCCTGCCCGAAGTCATGCTCCGCGTCCTGCTCGATCCCGCGGCGCTCCGCCTGCTCCGCTCACCGATGCCCGAGGCGATCGACGGCGTTCGCATCGAGCCCGGCCGTCTGATCATCCAGACCTCGTAGGCCCAAAACCCTTCCTGTATACTGATTCGACCGCACGGGAAGCGAGATGACTCAGGCCCCCGCCGCTCTCTTCGACAGACTCCTCGCAATCATGGCGCGGCTCCGTGAACCGGGCGGCTGTCCGTGGGATCGCGAACAGACGCCCGCCTCGTTGAAGCCCTTCCTCATCGAGGAAGCCTACGAGGTCCTCGACGCGATCGACGCGGGCGAATCGCGCGCGCTCGCCGAGGAGCTCGGCGATCTGCTCTTCCAGGTCGTCTTCCACGCGCGCATCGCCGAGGAGCGGGGCGAATTCGCGATGCGTGACGTGCTCGCCGCGCTCGTCGACAAGATGGTGAGCCGCCACCCGCACGTCTTCGGCGACGCCGCCGTGGGGACGCCCGGCGAGGCGCTCGCGCAGTGGGAGACGCTGAAGCAGCGCGAAGCGACCGCGCAGGGCCGGCACCGCTCGATCCTCGACGGCGTCCCGCGCGCGATGCCCGCGCTGGTCCGCGCGCAGCGCACGCAATCGAAAGCGGCGCGCGTGGGCTTCGACTGGCCCGACGCGCGCGCCGCGTGGGAGAAGGTGCGCGAGGAGATCGACGAAGCAGGCGAAGCGCTCGCGGCCGGCGATCGGGACCGGATCCGCGAGGAGCTCGGCGATGTGCTGTTTTCCCTCGTGAACGCCGCACGGTTGGCGTCGATCGACGCCGAGGACGCGCTTCACGGCGCGACCGAAAAGTTCCGGCGGCGCTTCACCGAGATGGAGGCGGAACTGAGCGCGCAGGGGAAGTCGGTGGAGAACGTGCCGCAGGCGGATCTCGAGCAGGCCTGGGAAGCGGTGAAGGCGGCGGAGCGGCGGCGATGAAGACGAAGATCGGTCTCGCGACCGTGGGCATCGAGCGCGGCGACATCTCGCTCTTCGAAGCCGACGCGGTCGTCAACGCCGCGAACACCGCGCTCGTCATGGGCACCGGCGTCGCGGGCGCGCTCAAGAAGCGCGGCGGCGTCGTGATCGAGGAAGAGGCGATGCGCCTCGGTCCGGTCGACGTCGGAGAAGCGGTCCTGACCACCGCCGGAAACCTGCCCGCCACGCACATCATCCACGCGGCCGTCATGGGCACCGACCTGAAAACGGACCCCGAGACGATCGCGCGCACCACCCAGGCCGTGCTCGCGCTCGCGGTGAAGCACAAGCTCACCTCGCTCGCCTTCCCGGCGCTCGGGACCGGGGTCGGCCACGTGCCCCCGGCGCAGTCGGCGGACGCCATGATCCAGGCCGTCGTGACCCACCTCAAAGCGGGCGGAAGTACGCTGAAACGCGTCGTCTTCGTCCTCTACCAGGACGAGGCTTACCGTGCCTTTGTTGACACGTTGAAACGGGTGGGTGGGCTACAGTAGATAGTCTCGGCACCCATGCGTCAGGCCAAGCTCGGGCAACCCGTGACCCGCCGTCTCGGCGACCTTCTCGTCGCCGAAGGGCTCATCAACGAAGAGCAGCTGGCAAAGGCACTGGCGGAGCAGCGGGGAAGCACCGAGAAGCTCGGCACCATCCTCCTCAAGCTCAACTTCGTCCAGGAAGAGCAGCTCATCGGCTTCCTGTCCCGGCAGTACGGCATCCCCTCGATCACGCTGTCCCGGCTCGACATCGACCCCGAGGTCCTGAAGCTCGTCCCGGACGCCATCGCGAAGAAGTACGAGGTCCTCCCGATCAAGAAGTCGGGCTCGACGCTCACGCTGGCGATGGCCGACCCGACGAACGTCTTCGCCCTCGACGACGTCGCGTTCATGACGAACCTCCAGGTCACGCCCGTCGTCGCCTCGCAGGCCGCGATCCGCAAGGCGATCGAGCACAACTACGACGCGCAGTCGGACGCGGTCACCGACGTGATGACCGCGCTGTCGGCGGAGGTCGGCAACGTCGAGGTCGTCGAGGACGACACCCCGAGCAAGGTCGACGTCTTCGAGCTCAAGGAGTCGGCGGACGAAGCGCCGGTCGTCAAGCTCGTGAACATGGTGCTCGTCGACGCGATCCGCAAGGGCGCCTCCGACATCCACTGGGAGCCGTACGAGAAGGTCTTCCGCATCCGGTTCCGCATCGACGGCGTGCTGCACGAGATGCTGGCGCCGCCCAAGCGGCTCGAGCCGGCGATCATCTCGCGCCTCAAGATCATGTCGAACCTCGACATCGCCGAGCGCCGGATGCCGCAGGACGGGCGCATCAAGCTGCGCTACAACACGCGCGAGATCGACTTCCGCGTGTCGATCCTGCCGACGATCTTCGGCGAGAAGGCCGTCCTCCGCATCCTCGACAAGGACGCGCTGAACCTCGACCTCACGCAGCTCGGCTTCGACCCGTGGAGCCTCGAGAAGTTCGGCCACGCGATCAAGCAGCCGTACGGGATGGTGCTGATCACGGGCCCGACCGGCTCGGGCAAGACGACCACGCTCTACTCGGCGATCCACACGATCAACTCGCCCGAGCACAACATCATGACCGCCGAGGACCCGGTCGAGTACAACCTGAAGGGCGTCAACCAGGTCCAGGTCGACGAAGGCGTCGGCCGCACCTTCGCGGCCGCGCTGCGCTCCTTCCTGCGGCAGGACCCGGACGTCATCCTCGTCGGTGAGACGCGCGACCTCGAGACCGCGCAGATCTCCATCCGCGCGGCGCTCACGGGCCACCTCGTGTTCTCGACGCTGCACACCAACGACTGCCCGTCGACGGTCGCGCGCCTCGTCGACATGGGCATCCCGCCGTTCCTCATCGCGTCCGCACTGCAGCTGATCCTCGCGCAGCGCCTCGGACGCAAGGTGTGCAAGGACTGCAAGGAACCGTACGAGGCCGACGAGGAGTCGCTCGTGCCGTACGGCCACGTGCCCACGGGCCTCGGCAAGACGCAGTTCTACAAGGGCAAGGGCTGTCAGGTCTGCAACTTCACCGGGATGAAGGGCCGGATCGCGCTCTACGAAGTCATGCCGGTCTCGCAGGAGCTCCGCGACGCGATCCTGAAGGCCGCGCCGACGACGGAGCTGCGCGAGATCGCGCAGGCGCAGGGGATGAAGACGCTGCGCCAGTCCGGCCTTTCGAAAGTCATCGACGGGACCACGACGGTCGACGAAGTCCTGCGCGTCACGATGTCCTAGGCGCGCACGCAGAAACACATTGACCGCCATGGGCGGTCAAGGTTTGGGGCTCAACAGTATGGCGACGTTCGCATATCGGGGACGCGCGTCCGGCGGAGCGGTCACCGGCGAGATCGAGGCGGACAACCGGCTCGGCGCGGTGGCGGTGCTCCGCGGGCGAGGCATCATCGCGACCGCGGTCGAGGAGAAGAAGCCGAAGGCGCCCGGCGCCGGGCTGTTCGGGAGCGGCGGCTCGAAGGTCGGCGGCAAGGTCAAGGACAAGGACCTCGCGATCTACACGCGCCAGTTCTCGACGATGATCGACGCCGGCCTGCCGATCGCGCAGTGCCTGGCGATCCTCTCCGAGCAAAGCGAATCGAAGACCCTGCGCGAGGTCACCGCGCGCATCGCCAAGGACGTCGAGGGCGGCACCGCGCTCGCCGACTCGTTCCGGAAATATCCGAAGGCCTTCGACGACCTGTTCACCAACATGCTCGCGGTCGGCGAGTCGGGCGGCGTGCTCGACGTCGTGCTCCAGCGGCTGTCCGGGTACATCGAGAAGGCCGCGGCGCTGAAGCGCAAGGTCAAGGGCGCGATGGTGTACCCGATCACCATCATGGGCGTCGCGTTCCTCGTCATCGTCTTCATGATGATCTTCGTGATCCCGACGTTCGCGAAGATGTTCGAGGGTCTCGGCGCGGAGCTGCCGATGCCGACCAAGGTCGTCATGTGGCTGTCGGACTTCACGCAGAAGTTCATCATCTTCATCATCCTCGGGATCGCCGGCGGGATCTGGGCGCTCAAGCGCTACTACGCGACCGACAACGGCAGCAAGGTCATCGACCGCATCCTGCTCAAGATCCCCGTCATCGGCACGCTGATCAAGAAGGTGGCCGTGGCCCGCTTCACGCGCACGATGGGCACGCTCCTCGCGTCCGGCGTGCCGATTCTCGAGGGGCTCCTGATCACCGCGCGCTCGTCGGGCAACCGCGTGGTCGAGGCGGCCGTGCTCCAGGCGCGCAGCGCGGTCATGGCGGGCCGTACGCTCGCAGATCCGCTGCGGAGCACGCCGGTCTTTCCGCCCATGGTGGTGCACATGATCAACGTCGGCGAGAACACGGGCGCGCTCGACAACATGCTGTCGAAGATCGCCGACTTCTACGACGACGAGGTCGACACGGCCGTCAACTCGCTCACCGCGCTGCTCGAGCCGATGATGATCGTGTTCCTCGGCGTGGTGGTCGGCGGCCTCGTCGTGGCGATGTACATGCCGATCTTCAAGATGGTGACGCTCGTCAAGTAAGTGACCGCCTTGGAGTCCACCTGGCTGCTGCGCGCGTTCGCGTGGGCTCGCCTGGCCGTCACCGGGCTCCTGGTCGTCACCGTTCCGCTCACGACGTCCGACGTCGCGCGCAACGCGCCGCTCCTCGGGCTCGTGCTGCTCGTCGCCACCGGCACCTCGATCGCCGTCCTCGTGCGCCGGGTGGCGCCGCGTTCGCGGCGGGTGGCCGCGCTGCTCACGACGCTCGACATCGCGCTCGTCACCGCGATCGTGGCCGCCACCGGCGGCGCGCGCTCGATCTTTCCGTTCCTCTACGTGCTCTCGGTCACCGGCGCCTGCGTGCTGCTCTCCCGCCCCGGCGCGCTGGCCATCGCGGCGGAGGCGTGCCTCCTCTACAGCGGGCTCGTCTTCGGCGACACGGTGTTCCCCATCACCTACTTCTTCGAGCCGCCGCACGAGACCACCGCGCTCGAAGTCGTGACGATCTTCCTCAACTCGGCCACGTTTCTCATCGTCGCGATCGTGGCGGGCGGCGTGGCCGAACGGTACCGCTCGACGCAGCGCGAGCTGCAGACGCGCCAGCGCGACCTGCTCGATCTCGAAGCCTTCCGCGATCTCGTCTTCGAGTGCGTCGGCACCGGACTCATCGTCCTCGACCGGACGCAGCGCGTGACGGGCTTCAACCGCGCGGCGACGGCCATCATGGGCCGGAGCGCCGAGTCGATGCGCGCGTCGACCTGGCGCGACCTCGCCGGCGACGCGATCGACCTCGCCGAGGTCACCGACGCCCTGCAGGGCCACGCGATGGATTCGATCCGCCGCGAGGTGCTGATCCCCCGCCCCGACGGGGACACGATCCCCGCGCTGGTGACGTTCTCGACGCTGCGCTCGGCGGCCGGTGTCCCGCTCGGGCTCGTGGCGGCGTGCGAGGACCTCTCGACGCTGCGCCAGATGGAAGCGCGCATGCGGCACGCGGACCGGCTGGCGAGCCTCGGCCGCATGTCGGCGAACATCGCGCACGAGATCCGCAACCCGCTGGCGTCAATGACCGGCGCCATCGAGGCGCTGATCGGCACGGCCACGATCGAGCCCGGCGAGCGCGACAGCCTCCGGGAGATCGTCACGCGCGAGTCGGACCGCTTGAACCGCATCATCCGCGACTTCCTCGCCTACGCGCGGCCGACGCCGCTGCAGCGCACGCGCACGGACCTCGCCGCGGTGCTCGAGGACGTCCTGGTCCTGCTCGAGCATCGCCCGCTGCCCGAAGGCGTGAAGGTCGTGCGCGCGTTCGCGCCGCCGCTCTGGGCCGACGTCGATCCCAACGCCGTCCGCCAGTCGCTGTGGAATCTCTGTCTGAACGCGGTGGAGGCGATGCCCGACGGCGGCGAGCTGACCGTCGGCGCGACCGCCGGCGCCGCAAGCATCGAGATCTGGGTCGCCGACACGGGCCGCGGGATCGCCGCCAAGGACCTCGGCCACATCTTCGAGCCGTTCTATTCGACGAAGCCGGAGGGGAGCGGCCTCGGCCTGCCACTGGTCCATCGCGTGATCGGCGACCACGGCGGCGAGGTCGACGTCCGCAGCGTGCCGGGCGGCGGCACGACGATCACGCTCACCGTGCCGAGCCATGCCTGAGACGCGCGTCCTCGTCGTCGACGACGAGCGCAGCATGCGCGAGCTGCTCTCGATCACGCTGCGCCAGGCCGGCTACGCGGTCACGCTCGCGGGCGGCGGCGACGCGGCGATCCAGCACCTCCGCCGCGAAACGTTCGACCTCGTGGTGACCGATCTCCGGATGCAGGAGACGGACGGCATGGCCGTGCTGCGCGCCGCGCTCGAGCATGCGCCGGAGACGGTTGTGGTCGTCGTCACGGCCTACGCGTCGACCGAGACGGCCGTCGAGGCGATGAAGCTCGGCGCGTACGACTACGTCACGAAGCCGTTCAAGCTCGACGAGATCCGCGTGAAGCTCGCGAACGCGCTCGAGCGCAAGCGGCTCAAGGACGAGAACCGCGCGCTGCGACGGCAGCTCGCCAAGGACCGGCCGTTCGAGAACTTCGTCGGCAAGAGCCCGCGCATGCAGGCCGTGTTCGACATGATCCGCAAGACCGCGGACAGCGGCTCGACCATCATGGTGACCGGCGAGAGCGGCACCGGCAAGGAGCTCGTCGCGCGCGCGATCCACGCGGCGAGCGACCGCCGCGACGGCCCGTTCGTCTCCGTGAACTGCGGCGCGGTGCCCGAGACGCTCATGGAGGCCGAGCTCTTCGGGCACGTGAAGGGGGCCTTCACCGGCGCGATCGCGTCGAGCGAAGGCCTGTTCAGCTCGGCCGACGGCGGCACCCTGTTCCTCGACGAGATCACGGAGATCGTGCCGTCGCTCCAGGTGAAGCTCCTGCGCGCGATCCAGGAGCGCCAGGTGCGGCGCCTCGGCGACGTCCGCGACGTCGCCATCGACGTGCGCCTGATCGCCGCCTCGAACCGCGACCTCGCGCGTGCCGTCGCCGACGGTGTGTTGCGGGAGGATCTCTTCTACCGTCTCAACGTGATTCCGATCCAGCTGCCGCCGCTCCGCGAGCGTCGCGAGGACATCCCGGCGCTCGTCGCGCACTTCATCCAGAAGGTCGCCGCCGCGCAGGAGAAGGCCGTCCGCACGGTGTCGCCGGAAGCCCTCGCGATCCTCGAGGCGCATCGGTGGCCGGGCAACATCCGCGAGCTCGAGAACGTGATCGAGCGCGCGATGGTGCTCGGAAGCGGCTCGGTGATCGACGTGGACGTCCTCCCGGCCGACTTGAGACAGCCCGGCCTCGCGGGCGACGTGCCGGTCGACCTGCCCGCGACGGGCCTCGATCTCGAGGCCACGCTCGCGCGCATCGAGCAGCGCTACATCGAGATGGCCCTCGAGCGGACCAGCGGGGTCCAGACTCGCGCGGCCGAGCTCCTGAAGGTCAGCTTCCGCCAGTTCCGCTACAAGCTCCGCAAGCACAGCGTCCGCGCGCTCTCCCGGCGCGCCCGCTCGGGGTGACGTTTTTGGTCACCCCGGCTGACCAGTGGTGTCATTCAAGCCAGTGGGCATCCGGGTGGCCCCTCGTAAGTAGTTGAAGGGAAAAGCCGCGGTCGAATTGTAGATTGTGGCACTGGGTGTGCGGCCCGTTGCCCACACAGGGACCAGAGGTGTCTCTCACCAAAGGAGGAGTCATGACGAAGTTCTTCAGGAAGCGGCTCAAGATCGGCAACCAGAAAGGTTTCACGCTGATCGAGCTGATGATCGTCGTGGCGATCATCGGCATCCTGGCGGCCATCGCCATTCCGCTCTTCGCCAACGTCCAGGCGCGGGCGCGGATCGCGAAGGCCCAGGCCGACCTGCGGGCGGTCGCCTCGGCGATCTCGCTCTATCAGGCGCACACCGGTAACCTCCCGACGACCGGTATCGCCAACCTGACGGTGCTCACCAACACGGTGACCAACGCGCAGAGCCAGACCGGCGGTCCGTTCCTCGGCAAGGTCCCGACGCCGCCCGGGGGCTGGGGTGCGAGCTACACGTACACGGTGTCCGGCGACACGTTCACGCTCTCCGCCTCCGGCGACGGGACCGGCGTCACCGTCCCGTAACGCGCTCAGGGAGTTTCGGCGAAGGGGGAGGCGCGCGCCTCCCCCTTCGTACGCCGAGGAGATCATCAATGGCCGTTCGAGCTCGGCTCCTGGTCTGCGGCATCCCGCTGCTGCTCGTCGTGCTCACGGCCGTGACCTTCTGGCCGTCTCTCGCGAACGACTTCGTCGAGTGGGACGACCACGTCAACGTGCTCAAGAATCCGTCGTTCCGCGGGCTCGGCTGGACCCAGCTCCGGTGGGATTTCACGAACCTGCTGATGGGCCACTACATCCCGATCACGTGGCTCAGCTTCAGCCTCGACTACACGCTGTGGGGGATGCGGCCGTTCGGCTATCACCTCACCAACGTCCTCCTCCACATCGCGAACGTGCTGCTCTTCTACGCCGTGGTCGCGCGGCTCCTGCGGGGGCGGAGCGGCGTCGGCCCCGAGCGCGCGCGCCTGGGAGCACTCGTCGCCGCCGTGTTCTTCGCCGTGCATCCGCTGCGCGCGGAATCGGTCGCGTGGGTGACGGAGCGCCGCGACGTCCTGTCGGGGTTCTTCTTCCTCGTCACGATCCTCGCGTACCTCGCCGCGGTCTCGGCGCACTCGTCGCGGCGGAGACTGCTCTTCGCCGGCTCGCTCGCCGCCTACGCGCTCGCGCTGGGCTCCAAGTCGATCGTGATGACGCTGCCGTTCCTGCTCGTCGCGCTCGACATCTACCCGCTCCGCCGTCTCGTGCTCGGCCGACGGACCTGGAGCGACGGCCGCGCCGTCGTCCTGGAAAAAATCCCGTACCTGGCGCTCGGACTGACCGGCGCGGCCGTCTCCTACTACGCCGTGCACGTGAACCGGTTCCTGACGTCGTTCGACCAGTATCCCTGGCCGACCCGCGTCGCGATGGGGTGCTACAGCCTCTGGTTCTACGTGACCACCACGCTGCTGCCCTTCGGCCTCTCGCCGGTGTACGAGCTGCCGCGCGTGCTCGATCCGCTCGCCCGCGAGTTCCTCGTGCCGACGGTGGTGGTGCTCGTGGTGTCGATCGCCGCGCTCCTGATGCGGGCGCGGTGGCCGTGGCTGCTCGGCGCGTGGGTCGCGTACGCCATCATCCTGGCCCCGGTCACCGGCGTGATTCACTCCGGGCATCAGCTGGCGCACGATCGTTACAGCTACCTCTCGTGCCTGCCGTGGGCCGTGCTCATCGGCGCCGCCGCCGCGCACGCCGCGGCGTTCGTCGCGTCCGGGCGGCTCAGGCGGTCGATCGCGGCCTGCGCCGCGACGGCGCTCGCGGGATGGATCGTCGTGCTCGCCGTGATGACGTGGCACCAGGTCCAGGTGTGGCGCGACACCCAGACGCTCTGGACCTACGCCGTCGACTCCGAGCCGGCGTGCGCCGTCTGCCACGCCAACCTCGGCTCGTACCTCGGCAACCAGAACAACACCGCGCCGGCGATCTGGCATCTCCAGCACGCGGTGAACCTGCGGCCCGAGCGCGCGCGCACGCATCTGAATCTCGCCGTCGTCCTGCTGAAGTGGGACCGCGTCGACGAGGCGCGGCGCCATCTCGAGACCGCGCTACAGCTCGATCCCACGCACACGGACACGCTCATGATGATGGGCGTGGCGCTGCTGCGTGAAGGGCGCCCGTCGGCGGCGCTCGGGCCGCTGGGGTACGCGCTCAGCCTCGAGCCCAAGCACACGCTCGCGCGCACGAACTTCGGGACGGCGCTCGCGCGGCTCGGCGACGACGCCTCGGCGATCAAGCAGTACACGCGCGCGATCAGCATCGATCCCGACATCGCGCCGCCGCGCTTCTCGCTCGCGACGCTGCTGGCCCGCCGCGGCGACGTGGACGGCGCGATGACGCAGTACGAGGTCGTGAAGCGCCTCGACCCGTTCCTCGCCGACGCGCTGAGGCGGCAGCTGCAGGAGTCCTGGTGACCGTCGCGGCGATCGCTGCCCTCGGGCTGGTCGTCGGAAGCTTCCTGAACGTCGTCGTCGCGCGCCTGCCGCATCGTCGGAGCCTCTGGGGACCGCGCTCGGCGTGCCCCGCGTGCGGCGCCGCGATCGCCTGGCACGACAACATCCCCGTGCTCTCGTTCGTGGCCCTGCGCGGCCGCTGCCGCGCGTGCGAGGCGCCGATCGCGTGGCGCTACCCGCTCATCGAAGCGCTCACCGCCGGCACGTTCGCGCTCGCGCACCTGGTGCTCGGCCTCTCGCCCGCGCTCGTCCCTGCTTTGCTCTTGCTTGCCGCGCTCATCGCGATCACATTCATCGACCTGGAGCACCAGCTCATCCCCGACGCGATCACGCTGCCTGGGGTCGTGACAGGTCTCGTTGCCAATGTGGCAACCGGAGCCGTGCCGTGGCTCGACTCGGTCATCGGCGCCATAGTCGCCGGGGGGGGCTTCTTCGCCATCATCGTGGCCAGCGGCGGGGGTATGGGCGGGGGGGACATGAAGCTCGGCGCCATGCTGGGAAGCTTTCTCGGATGGCAACTTACGATCGTCGCCCTGTTCCTGGCGGTGGTCGCCGGAGGGGGGGGTGCCCTCGCGGTTCTCAGCACTGG
>Ga0194132_10002759_pt1 | contig 32329 bp, 31 predicted proteins | sample TA2KigOf80mmetaG_FD_148612 | JGI IMG/M metagenome (GOLD analysis project Ga0194132, IMG submission 148612) | Freshwater microbial communities from Lake Tanganyika, Tanzania - TA2015054 Kigoma Offshore 80m | ecosystem: Environmental > Aquatic > Freshwater > Lake | place: Tanzania: Lake... | reverse complement strand
GTCGCCCGCGTTCATCCAGCTCTTCGACCAGACTTCGATACTTAGACCGAAGCCAGCACACAATGGTCTCGTCTCTCATCCCTGCTCTTGTGCAGAGGCTCTCCACTCCGGTCAATCACTATTGCGGTAAGTTGTTTCCTGCCACCGCCTTAGCCCCGGAATGCCATACGCGTGACGGCCAATGAAGAGAGACTTCCGTCCAGTTACTGGATGGACCTTCACTAAGGGACGCAGTGGCGGCTCCTCTCTGTGAAAGCCATACCCTGCGCCGACCGCAACTTTGTGGCCGATACGACCTTGCGAATAGTACAGCGAGTGATAGGCCGAGAGTGCAGCGATGCGAGTCCTGATCGCCTCGTCAAGTGCATCGTACGCCGCCCGCATATCCGCCCATTCGGTCTGTCCGCCCGCTGAGGGAACAACCTGTGCAGACAGGACGGAGGCCTTTGCAGCCAGTGGCATGTAGGAGCTGTCAGTATGCCAGCCTTCGTTGCCGCGCATAAGCTGCATGCCATGTTCGTCGTCTCTCATCAGCGTGCCGTCGGTGCGCTGATTGCTGATCGGTACGATCTCGCGGTCGGCAACCAGATGCTCAATGGCACCGAAGCGGCCACCGAAGTTGATCTGCTCGGTCTCGCTGAGATGTTGACCAGGGAAGATTAACACGGCATGGGCAAGAAAGGCACGTTCGATCTCGTCCCATTCCGCAGCCTTGAGGTTAGCGAGCTTGACGCCGGTGACAATGGCACCGAGCGTGGCCCCCGTTGGAGTAACTGTAAGTGTCATAAGTCTCCCTCCTTATGTCAAGCGTAACGTTGAGCGACACTCTGCAACTCACGCATCATCAATCGGAGGCGAATTTTACCTCGATTCACGCACCCCTTCCAGAGTAGCGATCATTGCCATGCGTCTCCGTCTCTGCCACAAGCGGCACCCCGACCGCTTGTCATATACTGCCGCTGGACGCTATGATCCACAGGCGTAAGATACAAGGAGGCAGGCATGACGCAAACCGTAGCACCGGCGACCAATCGTGAAGCAAGTGAAGGCCGGTTAAACTACCTCGATTCCTCGGTTCCTAGCTCTCTATATCGTAACGGCAAAATGCTCCTGCGACGCAACGCTGACGGAAGCGACTCGGAGTTGCTGGGGGTCGTTTACGACGAACGTCACGTCACGGTTCATAACGCGCGACTGCTCACCGGTACCCAGCGGCGCACGGTCGAGAAAAACGGCTTTGAGCTGTGTTTTCGTCCCGTAATGCACCCCAATCTCGACTTTCTCGACCACCAAGACGTCGCTCAACATTACTACCACGAGTGTGCACAGTTGCTCAAAGAGGTCACCGGCGCTGCAACGGTGGTAGCGTTTGACCACAACGTCCGCTCTACCGATGGAAAACAACGCAAACTGCGTATTCGTGGCGGACAGGAAGTGCAAGGCCCAGCGCGAATCACACATGGTGACTATACCCTCACCAGCGCTCCTGAGCGTTTGCAACGCCTGGCACAAGAGCCGTGTGAGAATGATACGCTCCGTTCTACCCTCGCGTCGGGAGCGTCGTTGCTTGACCCAGCAGAGGTAGAGACAGCGATTGGCGAGCACGGTCGCTTCGCCATCATTAACGTGTGGCGTAATATTGCCCATACGCCGGTTGCAACCCATGCGCTGGCTTTGTGCGACGCACAAACAGTGACCCCGAAAGACCTCAGCGTGTTTGAGTTACATTGTGCCGACCGTATAGGCGAGAACTATTTCTCCAAACCAGATCCGGGACACACGTGGTATCACTACCCAGCCATGACACGCGACGAGGCACTGCTGATCAAGCAATGGGACTCGGCTGGCCCGCTGGCACGGCCCAAAGGGCAGCGGCCTGACAGCGATGACCCGCAAGCGCCGTGCACGTTCAGTTTCCATACGGCATTCGATGATGCAACCACTCCGCCCGATGCACCAGCGCGATGGAGCATCGAGGTCCGCTGTGTGGTCATCTACCAGTAAGCGCACGGTGGAAGATGGGCGATCACTAAACGGTCAGACCAACCACAAGCACAGAGAAAAGGAGGGAACCACATGGCCAGTAGGAGTCAACACTTACACCCAGCCAAAGGAAACGGAGCGCGCGCGCACTATGACGCAGTCGTCGTCGGCGCGGGCTTTGGCGGTTTGTACGCGCTGCATCACCTGCGTCAGATGGGTCTCGCGGTACGTGTCTATGAAGGTGCTGGTGGTGTGGGCGGCACATGGTGGTGGAACCGCTACCCCGGAGCACGAGTTGATTTTCCCGGAAGCCCCTTCTATTGCTACACGTTCTCAGAAGAGCTGATGCACGAATGGGACTGGGCCGAAACTCAGCCCGATCAGGCGTCGGTGCTGGCTTATCTTGAATACGTCGCCGATCGATTTGACCTGCGGCGCGACATTCAGCTCGAGACGTGGGTGAGCGATGCCCGTTACGACGAAGCGGCACAACGCTGGCAGCTTGAGACCAGCGCTGGCGAGCACGTGTCTGCTCAATTTCTCATCTGCGCCGTTGGTACTCTTTCGGCGGCATACAAACCCAACATCCCAGGGATCGATAGCTTCACCGGCGAGTGCTATCACACCGGTCGCTGGCCACAGGAACCCGTCTCTTTTGCAGGCAAGCGCGTCGGCGTGATCGGGACTGGCTCCTCGGGGGTGCAAGCAATTCCTGAGATCGCCCGTGAGGCCGCACATTTGACGGTGTTCCAACGCACGCCACAGTACAGCATTCCAGCGCGCAACCGCCCCGTCGACCCCGAGATGGTGCGGGACGCCCGCGAGAACTGGGAGGCACTGCGGGCGAAGATGAATGCCTCACCCGTGGGCTCGCCGTTTGCGGTCACCGAACGTTCTGCCTTCGACGACACTCCCGAGCAACGCCAGGCACGCTATGAAACCCTGTGGCAGCAGGGAGGCCTGCACCTGCTGTTTGGTAGCTATACGGATATCATGACAAATAAAGAAGCCAACCGTACGCTGGCCGACTTCGTACGAGGCAAAATTCGTGAGATCGTGCGTGATCCTCAGACTGCCGCAAAGCTGATGCCTGACTACTACCTGGGCACCAAGCGCCAGCTTCTCGATAATGGCTATTTTGAAACCTTCAACCGCGACAATGTTACGCTGATCGATCTGCGCGAAGATCCGATTCAAGCGATCACGCCAACAGGGATGCGCACAGCGACAGGTGACCACCAGCTCGATATGCTCGTGTTGGCAACAGGATTCGACGCCATGACCGGCGCGCTGCTGCGTCTCAACCCCAAGGGACGTGGTAACGTTCGCTTAGCAGAGAAATGGCGTACGCGTTTCGATAGTTACCTCGGCATCACGATCGCCGAGTTTCCCAATCTCTTTATGATCCACGGCCCAGGCTCACCATCAGTGCTTTTCAATATGCCGCTGGGTGCCGAGCTTGAGTCAACGTGGATCGGCAATTGCGTACGTTACCTGCGCGAACATGGCCTCGGCGCCATTGAGGCCACGCCCGACGCCGAGAAGAGCTGGGATCGCGAGGTCTCCGAGTTTGCCAATCCAACGCTCTATCCTCTTACCGACTCCTGGTACACCGGAGCCAATATCCCCGGCAAGCCTCGTCAGTTCTGTGTACACCTGGGCGGCCCCCTCTACTTTCAACGCATCGCTGAGGTTGCGGCCAAAGGCTATGAGGGTTTCGTGCTAGAGAAAGAACATCAGGCCGACGTTGTTGCCGCGCTCTGAATACCGCAGACAAGCAAGAGAGTAGTCAGCAGCCAACCTGGAACGGTACTTATCAGGACTTCGTTCTTTTCTCCTGACTACTCTTTACCTCAAACGACTCCACTGCCCCCGACCAATATGGCCGAACCTGCGATTGATGCCGAATGCCATGTAAGCGCACCCGGTCAGTAAGGTTAAGCAGCACGGGCATCAGCTCAGCACCGCGAATCTGCCCTAATCCACCAGTGATCACTGCGCGTTCATGAAATTGCTTCACATGGTCGCTGAGTACGTTCTGTCCACCAGTTATGAGCAACGGTACCGCCTCACCAGAATGAATCAGCGGACCGCTACTCGGTGTGGCGTGATCGCCGGTTATGACCACAAGCACATCGCCTGTGGCTTCAACTCGTCTGACCAGATCACCAAGCTCACTATCAATCGCCTCAATTGCACGTTGCTTGGCTAGAGGATCTTTCTGATGTGCCGCAACATCCGGCCCCTTCGAGTGAACATGGACAAATTCATATCCTTGCTGAAAGAGCGTGTCCGCAACCCGCAGTTTTTCCTGAAAATCAGCCGCAACATCTGAATAGTGAGAGACAGTCACAGAAGTCATGCCACAACCACCCGCCAACCCAACATAAAGTGGATAGTTCTCTATGCTCGCTGCCCGTAGTCCATTTTGTTCAAGAAAAGGTGGAACATCTGGTCGTACTGCGGCCCATTTGGTCAACAAAAAGTTTATCAGTGAGGAGTTAAGTAATCTCCTTTGCTGATTAATTGGATGGCTCTGCAAACGTTGCCAGACCCAGTTCAAGTAATCGTTCAATGCTGTCGCGGTACGGTTTGCATTTGTGTGGTCAGGATCTTCAACTAGAGGCAGCGCCTTCGCTACCAGCGCGCCGTTATAAAACGGATCAACATCAGAGATATAGCGACTAGGATCTCCAGAGAGAGTGAGGATTGCTTCGCAATGTCCGCACGATTGCAGTGAAAAATGAATTCCATGCGACTCGTATTCAGCAATCCCTTTGATCAGTTCTTCACAGTCTGCCTCGTCACGAGATTGCTTCTCCTCCCAGAGAATGGTGTCGCGACGGACCCTTCCCTCGACAATCGTCGTTGAAGCAAAGCTCGCCAACATAACGACAGTCTCTGGAGCAATATCGAATCCTCGGCCGATTGCTTCAAAAGCGGCACGGCCAGGGAATTGATCAGATGAATAGCCGAAAAGGAGGAAGTGCGAAAATTCACTCTCTAAGGGCACGCCCGGAGACAATGGGAGCAACAATCCGGTAGTGCCCAGTTCCGCCAGTCGATCGAGATGGCGAGTGTGTGCGGCCTCAAGCGGGGTTTTACCTCCAAGAAGTGATTGCGGGCGATCAGCAAGACCGTCGAGCACGATAAAGAGAATACGGCTTGTAGAATGCGGATTGCGGATTTTTGTCACCGCGTTCACCATAAAGTATGCTTGCTCACTACTGGCTACCCAATGCTGACGACTTTCCTCGCCCGCTCCTCTGCGCCAATCGCTCGTAGTACGCTAGCGGTTCCAGGGGGCACCAATTCCTCCCACCCTTGCCCGGCTCGCAAACGTCGTCGTATTTCAGTCCCACTCACTTCTTTTGCTACACCTTCATCTAATACTTCAACGCTCCAGCCGTTATCCTGAAAGCGCCGTAACTTTTCATTTCCCCAGGCAGAGAATAAACGCAGAAACTGCACGGTCTCCGCTGGGCAGTACGATGCCCAGCGTTCGGGATGGTGAATCGGAAACGGGACAATCGCAACACGAAAGAGCGGAACGTTGGCTTCAAGCAACGTCGCTTGAACCATGCGCTGCCGTTCGAAAAAAGTAAACGGATTCGCTTCAGGCAAGTGCCGTCCGTTATCTGCTGGTTCATAAACAACAAGCGACGGGTCTGGGTTGGTAATGCCGATAATCAGGAGGTCACAGCGTGCCAGTGCAGCTTGTGTATACTCCCAATGCCCATTATGGAAGGGTTGAAAGCGCCCGTGAATCATGCCATAGCGATGACGCATGGGCGCTGTATAGCAGAAATCGCAACAGATTACTTATCGCACCACTGCCGGTGTCGTTTGTTCTGGACTTTGCGCGTAGGTGTGCGGAGTTTCTCTGGATATTACCGTCGAGACGGGTGCGGCTTTCGCGTCAGTAGCGTGGGTCGGCTGCGCCACCGTTGTCGTCGCAGGTTGCGTTTTGTTCACTTCAAAAACTAGTCGGCCAGCTTGGTTCTGTGCAGTGACACTTTCCATCACTTCTTCTGGCAGTTGGATAGGACGGAGCTGCGGAAATTTCCCCTCTTCAAGCGCTGGTCGCATAAAAAACTTCTCAGGATGTGATACTTCCATCTGGCTTTTCACCGACATGTCCAGATACCACCTTCTGCGCATAAAATCGGGATTGAAGAAGACTTCCTTTTCTTCATCAGTCCATGTCTTCAGGCGATGGTTGTCACGAATGTTATAGGTAAGAATATCCGTGCCAATATGCCAGTACACAATCAGCATAGGCCCATAGCCCCGCTCACCCATACTGGGGTTAAACATCTCAGTCAGGCGTGTTTCGATGAACGACAACTTGCCATCGGGTCCATACTGCTCAACTCGCAACGGATAAAAGGAATGCTTTTCCAACCAATAAAGGATGCGAGGCGCATAATAATCGGGCAACCAATCTTCACGTGCGAGTGCCTCAACGACATAACATTCGACACCACCGTTTTCGCGGTAATGCGGGTAGTCTCGCCCCATGATTTTGATATCGCGGGTGGCGACTTCGCGGAGGACTCCGTCGCCAGTATTGCCAATCACAATGGTTGGCCGGGTCACGGGAAAACGTACCGTCTGATACAGAACGTCCGTGCCAACAACGCGCCAGGAAAACTCCCACGCATCACGGCCATTTCCATCATCCGTCGTTTGCGCCTGGTTGGGAAATCGATCCTGACGCCGAAACGGCGCCTGGTGCCGCACCCGTCGGATTGCTGGCGTATACATGAAGGCTTCTTCTTTTTTAATAAAGCTCTTGTCAGTACGATAACGAATCGTCATGCGTTGCGAGCCTTCGGCATCCGGCGGGAAGATATTCTGGTTCATGTAGCGATAGAGCTCTTCACCCGGTTTGCGCAAGAACTCGGCGTTTACCCCATCAGGACCGAAATAGTTCATGAAGGTGATCGATTTGCCCGGATTGAGCAACACTCCTTGAGGAGTGATTGACCCCCAGAGGTTGGCAAATGCGCATGACCAGCGTGGCCGCTGGGTAAACTCCATCAACCGATAGCCCATCCCTTCTGCCGTGTATGGCGCTGTAAAAGGATACGCTTCCGCTGGCAGGTACGATGTCTGTGGGTCACGCGGAGTCTCGGTGCGTAAATCGAGATTCTGCAATTCTTCCGGTGAGAGTTCCTCAACCGTCTTCCAGGTACGAGCTGCGGCGGCAGATACTTCAGCGCTGGCAGCGGTCGACCATCCAATTACCATTATCAGAGCGAACGTAATCCACACGAGCAGTCGTGACGTTGGGTGCACGCTATCCTTCCTTACTATACTCTGCGTATGTGTAGAGATAACAACGGGGAGAAAACGAGAAGCTGCGCTTGGTATGTTCATGATGTTGGTACAATCTGCGTACGGCGAGTCGCTAGCGACTCGCCGGTCTCAGTATTGCCCTCATCAGTATTTATAAGGCAGGAACCGTCGTACAGCAAGAGTACAAGACAAAAGAGTATTTCACGGCGCCAACAAGCTTAGCGCTTTTCGTGTCGCCGCTAGACGCTCTTCGTTGACTGGGCTGACAGCAAGCACTGGCATCGCCGCTCCGGCCTGCTGGAACGCAACCAATTGTTCACGACACATGCTGGCTGGACCGAAGACACAGACTTCCTCAACCATGCGATCGGTCACCAGTGCAGCTGCGGCTCGCCGGTCGTTTTTCTTCCAGGCTTCTTGCATTGCATTCACCTCTTCAACAAAGCCACAGCGACGCCACTGTTTCCGATAGAATGGCAACTGAGCAAAGAACGCCAGGTTGTAGCGTGCAGCAGAACGTGCCTGATCGATGTCATCGGAAATGAAGGTCGGAATGCTGACAATACAATCAACCGCTTGTGGGTCTTTTCCTACTCGCTGCGCCGCATCTCTCGCTGCTTTGACAAGGCTTGGCAGGTATGAACGTGCCGGTAAGAACGGCATGATGCCATCGGCTACTTCTCCGCCAACCTCAGCAGACTCAACAGTCACTGCGCCAACATACACCGGCACCGGATGAAGCGAGGGGCGTGGTCGAAAGAACGAGCCAACATGTTTCCCTGTGAGGATACTCTTCACTGTTGATGCATAATGCCGCATGTATTTACGCGGTTGATCCATGGTGATCCCAAGGGACTCAAGGAGCGGGCGATGGCTGATGCCAAACCCCAACAGTAATCGACCGTCAGACAACTCATCGATGGTCGCTGCGGTCATTGCGGCAAGAAACGGATGGCGGAAATAGATATTGGCGATATTGGTGCCAACCTGAATACGCGAAGTGCCAAGCGCAATAGCTTCGGTACACGCCAGCGCATCGCCGCGCCCCTCGTTTACGAAAATCGCCGCATAGCCTTTGTCTTCAGCCAGTTTGCCCAATTCGACGAACTCCTTAGGTGGCGCCTCGGTAGCGGTCGATAGCACGACTCCCAAACGCTTCATACATCCTCCCTTCTTCTCTCGATTATTTCGCCTCGGGGTTTTGGTTATTCATCGGCACCGTCTCTGTCGCTGGAACGCCTGACGATGGCTGTGTTTCTCCTGGCTTCTGTATCTGCTTCTGCAACTTCACCAAATGCGCGCGACCATACGCAGTATCGAACACGCCTGCGTCTTCCCCAACAACCGTAAACTGATACCGTCCAGGTTGCGGACGCATGACGATATACAATAGTAAGGCGAGTAAGAAGAACATCTGCCAAGTTAACAGTCGCAAAAATCGCTCAATACTCTTGGCATGGGGGAGTAGATCTCCCCCCGAGAGCGACAGTTCAGCACGGTTTTCTTTTGTCGGCATAGTTACCCCTTTAGTATTGTTTCGGCACGCGGCATCGTGCCGTCGACAATACGAAAAATGATGAAAATTTGCACAACGCGCGCTATCTCGACTACAATCTCCTAAGAACATCGCTTTGCCTTCAGCGAGCAGAAAGACAGTCTGACGTAACGCGAGGCGCAGCATTCGAGCCTGTGTATAGAGTTTCTTGCAAGAATTCTCAACTCAAGCAGAAACCTGCTCGCGCCCTCATATTGTGTTTTTAGTCGTTCTATGGTCTGTATGGAGACAACAAGTATTTATTGCCTAGCGTGACATTTATGGCCCTACGCGAGCGTTACCCTAACAACATTCAAGCTGCAACGCTAAAGGCAGAAATTCGCAAGGCAATTTGGACTCTGCTCACACAACAAGGAATTACCCGTTTCCCTGGCCCGGTTGGGAGGGTGCCAAATTTTATCGGCGCCGAACGCGCCGCCATGCTCCTGCGTGAGCTCACCGTGTGGCGAAAAGCCCAAGTCATAAAAGTCGGCCCGGATGCTCCCCAACTTGCGGTTCGACGTGCAGCGTTAACCGATGGCAAGCTTCTCTACCTAGCCGTGCCGCGGCTGCGCACCGAAAAATGTTTTGTCGAACTGGACCCACAACGGCTCGGCTCTCGCGTTCCCTTAGTGTCGAGCATTCGTGGTGCGCTCAAATATGGTCGCCTTGTCACACCTCGTGAGATGCGTCACACCGACTTGATTGTCACTGGTTCAGTCGCGACCAGTCGCGATGGGGCACGGCTTGGCAAAGGGGGCGGATTCTCTGACCTTGAATACGGATTACTACGCGAGGAAGGCAAAGTTCGCGAACTCACACCTATTGTCACGACGATTCACCCACTCCAGCTTATTCTCCACAAGATCCCCATGTTTCCGCATGACCTGCCGGTTGATTTCATCATTACTCCAACAGAAGTGATCGCAACACGCGCAGTGTACCCTCGTCCTCGTGGTATCTATTGGGATTTGTTACGCGACATCGAGATCAACACCATTCCGATCCTGCGCAAACGCTTGCGGCAAGGTGGAACCGGTACACGGCAAGGATAAGCCAGAGTTTCGCTCTTCTGTCTAAGCGAGAACTCTCGTGCGCATGGCGTACGCTACATCTCTCCGGTAATAACCCGCAGTATACCAATCTTGTGTGGTTTGATTTAGCCGTTAATGCGATGCGCCGCAGCCAACGCCAGTGTCACAGCTTCATCTGCTGTCTTCGCAGCTTGGACGCCTTTCACGTCTCCCCAGGCGTTCACCCCGATCACCGGTTTGCCTAGCTTCAGCGCCAAAGCGACTTCAGAGAGCGTCCCATACGAACCAGGCAACGCGATCACCGCATCACCAGACGCAACCACTAACATGTTGCGTGCATGACCAAGCCCAGAAGGAATCACGATGGAAAGCGAAGAGTTGCCGGTCGTGGCATCATAGCTGGGCAGAATCCCTATCGTTGTCCCTCCCTGTGCCGCTGCCCCACGTGCAACACCAGCCATCACCCCACCAAGTCCACCACACACGACAATCGCCTCGCGCTGAGCAAGCGCTTGCCCTATCTCTTCTGCGAGCTGTGTCACTTCTGGTGATGGATTATTGTCGCCAACCACTGCAATCTGGAGTTTTCGTGCCATCGTGGGTTCCTCCAACTCTTACACTTCGGACAGGAGAATATCGCGCAGTTCTGGAATTGCACGCACCACATACTGCGGTGTCGGTAAATCGCCTGGCAAGGGAATCTCGTGTTCATTCACCCACGCGACATCCATTCCTACCCCAACAGCTCCACGAATATCATCATGCGGCGAATCGCCGACGAACAACGCGTCTTGCGGTTCAACTCCAAGCGTGGCGAGCGTGTCGGTAAAGATCAGCGGATGTGGCTTCCGCCACCCGTGCTCGTCAGAAATGACAATGTGTTCAAAACAGTCCGTCACGTCGTCACGTTGCAAAATGTGACGCGCGGTCGCACCGTGATCAAAATTGGAGACGAGCGCCACGCGATACTGCCGCCGCGTATCGGCGAGGAGTTGACTATGTGAAGCCGGAACATCGGTCGCATCGGCCAACAGTTGCATATGCGCGAGCGATAATTCCTGGGCAATCTGTTGCGTTTGGGCAGATTCGCTGAGGCCAACACGCGCAAGAATCAACGCGAACCGATGGATGGAAGGAAACTCCCGCATCTCACGGCTGCGGACTTCTCCTAGTTCACGTGAGACCTCGGTATGCGCCATCATAAACTGGGCAAACGGCACCTGTGGAACTTTTTGCTCGACGACGGCCCGCAATTTCCCCATCGTCGACCGCGACGACTTGCCGTTCCACTCAAAGAGCGGCAGCTTCTCCTGGCGAAACAGCGCCACAGTGCCAAACAGATCAAACAGAACAGCGCGATAGCGTTTCACTATACGAGCCTATTGATAGAGGGGTTGTTTTTGTTGCGGGTTGAGTGGCCGACGCCCAGCAAACCCATCTTCGCGCCCATGATAGAAGCGAATCTCTTTCTCGCCATACTGCCAACATAACTCAACCACTTCGCCATCGATACGGGCAGGAAAATCTACCAGCCCTAATTCAAGGCCCTTAAACAAGCACCCCTGCGCTTCAATCTCTTCGACATTCTGCGAGAGTTGTTCAAAAAGCGGATGCAACGCCGGTTTCATTTGTATGAGCTGATGCACGGACATCTGGTCAAGGCTGCGCTCGCCGTGTTCCTGCGCGATCGCAGCGAGTTCCTCACGAATTTTGAGACTGGCACGCTGCATACGGTCCAAGATGAGTTCAAAACGTGGGATTAAAGCGTTGGCTTCAGCTACCGAAAAGAAGTGTTCACGAGAATCACTTGGCATATATGGCTCGTCGCTTAGAGCGCCACGGTTGTAGCTACTCTTTACCCCTTGTGCAAGCGGAGACCATGTATTATCTTTTTTTCACAGTGAGATTGCATAGAACTGGAGGACGCCTCGATGGCAGACTCGAGATTTAGTGGAAGTGAAGAAGAACAAAGCCAAGAACATCGCACCGCTGGCATTGAAGACGATCTCAGCGGCGTCGTTGTTCCTGCAGAGCTCTCTATTTTACCCTTACGGGGAGTGGTCATTTTTCCCTCCGCCATCGTCCCGCTGTTAATTTCGCGCGGGTCGTCGCTTAAGCTCGTGGAGGATTGTCGCAAAGGAGATAACCTTCTTGGCTTAGCTACACAAAAAAATCCTGATGACGAGAACCCTACCCCACATGCCTTATACTCGCGTGGATGCGCTGGCCGCATCTTGAAGATGTTGAAGTATCCAGATGGAAGTGTGCGCATTCTGGTGCAGGGCGTCAAACGCATTGAGATCCGTGAGTACGGACAATATGAGACGTATTTCCGCGCGCGCGTCGCTCATTTACAAGACACCTTTGTTCCATCCAAAGATCTAGATGCGATACAGGCACATCTTGTGAGTCAGTTCGCCAAGTTCGTCTCGATGGTCCCCTACCTGCCAGATGAGTTGCAGGGCGTGGTCATGAACATTAAGGACCCAGGGCGCGTCACCGACTTGATCGCCTCGAACCTCAACATCTCAGTTGACGAGAAGCAGGATCTGCTCAACACGGTCGAGGTCCGCAACCGGTTAGAGAAGCTCTCGTCGATTCTCAATCGTGAGATCGAGCTGGTTGAGTTAGGCAACAAGATTCAGTCGCAAGTCCAGACTGAACTCAACAAGAACCAGAAAGAGTTCTATCTGCGCCAACAGATGCGCGCGATTCAGAAAGAACTCGGCGAAAACGACTCGCGTTCCAACGAGATTGAGGATCTGCGCAAAAAGATTGAAGATGCCAAGATGCCTGAAGAGGCACGCAAAGCCGCAGATAATGAACTCGAACGGCTACGCATGATTCCAGTCGAGTCGGCTGAGCATTCGATGGTTCGTACCTATCTGGAGTGGCTGGTCAACCTGCCGTGGTCGATCTCCACTGAAGATAATTTGGATATCCATCATGCTCGCCAGGTGTTAGACGAAGATCATTACGATCTGGAAAAAATCAAAGACCGCATTCTCGAATATCTGGCCGTGCGCAAGCTGAAGAATGACTCCAAAGGTCCTATCCTGTGCTTCGTGGGACCTCCGGGCGTTGGGAAAACCTCTCTCGGACGCTCTATTGCGCGTGCGATGGGACGGAAATTTGCTCGCATTTCCCTTGGTGGAGTGCGTGACGAAGCTGAGATTCGTGGCCACCGACGTACATACATAGGCTCGCTGCCGGGGCGCATGATTCAGTCGTTACGCACCGTTGGTTCGCACAACCCGCTCTTCATGCTCGACGAGATCGATAAACTGGGAATGGATTTTCGTGGCGATCCGGCGTCAGCCTTACTCGAAGTGCTCGACCCTGAGCAGAATTTCTCGTTCTCGGATCATTATCTTGATGTCCCCTTCGACCTCTCGAAAGTGATGTTCATCACCACGGCCAACTATTTGGAGCCGGTACCACCAGCGTTACGTGATCGCATGGAAGTCATTGAACTGGCGGGGTACACCGAAGAGGACAAACTTGAGATCGCCAAGCGTCACCTGATTCCCAAGCAGATTAAAGAAAACGGGCTCACCGACAATAACATCACGTTACTTGATGATGCCATTCTCAGTATCGCTCGGAGTTACACCCATGAAGCTGGGGTGCGTAATTTAGAGCGGGAGATCGGGAGCGTGTGTCGAAAAGTTGCACGGACCGTCACCGAAGGCAAAACCGACAAGACCGTCGTCAACCAGGCAAAACTCCGAGAACTGCTTGGACCGGAGAAATTCTTCTCCGAGGTCGCCGAACGCACGCAAGAGCCTGGCGTTGCCACTGGTCTGGCGTGGACGCCCAATGGCGGGGACATTCTCTTCATTGAAGCCACGCGCATGGCTGGCAAAAAAGGACTGACGATCACTGGCCATTTGGGCGATGTCATGAAAGAGTCAGCACAGGCTGCGTTGTCGTACGTCCGTTCTCGCTCAGACCGGTTGGGTATTGCACCAGACTTTTTCGAGAATTGTGACTTGCATATTCACGTACCAGCCGGTGCCATTCCCAAAGACGGGCCGTCGGCGGGGATCACCATCGCGACGTCGCTTGCTTCGCTGCTTACCGGTCGTCCAGTGCACTCGCACGTTGCCATGACAGGCGAAATCACCTTGCGCGGCAAAGTCATGCCGATTGGCGGTGTCAAGGAAAAGGTCTTGGCCGCACGTCGTGCAGGCATCACTATGATAATCCTGCCCAAGCGCAATGAAAAAGACATGGAAGATGTGCCAGCGAATGTGCGACAGGAAATGCAGTTTCGTTTCGTCGAAACGATGGATGATGTACTCGACTTAGCCTTGGAGCCTGCAGCTATTCCCATCGACGCGAAACCGACAAGCTTTCAAAGTGTAGTTGCATCATCATAAATACCCCAAGAGGAGCATCTCAACGAAATGCCCTCTTGGTGTTGATACGACCAACGGGAGGCGACCAAGCCTCCCGTTTTTTTTTGAGGAAAGCGCATGACACAAAAGGTGAGAAAAGCGGTGATTCCCGCCGCTGGATTGGGCACCCGCCTTCTGCCCGTGACCAAGACTGTCCCAAAGGAACTGTTGCTCGTTGTCGATCGCCCAGCTACCCAGTATGCGATTGAAGAGGCAGTTGCGGCTGGAATCGAAGAGATCGTTTTCATCATTAGCGAGAACAAAGAAAGCATTGGGCACTACTTCTCGCCGGCACCAGCACTCGATGCCTGGCTCGCCGATCAAGGCAAAGCGTCTCTGTTAGACGATCTGAATAAACTGCTCTCCCGTATTCGCACCTCTTGTGTCTATCAAGATCAACCACGTGGGCTCGGCCATGCCGTCCTGTGCGCGCGAGCAGCCGTAGGCAATGAGCCGTGCATAGTGATCTTGCCCGATGATCTCGGTGAAGCCGCCCCGCCGCTGTCTGTCCAACTCATACGTGTCTACGAACGTACGGGTACCGGTGTGGTGGCATTGGAACGCATTCCCCGCAATGACATTCATCGCTATGGCGTCATCGCTGGCAGCGAGCGCGAACCGCGGACCTATGAAATCTCGGACATGGTGGAAAAGCCACCGCGCGGCACCGAACCCTCGGATCTCGCGATCATCGGTCGCTATGTGTTACCTGCAGAGATTTTTTCCATCCTCGAACATGTCCAACCTGGAGCTGGCGGAGAAATTCAATTAACCGACGGCCTCAAAGTCCTCCGTCAGCAGCGTGGACTTTTCGGTTATGAGTTCACTGGTCGACGTCACGATGTCGGAACTGTCCCAGGGTTCCTCGAAACCACCATACGCCTGGCCCTGAACAATCCCACCACGAAAGACCGCATGCATGCACTCATTCGTGAGCTGCACGCGGAAATCTCAAAGTAAGCCGTTCATTCTTACCCACGGCCATCAGTTGGAGCGATTATGGCACTCACGACTATTGAGCAATTATCACTACAAGGCAAACGCGTCTTCATTCGTGTTGATTTCAACGTCCCGCTCAACAAAGCCGGTGCCGTCACCGACGATACCCGTATCCGCGAAGCCCTCCCAACGATTCGCTATGCCCGCCAGCAGGGCGCCAAGGTCCTCCTTGCTTCTCACCTCGGTCGTCCGAAAGGTAAAGTCGACCTAGCGTTCTCTCTGAAGCCAGCAGCCGAGCGACTCGCGACACTCTTAGAGACAAACGTCCCACTGGCATCCGATTGCGTCGGCCCCGCAGCGGAAGCTGCGGTCAACAAACTAACTGCTGGCGACGTGCTCGTACTAGAAAATTTGCGGTTCCATGCAGAGGAAGAAAAAAACGAGGCTGGCTTTGCGCGTGCCCTGGCTGCCCTCGCGGACGTCTATATCAATGACGCCTTTGGCTCCTCGCACCGGGCACACGCTTCAGTGGTTGGCATGGTTCCCCACTGTGTGCATAAAGGAGTCGGGTTCCTCATGCAGAAGGAAGTCGCAGCGCTCTCACGCTTGGTGCAGTCCCCAGAGCGCCCATTCGTTGCCATACTGGGCGGTGCAAAAGTATCCGACAAGATTGGACTCATTGGCAGCCTGCTCACCCGCGCCAATACCATCATTATTGGTGGCGCAATGGCCTACACACTGCTGCAAGCGCAAGGCATCTCCACCGGAAAGTCGTTGGTCGAACCGGAGAAAGTCCAAGAAGTCCGGACGGTCCTGGCGAAAGCCAAAGAACAAAGAGTGACGATTCTTGTTCCACAAGATCATGTTGTTGTCGCAGAGTTGCAACCCGGAGCTGTAGCCACAACGACCGCCGGCCCTGAGATTGCCAGTGATCGCTTGGGGGTAGATATTGGCCCGCGCAGTATTGAGAGTTTTCGCGCTGCTGTACGTTCAGCTCGCACGATCCTGTGGAATGGACCAATGGGCGTGTTTGAAATACCACCCTTTGACCAGGGTACTCGAGCACTCGCCGAAACCGTCGCACGCTCGACCGGCTTTAGCGTTGCGGGGGGAGGTGACACTGTCGCTGCCCTGACTCAGGCTGGGCTCGCCGACAAAGTTAGCCACGTTTCGACTGGTGGGGGTGCGTCGTTAGAGTTTCTGGAGGCTGGAGATCTTCCCGGCTTGGCAGCACTGCGCGGGTAGTTGTCAACGCGAACCTCACTCACAATCAGTGCCCCCCTTTTCTGGTCGATACTTTTTTGCTACACAGGGTCCGGAAATGAGTCGCTAAGCAGAACGATATATTCTTTACATAATCATGGTATCGATACTGGAAGAAGAAAAACGCCAAGGTGTAACCCGCCTTGGCGTTTTTTTTGCACATAGGAACGCGTCACTAACTACACGGAGATTACACGCACTGAGGTATTCTATGCCAAGCATCCCTCGTACCCTCGACAAAACCTCATTCTCTATCACCGGTCTGATCCTCGCTGGGCTTCTTCTCCTTCCGGTTGCTGGTGAAGCAGCAGAGAAGACCACCAAGAAGCCGGTTGCCAAGCAGGTCACAGCCGTCAAACCCGCAAAGCAAACAACAAAAGCCAAGAAGCCCAGAGGAGCTGCGCAAGCCAAGGCCCCGGTAAAATTCGATGAGGATACTGCGCGTACGACGTTCGAAACTTTTGCGCGCGAATGGATGGCAAAACTTGCCGAAGCTGAAGAGTTCCAACGTGCCAAGAAGATAAAAGTGACGGAAACCCCTGACGGCTATTCTGCGGAATATATTGGCTATCTGCCAGAGCGGTCGATTCAAGTGAGGAAAACCGAATCTACAGACACGCCCTTTGTCGGGACCCTGACCTACTACGAACGTACGCTACGATGTACCGGAAAAACCAAAGAACAGGCCATCCAAGGCCCTTTCGAGCAAGTCGGGACGTCTCCAGTGCTGGAAATTTTCCGCTTCACCAAAGGGAAATGGGTCTACTAAAACAGGAAACACGGGTGCTCTTGCTGTGCTCGTTTGAGACTTGAGATTGCGGCTGACCTTGCTTGCCGGTACAGATCGTGACAAACAGAAAAGGCGATGAATCGTTATCGCTGGTGAGGCAATGGCATGACATACAGCAGTAGTAGACCGTTACGTTCTCGTGCGTTTCTTCTCTCGTTCATCTTTCTTTATCTCTCTCAGCCTCTGCTCTTTGCTGCTGAGAAAAACTGGAATGTCACACAGGAAACCCTTCCCAACGGTCTCCAGGTGATCATGCTTGAGGACCATCGGGCACCAGTTGTGACACTACAAGTGTGGTATAAAGTCGGTGCGCGCAACGAGCGCTCTGGCATCACCGGCATCTCCCATTTGCTTGAACATCTGATGTTCCGTGGCACCCCCAAATATGGGCAAGGAGAGTTTTCTCGCCTAGTCCAAGGCAAAGGTGGATCTCACAATGCCTTTACCTCAGATGATCACACGGTCTATTTCGAGAATGTCGCCTCTACTCACCTCGACCTCCTCCTCGAACTCGAGTCAGATCGACTGGCGAATCTCACATTAGATAAAAAGAGATTTGAGGCGGAACGCAAGATCGTTATGGAAGAGCGACGAATGCGCACTGCCGATGAACCTGCCGCAGATTTATATGAGCAGGTAAGCGCAGCAGCGTACACTGCTCATCCCTATGGCTGGCCAGTGGTAGGGTGGATGCGTGATCTAGAAACGATGACGCTCGCCGACGTCAAAGCGTATCGGCAACTCTTTTATGCTCCCAATAACGTTATTCTTGTTATTGCTGGAGCTATTTCTCCCCCAGCTTTATTGTCTAAAGTCAAAGCGACGTTTGGCACTATTCCTACTGGAGCACAGATACCGAAAGTGACATCAGTAGAACCTCCTCAGCGAGGCGAACGGCGAGTGACACTCAAACGCCCCGCCTCACTGCCCTTGTATGTCTCCGCCTACCACGTTCCAAATCTCAAAAGCGAAGATAGTTTTCCCCTCTCCTTACTGTCGGTGGTGCTGGCAGGAGGACGGAGTTCTCGGCTGCAGACCGCGCTCGTCGAGCGTAAAGCGTTGGTTCTCAGTGCAGATGCAAGCTATGACGATGCCTCTCAAGACCCGTCTCTGTTCACCCTCTCGATGCGCCTTGCTCCTGGAAAGCGGGTGCAGGACGCCGAGCGGGCCCTCTATCAGGAAGTGGAACAACTGAAAAACAAACGCGTCAGTGCCAAAGAACTGGAGCGAGCCAAGAATTTAGTTGAGTCTTCTTTCGTGTACGGACAGGATTCACTCTTCTATCGGGCCATGCAATTGGGCGAGTACGCCTCGCTCGGTAATTGGGAATTGATCCACAAGGTGATTCCCGGAATCCGTGCTGTCTCTGCGGCTGACCTTCAGCGTGTTGCCAAAACCTATCTGCGAGAAGAGAACCGTACGGTTGGAATTTTGCACCCCGAAGGCAAACCCATTCGCGAACGTCCATCTGGAGCCACCAGAGGTCCACTACACTAACGGCAGCATCCTTATCTCACCACACTGCCGACAATCAACGAAAGCATTCACCATGAAATTCGGTCGATCATCCCTCGTGTTCGTACTGCTCATGTGTGCCGCCTCAGCCAATGCTGCACCGCTCGGCACTCGCACAACGCTCGACAATGGGGCGATCCTGCTGGTTGCCGAACGGCCAAGTATTCCCATGGGGGTGATCAACATCTTGCTCAAGAGTGGAGCGGCTGCTGATCCAACTGGTAAAGAAGGGGCCGCCAATCTGACCGCTGAACTCTTAACCCGTGGGACGAAGCAACACTCGGCGCAAGCGTTGGCTGAACAGCTTGATTTTCTTGGCGCCTCACTGCGAGTAGATGCTGACCTGGAGACCTCCTCAGTCACGTTAACAACCTTAACCAAGAATCTCCCTGCCGCGTTGACACTGCTTGCTGAGGTCCTCACCTCTCCCATCTTTCCGATCGCTGAATTAGAGAAGAAACGAATCGAGATCGCCGGTGGTTTGCAAAGTCGCGAAGAAGACCCAGGATGGGTTGCTCAGCGAGCGTTTCTCGAAAAATTGTATCCGCAACATCCATACGGCAGACTTGTCGAAGGACAAGCGGCAACCCTCACATCCCTCACACGCGAGGATGTCGTCGCGTTCCATCAAACCCATTATCGACCGAATAACGCAATCATTGCTGTGGCTGGAGATGTCACGGCAGAGCAGTTCGAGAAGCTGTTTCGTACCCATCTGGCTGAGTGGCAACGTGGCGACATTCCTGACCTGACGGTACCTGAACAACAGCAGCCAAAGACAACGCAGATCACGCTCGACAAGAAAGTCGCACAGGCAAATGTCATTATGGGCCATATCGGTGTCGCACGCTCCAATCCAGACTACTACAACATTCAGGTCATGAACTATATTCTTGGTGGCGGCGGTTTTGGCTCGCGGTTGATGGATAAGATTCGCGAAGAGCTGGCCCTGGTGTATTCGATCGGTAGCGGCTTCAGTGCGCGTAAACATGCAGGGCCATTCACGGTAGTTCTGCAAACCAAAAATGCCAGTGCCAAACAAGCTCTTGATGAATCACTGAAAGTGATTCATACCCTCATCGAGGGTGGTCCGACAGAAAAAGAAGTCACCGAAGCCAAAGCCTACTTAATCAATAGCTTTCCCTTGCGCTTGGTCTCGAATCGCGATGTCGCTTCATTACTTCCGGTCCTGGAGTTTCATAACCTGGGCTTAGATTATCCAGACCGCTACCCGACGCTTATTGGCCAGGTCACGCGCGAACAAGTCCATGCCGCAGCGAAAACCTACCTTCGTTCCGAGCACCTGCTCCAGGTGGTGGTTGCGGACTTAGCACAGGCGGGATTGGCGAAACAGTAGAGATGTCCCGCCGGGGCGCCTCTCCCATCTAGGGATAAATTCCCCGCAGTTGCACCGCTTCGGCAACACGATGAATTGCTAATACTTGCGCAGCGGTGCGCATATCGATGCTCTTCTCGTGCGCCACGCGCAAAATTTGATTGAAACTGCGCACCATAATCTGGCGCAAGCGTTCGTTGATTTCATCCTCTCCCCAAAAGAACGACTGCAGATCTTGCACCCATTCGAAATACGAAACCGTCACGCCTCCCGCGTTGCACAAGATATCGGGAATCACGAACACGCCTTTTTCCCGCAAGATGTGATCGGCTTCAGGAGTTAATGGGCCATTTGCTCCCTCAGCGATAATTTTCGCTCTGATTCGAGCAGCGTTTGTCGCTGTAATTTGATTCTCCATCGCGCAGGGCATCAGTACATCACAATCGAGTTCAAGCAAATCCGCATTGTCTATCGCCTCTCCTTGAGGGAACCCGACCACCGATCCTTGGGTTGCAACATACGCCCGCAATGCCGACAAATCGATGCCGCGAGGGTCATGGACTCCACCGTTCACGTCACTCACGGCGATCACTTTCGCACCGCGCTCTTGCGCAAGATATGCAGCAGGGCCACCAACTTTGCCAAAACCTTGTACGACGACTCGGGTGTGTTCGAGTGGCAGATTTTTGCGTTTAAGCGCCTCAATCATCGTGATCACCACACCGCGCCCCGTGGCTTCAGCACGTCCCAAAGAGCCACCAACCGCTACGGGTTTTCCCGTGACTACTGCCGGAACCGAATAGCCATGATGCATAGAGTAGGTGTCCATAATCCACGCCATCTCACGCTCCCCTGTGCCAACATCAGGCGCAGGAATATCACCTTGGGGGCTCATCAACACGCTAATTTCTGTCGCATATCGACGCGTCAGTTTCTCTAACTCTCGTACCGTGAGCTTCTTTGGTTCGCAGATGACACCCCCTTTTGCCCCACCGTAGGGAAGCCCGACGACCGCACATTTCCAGGTCATCCACATGGCCAAGGCTCGGACTTCGTCCAGTGTCGTGGCCGGATGATAACGAATCCCCCCCTTCGTTGGCCCTAAGGCGGTGTTGTGATGGACCCGGTAGCCAGTAAACACTCGAACCGATTTGTCTTCCATCTCGACCGGGAAATTGACCGTAATTTCTCGCTTCGGCACTCGCAAATAATCAGCAATACCAGGAGGCAAATCTAAATGCCGCACCGCATTATCAAACTGCCGTAACGCCGTCTCGTATGCCGATTCCACCATTGTTCACTCCTCCTTCCCCACGGATGCACCCCAAATCATAACATATTCTCTCCGTGCGGTCGCATACAAATTTGCCGAAGCGGACCGGTAGCTCCGTCATTCGTTCTACTTGCTCATTCACGTATAGTGAGGTAGACGTGGGTCCGGCCAAGAAGAGAAGGAAAGGTATGCGAAATATGCGTCAGGCAAAAAAAGCGAAAACTCCTGTAGCATCCACTCGGCAGCCCATGCCACAGATGCAGGTTGCCACCGTAGTCAAAGACGGACGGGCACAGGCTGAGGAGTTCGCCCGACAACCACGGAAACTAAAGGTCTTACTTGAAACGGCGGTCGAAAAGCTGAAGCAGGCGGACAAAGGCGCGTTCAAAGGCTTGTGGCCCTATCTCTTAGCGATGATACGGCTGATTCGCGCCTTCTCTAATGGGAAGTACAAACACGTCCCTTGGGAAAACCTGATTTCCATCATCGTTGCTCTCGCTTATTTCGCTTCCCCATTGGACTTGATTCCTGATTTCTTGCCCGGCGTCGGTTATCTCGACGACGCAATGATCGTGCGCTTTGTCTACCGCTCAGTACGAAGCGAACTCGAACGTTTTATGGAGTGGGAGAGTGGTCTTGAGCAATCGTAGTCATTGCTCCAGCAGCCTCAGAGGTCCGCGTCAAGTACACCATCAGCATTTCTGCCGGTAGACAGCGCTGCCCGTTACAACGCCGGGGACTCGCGGTAAAAGGAACCGTTTGTCGCAGTTTCTGAAGGACATCTCGCGGCATCTCAGATCGCCGTGCCGAGGCGTCCGTTTGCAGACGCTTGAAGCACAGTTCCAACACTTCACAGCCACGGCAGTGTGGATCATCCAGGAAATCACAAAGGGCGTTGAGCGTCATAGCCAATCGATTCGCTGGTGTACATTTCCCAGAGAACATGAGTGTCATGGTTACCTCCTTTGTCGTGACACTGATCTCTATGGTCACTAACAGAGCAATTCTGTTGCCACAGCCAAAGAGCAATTTCCCGCTGTGAACCGACGAGAACAGGCAAGAAGTGTCTCCGATGGAAACATATGTGTGGTGCAAGGAGAAACACCACTTCATAGCGCCAAGCAGCTCGACCAAAATGGAGATTGTATACCGATCGCTCTTCGCCTATGTCCTGAGCGAAGAGAAGAATCTCTCAGAGAGACCCTTCACTTCGTTCAGGGTGACAATTGCGATTGGTTCATCCCTTGGAGGTTACGGCAGGAACATCCTCCTTCTTCCGCTCATTCAGCCTATCCATGCCGAGCCAAGTCCCAGTAGTAGTCCAGTGTCGCACCGACCCGCGTTCGCCCAAACTGCTTCTCTTGTGTAGCAAGCAGTGCCTTCACACCAGCTAGATGCCACTCCTCATCCGAGGCAAGCGCTTGCAGTGCGGCTACCACACGACGATCTTCATCCCGTTGTGCAGCATGTTCGCGATAACGTTGCTGTAAGCGTCCCTCAGTGACACGAAGCAGCGCGAGAAGCTCTAAGGTCGTTTCGGGACCGGCATAGCCTCCCCGGATGGGTAAGGCTCTCCTGCGGATAACCGTTGGTGATCCACCAAGCTCTTGGATCAGTTCGGTGATCAATTGGATATGCCGTGCCTCATCGGCAAGTTGATGTGTCAGATGAAGAGTCATTTCAGGCTCACTCACCCGTCGGAGCAATCGCTCAAGCAGTTCTGCTCCTTGCACCTCTGCCGCGCGATACAGATTCAGAATACTGAACTGGTCAGTGTGATCCCACATTTTCCACCTCAATCGCTACACCAACCCCAATGTCGCTAACGGTTCGCGGTCAACAACTGGCAAGCGCTGTGCACCGGCGTATGCCCGTGCCTCACCAGGCGTGCGTTCATACGGATCGGCAAGCCCTAACTCCTTCGCGTAATCGCGCAACACTGGAACAACTTCATTCGCCATCAGCCGCATACTGGTCATACGGTCCGCATTACTCACCGGACCTTGAATGTGGAAGAAGATAAAAATACCAGGGCGGAGCACCTGGGGCAGGGTCTTCACCTTCGGAATGACAGTCTTCGGCGTGCCAACGATGATCTGCATCCCCTTCTGCGCCTTCTTGTAACTTTCAGAGAGCTTGCGACGGATTTCTTGGTACTCCTGTTCCGCCGTTTCAGGATCTTCCTGCGCCATATGGAGTTTCGTTTGGCTTACGCCCAGCCAGCTTCCGCCTGGTTGTTTGGCTAACATGCGGATAGCACTCTTCGAGTTATATCCGGGCGGCAGCGTATGCTCAGGGCGGGAGAATGCTGTCTGGCCACCACCGTAAATGAACCCCTTCCCTAGCTCTTGCGCTTTCTCTTCTGTCTCGGCAAGGAACGTCGGAATCAGGTAACCGAAATTCTCTGACCCGGCTTGATAACCATGCTTCGCCGCTTCATCATCATAGATATCCCACAGGTCGCAGGTCGGACCGATGGCCGTCCCGAGTCCCACGTATGGATAGCGATGCTCAGCACACCATTTCACCGTCTCAGGACTGAGGACCCCAGGAATCCACATCTGCGGATAGGGTTTCTGATATGGCAATGCCCACGGATTCACATGCCGATAATGAAAATGTTTCCCTTCATAACGCCACGGTCCTGGACGAGTCCACGCCTGGACAATAAAGTCATGTGCTTCGTTGAACATTTCTCGGTTGTACGCAGGATTGGCATTGTTAAAAAATTGCTCACTCCCGGCACCTCGCACCCAGCCAGCTACAAGACGACCACGTGAGATCAAGTCGATTTCTGCTAATTCCTCTGCCATACGCAGGGGATGTTTAATCACAGGCAGTGGGTTGCCGACCAACACGATCTTCACTTTTTTGGTAATACGCGCAAGGATGGCAGCCTCGACATTCATCACCCCACCCATACAGAAGGGTGTCCCGTGGTGTTCATTCAATGCCACAGCGTCAAAACCTAAATCTTCTGCGTAGCAGGCTTCGTCCAGAAAATAATTATAATCATCCGCACCTTTGTCTCGATCAAAGTATTTGTTCGAGACAGCAAAGAACGCATGATTTTCAAACAACGCTTCTTCCGGCACCCAGCGATAAGGGCGTTCAGTAAAGTACCCGACTTTCATGGTCTACTCCTCTGTCGATTTCTGTATTATTTCGTTGCGACACTACGTATGACGTAGTGCGTGACACGAGAGCAACACTCACGGTTTGGAACACGCACCACGTCACACGCCTGCCATCCCTACCCCGCCAAGAATGTTTTCACTGCCGTCGTGAACTCCGCCGAGTTTTCGATTTCCGGTCGGTGTCCCACTTTGGCGATTTCAACGACTTTGGCTCCACTGATCGCGCGCTGGTATGCCGCAATACATCCTTTCGGAACCACTCCATCCGCTTGCCCCCAGATCAGGAGCGTCGGGGTCTTCTTCACCCCTTGCAGCAGATACTCAAGGCTAGGATTGTGCATGTACGGTTCCCACCCAATACGAGCAGTCTCCGCTCGGGCATCTTCAAAAGCCTCGAACTGCTCCGGTGTCATCTCGCCACCATAAATCTTGCCGAACTCTGAAGTCTCGTCCGGCACCGCAACAGTGCGACGAAGCAACGTTCGGATCGTCAGAGGAAAGATATCGAGGATTTCCCCCTCATTCGGCTTGAGTCCCATGGGAGCAACTAACACCATGTGCGAGAAAATCTTGGGGTCTGAGGCAACCATTTCTGCGGCAGTAAAACCACTCGCAGAAAACGCCACCACATCAACAGGATCGAGTTTCATCTCACGCACAACCATGTTGTAGAACCCACCAAGATCGCGATAACTGCGAATCCATTCGAGTCGTGGCGTTTTCCCAAAACCAGGTTGAAGCGGAATCAGCAAGGTCCGATCTTTAGCCAGCGCGTCGTTCCATTGCATCCATCCGGGGTAACCTAACTCGTCGTGAAGAACGAGCAGTGGTCGCCCTGTCCCTCCCTTCACCATGACGAGATCGGCACCGGCTACTTTGACGGTTTCCTCTTTCCACTGTGTCAAGATGAGTATCCTCCCTTCTGGTCTCGGGTTGTGAGCTACCACATGAATCCAACTTTCCCGGTGTACGTGGCATAGTCACCGCCGCCCTCCAGGATGTTGTACCGCACATCAGTTCCAACAAAGATGCGCTCGGTGAGTTTGATATCAGCGCCACCGCCAATGCTATACGCGATCTTGATGTTCCCTTGTCCAGTCGGAAACCCGCGACGATGCAGTTCTGGTGCTTCTGGAGTGACGCCACCAATCAACCCTCCTGGGAAGCCAGCAGATTTCAACGAGACATCCGGACGACCATCACCATTGAGGTCGATTCCCGCACGCGTGGTCCTTCCCAGGACAACATTGAGACCCAGACCAGTCACCACATACGGCTGCAGATAGTTTTGTAACCCACCCAGAGTGTAGTCAACCAATTTGTATTTTGCTCCGAGAAACACTTGCAGGAATTTCGCTTCTGCCTTGTTACTGAGAATACGTGCGCCTTGGGGGAGTCCCATTCCTGGTGCCATCAAGGTCAGCGGCGTGACAAAGACCCCGTTGTCCGTGCTCCGACCATACCCAATCATCACCTCGCCTAGGAGCTTCTGACCAAACAATGGATCTTTGCGCCAGATCGGCAAATCAAGGGCGCCAGCGATGAAGACGTCAGTCCCCGTTCCAAAAGGCCCACTATGTCCTCCCGGCATCAAGGAGAACTCACCACCAAACGGTGCAGCAAGTGTACTTTCTATGGCCCGCAGCCGCGTCTCTTGTTGCTCCTCACTTGCAGTCACTGCCTTCGGTGCCGGGGCACCCGCTGTGAGTTGCCCTTCCAACTTCTTGATCCTCTCCTCTTTTGCACGCACATCTTCTTCGAGCTGCTGTAGTCGCTGGTTGATCTTACGCAACTCATTGACACTCACCTCGACCGTGTCTCGTCCACCACCGATGCTCAGTGTAACCTGCCACCCAATGATGCCAAACGCGCCAACGACCAGTACAACTGTTCGTAACACATGCCCCCCTGTCCGATGTTCCTGCTTCATACCAGCGAGAACTGTGCCACGAACAATTCGCCTAAAAGACATCAAGAAGTGACATTATCTCCTCGTCGCATGCGACCAACGGCAACACGACTGAGACAGAACTGGTGCAAATGGATACAAGAAAAGCGATACAGTCTGCTCGTGGCGGTCATGCCAGTGCTGAGGGGTGACAGTGGGGGCATTCTCGCAAAAGCGAGAATGCAGGAAGACTCACCTGTAGCTCCAGCTTGACGTTTCTGCATGCCCGCGCCAGCAGGCATGCAGAAGGCGAGTCTTCAAATATGGGGAAGATGGCGATTGAGGTGGGTATCGACGTGGGGGACCTTGAGTTGCGCCCGGCTTTGTAGTTGCGCAGCTTTCCAGTTGCGCATCGCCCGACGCACATAGTCAGGATCAAGTCCTAACGCGTCACAGACGTTGATAAAGGAAAAGAACCAACTCGTGTCAGCCGATTCGAACCACTCCTCTGCGTCGCGAAAAATCTGCTTTTCCCGCGGACGGCCCGCCCACACATACGTCCGAAAACTATGGACAGCCTCCTCAAGCACGGCATAGAGCAGACGCTGCTCAGAGGTCAGTCTTTTTCCTTGCAACGCACGAACTTGTTCAGGCAACAATACATCTGGTTCAAACATGGACACGCACCTTGATGGAACAGCTTCGCTCACGCACGATAGAACTTGATGACAGCATTGGTTGTCTTTTGTACTTGTGCCAACAGAGACAGGTGTCCCGCCTGTGGAATCGTCATCGTCTTCACTCTTTCACTACTCGTGAGTAATTTCCGATAGAGAAGAAGAGAGACTCGACAGAGCCGCGCACTCCAACACAACCTGCGGAGGTCCTTGGCCACACATGGTCTAACCGCAAGGGGAAAGGTTGTGTTTTCGAGCCTCTCTTGCAGATTTTTCTCACAGCGAAAAATGTGCCAAGCTGATGCGCCCTGAAACCCTGCATAACTCACGTGGACACTGCACGGCGAAGACAAAAGTGGCGCCAAAGGATACACAGAGGACAAAACAATCTGCGCGAGTGTTGCGATCGGGGGCAGCAGGAGTAGCATATTCTGTACTACAGAAGTGTCTCCACGGCCACACAACTCCGCTCACCACGCGCCCTTTGGCAAGATAGCGCTTCTGCGCCTCATAAAAACTCGCACCACCCTCCCCTGGTACGGTTCTCGCTAGGATGGTTCCTGAAGGTCTCAGAGGAGGTACGCATATCCGTGCAGCGCAAGAACTTGCAATTCGGCACGTTACATTTGTTCGACAATCCTGTTCACAAGGCCGAACATCAAATTGTGAAGAAACAGCTTGAGTTTATGCAGGCTGCTGCAGACTTAGGGTTTGATTCTATCTGGTCTGCCGAACATCACGTTAGCGAGTACGGCTACCGTGCCTCGGACCGCGTTGATGCTTGCGCCGAAGGTGGATCAGCAATCGCCGCGTAACCCGCGGAGGGTGCCTCATCAGCCATACGTGTCACAAAGGGCCAAAGAAAAAGGAGTGTTATCATGGCAAATCCATCGCCAAAGCTAGCTGACTACAAGAACATTATCGACGCCGACGGGCACATGTTGGAACCACCAGATGCGTGGGAAAAATATATTGACCCAAAATTCCGCGAGCGCGCATTGCGGATTCGCGTCAGCAGTGATGGCAAAGAATATCTCGAACTCGATGGCAGACCCTCGAAATTTTTCAATATCAAAGCGCTGACGTTGCTTGGCGGTATGGGGAATAACGCCGACGAAATGGCAACCAGACTGAACATGACGTACAAAGAGTCAGCGCAGTTTGGGACGATGGATGCAAAGGAGCGTGTCAAGCTGCTCGATCACGAGAACATTCATATCGCATTGATGTATCCAAGTGTCGGGCTGACGTGGGAGTGTGAAGTCGAAGACCACGAGCTCGCCAATGCCTATAGCCGTGCGTATAATCGCTGGATTGTCGACTGGTGTTCAGATTCTGGTGGACGGCTGGTTCCTATCGCTCATATTGCCATGACCGATGGTCCCTCTGCTGCCGCAGAACTGGAACGCGCGGTCAACGCTGGCTGCAAAGGTGGCTTCGTTGCACCATTCACCATCACCAACAAACCCCATGCCCACCCCGACTACAATGCGTTTTGGGCAAAAGCGCAAGAGTTAGACGTACCGATCAGTATCCACCCCATGGCCGAGCCTCCAACGAAGCGGGTGTATCGGCGCTTCAAAGAGATGAAAGGCGCGGACTGGTATCACAATGTGTTGGGAGGTCAAGGACCTCAACAGGCGCTGTTCGTTTTGTTTCACTACGGCTTGTTCGAGAAATTTCCCAAGGTAAAGGTTGTCCTCCTAGAGTCGAGTGCAGGTTGGGCTGGTGCCGCACTCGACCGCATGGATACCACCTTCGAAACTGCGCTCGGCAAAGGCACGTCGATGAAAGAAAAACCCAGCTTTTACTTCAAACGCCAATGCTGGGTGTCTGGTGATCCAGACGAGAAAGCCCTTGCCTATATCGTTGATTATGTAGGCAACGATAAATTCTTCTGGGCGAGTGACTTCCCGCACTTCGACCATCCTGCGGACTACATGAACATGCTCGCGACCTTGGTGACACCCATGTCTGAAACCGCGCGGCGGAATCTGCTCGGTGATAGCTGTGCGCGTGTCTATAAACTGTAAGTGGGGTATCAATGGCTGGTGAATATGTATTGGCGCGTGAGGCACTGGCAACCTACGTCGCGTCCGGTGAAAAGCTAGGCATGCTTCGCGACACTCTTTTGCGCTCATTGTTGTACGAAGTAGTGACCACGTACCGGGAGTATCGCAGCATCAAAGACATCACGCATGAATTGTCGTTCTTGATCGACCAGTTGAACGATGATGTGGGGCCGATTACGCGAGGAAGTTAAAGAATTGTGGATTGTAGATTGCGGATTGCGGATTGCGGATTGGAAGACAAAGAAGATTGAGGTTTGCCAAATGCACAGTCTGCAATCCGCAGTTTCAGAAGGAGGTTGGCTATGCCTGCATATTATTCCTGTGATTCCCATGTAGTGGAGCCACCCCAAGTGTTTGCAGGTCTCGAACGCTTTGGGACACGTGCGCCGCAGATCCTCAAGAATCCTGAAGGCAAACGGGGAACGTTTATCGCCTTCGGCAAGATCATGTTCTCGGTGGGACGACTTGGCATCGCTGGCCGTCGTCTCGACAACCCAGAAACCCAGGAATTGATCGCGCGTGGTTATGAAGGCTTAAATCCTGGGGTATATGACCCGGTCGAACGACTCAAAGTCCAAGCAACTGACGGTATCATTGGCGAGGTCGTATATCCCGGAGCGAATATGCTCGCGTTCGGCTACCCCGAACGCGATGTCGTCCAGGCACTCTTCTCGCGCTACAACGACTGGCTGCACGAATACTGTAGCCATACTCCGGAACGGTTAGTTGGCATGGCGTGCCTGCCGCTGCCGGACATTGACGCCGCCATCAAAGAATTAGAGCGTACAGCTCATAAAGGGTTCCGCGGCTTTGCCATTCCCTGTTCTGCACCACCTGACAAGCCCTATAGCCACCCTGACTACGAACCGTTTTGGCAGGCAGCAGAACAGGCCGGACGTCCGCTTGCTATGCATGTCTTCTGCGGCAGTACACCGGATATGGGACTTCCTGCGCACTGGGGCTCTCCCACTGGAGCAATCATTGGTTACACGATGGTCCATGGGGCGATCGTCGCTACCATCGCGCAACTGATTTGCTCAGGCGTTGCGGAGCGTCACCCTCAGCTCAAGTTTGTCTGCTGTGAATTCGAGACCGGCTGGCTCGCGCATGTGTTGCAACGCCTTGATCATGCCACCTATCGGGCGCGCGAGGAAGCGTCGCCAGATCTCACGATGCCACCGAGTGCGTATTTCCAGCGTCAGTTCTACGCCACTTTTGAGGACGATCAGTTAGGAGTCAAAACCCGTCACGAGATTGGCGTCGATAACCTTATCTGGGGGAATGATTATCCACACCACGACTCGATCTGGCCTCACTCACAGTCAGTGATTAATCGAATATTCCATGGAGTGCCAGCCGATGAGAAATATAAAATGACGACTGGCAACGTCTGCAAACTGTACGGCATCAGCATACCACCCGAGGCCGTCACAGCCGCGGCGTCATAGTGTCATCGCTAACTCTCTTCTCACGATGAGAGTTGAGGTCAGGGGCAAGGTTGGCCCACCTTTCCCTGGCCTGTTGGGAGAGTCGAGTCGATCAGTTGTGTCCTTCTTTACTGAACGATCTCAGACTCTCCCTTTTTTTTCATTCGGTGAGTGACGAAGTGGACGGATCTTCGAGGGTCCGATTTAGGATGAGCAGCCGCAGTGGCGGGCTGTGCCCACCACTGCGGCACGGATCTCATTCTTGCTGGACTCCCCATAGAGCTTTACTGCATCACAAACCCTTCATATTCGTTGGCCGCCACTTCAGCGCACTTCTGTCGGTAGGCTGGCGCAGTATTGGCATAAAGCAAGAAAACCCGCTTCTTGCCGGGAATGTTCGCACCCACAAACCACGAGTTTCCTTTGGCAAAGAGTGTCCCTTCCGTCAATGCATTCGCGTGCTCAACCCATGCATCTTCAGCTTCCACCGTCGGCGCGATGCGTTGCAAGTTCTTCTGCTGCATATAGCCGATGCAGTTGGCAATCCATTCCACTACGGTCTCAGAGCAACGTGGGAAATTGCAGAAGGCTGCACTATTAGCGATAAAGAAGTTGGGAAAACCGGCGGTCTGTAACCCCAGATAGGTGCGTGGACCATTCGCCCATTTGTCTTTGAACGATTGACCGTCTTCGCCCCGGATGTCGATCCGCGTCAGCGCGCCAGTCACTGCGTCGAACCCAGTCGCATAAATGATCACGTCAAATTCGTGCTCTTTGGCACTGGTCTTGATGCCTTTGGCGGTAATACGTTCGATCGGGGTTTCGTTGAGGGTGACTAACAAGACGTTATCTTGGTTGTAGGCTTCGTAGTAGTTGGTCTCCAGGGGAATACGTTTAGAACCGAACGGGTGACTCCTGGGCACGAGCTTTTCCGCAACGACAGGGTCCTTCACGCGCGCACGGATCTTGTTGCGAATAAATTCAGCAAAATCTTCGTTCGCCTCTGGGTTAGCCATAATATCGTGGAAATTCCCCAGCCATTTCTCGAAGCCAGGTTTGGCCCACAACTCTTCGTATCGGGCGAGCCGTTCTTCTTGAGGCACGTCAAAGGTCTTGCGCGGGTCGAAATCGCACTGAAAACCGGTCGGGGTTTCGTTGCACTTTTTGAACATCGACTTGTAGTTAGCCTTGAAGCGGCTCTGTTCTTCCGGTGTGACCAATGAGTTACGTAATGGCGCGCAGTAGTTGGCCGTGCGCTGGAAGACGGTCAGGTGTTTGCACTCTTTGGCAACGATCGGGATGAGCTGGACAGCCGTAGCGCCAGTACCGATGACACCGACGCGCTTGCCAGTGAAATCAACTTTCTCGTGCGGCCATCTGCCTGTATGCAACGATCTCCCGGTAAACGTCTCTCGCCCGGCGAATGGCGGAGTATAATCTGCCGAGAGAATACCAACCGCACCAATGACAAAGCGCGCCCGTGCCCGCTGCCCACTTTCGAACTGAACCTCCCACTGGTTCGCTTGTTCATCGTACACTGCCGACTTGACCCGTGCATTGAGTTGGATGTTCGGGCGGAGGTTAAACTTGTCAGCCACATAGTTGAGATAAGGCGGTGGCAGGAAACAACTTACCGCAATAGTGATTGACCGGAGTGGAGAGCCTCTGCACAAGAGCAGGGATGAGAGACGAGACCATTGTGTGCTGGCTTCGGTCTAAGTATCGAAGTCTGGTCGAAGAGCTGGATGAACGCGGGCGAC
>Ga0194132_10002752_pt1 | contig 32355 bp, 26 predicted proteins | sample TA2KigOf80mmetaG_FD_148612 | JGI IMG/M metagenome (GOLD analysis project Ga0194132, IMG submission 148612) | Freshwater microbial communities from Lake Tanganyika, Tanzania - TA2015054 Kigoma Offshore 80m | ecosystem: Environmental > Aquatic > Freshwater > Lake | place: Tanzania: Lake... | reverse complement strand
CGATGGTCGAAAGAAGCCATCCGCAGGCACTGGCCCGCCCTCGGAAAGGGGATTCTGATCAAATCCGGCACGGGAGTGAGGCGTTGGTGTATACTGTCGGGGTCCGGGAGACCCAAAATGGAAATCCCGGTCCATATCGGTGAGCAGTTTCGAGAACGTGTATGCGCCCAGCAGGCTTCCACCGGCGCCGAAGCGGCGTTCCACCTTCATCTGCAGCGAATGATAGGTCGTGTTGCCCAGGTAGGACGTGCGCTGAATGAACCCCGTGTACTGCGGATACCGGAGCAGCAGTTGGCCTTGGGTCACCGTCCGTTGCGACAGCGCCCCCACGTTCACCAGCCCGAAAAACGGATTCGGCACCTGGCTGTTCAACCGGCTGCCCAGGGAGAGGAACTCGTCCTGAATCGCGTTCATGTTGTAGTCATTGCGTGGCAGATGCACGCCGCGGGAAGCCGCGTAGGCGAGCTCCACGGCGATGTCGCCCGGCGCCTGGTGCTGAATCGCGGCGTTCCATTGCCCCTGATAGGGACGCGGCGAGTTGCGCAGAGCCGCCGCGGGTGACTGGCCCAACAGCAGCCGCTGAAAGTCAGGCTGCGAGCCGAGCGAGGGCACAAAGCCGCCCGGGAACGGGTCACTCAACGTATTGAGCGGTGTCACCGATCGGTCGATGCTCACCAGCCAGGGCGTGCTGTAGGCGTTCAGGGCGTTGCCGTAAGGGCCCTCGTTGAACTGCAGGTTCGTCGGAAGATAGTACATGCCCGCGCCGGCCCGGAAGACAGTCTGCGGACGGATCCGGTACGCAATGCCCAGGCGGGGCGCAAACAGCCGGTAGCTTTCATCCTTGTTGCCGCGAATGGAGTGATCCGGCGTGTTGACGCGGTCCAGCCTTCCCACCACCGGCCGGCCATTCACCAGGATGCCTCGCGTGGCCGGATTCTCGGCCACCGGATTCAGCGATGTCGTGCGGTCATACCGCTCCTTGAAAACGCCCGGGATCTCCCACCGCAGCCCCAGCGTCACCGTCAACTTGGAGTTGAACTGCCAGGTATCCTGCGCGTAGTAGCCCTGATAGCTCAGCGACTGATAGGGCAGCCCCAGCACCAGCATGTTGCCGCCTTGGCCCATCCCCAACAGGAACGAGGCCAGCGCGTTTCCGGTGGCGCCGGGGTTCAGGGCGTTCTGGGACGTGAACACGTTGTCGAACTGGAAGGCGCCGCCGGGGGCCAGCTGATAGTAGTTGTTGCGGAAGTTGCGCAGGTCGGCGCCGAACTTCCATTGGTGCCGGCCATTCACCCAGGTGAAACTCGGCAACAGCACATAGGTATTGTCAACGCTAAACAGATGGCCGTTGAACGGTCCGGGGTTGGTGTGGGTGTAGGTGCTGAGAGTGATCTGCGGATAGCCGGTCTCGCCCGCCACCTGGCGCAATTGCGGCAGCGTCCGGAAGTAGGACGGGAAGCCGAATCTCTCGGTCATGTCGATCCCCCGGAACGGGGAGATCCGCTCATAGTTCCAGCGGCCGTAGGAGGCGCGAAGGTCCAGGATCATGGTCGGGCGGATCAGCCACGTGAATCCGGCCACCGCTTGTTTGGTGGTAAAGGTCTCGGGCGAAAACGGGTCACCACCAAACACGCCATTGTCGAAGAGGATGGCGGGCGAGTTGGCGCTGCCCCACCGGGTGAAGCGGCCGAACAGCCGCATGCGCTCGTTGATGGCATAGTCCACGCGCCCGTTGTACTGGTCGTTGTCGCCGCCGGAGCTGATGTTCTTGCTGTAGTTGAAAAGGTTGGTGAACGCGGCGCCCGGCAGGTTCGGCGGCGCGTGCAGCGGAAATTCGTTCAAGCGCCTCGAAACCGGGTTGATGCGGCTCGCCGGGATGACGTTGCCCGGAAACTGAGACCGTTGCGGACCGGTGCCCGCGGCGCAGGCCGGATTGCTATGGGCGCCGCACTGGGTGAGTGGATCAAAGACAGGAATCAGGGCTCCACTTGCGTTCCGGAACTCGGAGAAATCGCCGCTGTTCATCCGTGGTTGGGGAACCGTGGTGAGAAACGTCGCGCCCTGCCTCTGGCGGTAACCTTCGTAGCCGGCGAAGAAGAAGAGCCGGTCTTTCAGCACCGGGCCTCCGAACGTGCCGCCGAACTGGTTCTGGGAAAACGCCGGCTTGGCAAGGCGGTTGGCGTTGGCGAAGAAGTTGCTCGCGTTGAGCACGCGGTTGCGAAAGAACTCGTACACGGAACCGTGGAACTGGTTGGTGCCGGACTTCGAGCCAAGGTTGAGCACGCCGCCGGAATAACGGCCAAACTCCGCGTTGTTGCTGTTGGTCTGAACGCGGAAGTCGGAGACCACGTCCGGGCTCGGCGCAAGGATCGTCAGGTTGCCGATGCCCGCATTCATCGGAACCCCATCGAAGTACGAGGCGGCCTGGTTCGCCATGCCGCCCCCCACCTGGTAATTGCCGGCCGCGAACACGTTCTTGCCCGTCAGCGCGTTGCCCTCCGTGTTGCCCTGAGGGACCACTCCGGGCACCAACGCCATCAGGTTCAGAATGTTCCGGCCATTCACTGGCAGATCCTGCACCGCGCGCGAGGAGACGGTCTGGCTCAGGTTGGAACTTTCGGTGTTCAGCAGTGGCGCCAGCGCTTCCACTTCCACGGACTGATTGACGTCGCCGATTTCCATCGCCACGTCGGCGCGCATCGCGCTCGATACACTCACCTCGATGGGTTCGCGCACCGCACGCTTGAACCCTTGCATCTCCACGGTGATTCGATAAGCGCCCGGCACCAGGTTGAGGAATTGGTAGAACCCGTCCTGGGCCGTCTGCGCCTGCCGGCGCTCCTGTGTACCCAGATTGATGAGCGTTACCGTGGCCCCGGTCATCGCGGCAGCCGATGCATCCGTGATAGCGCCTACGATCGATCCCTGAAACGCCTGTCCGTGGATGAGTTGCTGGGTGACGGGCCCCGCCAGAGTGGCGGCCGCCAGAAGAGTACGAGCAAAGAACCGATTGCTCAGCAGCATGTGACAAACCCCGTTACTTGAGATTCGCCGGATTACATCGCGCCGGGACTGCTGACCGGCTTTTCCGGTGATGCGAAACCTTATATCACAGCCCCCGGCGGCGGTTCAAGCGCAGTTGCCAGTGTGGAGTAAACACTCGCCGGCGCCGGGCAAAGGAACTGCCCGGCCCCGGCAGCTAAAAACATCACTTGGCGTCAGGCGCTACTTCATCGCCGCGGCGGCCTTCGCGCCCGCCCCGGCAATCTGCCCATCCTGCTGCGACGTCACACCGCTCACCCCGATCGCACCGATCATCGTCCCGCCGTTTTCAAGCGGAATGCCGCCCTCCACCGGAATCGCGCCGGGCAGCTTCAAAATCGCCTGCCGCCCACCCACCAGCGCATCTTCAAACACCTTCGTCGGCCGCTTGAACGAAATCGCGCTCTGCGCCTTGGCCTGCGCCACGGCGATGCTTCCAATCTGCGTCCCGTCCATCTTCTGCAGATAGACCAGATTGCCGCCGTCGTCCAGGATGACGATCACGACGTTCCAGTTATTCTTGCGAGCCTCTTCCTCCGCCGCGGCCGCAATCTGCTTCGCCGCTCCCAGAGTCAGCGACTTCTTGCTGGCAAGCTGAGCCTCAGCCCCCGTTGCCAGCGCCATCAGCGCGAATGTAGCGAGTGTCTTGTACATGGTTCAAATCCCTTTCAGGTGTTTGTCGAAGAACTGTTCAATCTGCCGCAGCACATCGGGTGCGGAGAACTCCTTGCCGCCATGGCCCGCGCCCGGAAGAATGCGGATGCTCACCGGCACGTTCGCCTTCTTCAGCGCCGCGGCCAGCAATTCGCTCTGCTCCGGCGGCACCAGCGGATCATGATCGCCGTGGAAGATCAGGAACGGCGGGTCGCCGGGCGTGATATAGCTGATCGGGTCGGCGCGGCGCACCAGATCCGGATTCTGCTGCACCGGCCCCCCCACCAGCATCGATTCCGGGGAATCAGGCGCGTTGTGATCCATGCGGCTCGCGTAATAGGACATGCGGGTGAGCGTCGTCGGTCCGAAGAAATCCACCACCGCCTGAACGCGGCTTGAAACGCCGGTTGTTCCCACCGTGCCTTCCAGGTCGCTGACATCGCCCGAGGTCCCCAGCAGCGCCACCAGGTGCCCGCCCGCCGACGACCCGAACACCCCGATGCGCCCGGCATCCAATCCATGCCCCGCCGCATTCGCGCGCAGCCACCGGATGGCGGCCTTGGTGTCGTGAATCTGCGCCGGGAAAATGGCCTCATGGCTCAGGCGGTAGTTCACGCTCGCCAGTGCATAGCCGCGTTCCACCATCCACAGGCCCAGCGGATTCTCCTTGTTGCCCGCCCTCCATGCGCCACCGTGCACCCAGACGATCAGCGGCAGCGGTTTCGCCGCGGCCTGCGCCGGCAGATAAAGGTCAATCAGAAGATCCTTCTCCGGCGTCTTGGCCTGCACAATGTTTCGCGTCACGCGCACGCCGGGAATCTCGCGTGGACCCGGCCCCGCCGGCGGCGGTGGCATCTCGGCATACAGCGCGGCCCGGCTGCCCACCGGCATCGGAATGGTGGGCTGGCCCGCCAGATACTTCTGACCGGCCAGAAAGGCGTCCGAGACGTACAGCACCGAAGGGTGCCAGGCAGGGTCATCGGCGCGATCATTGAAAAATCCGTGGCCCTGCCCCTTGGCCGTGTACATCGCCGGCCGGTTGCCCAGCCCGCGCGACTTGGCCATGAACCGGCGCGCCTCCGCCATCATCGGGTCATTCGACCCATAGATGAGAATCATCGGCGGCGCGCCGGCGGCAATCAGAGCCGATGGATCCATGCTGCGCGCCTTCACAGCGTCGCCCGCAAACAGCGCCTTCACGCGATCCTCCTGAAACTCAAGCGCGGGATTGTACAGCACCAGAGCATCGGGGCGCGATGAGACCCCGGCATCTTCCTTCGGGCTGTCGAGCGTTTTGTTGAGCGCGGCGGCAAGAACACACGTGGCGCCCGCCGAACCGCCCCCGCCGATGATGCGCCCCGCATCCACGCCCAGGTCGCCGGCGTTCGAGCGCACCCAGCGTATGGCGCTCTTGCAGTCTTCCACCGATGCCGTGGGGTCCGTCTGATGCCGGTTCCGCACCCGATATTCGGCGCTGGCGGCCACCAGACCGCGGCTGGCGAAGTACCCGGCTTTCGAAAAGAACTGCGCGGGTGTGCCGCCCACGAAGCCGCCGCCGAAGAAGAAGACGATGGCAGGACGCCGGTCGCTCCTGGTCCACTCCTCGGGGAAGAAGAGGTGGATCTTGAGTTCGCCCTGCGGCGTCTGCTTGTAGACGGTCTCCCGGCGCGGCGCGCCCGGAAGCGCGCTTGCGGCCAGCAGGGAAATGGCGATCAACTTCATGGTGAACCTCAGCGTTCCATTCTATCGCCAGTGGATACCGGTCCGGGTCCGGTATTCTGATCTCGTGAAGCATCCCCAGCATCGAAAGACGGTCCGGGTCAAGCGCGTGGATGAGTGCGCCACTCTGGAAGATGTCTTTCTCAACTGCCTGCCGGCGTTCGGCGGCGCCTATCTGCGGCGCGTCTTCTCCATTCTTGATCGCGCCATCGGCGAAGGCTGCCCCTTGACCGTCGCGGTTGCCGGCCCGGTCACCGTCAGCGGCCAACATTACACGTGGCTCATTCCACTGCTTGAGACCGGCTGGGTGGCCTACCTCTCAACCACCGACGCCGTCTGTTATCACGACGGCCATCGCGCCCTCGACGGCCACGGCGCGGAGGCGGTTCACGAAGTGCCCATCTTCACCGATGATGCCGCGCTGCGTGATGAGCAGACCATTCGCGTCACCGACATGGCGTTCGACGAGCAGGTGCTGTTCGATCAGGACCGCTTCATCAGCGCCGTGCTGCGGCAACCAGAGTTCCAGAAGAAGATGACCGGCACCGAACTCCGCCACCGCCTCGGAGCCTTCTACGCCGCTCAGGAGCAGCGGAATTCCCTGCCCGCCGGCCTGCTCGCCACCTGCCACCGGCTCGACATTCCAGTGTTCGTCGGGGCGCCCGGCGACGGCAGCGTGTTTCTGAATTCGATGAAGCTTTGGGCGATGCGGCAGGCGGGCGTGCTCGGCGCTTATGCCTTCGATCTGGACACCCACGCCGAGGTCTTCGAATCCTGCGCCTATCACCGCTGGGGACTCTTTGAGAGCCCCGCGCGCAGGCTTGCCACACTCATGCTCGGCGGCGGCGTTCCCAAAAACTACAACCTGCAGCCCGAGCCCGCCTTGAGCCAGATCCTCGGCCTGCGCGACGTCACCGGCTATGCGTTCGACGTGCAGATCGTCTCCGCGCCGGTCACCGACGGGTCGCTCTCCGGCTGCCCGCCGGCGGAAGCGGTCACCTGGGGCAAGGTGGATAAGGACGTTTACCTGCAAACCACGGAGAGTCTTCAGGCGGACTACTCCCTGGTGATTCCGTTTCTCATCAAGGCGCTGCTCGACAAACGCGCCCGCTTCGCGCGCATGAAAACGGAGATCGGTGAATCAGCGCTGTTCGAGCGCCACCCCGAAGCGGCCGGCTACCTCAGGTCCGGCGAAGGCTATCGCCTCTTCGCCCAAAGAGAAAATACTCTGCAGACACTCTTGCAGGACGTGCGCGAAAACGCCGCCTGGCTCAGCGGCTCGCTCGACTATCCACTCGCCGGAGCCGCCCGGTGACCCGCCGCGCGCTCCTCGCCTCGGCAGCCGCCGCCTTGCACGCACAGCCGCGCCGCCCCAACGTCATCGTCATCGTCACCGACGATCAGGGCATCGGCGACCTGGGCTGCTACGGCGCCTCAGATGCCCGCACGCCGCATCTCGACAAACTGGCCGCATCCGGCGCACGCCTCACCAGCTTCTACAGCAACTGCCCTGTCTGCTCGCCGTCCCGCGCCAGCATCCTCACAGGGAAGTATCCGCAGCGCCACGGCATCGAAGATGTTCTCACCTCCACCGCGCAGTTCAATACACCAGGCCTCCGCGCCGGGGAAACCTCCCTTGCGGCCATCCTGAAGCAGGCCGGGTATCGCACCGCCGCCATCGGCAAGTGGCACATGGGCAGCGCCCCGCACTCCCGCCCGCTCGCCCAGGGCTTCGATGAGTTCTACGGCTTCTATTCGGGCTGGACGGATTACCTCTCGCACCGCTATTACACGTTAGGCCGCGGCCAAAGCGAGATCCTCCACGATCTCTGGCGCAATGAGCAGGAAGTCTGGGAGGACCCGAAGTACCAGACCTCCCTCTTTGAACGCGAGAGCCTGGCCTTCCTCAACCGGCAGCGCGCCGGAACGCCGTTCTTCCTCTATCTGGCGTTCGGCGCGCCGCATTACCCCATGATGGCGCCCGAACAGTACCTGAACCGCTTCCCCGCCTCCATGGATCGCGACCGGCGCATGCATCTGGCCATGGTGGCGGCCGTCGACGACGCGGTGGGGGCGATTCTTGCCGTGCTTGAGAAGCGCGGCCTCGCCCGGGACACCATCATTCACTTTCAAAGCGACAACGGCGCCACCCAGGAGACTCGTGCCGACCATGCCGGGCGCCCCTATCGCGGCGGCTCAAACGCACCATTCCGAGGCTTCAAGCAGGGCCTGTTTGAAGGCGGAATCCGCGTGCCCGCCATCATCCGCGCGCCGGGCCTCATCAAGCCCGGGCAGGTCATCGGGGAGCCCGTCGCCGCCATGGATCTGCTGCCCACGCTGATGAACCTCACCGGCGCTGCTCCGGTCCCCGACGGCACGGATGGCCGGGACATCACCCCCGTGCTCACCACGGGAGCAAAATCGCCGCATGACGAACTGCACTGGAAGTATCTCAACCAGCGCGCGGTGCGGCGCGGCGATTGGAAACTGATCGTGAACGCGCCGGAGTTCGCGGGGGAACCGAAACCGGCGCGGGTATGGCTTTCGAACCTGAAGGACGACCCGGCGGAGAAGCGCAACTACGCAGTTGAGCAGCCCGCCGTTGTCGAGCAGTTGCAGTTGGCGATTCAGCGCTGGGATGCGGCAGTAAAGTAGCTCACGCCTTCACGCGGGCTTCAATCACACACACCGGCGAAGGCGTCGGCCGGATAGTCACCAGTTCCAGACCCGCGGACTCAAACAGGGCCGCGAAGCCGGACGCCGTGCGCTCCCGTCCACCCACGGTGCACACCAGCATCTCGATATCAAGCATCTTGGCGGGCGACGGCGCGGGGTTCTCGTTCAGCACCATCTCGCAGAGGAACACTCGACCCGTCGCCGGAGCCGTCTTCGCCAGTTCATCCCTCATCAGCCTGAGGATGGTGGCGCACGCCTCATCGCTCCAGTCATGGACGATGTGCTTCATCACGTAGGCATCGCAACCGGCGGGCACGCGCGCGAAGAAGTCGCCGCCCTCATAGGCCACCCGGCTCTCATGCCGGGAAAGTTCGCCCGAAGCACGCGCCGAATCGATGATCTCCGGCAGATCGAAGAGCACCCCCTCCAGGCTCGGGTAAGCATCCATCAGACTCGCCAGCAGCACTCCATGGCTGCCGCCCACGTCCGCCAGCTTGTTGAACCCCGAAAGGTCCATCACCGGAACAACCGCCTCAGCCGCGGCCCGGGAAAAATCCGTCATCGCGTTGGCGAAAGTCAGTCCCTCGGCGGGACTGTCCTTGAACACCTCGAACGCGTGCTTGCCATACTCACGCGTCACGCCGTCGCCGCCGGTGCGTATGCACTGGTCCACGTTGCGGTACGCGCCCATGGTCCAGCGGTCCCCGAACATCGTCAGGAAGTTGCGCATCGACCCTTCGGCATCCGTGCGCAGCAGGTTGCCCATCGGCGTCAGTCCATAGGCCGGTCCCGGGGCCTCCTGGAAAACACCAAGGCTTGCCAGCATGCGCAGCACGCGGTTCAGCGAATCCGCGTGCACCCCCGCGCTTGCCGCAATGGCGTCCACCGGCCGCGGCTCCGCGGTCATGTGGTCCGCGATGCCCAGCCGGGCCACCGCGGAAAGGGAACAGGTGATGGCCTTGCCGAATGCGAGTTGAAGAAGGATGGCGTTGGGCGGAAGCTCCGCCGGAGGCGTCTGTGACATGAAAGTGCTCCTGTTGTTCTATTGAGTGAATTCCGGCGGTACATCCAGCAGGTTGCCGCGCCCCAGGAGCCAATCAGGATCCAGCCGGCGCTTGACCTCCGCCATCTGAGAGATCTGTTCGGACGTGTATTGCAGTTTTAATAGGTGCGCCTTGCGCTTTCCCAGCCCATGCTCGGCGGCCACCGTGCCGCCCAGTTCAACGGCCTTCCGCGCGAAGTCCACCATCAGCGCCTTGCCGTTGTCGAAATCGGCCTGCGAGGCAGGCAGCATGTTCAGATGCACGTGCGCATCGCCGATGTGGCCGTAGATCACGTAGCGGTCATCAAGCACCGGATCGCACTGCGCGCGATAGTAGCGGATCATCTCCCGGTGCCGTTCCAGCGGCACCGCGTAGTCGCTGCCCAGCTTCATGAAGCCATTCCGGCGGCAGGCGTCGTTGACCGATTCCGGCAGCGCGTGGCGAAAACGCCGGAAACGCTCCCGGTCCCCGTCCGAGGTGCCGAACCAGGAGTCGTGTTCCAGGGCGCCGCCCGCCGCCAGACGGTCGGACCAGAGGTCGAAATCCGATTCGCCCGATACAATCTGCTCGATGATCGCCGCGCCTTGAGCCTGCGCCGGAATCTCCGGAAATCGCTGGGCGATCAACCGCAGGGACTGATGGCAGGCGAACTCCAGCATCCGCAGGCCCGGTATCGGCCGCCATGCGTCAATCGCATTCAGCGTTCGCTCTTCGTCCGGAAAGAACACCACGCCGTTCAACAGCGCCTGTGGAATGGGAAGCAGGCCCACCTCCACCTCGGTCACAATCCCCAGGATGCCCTCGGAACCCGTGAACAGATCGATCCAATCCATGCCGGGCTGCAGGGGAAAGCCGCAGGACACCTTTTTCGTGCCGGGCCGCGGCAGCGCAGGCACGTCGAAATCCAGCCGGTCCCCGCGCCTCACGTCGAGGACACGCCCGTCCATCAGCACCACCCGAAGGCACCGCAGCCACTCCCGCGTCGCGCCATAAAGAAAGCTGCGGGATCCGCTGGCATTGCAAGCCACCGTGCCGCCCAGCGAAGCCAGCGTCTCCGTCGGGTCCGGAGGATAGAACTGCCCGGAAGGCCGCGCCGCGGCCTGCAAATCGGCCAGGCTCACGCCCGAGCCCGCAGTCGCCCATCCATCGTGAATCTCAATGCGCTGGAAGCGCTCCGTGGAAAGAGTCCATCCACCCTGGGCCACCCGGCCGCCGGCCAGCCCCGTCCCCGCGCCCGAAATGGTCACGGGAATACGCGCCGCCCGCGCTTCATCAAGAACCGCGATCAGTTCCGCTTCATCGCGCGGAACCGCCACCCGGTCTGTGTGTCCCTTGAAACCCGAGGCATCCTCGGTATAGGCCCAAGACATGTCGCAGGCTCTATTGTAGCGGACAGGTGAGCGGGCGACGGATTGAACGCGTACAGAGTCCGTCACGGACGGCCGCCACTCTGAGTCCGCAACTCGCGCATCTGCGAATGGCGCGAAGTCACTACCTTGATAGTGCGGCGCCCTCCGGGCCGGGTGTTGCCGAAGAAGATCGGGAACTCGTCGCTGACCAGCCTGCAACAAAAGCTGTGAAGGCCGGCGGCAGATTGGTCAAGCATGTCCGGGCTGCTGGCTGATACCGGCCGGAACCCATCTGACACGACACTGTTCGGGAGCATGATACGGCGGATCGAAGCGCTGGCAATGGGGGGCGGATAAGGAGAGGCGAATCGGAAGGGCGAAATCAGGCGACCTCGGAGGTGAGGGTGGGAGAACTGTCGGTGGCAGGCGCTGAAAAGACTGAGTTTCCCGGATTTCGAGTCTTGCCGCCGGTCAAAAGCGCAAAGGGCCCGGCGCAGGCCGCCAGGTTGCAAGGAACACCTGCGCCGGGGCTCCGTCTTGCACGTGTTCCTGGGGGCCCCGAGACGAACACGCCTCCCGAGTAAGAAGAGCCTTGATAAGAAGGGCGAGTGGGTGTATCCTGTTTGCGAGCCGGGAGGTAAAACGGAAATCCCGGTCAACCACTGCACTTGCTGATTCGCGGAGATCCCGCACTCATAAATCGAGCTAGATGTCCTCGAGATTGAAGTGAAGGAGCACTGAAATGGCGAAACGTCCAAGGCAAGATAACCAGAGCGGTGATGAGGCTCCCTTTCGAGGGGAGGAACCAAGCGCCGCAAGAGCCTTAGCGAGGGGAATCGGCGACATTCAGCAGGCCACCGGCGTGATGGTCCGCTATGCGGCTGCCTTCGATGAAACAGTCGGTCCGCTGATCGATCGCGGCAACCAGCGGGGTATTGATCGTGCGGCTCGGGAGTGCACCGCCGAAGCTGGCCGCCGGCGGCAGCTCGCCAACAATGAATTGCAGGCGGCGAAGAAGTTGTTCCGGCTGGAGATCGCGAATGTCGCCCCAGTAACCGCAGTCAGGCAAGCGGTTCGCCAATTCGATCGGCACATCCGCGATGCCCAGTCCACGATAGCTCTCTATCACAAAATCTCCCTTGCCTCCATAAAACGAATGCGCTTCTTGGCGCTGCGTAACTTGAAAGCCGGGGCCGGCCCTTTCGTGCTTCCTAGTTTCCCCAATCTGGAGATCGTCTGGCGAGACAATCAACGGCACAATATTCGTGGTGTGGTCGTGCCGGTCACGAAGGTAAAATTCAACCTGCGCATCCTGGGATTGAAGCTCAATTTCGCGGTCGCGCAGTTCCGTCCTGAAGGTGTGCCGCAGCTTCCTCCGCCGAAGCTGCTGGTCCCGGCTAAACCGGTAGTCGTGGGAGGCCGAACTACTACGGCCCTCGATAGTCCGGGTCCGGAAGCGGGCAACCTCGTGGTCCCGGCAGCCGGAGGAAACCCTGCGGTTGACTTTTACGGGTACCTGAAGATCATCTACGTGACTGGCGTCCCTCCCGAGTGCACGATTCGCTTCCAGACAATCGCGACTCCTAGGAGATACCTTCTGGTCAACGGGGCCTGGGTGGATTTGCTGCCAGTGGCGGGACAGCCCCGCGCCGACCCACCGGGAGGCGGACCTAACATCAATGTGGGCGGTGGAACCTGGGTATTCTCCGATTTCCCCAACGGGGGGATTCCGAATGGCGCGCCCGTTTGTACGTATCGTACCGTGAACGATCTCTTTCGCACCTGGGTGGTCGAGTTCTGCCCAGGTGCCCTCCCGAATATCCTGGGGTACTGGGAGTGGAGTTTCCGGCAGGTTCTGCACATGACCGCAACAGGCGTGGTGTCGGTCACCATTCCACCCGCGCCAGCCGGCGTTGCCGCACCGCCAGGGGGCTGGCCCAATGCGCCCGGCTCCGGTCCTACCACGTGGGTGGATGCCAACGCCGCCCCAGCCGACGCAGCTGCTGAACACAAGGCCTTATTCCCGGAGTCGTACCTCTAGACGCCCGAATGCCGATCGAGTTGCTTCGGCCTCCTCATCCCTGCCGGCCTCAGCGGGCACGGCCACGGAGGAGCATAGCTTTGGGACCGTTTTCCCCCGACTCCGTCCACGCGAGAAACGTTCGGCCGGACATACCCAGCGCAAGTGAGGGATACGTCACGGTGCCGGCACCCGGCAAACCGGCTCGCTGCAGCGGCGAGAGAGTCCCGTTCGCCAGAAGTTCGCGGTAATAGATGCTCATCTTGCCCCAGGAGTCCTTTTCCCGGCCGTCGCGCGCCTGGAAAGCAATGGCCAGGCGATCGTCAAAGACGTTGACAAAGGGATGGGTAGGGTCGGCTGTGCCGGTCGAGACGAGCCGCTTGGGTGTAAACTCCGAGCCATTTGTCGTGGAGGCCACAAAGATGCCGGGCTTGCCCTGCGCTTCGGTGTACCAGACGATGTGGAGGCGGCCGTTCACCGCCGCCATGGCGGCTCCAACGTGGGGGCAGCCTTTGATCTTCCACCCATCGCGGCTGACGAGCGTGGGTTTGGACCAGGTTTGGCCGTTGTCCGACGAAACGCTGGTGAAGATATCGCGGAAGTCGCCCGTGACCACGCCACGCCACGACACGACCACACGGCCGGCAACGAAGCCAAAGCTCACGCGGCAGCAGGGGCAGACATCCTGGGCAATGGCAATGTTGCGGACCCAGGTCCGGCCGCCGTCGGTCGAGCGTGTGAGATAGACCGTGGCGGCGCCGGCGGTGTAGTCACCAGTCTTAGCCGCTTCCTTGTCACGCTGATCGAGCCAGGCGGCAAACAGTGTTCCATCGGGAGCCACGCCGGCGCCCTGGAATCCATGGGAGTTGGGGACCGGATCGTCGTCGAGAGTGACGGCAGGCGACCACGTGGTCATCATCGCACCGCCCTTGGAGAAGCGCACATGGGACGCCCCGGGGTTCTGGGGATCGCGCGCGTTCCAGAAGGCGTAGAGGGTCATCTCATCAGGCGAGAGCAGAAGCTGCGCCGAGTTCTCGCCATGATCGGAGACTTCGCCGGGCACGTTGTTGATGCGCTGGGGCTCCGACCACGACTCACCAAGGTCGGCGGAGGTTGTGAAGTAGAGGTCGGCGCCGCGCGCGGCCGGGGCCGTGTAGATCGCCAGAAGTCCCTGCGCGCGGCGGGAGATGATCTTCGGGCTGCGGGCCGGCTTACCGCCGTGCAAGGCGTGGGGTTCCTTTTCAAAGGCGACCGCCGGAATGGTCGCCGGGCCCTCCACGGGACCGGCAAGAGCAAAGGAGGCGGTGAGCAGAGTGGCGATCTTCATGTCGGTTTCCTTGTGCTAAAAGCTGAGGCGCAGGCCGAGTTGGGCCTGCCGGGGATCTCCTGCCGTGAGGGCCTGTCCAAAGTTGGGCGAACTGAGCACACCGTCCGGAAGAGCGTAGTTCACCGTATTCATCAGGTTAAACACCTCGCCCCGAAACTCAAGCCGCGTTCGTTCGCTCAACGCGAAGCTCTTGTGCAGGCCCAGGCTGATGCCGGCTTGCGTGTCGCCTGTCGCTGTGTTGCGGCCCAGCGTGCCAAAGCGGCCCGCGCCGGGAATCAGGGCCGCGCGAAGAGAAGCATCCGCCAGCGCCACCGCCCGGCGCGCGCTTGGGCTGAAACTCAGCGAACCGGGAACCTGATGAATGCGGTTGTTGTTGGTGCCAAACGGAGAGTCAGTCCCTGAATAGAGAGTGAACGGACGGCCGCTCTGCAGCCCCACAATCCCCTGCACGCGGAATCCGCGCGGCAGGTCGTAGGAAAAGGCGCTGTTGAGGACGTGGCGCAGGTCGAAGTCGGACACCGCGCGGTTCAGCCGCCAGTTGTTTTCGTCCAGGGCAAGAAGGCCCCGGTCAATGCCTGTGTTCGAGCTCGGAAAATCGCTCACTTCGTCCAGGAACCGGGACCACGTGTAAGCGTTGCGCATCGTGAGCCGCCCCAGCTTCGCCTGCAAACTGGCCTGCAACCCGTGATAGGAAGAATTCGCCGCCGTCTCCAACACATTCACCACCCCAAGCGACGGATCGGGCCGCAGACGCTGCGCCAGCCCATCGCCGCCGTTCGGGCGTGACGCCCGTGGCAGCTTACGTCCCAGCGTTCCCACGTACGCCACGCTCAGCACAGTCTGAGGATTCAGCACCTGCCTCTCCAGCGACAGATTCATGTGTTGCGAGTAGGGTTGCCGCGCGTTGCGGCCCGGAATCACCAGGCCGGTGGCAAGACCGGCTTGCGCGGTCGCCAGAAGATCCGGAAACGCCGGGCTGGCCGCCGCGAAGTTCCGGATGCGCGGCGCATTGAAGCGCGTCAGCCCCACAAAGCTAAGCTCCAGCACGTTGTAGTAGAGGCCATAGCCGCCGCGGAGTACCGTCTCACCGGCCTGCCAGGCGAACCCGAAACGCGGCGCAACGTTGTTGCGGTCCGGCGCGAAACGATACCGCTCGTCGATCAGCCCGTTGACCTCTCTCGGTACGGAGTTGAACTCGTAGCGAACACCCAGATTCAATGTGAGCCGGGGATGCACGCGCCAGTCGTCCTGCAGGTAGTAGTTCCACTCCGTGGCCCGCAGGCCGATGTAGGGATTGCCCACGTTGCGCGAATACGATGCGGCGCGCCCGGCCAGAAAGTCCGGCACGGAGTTGAATCGCAGCACGCCCGTGAAGCTGGGCGCGAACGTGCCATTGTTCAGTTGCAGGCGGCGGATGTTGGCGCCGGCCTTAAAGGCATGCCCGCCGCGGGTGTAGCTCAAGTCGTCCGCATACTGAAACGTGTTCTGCGCCGTGCGGCGGGCCATAAAGGCGAAGTGGCCCAGCGTCGTGAGCCCGTTCACCGCCACGGTGCCGGCCAGGCCGTTCCGCGCCGGGTCGCCCAGAGCCACCGGGTCCAGAAAGGTGTCGTTCAGCGTGAACCTTGTGTAGTTGAGCCGGGCTTCGTTCAAGAGCCGCGCGGTGGGCGTCCAGATGTGCTGCAAGGAGTGGCCGGCGGGGCCCACGCCCGATTCGTAGCGTGACAGCGAAGCGCCCGTGGCGCCGCGATTGATGGCGTTCAACCGCGTTGTGCGCCAGAAGATGCGCTGCGCCGGGCTCAGTTCATGGTCCACCCGATACACCTGGCTGTTCTGGTCAACGGACGAGGAGGGATTCGCCCTGTGCAGGTTCGTGCCGGGAAGATTTGGCTCCGGAAAAAGGCCGGCGAGCGGCGCTATGGCCGGCACGGCCTGTGCCCTTTGCGCCGCTGACAGGGTCTGGATGGTGGCCGGGCTCGCCGTGCGGCGCAGGTTCCATTCATTATTGAGGAAGAAGAATGTCCGGTCCCGGCGGAGGGGGCCGCCCAGGTTGAATCCGTAGTTGTTCCCCCGCAGCGGCGGTTTCACAAGGTCGAAGGCGTTGCGGGCATCCAGCTTGTCGTTGCGCAGATAGTGGTACAGCAGACCGTGGAACTGGTTGCCCCCGCGCTTGGTGATGATCGAAACCACGGCGCCATTCTGGCGGCCATACTCGGCCTTGAAATTGTGCGTCAGCACCTGCATGCCATCAATCGCTTCCGTGGAGATGAGTTGCTCGGAAGCACCCCGACCCATCAACAGGCCGCCCTCGGCTTCATTGAAGTCGTTCGAATCCACCATGTAGTTGTTGTTCCGGTTCCGGGAACCCGAAACGGCGAAAGGCCGGTGCGCCGTCGTGGACGCCGAGACACCCGGAGTCAGGTAGGCCTGGGTGCGAAAATTGCGCCCGGTGGAGCCGCCAAGCATCGGAAGGTCATTCATCAGCGAAGCGCCATAGCTCGCACCGCGGTCCGCGGCATTGGTGGGCAGCGCCGATACGGACGCAGCCACGGTGAGCGTCTGCGTCGTGGCGGCAGGAAGCAGCGTGACGCGAATGAACGGCGTCTCGCCGATGGTCACACGAACAGGTCCCGCCGTGGCTGTGTCGAATCCCTCGCGCGAGACCGCGATCGTGTAGGACGCCTGCGGCAGAACGGGGGCCAGAAAACGGCCGGAGTTGTCCGTGCGAGTGGTATACCTGGCGCCGGAGGCGTTGCCCGACACTTCAACCAGCGCCTGGTCAATCGCCAGACCCTGGGAATCGACAACCTGCCCGGCGAGAGAACCACCGATATTCTGAGCAGACAGGGGACAAAAGGCGGCGAGAAAACTCAGCCACCGGATGGGAATCATGAGACACTCCTACCTCGGGTTCGACAACGCGTTTCGCGGAAGGTCAGATGAGGTGGAGGGCGAAGGGAGGGGGGCGCTCAAAGAGCTGCTCGGGGAGCCGGGCGCGAAGCCGGACGGTCGAAATCAGAACGGGCACTTCGACCGGGGTGTAGTGGACCGCAACCCCGCCGCTCCCCGAAGGAAGAGCGGGAGCGGAAGACATGCCACGAGCCGGCGTGCATACTTCACCGCAGGACCGGCTGGCCCGCCAGGCAGGGCCGTCCAAAGGCTTGGCCTTGCGGGCGCAACAGGAGTGCGCACTGCCCCGGCGGCAGCACGCCATGGAAGACTGAAGGTGCGCCTGAGCGAACGCCAGCAACGATCCTGGCAAAAGAGAAACGGCGAGAAGCAGACCTGCCGCGGTCCGCGTAACCCGCTGACAAATGTGTCGAGCCAGGAACACCTGGATTCAACGTACCACAGCCGCTTCCGGCTCGAACATGCTCAGACGTTACCTGAGATTCGGCGCGATCTTCGAGAGCACGCGCGTCAGGTCAATGCGAGTGCCGGCAAAGAGCTGGAACTCATCGCGGCCCGGACCGCTGTTGGTCGAGAAACCCACCTGGAACGGCGAGTACGGGATCTTGAGGCGGCCGGTCACTTCAAATCGCCCCTTAAGGACACGCTTGTCTTGCGTCACCGCCATCCTGTCCCACGTGCCCCACGTGAAGTCGATCCAACTGATGAGCGCGGGCGCCACAGCATGAGAGTTCTGATAAGCGCGATAGTGCCCAACGCGCACGCCGCCCGGCCAGAAACCGGTAGTTGCCTTCAAGCGCCTTCTCCGTTCCCGGCGCGCCCGACGCCCCGGGCAGAGACTCAAGCCCGCCCTTGACCAGCGGTGCAACAAACAGCGACTGCGTCTGGCCGTCCCACGACCAACCCGTTCGGGCATGGGCAATCGGGAGATAAGCGCCAGTCTCGAAGGCGGCGGTTCGGGGCTTGTCCGCCAGGGCCTTAGCATTGAGGCTTGCACGGTTCAGGCTCAGTGATTCCAAACTCTGGAGCCGGCCTTCGAAGTATGTGTTCAACCGGATGTACCAGCGGCGCTGACGGAATTTCCGATCCTTCTCGGACGCCGGGTTGGATCGCAACCCATCGCAGCGCCAGCGCCAGTCACTTGGGTGGCTCTTCTTGAACTCCTCGTCCATAACGCCTGGACTCCCGTCCGGCAGTGAATAACAAGTTGTCTTAAAGAACCAACTCTTGTCAATGTTCAACGCAAGATAGGGGCGGCCCTTCTGAAACCCATCGTCGTCCTTGGAGGCAACCGCGCCAAGCGAGAAGTAGGCCCTTACCCGGCCCCAATTGAACTCCGATGTTTGCACATGTTGAGCCGCACTCTTGCTCCGGGCTTCGCCACTGATGGATGAAACCTCAACCTTGGAATCCTCGGCAAGGCTGTTGCTCAGGCCAGCGACGAAGATGCCGGTGTTGCTGTCTACAACGGCCTGCTTCTCTTCGATGAAGGATTTCTTGTGATCCGTCACAGTAACCGATACACTCTCCGCGCCCCGCGCCGAACCCGTGACAGTCTTATCGCCCTCGCGCGGCTCCGCGACATCGGGCTTCTCCAGTCCAGCAACAACAACGACGTTCGTACTGGCAGTGCGTCCGTCCTCAGTCCGTGCGGTAACACGGAGTGTCTCGTTGGGTTTCAACTTGGCGCCCCCATCCAGCGTGAGTGAGAACCTGAAGTCATCACCCGGCTGCCCGTCCTTCAGCGCTTTTGTGTCGCCGGGGCGTGTCACCTCCACCTTGACGATGCCGGGCTGACGCACAAAGCCACTCACCACCCTCTCGGCGGCTTTGACCGTGTTCACCACTGGCGGCAGCATTTTTGCGAGCACAGCCACCGCTTTGGACGGCGCGCCTTTGTCCGGCGTCGCAATCAGACGGGCGTTCGCCTTGAGAGCCGGCACCGTAAGCTCCCAGCGTCCCGGGGCCAGTTCCTTTGCTGTTGTCCCCGCCACGGCCGTACCCTCGGAAGACAGATCGATCTTGGTGACCCCCGCTTCGTGAACGTAGACGATCATGCTGGTAGCGCCCTCAATTGGCTGGTCGAAGTAAGCGGGCAGAGCCGTGGATGCCGTTGCCTGGGAGTCCTCGGCCGGCGTTTCCGCTTTGACGACGGCTACAGGCTTCGCGGCCGCCACAGGCTTCACGGGAGGCGGCATTTTGACGACGGCCGGGGCCGGCGGCGGCACGGACGCAGCCGTCTCGCCACGACTTTCGGCCGGCGGCGGCGCACAGGCCCTCAACGTCGACTTGTGATCGGGCGCTGGCGGCGCCGAGATACGAACTCCATTGCCATCACGCAACTCGCCGAAGATCCTGATCTGGAAGCGGTAGCCCTTCTGCGCGGCCGTGAACTTCACGGGCTCATAGTTGATCTCAACGGCCTTCAGAGGATAAGCGCTGATGCCGGTCACCATGGAACTGCCCGGAATAATACAGTCCACTTCCGGCGCCGGCACTTTGGCCGGCGGAGCGGCGCCAGCGGCCATATTGAGAACCAGAAACGTCGTGAACATGATCATAAGAACTCCTACTTACAGCCTGGCCTATCGGTCTGAACCGGCCTGTTACACGCCAATAATTGTAGAACGTGCCACGCTCCGGTTTTCCTGCCCTCTCTTTCCACGCTCCGCTCCGGGGCCTCGAAATCGAATACCATAGAGGGTTTCCGATTCCACCGTAAAGGAACCACACAACGCATGTCTCAGATCAAAGGTCCCGCGATCTTCCTGGCCCAGTTCATGGCCGACGAGGCGCCCTACAATTCCCTGCCCGCCATCTCCGCCTGGGTGAAGTCGCTCGGCTACAAGGGCATCCAGCTTCCCTCCTGGGACGGCCGGATCATGGATCTGGCCAAGGCGGCATCCTCCAAGGACTATTGCGATGAGTTGAAGGGCCAGACCAACGGCCTCGAAATCACGGAGCTTGCCTCGCACCTGCAGGGCCAGCTTGTCGCTTCGCACCCCGCCTACGACGAACTGTTCGACGTCTTTGCCGCCCCCGCAGTGCGCGGCGACGTCAAGGCCCGCGCGGCCTGGGCCACCGAGCAGATGAAGCTGGTCATCAAGGCGTCGCGCAACATGGGGCTCCCCGTGTCGCCGTCGTTTTCGGGCGCCCTGCTGTGGCCCACCATCTATCCCTGGCCGCAGCGCCCGGCCGGCCTGGTCGAGGAAGGGTTCAAGGAACTGGCGCGGCGCTGGCAGCCCATCCTTGATTGCGCCGAAGAGCATGGCATCGATCTTGCCTACGAACTGCACCCCGGCGAGGATCTCTACGACGGCGCGACCTTCGAACGGTTCCTGGAAGTGACCGGCAACCACGCCCGCGTCAACATCAACTACGATCCGTCGCACTTCATCCTCCAGTGCCTGGATTACGTCGGGTTCATCGACGAATACGGCTCCCGCATCAAGGCCTTCCATGTGAAGGATGCCGAGTACCGGCCCTCCGCCAAAGCCGGTGTCTACGGCGGCTATCTCGACTGGAAGAGCCGGCCCGGCCGCTTCCGCAGTCTGGGCGACGGCCAGGTGGACTTCAAACAGGTGTTCACCCGCCTCACCGCCGCCGGCTACAGCTCCTGGGCCGTGCTTGAGTGGGAGTGCTGTTACAAGGACAGCGTGCAGGGCGCGGCCGAAGGCGCTCCGTTCATCGCCCAGCACCTCATCGATGTGCCCAAGCGCGCCTTTGACGACTTTGCCGGCGCGGCCAGCGACGTGGCCCGCAACCGGCGCATTCTGGGTCTCGAATAGGCCGCGCGGATTTTTTCGCCAACCGCTCCGACTTTTCGCGCGCGCCGGGCGTCTCTACAAACGGAGCCCCGAGTTGAGGAACTGAAGTGATCTTTCGGGAAGTGGAAGATCGTGATCTGGTCGCCCAGGCGCGGCGCGGGAAGGTGGACGCTTACAACGTGCTCATCTCCCGCTGGGAGAAACGTGTCTTCAACTATCTGCTCCGGCTGGTGGGCGATCGCGAGGACGCTCTTGATCTGACACAGGAAGCGTTTCTCAAGGCTTACCAGAACCTCTCGAAGCTGGATGATGCGGGACGGTTTTCTCCTTGGCTGTTCCGCATCGCCCACAATGAGGCCTACTCCCTGCTGCGGCGTTCGCGGCCGGAAGAGGCGATGGATGGCGAGCCTCTGGCATCGCTCGCGGTTGAGCGGGCGGCTTCGTTGGAGGTGACCCTGGCGGTGCAGGCGGCGTTGAACCGCTTGAAGCCCGATCAACGGGAAACGGTGGTGCTGAAAGTGTTCGAAGGATTCAAGTTCGAAGAGATCGCCGAAATCACCGGCGCGCCGGTATCCACCGTCAAGTCGCGCCTCTACGCGGCGTTCGATGTTTTGAAGGATACGCTGGCCCCGGCCGGCGCGCGAGGGCAATCGTGAACTGTTCCAAAGACCTCGTTATGGATTACGTGCTGGGTGAGGCGACCCCGGCCGCGCGCCTGGAGTTCGAAGCGCACGTGAAGACCTGCCGGGATTGCGCCGCCGAGCGCGACCGTCTGGATGTGACCCGCGCGGCGCTCACCGCCCTGCCGCGGGAAGAGATGCCGCGGCGCATCGCCTTTGTTTCGGACAAGGTCTTCGAGCCCACCTGGTGGCAGCGGCTGTGGCCTTCATCTCAATGGACTTTCGCGGCGGCGGGCGTGCTCTCCGCGGCCATTGTGTTTCACGCCGTGTGGGGCCAGAAGGCCCTGGCAACGGACCCCGCGCTGGTGCGGCGCGAAGTGGCAGCGGGAATCGATGCGGAGCTTCAGATGCGGATGCCCGCGCTGGTGGCCCGGGCAACGGCCCTGGCCGAGGCCCGGCATTCCGAGGAGAGCGCGCGCCTGGTGCGGACGGCGCTCAACGCGGCAAGCCAGCGCTATGAACTGGAGCGGCGCGCCGAGCGGCTCACCATGGAAGCGAACTTTGAACTGATGAAGAAGCAGATGAACCGCATCCTGCTGGCCAGCCGCGACGCGGTGGATGTGGGAGGCCAGGAATGATCGCCCGCCGTTCGGTGACCCTGGGACTTCTGTTGGGCGCGGCGGCCACCTGCGCCAGTGAAAAGAGCACCGTTGCGCGCAGCGGTCTGGTGGCGCTTGAGAAGTCGTTCAACCGCAAGGTGGAGACGCTCTACGATGACCCGTTCGCGCTGCTGGGGCCGGCCCGGGGCGTGTACCTGGATGGCTACGGCGCGGTGTTTTCAGCCGAGGTCAATCTGGCCCCGGCGGCCATCTCGCCATTCCGCCCGCAGATGAAGCCGGAAGATATCGCGAAGCTGCGCCAGCGCAAGCTGGACCGCCTGCCGCTGCTGCGCCAGGCCATGCGCCAACTGCTTTCCGAAGCGGCCGTATCGCTCGAGGGCCTGCCGCGCGAGGAGCGCATTGCGGTGGCCGTGTCTCTGTTCTACCTGCCGTGGGAAAGCCAGACTGGCCTGCCCGGGCAGTTGCTGATGCAGTCCCGCCGGGGCCAGTTGATGGAAGCGCGAGGCAAGGAAGAGGCGCTGAACACGGCCATCGAGGAAAAGGTGTTTTGATTCCGCGGCCGGGAGCAGGGGAACAGTGATGCGGCTGGGGGAGATGCTGATCGATCGCCGCCTGATCACGGCGGAGGATCTTGACCGCGCGCTGGAGCTTCAGAAGGAGCGCGGCGAAAAGATCGGCAAAGTGCTCGTCGACCTGGGCTTCATCGCGCAGAAGGACGTTCTGGCCGCGCTGGCGGATCAACTGGGCACGCCGCTGGTGACTCTTGAGGGTCCACCGGCTTCGTCTCCGGAGACCGAGCGTCTGGCCGCGCGCTTCCTGCGCCAGTCACGCGCCATTCCCTACGCACTGGACGGCGGCGTGCTCCGGCTGGCCATGGCCGATCCTTTGGACTTTGAAACGCTGGGCGCGGCCCGCGCCGCCACCGGCCTGCGCGTTGAGCCGGTGCTTGCCGCCGAGCAGGAGATCCTGGACGCCATCGACCGCCACTTCGGCGAGTCCCAGAAGCAGGAAGCCGCCTTCGACGCGGGCGCCGAGGTCTCGGAGGATCTGGAGCACCTGCGCGACATGGCCAGCGAAGCGCCCGTGATCCGCATGGTCAACGCCATGATCGCCGGCGCCGCGGACAAGCGCGCCAGCGACATCCACATCGAGCCGTTCGAGAAGGAGTTCCGCATCCGGTTCCGCGTCGACGGTGTCCTGCAGGAGCAGGACGCGCCGCCGCGTGAAATGAAGGCCGCGGTCATCTCGCGCGTCAAGCTGATGGCCAAGCTGAACATCGCCGAACGGCGGCTGCCGCAGGACGGCCGCATCAAGATCAAGGTGCTGGGACGTGAAATCGATCTGCGCGTCTCGACCCTGCCCACGCTCTACGGCGAAAGCGTGGTGATGCGCCTGCTTGACCGCTCCGCCGGCGACTTCTACGATCTGCGGCGGCTTGGCTTTGACGACCGCATGCTCGACCGCATGGAGCACTACACGCAGCTCCCCCATGGCATCTTCCTGGTCACCGGCCCCACCGGCAGCGGCAAGTCCACCACGCTCTATTCGGCCCTCAAGCGGATCAACCAGAGCGACAAGAAGATCATCACCATCGAGGACCCGGTGGAGTATCAGATGGACGGCATCAACCAGATCCACGTCAATCCGCAGATCGGCCTGACGTTCGCCGCCGGCCTGCGCCACATTGTGCGCCAGGATCCGGACGTCATCATGGTGGGTGAGATCCGCGATCGCGAGACCGCCGATGTGGCCATACGGTCCGCATTGACGGGCCACTTTGTCTACTCCACGCTGCACACCAACGATGCGCCCAGCGCCATCACGCGGCTCACCGACATGGGAGTGGAGAATTACCTCATCACCTCATCCCTGGTGGGTGTGCTGGCGCAGCGGCTGGTGCGCGTGATCTGCCGCGGCTGCCGCACCGAATCCGAGCCGCGCATGACGCCCACAGGTGAACAGGTGCCCACCTGGCGCGGAGCCGGGTGCGACCGGTGCTTCGGATCCGGCTATGCGGGCCGCGTTGGCATCTTCGAGATGATGGAACTGAACGAAGACCTGCGTAAGCTGATCATGGCCAACGCCGACGCCGGCGATCTGACGGCGGCCGCGCGCCGGAACGGCATGCACACGCTGCGCGAGGACGGATGGCTCAAGGTGGCCAACGGAACGACGACGCCCGATGAGGTGCTCCGGGTGACCCAGGAGTTCTAGCGAATGGCCGCTTTCCACTATCGCGCCGTGACACCGGACGGGAAGACCCGCGCGGGCTCCATCACCGCGGAGACAGAGCGGGGAGCGGCGGCCGAACTGCGGCGCCAGGGCCTGGCGCCGGTCTACGTGGGCACCGAACAGCAGCGTTCGCTCGATGTGGGCGCCAAGCTCACCGCCTGGTTCACCATCAACCGCAGCCGCCGGCGCGATGTGCTGTTCTTCACCCAGGAACTGGCCACGCTGCTCAACTCCGGCGTGGCGCTGGACCGTGCGCTCGCCATCTCCACCGAACTCACCGAGCGGGCCGATTTCCGCCAGATCCTGCAGGACATTCTGCGGGTGCTGAAGGGCGGCAAGTCGCTGGCCGACAGTCTGGCCACGCAGCCCGCCTGCTTCGGCAGCCTCTACGTCAACATGGTGCGCGCGGGCGAGGCTTCCGGTTCGCTCTCGCAGGTGTTCGAGCAGCTGGCCGAGTTCGAGCGCACACGGGACGACCTGCGGAACTACATCATCTCGTCGATGGTCTACCCCGCCCTGCTGGCGTTCGTGGGCCTGGGCTCGATCATCGTGCTGCTTCAGTTCGTGGTGCCGCGCTTTGCCTCGGCGTTCGAGCAGTCGCGGATGGCGATCCCGCTGCCCACGCAGATCATGCTGGAGGCGAGCAAGGTGGTGCAGACCTACGGCTGGATGGCGGGCCTGGCTCTGGCAGCCGCGGCGGCCGTGTTTCAGACCTACATACGGACCGCCGCGGGCCGCTACTGGTGGGACGGCTTCCGGCTTGGGATTCCGCTGCTGGGCGACGCGTTGCGGAAGGCCGAGGTGGCCCGCTTTGCCCGCGCGATGTCGACGCTGGTGCGGAACTCGGTGCCGCTGGTGCAGTCGCTGGGAATCGCGCGGGCGATTCTGAACAACCAGCGAATCGCGGGCACGCTCGACGCGGTGGCGCAGGGTGTGAAGCGCGGCGAGGGCATCGCGGCGCCGCTGAAGCGCACCAAGGAGTTTCCGGCGCTGGCCGGGCATCTGCTCACCGTGGGTGAGGAGACCGGCAAGCTGGACCAGATGTTCGGCCGCATGGCCGAGATCTATGAGGCCGATACCAGGGCGGCGATCCGCCGCTTCACCTCGGTGTTCGAACCCCTGGTCATCCTGATCATGGGCGTGGTGGTGGGCTCGCTGATCCTGAGTATGCTGCTGGCCATCACAAGCATCAATGAAATGGCGGTGTAACCAATGAATAGACCCAATCCAACGGGAGCCGGAGAGCGGCGCGCAAAAAACCGGCGCGGTGTCACGCTGATCGAAATGCTGGTGGTGGTGACCATCATCGCGCTGTTTTCGGCGCTGGTGATCCCGCGCCTGTTGTCCCGGGGCGACACCGCCCGCATCACGGCGGCACGCGCCCAGTTGAACGGGTTCATGACCGCGCTGGGCGCCTACAAGCTGGACACCGGCCTCTTTCCCACCACCGAACAGGGCCTGACGGCTTTGCGGATGCGGCCGCAGGGTCTCAACCAGTGGCAGGGCCCGTACCTTCCGCAGGATGTGCCCGTCGATCCATGGGGGCGCCCCTACCTCTATAAGTACCCCGGGGAGCATGGCGATGAGCCCGATATCGTTTCCCTGGGCGCCGACGGCCAGCCGGGAGGCGAAGGCATCAACGCGGACGTCGTCAGTTGGAAGAGCCAGTAGCCGCGTGCGCCGGGGCATCACACTGGTGGAGATGATGGTGGTGGTCGCGCTGATCGGCGTGATGGCCAGCATCACCTTTCCTTCGGTGGCGAGCGGCATCGATTCCCTGCGGCTTCGCGCGGCCACCGACGACGCGGCCAACTTCCTCAACGCCTCCATGACGTACGCGGAGCGGCGCCAGCGGATGGTGGAGGTGACCATTGTCCGTGATAAGAGCAGGCTCGAGGCGCGCAGCACGGAGAAGGGTTTCCTTCGCACGCTCACCTTCACCGACGGTCTCGTGATCCGGCGGGTGCTTCCGGAGAGCACCGACAGCGTGCCGGGGCCTCGCCGGTTCTACCTTTACCCGGGCGGCGCGATGCCACGCGTGGGCGTTGAGATTGAGAACAAGCGCGGGGCGCGCCGGATTGTCCGCATCGACCCGATTGGCGGGGTGCCGCGCGTCGAAACACCGGAGCCGGAGAAGTGAGAAACCAGCGCGGATTCACGCTGCTTGAGGTGCTGGTGGCCACCACGCTGATGGGCATCGCGGTGGCGGGTCTGCTGTCCAGTCTTTCCGTATCAGTGCGGAACGCCTCACGGCTGACGGACTACGACCGCATGACCGTGCTCGCCCATCGGAAGATGGATGAGATCCTCTCCAGCCAGAACTTCACTCGATTCACGCCGGTGGAGGGCCGGTGGGATCCGGCCACGGCCGGCGGCGTCGACGGCGGCTGGCGGGTGCTGATTGAGCCGCACGAGATGCTGCAGCAAGGTGGCGGCGGGCTGATGATGCTGGACCGGGTGGAGTTGGAGGCGTGGTGGATGTCCGGCCCGCAGCGCCGCAAGCTGACGCTTGAGAGCTACCGCCGCGGAGTGCTCACCAGTAACGACCTGCGGCACCCGTCCTTCATGGCTCAGGGAGCGAAGCGGTGAGACGGCGGCAGCGGGGCATCACGCTGATCGAGCTGTTGATCGCGGTGACGCTGGTGAGCCTGCTTTCGGTTGGGATTCTGATGGCGATGCGCATTGGCCTGAATGCGATGGAGCGGACCAACTCGCGCATTGGGGCCAACCGGCGCGTGCTGGGTGCGCAGCGGATCAGCAAGCAGTTCGTCGCGGGGCTGATGCCGGTGATGGCGTTCTGCCGGCCGGCCCCGGCGGCCCCGCCGGCGCGGATGCTGTTTTTCCAGGGCGAGGCCGAATCGATGCGGCTGGTCTCCAGCTACTCGATTGAGGAGGCGGGGCGCGGCGCGCCGCGGGTGGCCGAGTTTCTGGTGATTCCGGGCGCGGGCAATCAGGGGGTCCGGCTGATTGTGAACGAGCACCTGTACACGGGCCCGGTGGGAACCGGTTTCTACTGCTTCGGGCTGCAGCCCGACCCGGTCTCAAGATTGATGGTCCCGCGTTTCCGGCCGATTGAAGCGGGTCCACGGTCCTTCATTCTGGCGGACAAGCTGCGATCGTGCCGGTTCTGGTACCAGCGTCCGGCATTGCCGCCGGCGCCGGAGCAGTGGGTGGACCGCTGGCTGTGGCAGGAGTGGCCAACAGCGATCCGGATCGAACTGACGCTTCTTGAAGCGGACGCTTCGCGCATTCAGCCGACCGGGTTGACGATGCCGGTGTTCCTGACCAAGTCGCCGTATCAGAACTATGCCGATGGCCTCTGAAGAACGTCGCGCTTCGAAGACCCGCCGTGGCGGCGCGCTGCTGAGCGTGCTGTGGCTTTCGGCGGCCCTGGGGGCGATCGCGTTTTCGGTGGCCAACACGGTGCGGCAGGAGAACGAGCGGACTTCGACGTCGCTTGATCAGACCAAGGCCTACTTCCTGGCCCGCGGGGCGATTGAGCGGGCGATGCTGTACATGCTGTGGGGACCGCTCAGCCAGGAGCCAAGCGGGCGGTCGCGGTATCACACGCCGGGTCTGCCGTATCTCGACTTCGAGTTTCCGGGCGGGCAGGCGCGGGTGGAGATCATTCCGGAGTGGTCAAAGCTGAACATCAACACCAGCCGTCCCGAGGTGCTGATGCGGCTGTTGTTGGCGCTGGGGACTCCCCCGCGGCAGGCCGAGATCATCGCGGCGGCGATTTTCGAGTGGCGGACACCGCTGACCGACGCGCGGGGCGGACGGTTCGACCCCTTCTATCTCACCCGGGTTCCGTCTTTTTCGGCGCCCCACGCGTCTATAGAGGAGATTGAGGAACTGTTGCTTGTGCACGGCATGACACCGGAGCTTTTCCACGGCGCCTACGAGCGGAACGCGGAGGGCGCGCTTGAGTACCGCGGCGGCCTGCGCGATTGCGTATCGGTGTACGGCGCCACGGATACGTTCGACATCAATACGATTCATCCGGCCCTGATGGCCGCGATTGGCCTGCCTCCGCAGGAGATCGCGGCGGTGACTGAGTACCGGCGCCAGACTCCGTTTCTTGCCCAGGAACAGCTCATGCCGTTCGTGCAGTTGGGAAGCCCCGCGTTGCGGCGTCTGGCGATTGGGGGCGGCACGGCTTTTACACTTCGGGCGACGGCGCGGGCTCGCGCGGCGGACGGCCGGCTTTCGGATGCACGGCGCTCGGTGGCGGTTCTGGTGAAGCGATTGATGCGGCCTGTGGATGGACGTCCGTTCCACGTTCTGCGCTGGTATGACGACGCTCCGGTGCCTGAGGTAGTGCAGTGAACTGGCTGGCCTTCGGCACGGGTGTGGGCATTGAGGTGGGCGCCCGGGATCTCACGGTGAGCGTGGTGCGGGTGCGGCCCGGCGGGGCACGCGTGTCCGGATGGCTCCGGATCGAGGACTTTCGTGCACGCCATGCCACGGAATGGGGCACGGAGTACGCGGCGTTCCTGAAGGCGCAGGGGGCAAGCCATGTGGCGGCGGTTGTTCTGCTGCCTCGCGCCGATGTGATCATGCGAACCGTCGCGTTGCCGGGTGTCTCCTCGAAGGACCTCGCGGCGGCGGTGCTGTTTCAGGCCGAGGCGCTGCATCCGTACGCCGAGGACGACGTGGTGACCGGCTTTGCGCGGTTGGGCGACACGAGCCACGTTCTCATCGGGATTGCGCGGCGGACCGTGGTGGACGAGCTGGCCGACCTGTTCGGCGAAGCAGGCGTGGCGGTGCGCGGCTTCAGCTTTTCCGCCTCGGCCATCCACTCCGCCATCCGGTTGTGGGGCGCGCCGGCGGAGGGCGTGGCGACTCACGAAGCGGGTGAGGGCGTGGAGGTTTATGCCGAGAGTGCCGCCCGGCCGGTTTTCTCGGTGAATCTCGCGGGTTCGGCGGATGCGGTGCTGCCTCGCGTTCTGGCCGAGATGCGGCTTCCGGCGGAGACGGCGGCGCGGGCTCTCAACGACGCGATTCCGGGCGGCGGCGAGCATCCGCTGGCGCGGGCGGCGGCGCTGGCGTCGGCGTGCCCGCGCCTGGCTTTGCCGTTGAACCTGCTGCCGGCGGCGCGCCGGGTGGAGAGTTCGCGGGCGATGTTCATTCCGGCCGCTGTGCTGGCGAGTGTGCTGGCGCTGCTGGCCGTGGCGTTGAGCGCCGAGAGCGCGCTGCAGGAGCGCCGGCTGCGGGAAACGATCGCCGCGGAGATTCAGAAGCTGGAACCGCAGGCGAAGCGGGCCGCGGAGTTGGAGCGCGTGGCCGCATCGACGGAGGGCCGGCTGCAGCAGATCGCCGAGTTTCGCGGCCGGGCCAAGGCCGATCTCGACGCTATTCGAGAGGTCACGCGGCTGCTGCCTCCGCCCGCCTATCTTGGCGCGCTGGAACTGTACCGCGAAAGCATCGTCGTGGCGGGTGAAACCGAGAGCGCGGCGGAGTTACTCAAGATCATCGACGCCTCACCGCTGTTCCGGAACGCCGAGTTCACGGTGCCGATCACGCGGGTGGAGAAGGGCGAGACGTTTCGCATCCGGGCGCAGCGGGAAGGGGTGGCGAAGTGAAGCTATCGGCCCGGGACCGGCGCGCCCTGATGCTGTTGGGAGCAGCGCTGGCGATGGCGCTGGCGGCCTACTGGGCAACGGAGGATCCGGCGCCGGCGGTGGTGACCGGTGGAACCTCGGTGGAGCAGGCCGAGAGGCGGCTGGACCGGTTGCGGCAGGTGGCCGCCGCGGTGCCCGCGCGGCAGGAATTGGCGCAGCGGGCCGACGGTGAACTCAAGGAGCGTGAGAAGGGTCTGCTTGTTGCCGACACAGCCCCGCAGGTGGAGGCGCGGCTGCAGCAGGTGGTGCGCCGGTTGCTGCAAGCCCAGGCTCCTCCGATTGAGTTGAAGTCGAGTGACCTGGCGCGGCTGCGCGCGGTGGGCGACCACTACGGCGAGATCTCGATCGGGCTCAACTTCGAATGCCGCGTGGAGCAGTTGGTGAACCTGCTGGCCGATTTTTCGGCGCAGACGGAACTGCTTTCGGCAACCGAGATCCGGATTGGCGGTGCGCGGGAGAAGGACAAGGTGATGCCGGTGCGGATTGTGGTTTCGGCGCTGGTGCCGCGCAAGCTGATTCCCGAGAAGAAGGGTTTTGGCGCGTTATGAAGCGCAGACTGGCTCTGTTGAGCGCCGCGCTGGCGGCGGCCGTGGCCTGGGCGTCGTTCGAGTTGCATTCGCGATGGCGCGAGGCCGAGACCCGGCGCCAGGAGGTATTGTCGCGGCGGGTGGCTTCGGCCAAGGCCGGAGAGTTCGCCGCGCCGCCCGCGCCGCAGCCGGTGACCGGCGCGGAGTATCTGGAAGTGGCCCAGAAAACGCTGTTCTCGAAGGACCGCAATCCGAACGTGGTGGTGGAACTGCCGGCGCCCAAGCCAACGCCCCCGCTGCCGGTGGTGCATGGCGTGATGGACATTGGCGACGGACCGACGGTGTTTCTTTCGGACCGCTCGCGCGGCGGGCAGCAGCATGCGGTGCGGGCCGGCGGAAAGATCGGGGACCTGACCCTGGTCTCGCTGAGCGAGACGGAGATCGTGTTCCAGTTCGAGGGCGTGGATATCAAGAAACCGATTGCCGAGCTGCGGTACAAGGAACCCGGACCGCAAGCCGGCCAGGCGGCGGCCGCGGCACCCGTTGCGGCGGCGTCGACGACGAACCTGACCCCGGCGGCGCCGGCCACCCCGGGCCCCGGGCAGGCGATGACGGGAACGGACAAGAAGTACTGCCAGGCGGGAGAGACCTCGGCGCCGGGCACGGTGGTGGGCGGCTACAAGAAAGTGGTGACCGCCACGCCGTTCGGACAGGCTTGCTTCTGGGAAGCCGTGAAGTAGGGAGGAAAGCTGATGAAGACGATTGCCGTTGTGCTTTGCCTGTGTGCCGGAGCGTGGGCGCAGAATCCGCCGGCCAAAGGGGTCGCGAAAGGGACCGCGGGGAAAGCCAAGAAGGCCGCCGCGCAAGCCGCGCCCGTGGAGCCGCCGAAGAACGCGCGCCGGATCTCCGAGAACGTTTACCTGCACACGGACGCGAAGGGGCAGGCGTGGCAGTGGCGGCGTACACCGTTCGGCTGGTCGAAGTTCCCGCACGATGAGACGCGGCCGGCCGATGCGCAGCTTCCGGCGGGAATGGTGGCGGAGGACGACGGGGACTCGGTGCGGTTCACGAAACCGACTCCGTTCGGTATCGCCAAGTGGACGAAGAAGAAAGATGCACTGGATCCGGATGAGCAGGCTGTCTGGGAAAAGACCCTGGCGGCGAGGAAGTAACAGACAGAGCAACCGATGCGAAACACGATGTTCCGAGCACTGACACGACTGGCCTTGTGTGGGGCCGCGATGACGGCCCTGGCGCCTTCCCCGGCTGCCGCGCAGGCACAGGGCAACCTGGTTCTCAACCTGCCGAACGCCTCGCTCACCGAGGTGATCGACATGCTGGCACGCCGGCTGAAGATCAACTACATCCTGGACCCGCGCATCAAGGGCGGCACGGTTTCGATCAACACCTACGGCGAGATCAAGGCCGTGGATGTACAGACGCTTCTTGAAACGATTCTGCGCATGAACCAGGCGGTGATGGTGAAGGTGGGCGATATTCACCGCATTGTGCCGGCGACCGAGATGGCGCGGCTGCCGGTGACACCGCAGAGTGACGACAAGCCGCTTCCGGACGATGAGCGGATGGTGCTGAACCTGGTGTTTCTGAAGTTCGTTTCGGTGACCGAGATCAAGAAGCTGGTGGACCCGTTCGTGGGCGAGGGCGCCAAGCTGGCGGACTACGAGCCGGCGAATCTGCTGATCCTGTTGGACAACGCGCGGAACATGCGACGGACGATGGACCTGATCAGCATGTTCGACAGCGAGACGCTGGCGGACCAGCGGGTGAAGCTGTATGAGATGAAGTACGGCAAGGCGTCGGACGTGGTGAAGGAGTTGGAGACGGTGCTGAAGTCCCTGTCGCTGAGCGAGAAGTCGGCGACGGCGCGGTTTCTTGCCGTGGACCGCATCAACATGATCATTGCCGTGGCTCCGAACCCCGGCATTTTTCCGAAGATCGAGGACTGGATCAAGAAGCTGGACATTGAGTCCAAGGCGCCGGTGGGGACGACGGACAATTTTGTGTACCGGGTCAAGTACGGACGCGCGGACGGACTCGCCATGGCGGTGATGCAACTCTACATGGGCTTTCTGGGCTTCGGCGGCTTTGGCGGCATGGGCATGGGTATGGGGTTTGGCGGCTTCGGCGGCATGGGCATGGGGTACGGCGGCATGGGGATGGGGATGGGTGGTTACGGCGGGATGGGCGGCGGCTTTGGCGGCATGGGC
>Ga0194132_10002751_pt1 | contig 32358 bp, 25 predicted proteins | sample TA2KigOf80mmetaG_FD_148612 | JGI IMG/M metagenome (GOLD analysis project Ga0194132, IMG submission 148612) | Freshwater microbial communities from Lake Tanganyika, Tanzania - TA2015054 Kigoma Offshore 80m | ecosystem: Environmental > Aquatic > Freshwater > Lake | place: Tanzania: Lake... | reverse complement strand
CAACCAGGCCCAGCCCAAGAGCCGAGAGCGGCAGCAGGCCATAACTCAGGACGATCGCCCAAATCGCGGCCCACGGATTTCGCAGTTCGTCAGCCAGCGACTGCGTCGGCATCGTCCACGCCACCATCAACAGCGAGATGGCAATGGTCCGGCGCGGCTCCCACATGTCTGTCACCGGATGCATGGCGTCAGGCCAGGTGAGCGACACGCCGACACCCAGCATCAACGCCAGGAGAAACCAGTGATCTGCAATAATCGACCGCATGGAACGGAGATCCAATCCTTTCAAGTCCACGTTACCGTATGAAAACAGCGGCCAAATCGCCCGTCGACGAGTCAGGCTGCCCTGGGATGGGTCAATCAGCCCCACCCACGGATGTAAAATCGGGCCATGTTTGATACGCTGAACGTAAGCTCAAGGCATGCCCATTGCATGCGGATCGGTACATGATGCAATGGGACCTGTCGATCGCTATTGCAGCGGCAACGAAGGAAGGCCAGCTATGTCCGGTATAGGCCGCAGCCTAGCGAATGGCCGTTTTGGCCTGAAAAACTCGAAGTCGTCCTGCGAGGAGTCACCACCATGCAATTTAAGCTTCCTGAACTTGGCGAAGGCGTTTACGAAGCGGAAGTCGTGCGCTGGCTGGTGCAGCCCGGCGACGTCGTCCGACCGGGGCAGACACTTCTGGAAGTGCTCACGGACAAGGCGACAATGGAAGTGCCGGCCCCGTTCGCCGGGGTCATTCAGAGACTTCTCGTCGAGCCCGAACAGAAGCTATCGATCGGTCAGGAAATCCTCGAATACGGCAGCAAAGAAAAAGAACCCGCCGGCGCCGAGAAAAAAAAGACCAACGGCAAGGACTCCGAGCGACCTGCAACGGAAAAAGAGGATGCCGAGGGCAGGTCGCCCGATCGGCCCGCCCTCGCACAGACCACTGCGCCTGGTCCCGATTCCAGGTCGAAACCGCCGGCCAAGCAGACCGTCTCGGGCAACGGTCGTGCCTCCACCGTCAAAGCCGCGCCGTCGGTGCGCCTCATGGCTCGCAAGCTCGGCATCGACCTGGCGACGATCCACGGCTCCGGGCCCGGCGGCCGTATTCTTGTTGACGATCTCGTCTCTCATGCGCCACCCGTCGGCAAACCTCAATCGCAGGCGCCCGTCGCGGATTACGGCAGGCCGGGGACCGTCGTCAAGTTCGCCGGCGTGCGCCGCAAGGTCGCCGAGCACATGGTGGAATCGAAGAAAACGATTCCGCACTACGCTTATGTCGACGAATGCGATGTCACCGATCTCGTCAAACTTCGTGAGTCCCTCAAAGAGACGTCCGCTGCCAACGGGATCAAACTCACGTATCTCGCGTTTTTCGTCCGCGCCGCAATGTTGGCCCTAAAGGATGTGCCGATCGTCAACGCGACGCTGAAAGAGGAAGCGGGCGAGATCGTGCTGCATTCCGCCTATCACATCGGCATCGCCGTCGCCACGCCGAGCGGCTTGATCGTGCCAGTGATTCGCGACGCCGACAAGAAGAGTCTCGTGGACCTCGCCAAGGAGATCGAACGCCTGAGCAACGATGCACGCCAGAGCAAGATCCGCCTCGACGATTTGCGCGGCGCTACCTTCTCGATCACATCGATCGGCAACATCGGCGGCCTCTTCGCCACCCCGATCATTCCGCCCGGCCAGGCAGCGATCCTTGGCGTCGGCAAGATCGTCAAACGCCCGGTCTACGACGAGCATGGCCAGATCAAGCCCGCCGACATGGTGTATCTCTCGTTCAGCTTCGACCATCGCATCCTCGACGGCGCTGTCGGCGCCGCCTTCGGCAACGCGGTCATCCGCCATCTGCAGAATCCCGCCGCGAGGCTGCTCTGACCCGTGGCGGTCCGCCACAGGACGTGCCCGAGTTCGTTTCGGCACCACAAATTCCTTGACACTGCGCGACCGATGTGGTGTGATGATGCCGCCTGCAATGCGTAGCCGTGTTACAGAGTTCTTGCGCTGGTAGCGCAACGTCAAGCGTTGTGGGATGGCACTCCAGAACCGTTCCACGGCATTTTCTTGAGCGCTCAAAGTGTTGCTGGATAGCGCCGGAGGGGACAATGACTCCGCAATCCGCCAATGACTACTTTCCACAGGTCCAGAAGTGCTTTGAACACGGGGACCACGAGGGAGCGGTTGTCGTCTATACGGAGGTAATACGGCTGTTCCCCGGCACGCCGTGGGCATTTCTCTACCGCGGCGTCGCCCACGACTCGGTCGGCCGGCCCGAATTGGCCATCGCCGACGGCACACGATCCATTCAGCTCGATCCGAGTTACTTTCTGGCTTACAACAATCGCGGCTGCGTCTATGCCCAACTCGGGGACTTGGGCAGCGCCATCGCCGATTGGTCGGAAGTGCTCCGGCTTAACGCGGACCATCCTTGGGCACGCAAGAACCTGGTCACCGCGCACGTAAGTCGCGGCAATGGCCACCGGGAACGTTCGGAATACGACCAGGCGATTGCCGATTACGCCGTGGCGATCCGCTGGCATGAGGACGCCGACAGCTACTTCCACCGGGGCATCTTCTTCCGGGAGCAGGGCGAGGATGACCGGGCGATTGCCGACTTCAGCGAGTCGATCCGGTTCGATCCGGCGCCGGCGGCCCCCTATTACAACCGCGGACTCTGCCACGCGCGCCGCGGAGGTTTTGACCAGGCCATCGCCGACTTTTCCGAAGCCATCCGCATCGATCCTAACGATGCCGACCATTTCGCGGCCCGGGGCAGCGCCTATTTTGCCAAGGAGGAATACGATCGGGCCATCGCCGATCACGGCCAGGCGATTCGCCTCAACCCGATGGACAGGGGCGCGTGGACCAACCGGGGCAACGTCTACTTCTTCAAGGGCGAGTATGACCAGGCCCTGAGGGACTATGACCGGGCCATTCAGATCGATCCGACGCTGGCCGTGGCGTATGTCAACCGCGGATCGGTACATGATGCAATGGGACCTGTCGATCGCGCCATCGCCGACTACACCGAGGCGATCCGGCTCAACCCTGGATTGTTCGGCGCCTACTGGAGCCGGGGCCGTGCTTTTCGTCAGAAGCAGCAATATCGCCAGGCCATCGCCGACCTCAGCGAAGCGATCCGTCTGGCCCCGAACCACTGCCTGTCATACCAGGCCCGCGCCCTCGCATATCGCGCCCTGGGCGACGAGGAGAATGCTGTCCGCGATGAACGCCGAGCCGAAAAGCGAATACAGTAGAAAGGTGCAGCGCGGAAGCATCGTTGCCGATCCAAGGAGTAACAACATGACACGTCTGACGTTGGGTTTAGTGGTCTTGTGTATGTCCGCCCCGGTTGCCGCGGGCCAGGCGCCGATCGCGGAATTGAAGGTGATGCCGGAGAAGTCGGTCTTCAAAAACTCGGTATGGCACAAGCCGATCGTCATAAAGTCGCACGCTGACGCGGCCAAGCATTTTGACAAGGACGCCCAGGAAACGATTGCCAAGAGCGTCGATTTCAAGAAGCAGATCGTACTCGTCTTCGCCTGGCAAGGTTCCGGCGGCGACAAACTCGTGTACAAGATTCTGGAATCGTTTCCCGAGCAGATTCCCTTCTCCTTGAAGCCCGGCGTTACCGACGACATCCGCTCGCACAGCCGCGTGTTCGCCCTGCGCTCGAACGTGCGCTGGAGCGTGAACGCGCCGAAGTAGAAGGATGCGCCAGGAAGAAAAAAAGGGGACGCGGACCGTTTTGAAGTCCCGCGGCGGACGTATCGGCTCACGCATGCCTGCTACGATCGATCAATAAAAACGGTCCGCGTCCCCTTTTCTTTCCCCATCTGGCCGCCCTGGGCCACGACGACTTACTTCCCATGCAGCCCGCGAATCTCGATGGCTTTGATCGCGGGGCCGACGGGGTTGGCGAGGAGCTTGATTTCGAGCTCGGCTGCCTTGAGCTCGACGATGTGGCGGAACTGCCACGGTTTCGCTGCGCCGCCGGCCTGGGTGAAGACGTCGACTTTCTCCGCCTCGGTTTTGCCGTTGATCTCGATGTCGAATAGGCGTTTTCCTTTGCCGGCGAAGTCTGAGTTGGTTTCGGCAAAGTGGAGCACGATCTCGTAGCGGCCCGGTTCGAGCTTGAACTCATAGCCGAGGCCGGTGCCGGCCCAGCGTTCGGATTTGTAGATGTCCTTGGCCGGGTCGCCGGTGTGCCAGATGCGCGTGCCGCCGTACTTGAGCGTTGAATGCCCGCCGCCGAGGTCCGATTCCCACGGCACGCCGTCCTCGCCCATGATTTCCGGTCCGCCGCAATTGATCCGCTTGAGGTAGCGCAAGAGCGTGCCGATGGCGACGTTGCCTGGTTCGCCGAGCAGCCCGGCCGAACTGCGCGGCCGAATCACGTAGCGATAGTCGCTGCCGGGCTTCGTGTCCTTGTCGAGGAAGGACGTCTTCTTCGGGTCCTTCACTTCGCCGATCTTCGCGAGCGGCCCGTCCTTGCCTTCGCCGCGATAAACCTCCATGGCAGTGACGATCGGCTCCAGCTCGCCCGACCAGACGACCAAAATTGACTTGGTGCTCGGCGCAGCTTCAAGCTTGAGCGTGTTGGCCGGCGGTTGATGATCGGGCACATCGACGCGCAGGTAGCGTGCTTCGCCCTCTCGGCCCACCACATCGATTGCTTGCACGGCGTACCACGCGGCGGTCTTGGGCGGCGGCCCGTTGTCAGCAAACGCCAGCGCGTCGCCGGGGAGTTTTCCTAGAAGCGCCTTTGTTTCCAGGGGGAACTTGTCCATCGCGCCGCGGTAAACCCGATAGCCGACGACTTTGCGATCATCGGTCGCCGGCTTCCAGGCGAGCGCTACACGGTAGCTCTTGATCGTCGTTGCGACAATCTCCGGCACGGCGGTTGGCGGCGTTAGGTCGGGGATGGCGAGCAATTCTCCCTTGGCCGGCTCACGTACCGGCTTGCCCGCGACCTCTTGTATCTCGACGTAATATTCGAACGGTGTTTTGGTCACGGACGCCGGAAGGAACGCCTTGAACCGATTGCGAGCCGTCGCTTCGAGCGGCAGGCTCGCGAACTTCGCCTCTCCCTTGGGTCGCCAGAATAAGGTGGCCACCGGTTTGCTGTCGTTCTTTTCGGGTAGGTAGCGAATCTCGCCGAGCATGGTTTCCTGGCCTCCCAGGAATTCCGTCGACGCCGGCATGAGCACGCGCATGCCGGCAAGCGACGCGGGAAGCTGCTGCTCGATGCTCTTGGACCGCTGAGCGATCAGTTGCTTCATGCGATTGATCTGGCCCGGCAATCCAGCGCCGGCGCCTTTATCCACGGACGCCAATGCAGGCTGAAGCACTGCCTGAAGGCCGTCGAGCCGCTTGGAAATCTTCTCTAGATTCAGCTCCTGGTGAATCTCCGCCATGCGAATCATGTAGCGTTTGCGTCCCTCCGGCGACTCGACGACGGCGCGGGCCACGAACCCCTGGAAGCCCGGCAGGATCGGCCCGCCGGGATGCCCGAACATCTGGTCCATGCCAGAGGGGAGGAACACGAGCTTGTCATGCTTCTTGTCGTGGTAGATGCGATAGTTGTTGCGGTTCATCGGGTAGCCGTCCCAGTCCCAGGTGAACGACTCGAGGGCGAGATAACTGATGAAGCGGTCCATGTCGATGGCCTTCTCAAGTTTCTGCCAACGCAGCGCCGGGTTCGGCTCTCGAACGGCCGCGACCAGCGCCTTCAGATCCGATCGATCCTTCACGTCATTGCGACTGGACACAAGCTGTAACGGCTGATCGACATCGCGCAAAAAGCCGCCGTCATAAAAGTTTCCGTCGGATTCCTTGAAATGGTGCCTGAGGAAGTACTTGTCGTAGCCTTCCTTGAGATAATACAGCCCTCGCTTTCGCCCATTGATCGTGACAAGCGCATGGCTGATGCGTGAAGCCGGCACGCCGGCATCGCGAAACAACTCGCCGCAAATCAATTCGGCGACGTAGCTCGGATCTTGTACGGAGTTGGCGAGATGAAACTTGTCGAGGCCGAAGAAGAGATCGTCTTCGCCGAAGCGGTTCATGTTGATGGTCAAGCCCGGCTTGTCGTCGATGCCGCGAAAGCTGCCGGCGGCGCCTTTGATATGAATGCCGACATTGCGAAAGACGCGGTTGCCGACCTTCAGCGTCGCCTTGGCATAGCGGCGCGGGTCGCGACGCAACGACTCCAGGTCGGCCTTGTCGAGTTCGATGGCGATGTCGAGCACCCTTGGCGCCTTGAACAACGCCTCGCGCTCGGCAAGCGTTTTCTTCGTCTGGGCCAACGCCGGCAGGCCAAGGAAACTAGTCGCAAGAAGCGCCGAAGCAACAATGCGTGTGAGCATGGACATTTCCATCGGTCATACCTGAGCAAGGAAAAGACGCCGTCTTGTCATCCGAAAAAATCGCGGTAAAATTGCGGTGCAGCGGCGGGGTAGCTCAGTTGGTCAGAGCAGGGTCTTCATAAGGCCAAGGTCGCCGGTTCAAATCCGGCCCCCGCTATTTTCCACTTTCAGAGCACGCCGCGCAAGCTAGTACTGCCTCACGACGACTCCTGCGTGCGCTTCGTTTTCGGGTCATTGTTCCGCCAGCTTCAGATAATACTGCCGAACCGCCTCTTCATAACCAGGCAGCGATTGAGCGCCGGGCTCGTCCAGCACACGGCCGCGGATGGCGCGTTCGCGTGGCAGGCTCGGCTGGAAGCTCGCGTTGACTCCCTGGAAGACGCGCATCGCGCCGCGCAGCTTGTCGAGTGTCTGCATTTGCTGACGGAACAAATCGGGGTCGGGCGCTTCCTTGAGGCTGGCTAGATTCGATTCAAGCCGGCTCGCCAATTCGTCGAGATGCTCGGTCGGAAGGTAGAGATTTCGCAACTCCTTCTTGATCGACTTGAGCCGTTCGATGATCTGCTCTTGCTTGCTGGTCAAGTCGCGCAACAGGGCCGCCGTCTTGGCGTCGATCTTGTCGCCCTGGCGCTCGACGACGTATTGCTTCTTCTGCGGCATCTCCATGCGTTTGGTGTAATCGTCCTTCCATTTGCCGGCGTCGTGCAGGCTGAAGTGGGTATCGTCGGATTCGACGCGTTTGCCTCCGACGCCGGTGGCGCCATCTTTTTGAGGATCGTCGCTCTTTTTCATCTTGAGCGTGCCCTTCTGATCGGCGACTTCCTCCTTGCCGTCGAGGGCTTTGTCGCGGCCTCGGCGATCGACGCCTTCATCGTCGGCGACCTGACCATAGGCGCGAGCCCCTTGGCGACCGGTGCGCGATAGGCCGCCGCTCTCGGTCGTGGGCGGCTTCTTGTTGCCCGTCGCGGTGACAGCCCCGGTTGAGTTGAGCGCTCCGCCGACTTTGCCGATCTCGCCGGGATCGTTGTTGTTCTGATTGGTGCTCAACTTGATCGATTGATAGTTCTTGTGCAGCTCTTCGGTTTCGTCGAGCAACTTGCCGACCAAATCGTCGAACTTCTCCTGAACGAAAGGTTTGACGGCGTTCTCCTTGTCGGCCTTGTACATCTTGAGGATCGGCGTCTTCTCCGCGACGGTGCCGAGCTTGAGCGTGTACGGATCCTGCCGCACGCCGGAGTCTTCCTTGAGTTCGATCTTTTTGGGATCGACCTCCAACAGCGGCTGACTCTTGAGATCAGGCTCCTCGAACGGATTCTTGTCGGTGCGCTTTTTGGCCCCGGCGACATCGCGAATCCGCATCAGATCTTCGAGCTTGAGCTTGTCCGGGAAATCCTTGAGGAACGACTCGGTCGATCCTGGCGTGAGTCTGTCGATCTCCTTCTGGGCTTCGAGATCGGATTTCAGCTTTTCCTTGAGGGCGGCGAGCGCTTTCTGAGCGACGTCCAGCTGAGCTTGATGGAGGTTGGCGTGCAACGCGGTCAACTGATCGGCTGCTTGTGTTTGAGTCTGGACGACATCGTTCCAGCGCCCCGCCTTCACGGCGTCGATGGCCTGGGCCAACGGCGTCTGTAAGGCGTCGTCCGCGAGCGTCTTCGCGCCATCGCCGAACGCTTTGCCGAGCGTCGGCTCCTGGTTCGCCAATCGATTCGCCAGACCAGTGAACGCGGGCCGGATGAGGTTGACTAGGTCGAGCACTTTGGATTGGCGGCGATGCATCGATGCCGTCAACCGGTCCCTCACGGGACTCGGCTCGCCAATGGTTGCGTGCTTCTTTGATTGATCGCGCATCTTGGTCTGACGCTCGGCAAGCATCTTCGTGAACGGGATCATGTTGTTCAACTCCCAGTCGGAGCGGAACGCGGCGTACTGTTCGAGCATCTCCTCCAGGCTGCGGATGATGCGCTCCTGCGTCACCCGGGCGTCGGCGAGCGCGGCACGCTTGGTCGCCGGAGTATCTCGGCTCGGCACGGCGTCGTAAATCCGTTTCAGTCGAACGATCTCGCTCTCGGCCAGCATCGCCAGGCCGATGCGCATACTTCCCATCTGGGGCAACATCGCTTTGACCGCGGCGTCGGCGTTCGAGTGGATCTTCACTTGCTCGTTGGCCAAGGCGAGGACGGCTCCGTGCAGCGCATCGGTGTTTTTCGGGTCGTCCCAGCGAATGTCGCCGACGCCGTCCAGCTTGCGCAGCCAGACCGTCGTCGTTCCCAGCGATTCCTGCTCGGCCAGGAGCAGCTTTCGCAGGTCCCTCTCGGTCTGCACAATCTGCTCGTATTGCACTTGCAGCGCCACGCCGTCGCCGCCGATGGCAATCTCGTAAATGTTGCCAGTCGTCCATACATCCTTGCGAGACGGCTCGGTGTCGGTGGCTCGCAAGACCAGTTGAATCTTGTCCCCCTCGGCGACACGCATGTTGGCGATCGGCAGGACGTAGTCTTTCTTCTGAAAGGTCTTTTTCTTATCCGCCTGCCATGCCTCGATCGGAATCCAGCCGTTGGCATTACTGCCGGCAGGCCGATAGAAGAGGCCGACTTGTTCAAGGCCATAGTCGTCGGTTGCGCCCATGTGCAACGTAAGCACGCTGTCAATCTTCAGCTCGCTGGGACGCTCAATGCCGGCCAGTTCCAGCTTCGGCTCGGCGTCGGCAAGCACGCGGATCGCATAGGTCCCGCTCGGCGCCTTACCTTGTTCGCCCTGCACCGTCTCCAGGCGATAACCGGTCGCCTGATCGAACGTTATATCGCCTGAGAACTCGGTCTCAGTGACTTGCGTCAAGGCACGTGCTGAACTTTGCTTGTTGGCGCCGAGGTCCGGCGTCAAGAATGCGGCGTCTACCGGCTGGTCGAAAATGAACGTGACCTGGGCTCGTGTGCCACGCAGCGCTTCCAGGTCGCCGCCGCGCTGCTCGATGACTTGTTCCGCTTGGCCGGTGTAGGCCGGAAATTGGTAGGCGATGCGAACGCGCGCCAGGCTTGCCTTGCGCGGCACCATGATGCGGTAGTATCGGCTGGTAAAATCGTTGCCTCGCACCGCGTATTGCATGGTCTGATGCACGTCGCGAATGGTGAACGTCACGGGCCCATCGGAATCGACAGGGATCGTCTCGCTCGAGCGCTTGCCGTCGACATTCTTCAAGAGGACAAGCGTCTGAGGCCGTTCACCTTCGATCGTGATCTGAATGGTGGCCTGGCCCAGCGCCTCGATGTCGCCCGGCTCGACGACGAGCCGCGTGCGATAGAGCGGGTCGATTGCTGCGAAGGGCAGAAAGATGCGGGCGGCAGCGTTCGAAAAATGGGCCGGGCTGACGATCAGAAAGATCAAGCCGAACAGCAACAGCGCCCCAGCGGCGCCGAGCCAAAGCAACACCGGACGCACCGGCGCCGGCTGCTCCAACTCGATTTCTTGCAAGCGCTGGCAGTTTTCTTCGACGACAGCGTCACTCAACGCTGGATCGGCATCGGCATCACGCGCCAGCTGAAGGGCGTTGATGAGTCGATTCTGTACACCGCCCGGGGTGCTTTGCTCAATAGCGATGGCGACTTGATCTTCCGTGAGTTGCACCGTCTGCCAGCGCCGCCAGAGGTGCGACACCGCCCAGCCGACGCCAACCAAAAGCCCCAGACTCGCCAGGAACCGACCGATGAGCGACAGATGGACCTGGCCGTCAAGCAACAGCACCATCCACAAATACGCCAGCGGGACGGCGACTGCGATTCCGATTGCCTCGAGCAGGATAAATAGCTTCCAACGGCGAATGTTGGAGTGGACCAACGAGCGGAACTGCTCAAGCGCGGCGGGACTCGGTCTAGCGGCGGGAGCCGACGATTCCACGACGGTTGCCATGAATATTCCGTTTCGTGCGGGACGTTCGGCCGCTCGCCTTCGGCGAGCGCGGACTCGGCGGGCATGCTCATTACTTTATCCGATCCGCGCCGCGCCTGCGAGGCGTTTTTCTATCCGTGGCGTTGACAAAAGCAGACACGACGGTATAATGTACAAAATTACATTATCACGCCCGAGGAGTGATCTAGCATGGAAACGATCGAGTTGACCCTGCCCTCGCAGGCCACATCGCCTGCAACCCCGAGGTGCCCCGCCTGTGGCGCGGCACTCATGCCGTTGCGCGGCGATTATCGCTGCGTGCGCTGCTTACTTTTGGTGTGCGCATCCTGCGAACCCGATGTTCTCGACGATGTCGAAGTGATCGAATGAGGTCTGATTTCCGCTTGCGGCTTTGTGCTCGCCCGGCGCCATCCGAGCTCGAGTCCATACGCGATGCGAGCGCAAAGCCGCAAGCGGCGAAGCGTTCATAGAATGAGGTTGCATCTCATGTCTTTTCCAAGGAGCAACCCATGCTGCAACGCGCATCGTGCCTCGTCCTTCTGCTCGCCCTGTTCGCCGGCCTCGTCCACGCACAGGACACTGCTAAGACCGAAAAGAAACCACGTACTCCACAACTCGCCCATATTCGCCTATCCGGCTCGCTCGATGAAGCCCCTGTCGCGGCCGATCCGCTCTTCGGCACCAGCGGCGAGAACTTCAAGTCCAAGCTCGATCGCATTCGCAAGGCGATGGGCGATCAGAACATTGACGGCATTTTCCTCCACATCGACGGCCTGTCGATCGGCTACGCCAAGATGGAGGAGCTTCGCCGCGCCATTGCCGAGTATCGCGCGTCGGGCAAAAAGGTGTTCGCCTATTTGGAGTCGGGTGACGCCAAGGACTACCTGGTGGCAAGCGCGGCTGATCGCGTCTGCATGCCCGCCCCCGGTTGGCTTATGCTCGTCGGTACGCGCACCGAGATCATGTTCTACAAGGGACTCTTCGAGAAGCTCGGCATTCGTGCCGACTTCCTGCAGATGGGCATCTTCAAGTTCGCTGCCGAACCTTTCATCCGCGACAGCATGAGCAAAGAAGCGCGAGCCCAATACAACCTCGTGCTCGGCGACTTCTTCACCAACAGCTACATCGGCTCGATCCTGCGTTCGCGCAAGGGCAAGAAGAAGCTCGACTCCGCCGACGCCGTTCGCAATCTCATTGACGAAGGACCGTTCACCGCGCGAAAAGCCCTTGATCTCGGCTTGATCGACGACATGCAATACCTGGACGATTTCCAGGAGTCGATACGCCAATCGCTCGGCTTTAAAGAACTCATGCTCGTCAAGAACTACGGCAGCGAGAAGAAGGCGCAGCTTGACCTCTCGAATCCGTTTGAGCTGCTCAAGATCCTCAGCCCGCCGAAATCGTCGCTGGGAACCAAGAAGGATCGCATTGCCCTCATCTATGCCGTCGGCCCGATCGTCACCGGCAAAGGGGGATCGTCGCTGTTCGGGGGAAACATGGTCGGCTCGACGACGCTCGTCGACGCCATCCGCGAAGCCGACAAGGACCCGAAGGTGCGCGCCATCGTGCTGCGCGTCGATAGCCCCGGCGGGTCGGCACTGGCGAGCGATCTGATCTGGAACGAACTCAAGCGCTGCAAGAAGCCTGTTGTCGCCAGCATGTCCGACGTGGCGGCCAGCGGCGGGTACTACATAAGCATGGGCGCCAAGAAAGTCTGGGCGCAGCCTGGCACGCTTACCGGCTCCATCGGCGTCGTCGGCGGCAAGCTCGCCCTCGGCGGACTGTATCAGAAAGTTGGACTCACCACCGACACCATCACGAATGGCAAGAACGCCGGCATTCTCAATACCACGCATCCTTTCTCGCCATCCGAAAAGAAAGCCATGGAAGCACTCATGCAAGAGGTCTACGATCAGTTCCTCGACAAGGTGCTGGAGAATCGCGCCGCCGTCGGCAAAAAGTTTACGCGCAAGCAACTCATCGATCTTGCCGAGGGCCGCATCTGGACCGGCAGCCAGGCGTTGGAGCGCGGCCTGATCGACGCGCTGGGCGGGCTCGACGACGCCATCGCTGACGCCAAGGTCATGGGCGGTCTCGCCAAGGATGCCGACGTCGATTACCTCATCCTGCCCAAAGCCCGCAGCATGCTCGACACGCTCATGGAGGGCGGCCCGCCGTTCTCGTCGCTGTCGAGCAGGCAGCTTTCGGTGCTCGCGAACATCCCCGAGATCGCCGACCATGCACTCATGCTTGACGCGATGTTGCAAATGCGCACCGAGCCGGTGTGGGTGATGCTGCCGCACGGTATTCGCATGCGCTGACGTATCGTTCCTAAATCAGAGCCTGACGCGTTAGCGAAGGAGGGGATTTGGCCTTCGCAAACGCTTCAGGCTCTGACAACGTCTCTTCACCTTGACACAAATTCGGCGATGGCGTCTAATTGCGGAGGTCGAACACTCCATGGATGGAGGGCTTCCCATGGACGCCTCTCGCAACGGACTGCGGCTCATTTTTTCCATCAGTATTTTCTTCGGTCTGGCCCAATTCGCGTCGGCGCAAACGGTTTGCCGTGTCCATTCTTTGGCCGAGGTCGGCGACGATCCATCGCTCGGAGCATGGATCGCGAGCACGATTCCGCAGATGATCGAGCCGGCGTCGTGGAAAGCCGGAACGCTCAGCTATCACGCTCCGACCCGGGTGCTGATCGTTAATCAGACGCCGGCCGTGCACGCCAAGATCGCTGACTTCATCGACGGCATCAAGAAAGCAAACCAGCCCACGATCGTTCCAGTTCATGCCGAGGTCGCCGCGCCGGCAAAAACGAACTCGGCGACATCACCCAAGCACCTCTTTCACTTCATCATTCGCTACGAAGGCAACGGCACGATTGATCCCAGCGTTTTCAAGAATGCAACGAAAGGCTTGTTTCTGAACACCTATTCCACCGATCCGATGATCCGCATGGAACAGAAGATGATCGACTCCGAGAATTTACGGCAGATGCACAACGAATGGCGCCAGTTCTGGATGAACGAACAGCCGTCGCAGCTCACGCCGTATCGAATTCACGGCGGCGTCGGACCGGCGTCGTCGAGCCTGTATCCGCCCATGCCGCTGGCAGGCGACCGGTGATGGCATCAACAATCAGTTTTCGCACGTGATGACTCGGGCGCTGAACGAAGACAACATTCCCCGGAACGGAGATATCTCATGACTCTCACTCGTTCTTTTCTGGCAATCGCTATGGCGTTTGCTGTCGCTCAAGGAGCATCCGCACAGAGTCCGAGCGCGGACACGGGCTGCGTCTGCAAAGTCTACGCCCTCGGCCGATTCGGCGATGACCCGAGCCTGGGCAAGTGGATCGCCGATACCATTCCGAGCATGATCGCGCCCGGCTCCTGGACCACGAGCGACGGCAAGATGAAGCTCAGCTACTTCGCGCCAGGCAAAGTGATGGTCATCAACCACTCTGCCGACGTGCATCGGCAAGTCGATGAAACTGCTGCAGAACGTGAAGAAGTCGCTGTCCGCCGCCAAGATGATGCCCCGTGAGCCCCAGATCATGCCGGCGCATCACGCCGTCATGGACACGCCGCGGCCGATGCCGATGGCGACGGGATATCCGGTGCCGGCGTCGGTGACGACACCGAAGCATCTGTTTCACTTCGTCATTCGCTATGAAGGGGACGGGATCATCGACAGCAATGTAGTCAAGTTCACGAAAGCGATGAGCCAGGGAGGCGGTGTTTGTGTTGAGAGAACGCCGGTGCCGACCGGTGCAGTTGAATCGACGTCGGGAATAACGCTTCCGTCATCGAATTATTTGAAGCATCCGCCGCAGTACCTGCCGACGACAGCCACGCCGCCACGAACGATGCCGGCCGCCGACGAGCCGACGCCGAGTTCTGCGCCGCCGATGAACACGTGGAGCCTTTCCCCAGGGGCGCCGACCTCGCCGCCGCCGGCGTATGTGCCGGCGCCGCCGCCGCCACCACCAGCGCTGCCGGCGCCAACGACACGGCCGCCGATGATCGTGTTTCCGTGAAACAGTGGGTAGCCGGACGCGCAAACGACGCATGAACGCGCGTCCGTCGCTTGCGCGTTCGGCTAACAGGCCGCCTGACGTGCATTCGTGCGTCGCTTGCACGTCCGGTCATCAGCTAACGATCCAAAGTCGGTTCGGGTTGCCAGAGATAGAGAAATGTCGGAAGCCGGCTGCGTTCCAGGCCCGGCATGCGCATCGGCAACGGGGATTGCGTCGGGAGTGCATTGGACCGATCGGCATACGTCGAGAACGCCGGGTTCGACGCTCGGCCATACATCACCACGCGGGCGTTCGATCGCGCGGCTCGCTGCTTGGCCACTTCGACCGCCTCATCCAGATATCCCAGCGCATCGATGAAGCCACGTTCCAGCGCCTGGCCCGCCGTGAACACTCGGCCGTCGAAGTTGGCTTCGTCCTTCACATCGATCTTGGGCCGAGCTGTCTGAACGGCCTTTTTGAATCGGAAGTGATACTCGTCGGCCATCTGTTGCAGCATTTTTTTGGTCTCGGCCGGGATGGCCTGATTGACGCTGCCCATGTCGATATTGTTGCCCGCCTTGACAGTCTGCGGAATGACGTTGAACTGTGCCATCAGATCGCGCAGGTTGTAGCTGTTCCAAATAACGCCGATGCCGCCCGTAATCGCGGTCGGGTGCGCGACAATCGCGTCTGCCGCGGTGGCCAGATAGTACGCACCGCTGGCGCCGACATCGACGAGACTGACGATGACCGGCCGCCCCGTGTCTTTTCGGTATTTTTCCAGGAGATGGCGCATGACATCGCATGCCGTCACGCCGCCGCCGGGACTGTTGATGCGAACGACGAGAGCACACACATCGGAGTCGTTGCGCGTCGCGTCGAGTTTCTCTTCAAAGATCGCCACCGGATTGTCGCCAACGAAGATCGGCCCATTGAGCGTTTGATTGACGAGAAGTCCGTCGACGTCGACAATCGCCACCTTCGGGCCACCTTTGCATGGTCCCTGTCCGTCGACGGGCATAGCGACCACCGGCGTCTGCTTCGTCCCCGGCGCCAGACCCGCGGTCACGTTGCCTTGCAGCGGCGTCGTCAGCGCGACCTCGCTGCGCGTCGCAACCTGTAGGCCGCGACAGCCGATGCACGTGATCAGCAGAATCGGCAACAACCGATACAACGTGGGCCTCCCGAATAGCTGTCAGGTATCAGCCATCAGCTTTCAGCCAGAAAAGCCGTCAGCCTTCAGCCGAGCCTAACAATCCGCGTTGCTCGCGAAAAACACCGGACGTTCGGCTGATAGCTGACAGGTAGTAACTCTTCTTGGCAGACTGTTCGGAGTATATCGGTTGTCCGGGTTAGCGAAGACGAGCGGATTTAGTGGGTCAACCCTGACTCCGCTTGAAAAAAAGCTCGTCAATTGTGAAGATAGCTAGACCTGGCAAGCATGCCTTTGGATGAAGAGGTCCCGCTTCGTGACTGTTCCGCTTTTGCGCACCGAACATTTGGCCAAAACTTATGACGACGGCGATGTGCACGCGGTTGTCGACATCAACCTGGAAATCCAGCGGGGCGAGTTCGTCGCCATCATGGGGCCCAGCGGCTGCGGCAAGTCGACGCTGTTGAACATCCTTGGCGGCCTGGAAACGCCCACCGATGGCGCCGTCTACTTCGACGGCCAACCGCTCGCCGCCCTGGACGACCTCGATCACTTTCGCTCACACCATCTCGGTTTCGTCTTTCAGTCGTTTCTGCTTCTGCCGACGCTGACGGCCCTGGAAAACGTGCAAGTGCCGATGTTCGAGAGCGATCTCTGGGCAAGCCAACGCGCTCAGAAGGCGACCGAACTCTTGACGACCGTCGGCCTGGCGCATCGGCTCGATCACTTGCCGAGCAAGCTATCCGTCGGTGAGCGACAGCGCGTCGCCATTGCGCGGGCGCTCGCCAATGACCCGAGTCTAGTTCTCGCCGACGAACCGACCGGCAATCTCGATTCGAAGTCCGCTGTGGAAATCCTGGAGTTGTTCAGCACGTTGAACCGCGATCGAAAGATCACGTTGGTGGTCGTGACGCACTGGCAAGGATTGGCCGAGTACTGCACGCGACTCATCCGGCTGAGCGACGGCCGGGTCGTCTCCGATGAGAAGATGCCGGGGAAGTCCGATGATCGCGTGGAAAGCACCCGCCAGGCGTAAGCGGTCTTCGTTTCGCGTTCGTTTGGCGCCGTGCGAACGCCAAATGAATACGGCTACTTGCTCAGCTTGGTCAGGTCCTTGCGAAACGCTCGCACTTCCGACTGAATCACGATCGGCAACTTCGATTTGAGCATGTTCGGAGCATCGAACCACTTCTTCGGCTCCAGAAATACTTGATGCACCTCGACAAAGATAGCCCCTGGCGGTTCGTGCAAGCGTGTCAGGCGGATGTATCCGCCGGCGCCTTCATAGGGATTGACTGGGCCGAGTTCTTCCTTGCCGTCGTCCTTGATCGAGACCGATCGCCAAAGATTGGGAAAATCCGCATCCTTCGTAAAACGCGTGTCGAGTCGGCTGGCGGCGACGATGGAATCCTTGCCGCGGCTGATCATGCCGTGATTGGTCGAATGGATGCGCACGCGGTCAAGCAACGTGCCGACGCCGTGCATGTACGATTCTTCAAGCCCTGGCTCAGCCTTGACCTTGATTTTGCGGCGCAGCAAGTCCGCGTCGCTGATGGACGTGACGCGTGTCGACCCGCTGGCGAACTGCGTTTGCAGCGTCTTGGTCGTGAGCTTGTCTAAATTGCCGTGTGCCACGAACCACACACCGACGGCTCGACCTCGAGCGTCGGTGGCCGATGCGTCGAGTTCGCGGAACTTGAAGATATGCGGCGCAACAATGGCGGCTCGCACGAGGTCTTCGATCTGATAATCGTCGCCGGCGAGTTGCTTGAGCGCCGCCAATTGCCCGGCTTTGTCGAGCCCATCGGGCATGGCAGGCGCCGGCAGCTTGAGCGATTGCGTATCAGTGACCGCAATGCCCTTGGCCAGCAGATCCTTGTAAATCGTGTTCGTTCGGGCGTGAAAATCGTCGCCGCCCAGAGCCGCGGAAAAAAAGCCGACAACACCAAGTATGACCAGCAACGTGCGCATCAGAGCCTCCGGCCAAGTAAATCGTGGTTCCTCCGAAGGTAGGATTATCGAGGGGAGGCGAAGGTATGTCAAGCCGTGTAACCGGTTGCTGTTTGCGTTTAGCGCTCGCCCGGCGCCAGGCGAGCGCTAAACGCAAACAGTGAGTGGCTACACTGGGTCGCCCAAGGGCGTGACTGCGAAGGGATCGTCGACCTTCGCCTTGCGCGTCGGCAACTTCCGCGGCGCCGGGGACGCATGATCGCAGCTGCCGTTGCACGTCTTTTCCGTGGCGAAGATTTCATCCAGCACTTCGACGCTGGGCAAAAGGAGGTACACCTCCTCGCCGTCGATGCGCACGGGGAATGTCTGGATCGAATAGTCGCGATCGCTCATCCCCTTGCCTGTTTCAAGTGAAAACGTTTTCTTGTGTACCGGGCAGGCGACCTTCGGCTTGTCGCCGGCATCGCCGAGCAGGCCGCGCGACAGAACGAACTCGCGCCGGTGCGGGCACATGTTCTGCGTCGCGTACCATTCGCCGCGGCTGGCGAAGTTGAAAACGGCGATCTGCGTCTTGCCGTACTTGATGGTCGCTCCGCCGTCCCTGGGAAAGCTCACCGCCTTGCCGACATGGACCCACTTCTCCGCCGCTTGCGGCTTCGCGCTCGCAGGGAATCCGGTAGTTGCCACGCCGCCCGCGGGTTGACGTAGCGTCAGTTCACTTGGCGCCACAAACGACGCCCCCCACGCCGCCGGCTGCTTCTGATCGCGTTCGCTGACGAATTCGATCGTCGGCTCGGTCTCGTCAGAGTTGACAAACTGCTTAAACAAACGGCGTTTCTCCGGATCATTGACAACCTCGGCCCATTCGCAGTGATAGGTGTCGACGACGTTCTGCATCATGCGCTCAAGCTCGGCACAGATGCCCAGTTTGTCGTGGATGATGACGTCCTTGAGGTACTCGATGCCGCCGTCCATCTTTTCAAGCCAAACGCTGGTGCGCGTCAGGCGGTCGGCGGTTTGCGTGTAGTACATCAGGAAACGGTCGATGTACTTGATGCACGTTTCATCGTCGATGTCGGCGGCCAAAAGGTCGGCGTGTCTCGGCTTGGCGCCGCCGTTGCCACACACGTAGAGGTTCCAACCTTTCTCGGTGGCGATGATGCCGAAGTCTTTGCTCTGGGCCTCGGCACATTCGCGAATACAGCCGGAGACGGCGGCCTTGAGCTTGTGCGGCGCGCGCAGGCCTTTGTAACGATTCTCAACGGCAATCGCAAAGCCGACCGAATCTTGCACGCCGTACCGGCACCACGTGGAGCCGACGCAGCTTTTGACCGTGCGAATCGCCTTGGCGTAGGCGTGGCCGCTCTCGAACCCGGCTTTGACGAGTTCTTCCCAGATGTCGGGGAGTTGATGGACTTGAGCACCGAATAGATCGACGCGCTGCCCGCCGGTAATCTTGGCGTAGAGGTTGTACTTTTTGGCGACCTGGCCGAGCACGATGAGTTTGTCGGGAGTGATTTCGCCGCCGGGAACGCGGGGCACCACCGAGTACGAACCGCCACGCTGGATGTTGGCCAGGAAGCGGTCGTTGGTGTCTTGAATCGTCGTTTGCTCGACGACGCTCTCGTTCCACATGCTGGCGAGAATCGAGGCGACGGCCGGCTTGCAGATTTCACAGCCATTGCCTCGGCCGTGCGAACCGAGGACCTCGTCAAATGTCGTAAGGCGTTTGATCTTGATGATTTCGAAGAGTTCCTGGCGTGTGACTGCGAAGTGCTCGCAGAGATTGTTGCTGACTTTCTTGCCTGCCGCCTTGATCTGAGCCTTGAAGAGATCGGTGACCAGAGGAAGGCAGCCGCCGCAACCGGTGCCGGCCTTGGTGCACGCTTTGACTTCGTCCACGGAGCAGAGATTCTTGGTGCGAATGGCGTCACAAATCTGGCTCTTGCTGACATTGTTGCAGGAGCAGACTTGGGCGTCATTCGGGATGGTGGTCAGCACGTTGCCGGCGCTGCGCGGTTCGCCGCCCTTGCCGAGAAGGAGGTCGCTCGGCGGCATGGCCAGGTTTTCGCTGCTTTTGGCAAGCATCGACAGCGTTCCGTAATCGCTGGCGTCGCCGACGAGGATGCCGCCCAACAGCCGCGTGCCTTCGTGGTTGAAAAGCAGCTTCTTGTAACTTCCCTTGAAGGGGTCCTCATAGGTGATTGCTTTCACGGTTTTTTCGTCGGCGAACGCATTCCCGAAGCTCGCGACATCGACACCCATCAGCTTGAGCTTGGTGGACATGTCGGCGCCGGTGAACGCGCGAGAAGGGGAGAGGGGGAGAGCGGGAGATGGGGAGATGCCTCGCTCCCTCTCCCTCTCTCCCGTTCTCCCCTTCTCCCCCTCTTGACGTGCCAGATTGTAGGCGACAATCTCCGCCATCTCGTAGCCCGGCGCGACCAGGCCATAGATCATTCCGCCGTAGAGGGCGACTTCACCGATCGCGTAGATATCGGGATCGCTCGTACGCAGATGATCGTCGACGACCACGCCGCCGCGTTGTCCGACAGCCAGTCCGCAGGTACGGGCCAACTCGTCGCGTGGCTTGATGCCGGCGGAGACGACGATCATCTGGATGTCGAGTTGGGGGCCGTCGGCGAACGTCATGCCTTCGACCTTGCCGTTGCCTACGATCTCTTTCGTGTTCTTGTTGAGATGCACCTGAACGCCCAGCGCATTGATCTTGCTGACGAGAACCTTTGAACCGGCGTCGTCGATCTGCCGCGGCATCAGGCGTGACGCGAACTCAACGACGTGCGTTTCCAGGCCGAGGTCGTAGGTCGCCTTGGCGGCTTCAAGACCGAGCAGGCCTCCGCCAATGACCGCCGCGACCGTCGCCTTGCGCGCATAAGCAATGATGGCATTCAGGTCTTCGATGGTTCGGTAAACGAACACCCCCTGCTTGTCGATTCCCGGCACACTCGGAACAAACGGAGTCGATCCGGTGGCAAGCACGACGGCGTCGTACGCGATCGCGCGCCCCTGCGCCGAACGAACGATCTTCGCGGAACGATCAATCTCCGTGGCGCGATCGCCGACGTGCAGCGTGATGCCCTTCTGGGCGTACCAGTCGGGGTTCGTCAGCGCCAATTTGTCGGCTCGGCGATGTTCGAAGTACTTCGTCAGATTGACGCGGTCGTAGGCCGGGCGCGGTTCTTCACAGAAGGTGATGATCTGCCAAATGTGCTCGGCATCGAGTTCGAAGAGGCGTTCACAGAAGCGATGTCCGACCATCCCATTGCCGATGACCACGACCGTCTTGCGTGCGTTGCTCATGAAAGGTGCGAACCCATTACCCAAGAATGGAACCCCATCCACGCAACTTCAATGCCGGGGGCAACCAGGCGGTGAGCGAGGAGTCGTAACATATTGCTAATTCATGAGATAGCACACGACTATTCACACGCTCCGGACGAGGCCTCGCCTTGGCGACGCACGTCTGGCACGCACGCGCTGCACAGATGTTCGGCAGCTTTGAAGTAAGTCGTTTCGCCTCCTGCATGGCATGTTGGGCAAGTCAAAGGTCACACGACCGTTCAATTCCGCTCTTTTGCTTTCCCATGGTTGGCCGGTTGGCCGATATATGACGAGGAGGCAGCTCAGCGGAAAAGCCCCAGGCGAAACCGCAAGCGACAAGCGGAGAAGTGCGCTCATGAAGAGGCGCGGGTACATTCTGTTGTGCAGCATGCTCATCGTTGGCAACGCTCACGGTCAGCAGACTGCCGAACGGCTCGTCGAGGAACGCCCCATCGACCTGCCGACGGCGCTGCGGCTCGCCCACGTCGACAATCCGGAAATCCGCCTGGCTCGCCAACGGGTGCAGGAAGCGATGGCGTATCGGCAACTGGCAGCGGCGCAGTTCCTGCCAACGCTTAATGTCGGCGCCAATATCAACCACCACATCGGACCGTTGCAACAATCCAACGGCGAGGTACTCAAAGTCAACCGCGATTCGCTTTACCTGGGCATGGGCGCCGGCGCCGTCAGCGCAGGGACCGTCAGCATTCCCGGCGTTGTCTGGAGCGCCAACATCTCTGATGTTTGGTACAACGCCCTCATCCGAAAGCAGATTGTCATGCAGCGGCAGTTCGAGAGCGAAGCGGTCCGCAACGACATGCTCCTGCGTGTCGCGTCGGCCTACCTTGAATTGCTCCGGTCAGCGGGACGCAATGCGGTGGCCATGCAGATTCGCGACGCCGCGGCCGAAGTGGCCAAGGTGACGGCGGCGCACGCCAAGGCAGGCGAAGGGCGGCAAGCCGACGCAGATCGCGCCGCCACCGAATACGAACAACGCAAGGCGGACTTTACCCAAACCGAGGCCGACGTCGCCATCGCTTCGGCGCGGCTGGGGCAACTCCTCCGTATCAGCCCGGCCATTCGTTTGATTCCGATGGAACGGCAGGTCATCCCCGCGTCGATCGTCCCGGAACCGATCCCGCTCTCCGAACTGCTCGCCATCGCCATCACGCAACGGCCCGAATTGCAGGAACGTCAGGCCGCCATACGTGCGGCACTTTTGCAGCTGCGCAGCGCCAAGCTCCTACCGTTCTCGCCCAATGTTCTGGTCGGTTTTAGTGCCGGGCGGTTCGGCGGCGGCAGCGATCGATTGGCGTCCGGCGTGACCCAGGCGGATGGCTCCGTGTTGCAGCAATCGCGGTTCGGCAACTATGGCGACCGCACCGATTTCGACGCTGTCATGTTCTGGTCCTTACGCAACCTCGGCGTCGGCAATGTCGCAAACATCCGCGTCGCGCAAAGCCAGTTTCGCCAGAGCGAATTGCTTGCGCTGGCAACACTCGATCGCATTCGTGCCGAGGTGGCGTCGGCGCAGGCGCGGGTCTTGGCGCGTTACAAGCAGATTGAATTGAACGAAAAGGCAATCGAGTCGGCTCAAGCCGCGTTCAAGGCCGATCTTGGCCGAACCCGCAACAGACTCGGCTTGCCGATCGAATTGCTCGACAGCCTGCGTTTGGTCGCTCGCAGCAAGAACGGCTACCTTGACGCGATCGTTGATTACAACCGGGCTCAGTTCGAGCTGTACGTCGCACTAGGTCAACCCCCGGCTGACGCCTTGGCCCGACCCGTCGTGATGCCGGATGTGAAAAAGTGATGGCGCCCGCTATTGTTGGCCGGACGTGCAAACGACGAAGAACGCTTCCGTCGCTTGCGCGTCCGGCTAACCACACGAGCAATCATGCGATCCTTGATTCGAGATTGCTGGAGTCGGTTGTTTCGACACATTGCGCCGGCTCTCTGCGCGCTATTCACGTCGCTGACCGGCTGCCAATCGACGACGTTCGGCCCAATGTTCGCTCCCGGCGTTGAGGAGGCGCTGCCATTTGTCGTTGCAACACTCGGGACACCGACGGTTGTCGCGGAACCGACGCCCCAAATGCTCCTCGTCGCCGCTCAGGAAAAACCGCACGAGCCGATCGCCGTGCCGCGGCTTCCCCTGCCGGCCCATGTGCGGATGATCGACCTTGCCGGCGCGTTGGCCAGCGCCGGCGCCGATAATCCGACGATCGCTCTTGCCGAGGAAGCGGTTCGTGTCACCTTGGCGGAGCGGATGCAAGCGCGAGCGCTCTTGTTACCGACGCTCGATGCCGGCACGAACCTTCGCTCGCACCAAGGCACGGTTGTGACAGGTCGCGGCGTCGTCACCGATACGGACATTCGGTCGCTCTACTGGGGCGCTGGGGCCGACGCCAAGGGGACCGGCACGGTGGCCGTGCCCGGCGTGCGTTTGGTCAGCCATCTCGGCGACGCGTATTTCGCGCCCAAGGCCGCCCAACGGAAGGTCGTGCAAAGCCAATTCGCCGCCGCCGCCACACGGCAATATCTGCTGATGGAAGTCGGCATTCGTTATCTTGCTCTCGTCGAAGCGCAAGCGCGACAACAAGCGTATCGCCAGTCGCTCTCGGAATTCGAAGAGATCGAACGCCTGACGGCTGGGTTCGCCAAAGCCAAGCAAGGGCGCCAAGCAGATGCCGATCGAGCGAAATCCGAGGCGATGCTGTTGCGCGCCGAGATGGAGCGAGCCGCTGAGGCTGTCGAGACCGCGGCCGCCGAAATGGCGCGGCTGCTCGACTGGGATCCGTCGATGCCTTTGCGCAGCGTGGAGGTCGTGCCGCCGATGCTGGAACTCGTCGGCAAAAGCCACAGCCTGTCCGCGCTGCTGGATCAAGCCGTCTCCGAGCACCCTGAAGTTGTCGCCCGTGCGGCCGACGTGGCATTCTTCGAGATTCGCGTGCGGCAAGAAAAACTTCGTCCGCTCTTGCCGGTGATCGCTGTCGGATTCAGCGCGGGAGCGTACGGCGGCAGCGGGGCCAACACGGAGTCGCGCCTGGGTCATTTCAGCGCCCGCACCGACCTGGACATCGCCGCCATCTGGTCGCTCCCCAACGCCGGAGTCGGCAATCGCGCACTGCAAAACCTCGCGCGCACCGGACTCGAATCCGCCTTGATCGAACACGCCCGCACCATCGACCGCATACGCCGCGAGGTCACGGAAGCCTACGCCCTTGTAGAAACCCGGCGGCAGGAGATCACCTTTGCTGGACGACGCACTGAGACATCGCAGCAAGCGTTCACGGAGGAGTTGGCACGTGCCAAAAATCTCAAGGCCTTGCCGATCGAATTGCTCAGAATCGCCAATCAACTCGCCGAAGCGCGTCAGGACCTCGTTCGCGCCATCACCGGCTTTAGCCAGGCGCAACTTCAACTCTACGCCGCCCTCGGCAACACGCCGGTCGTCACCGCTCGCTGACCGTTTCACGAAGAAACTGTTTGGAAAGCCTCCGTGGGGCACGTTGTCAACGTGCCACGAACACGAATTTCCGACAATGGCATGTTGGAAACGTGCCCCACAGGACTTTCCAAAATGTCTCTAGCACCTGAAATGTGGAAACACGCCCTGCGAATCGTAAACCAATTGTATGCTCGAAATCGAAATGAAGTTTCCCGTTGCCGACTTCGCACCCATCGTGCAGCGGCTGACGGAGTGGCGGGCGATCGCGGAGCCGACGATCGAAGAAGTGGATCGGTATTTCAACGCACCCGATCGTGATTTCGCTCAAACCGATGAGGCCTTTCGGTTGCGTTCCATCGGCGCCGAAAATCGCGTGACCTACAAGGGCCCCAAGCAGGGCGGACCTACAAAGACGCGCACCGAGATTGAGATTGCCGTGGCATCGGGAAGCCAATCCGCCGATGACTTTTGTCGTCTGGTCCAGCACCTGGGTTATCGTCCCACGGCGATCGTCAAGAAACGGCGAACGAGTTACGGGATTCAGCGGGGTGTGTTCGCCTTGCACGTTTGCTGCGACGACGTGGAATACCTGGCGCGCTTCGTGGAAGTCGAGATCGTTGCGGCGCCGGCCGACCGCGACCGAGCGCAACAGGTGCTGTTGGACGTTGTTCGTGAGCTGGGCTTGTCAAAAAGTGAGCCGCGATCCTATCTTGAAATGGTGTTGCACCGATTCGCGTCGACCTGAGAGCATGCCAAGTGGCGCCGATGATCACAACTACGGTGGAAGCGACGCGGCAGGCCGTCGCCGCGGCGCGAGCGATCGGCAAACGCGTCGGGCTGGTGCCGACGATGGGCGCGTTGCACGCCGGCCACCTCAGCCTCATTCAGGCGGCCCGGTCCGAGAACGATTTCGTCGTCGTCTCGATCTTCGTCAACCCCACGCAGTTCGGCCCGAAGGAAGACCTCTCTCGCTATCCACGCCCCTTCGAACGCGATGTCGAACTTTGTGAACGAGAACGCGCCGATCTCATCTTCCATCCGACGCCCGAAATCATGTATCCTCTCTCGTTCACGACCTACGTTGAAGTGCACGAACTTCAGAAGGTCCTGTGCGGAGCGTCGCGGCCGGGGCATTTTCGCGGCGTGGCAACCGTGGTCCTGAAACTGTTCAACGTCATTGAACCGGATGTCGCTTACTTTGGACAAAAGGACGCCCAGCAAGCGCGAGTGCTTTCGCAGATGGTTCGCGACCTCGATGTGCCGGTCGCATTGCGAATTTGCCCGATCGTTCGTGAGCCGGACGGACTGGCCCTGAGTTCGCGCAACGTGTATCTCAACCCGGCGGAGCGGGCGGGCGCTACGGTGTTGTATCAATCGCTGATGCGCATGCGTCAGCGTATCGACGCCGGCGAGCGCTCGGCCGACGTGTTGATCGCGGAAGCGCGCCAGCGGATCGACGCGACGCCGGGCGCTCGTGTCGACTATGTCGCGATCGTCGATTATGATCGCTTGCAGCCGATGCCGCGTTTGAAGGGAAAGGTCCTGGTCGCGCTAGCTGTCTATTTCGGCACAACACGATTGATCGACAATGTTCTGATGGATGTGCCAGCTGAGCCTGAAGCGTAAGCGAAGAGTTGCCATTCTCTCGCTAACGCTTCGGACTCTGGTGCACGAAGCGGGAAATCCTCCATGTCGCACGCACTTTTTAGCCCCGAAGTCAAGAGTCTGCTGCAAGACAATAACGACGCTGGCATGAAGGAATTCTGCGAGACGTTGCATCCGGCGACGGTCGCCGAGTCGTTGGCCACCGATCTCCCGCCCGATCAAATCTGGCGGTTCTTGCGGCAAACAAGCATCAAGCATCAGGCGGCCATCTTCGAGTATTTCCCGATTGATTGGCAGGTGCAACTCGTTGAGGGCACGGGCCGCGAACACATGGCGCAGCTCATCAAGGAGATGTCGCACGACGACCGCGTCGATCTGCTGCGCCGTCTCATGCCGCGCGTGGCCGAGAGCTTGTTGCGCCTGGTCGACGAGGCGGATCGCCGCGACATCGCGACGCTCGTTCGCCAGGAGGAGAACACCGCCGGCGCCTTGATGACCACCGACTACGCCTGGCTCCCGCCGCAGCTCACGGCGTCCGAAGCCCTCGACCGCCTTCGCCTGCAAGCGCCCGAAAGCGAGACAATCTATTACATCTTCATCCTCGATGAACAGCGGCGCTTGCTCGGCGTCGTATCGTTGCGCGATCTGATCCTGGCGCCGCGCCATGCTTTGATTCGCGACCTGATGGAAGAGCAGGTCGTCTACGTCCGAAGCACCGACGCTCCGGACTCGGTGGCCAAGACCATGGCCCAGTACGACTTGATCGCCATTCCCGTCGTGGATGAGCATTCGCGCATGGTCGGCATCATCACGCATGATGACGTAATCGACGTTGTCGTCAAGGAAGCCACGGAAGACGTGCATCAAATGGGCGCCGTCGCCCCATTGGCAGAGAACTATCTCACCGCCGATTTCTTCACCGTGTGGCAGAAGCGAGCGTTTTGGCTCGCCTGCTTGTTTATCGCCGAGCTCTTCACGTTCACGGCCTTGTCCTTTTTTGACGAGGCGATCAACAAGGTCGTGGTGCTTGCCTTGTTCGTTCCCTTGTGCATCTCGACGGGAGGCAACTCCGGGTCGCAAGCAGCGACGCTGATCACCCGCGCCATGGCCCTCGGGCATGTGACGTTGCTCGACTGGGCCAAAGTCATGCGCCACGAGCTTCTCATGGGACTTGTGCTCGGCATCACCCTTGGCTTCATCGGGTTCGTTCGCGGCGCTTTTACTCCAGAGGACGTTCGCGGCAACATGGAAAAACGCCAAGAAGAGTTTCAGATCAGGGTCCCGGTCGCTCAACTTTCCGCCGTCAAAGAGGATGAAGAAGACGAAGTGATGCTCCATCTTTTCCGCACCGGCAACCGGTTCACGCGCGTCCACTTTCCGAAGCAGTGCCTCGACACGAAAACGCAGGAGGACACCATTCAAGTGCTCCTGCCGGTCGGCAAGACGTTCGAGCTCCGCGATGAGAAAATCGGCGATACGACTTATCGGGTGTACACAATGCCTGAAAAGAGCCAGGTCCGCTCCGCAGCGGTCGGCCGCTTTTCGTTAGGTCTCGTAATCGCGTTCGCTGTGGCCGGCATTTGCATCTGGGGAACGCTGGTCGGTTCGATGTTGCCTTTGATCTTCCGCCGCATGGGGATCGATCCGGCGATCGCGTCGAGCCCATTCGTGGCCACATTCGTCGATGTGACAGGAATCGTAATCTACTTCTCAATCGCATCCGTTTTTCTTCTCTGATTCGCGCCTTGCTTGTCGGCGCCTTAGAACGCGGCAGCAGAGCCGCACGTGCCGATAGAATATCCCGTGCTGATTTTCCAGGCTTACTCGGAGCCACCATGGCATTTGACGAGTCGCTCGCCGACCGTATTCGTACGGGCGTGGGCCGCAAGAAGAACATCGAAGTAAAAAAGATGTTCGGCGGGCTCGGCTTCCTGCTCAACGGCAACATGCTCGTCGGCGTCTGGAAGAATTTGATGATCGTCCGTGTTGGCCCGGACGATTACGACGATGCGCTATTGGAGCCCCACGTCAAAGAATTCGACATGACGGGCAAGCCCATGAAGGGCTGGATCATGGTCGAACCGGACGGCGTGCGGGACGAGGTCCAGGTCAAGGCATGGATTCAGCGAGCCATTAAGTTCGTAGGGAAGCTGCCCGCGAAGGAGGAGTAGCCATGTCTCGGCTGAAGCTCGCCATCGAGCAAATCGTTTTCGCACGCAACTACACCCTTGGGCTGCTCGACCAGACCAAGCCCGACGACTGGTTTCGGATTCCTCCGGGCAGCGTCAGTCATATTGGCTGGCAGGTGGGGCACATCGCATTCGCGGAGTACCGGCTGGCCCTTTGGCGCATTCGAGGGCCACAGGCTCAGGACGACGCCCTTCTCACGCCCGAGTTCATGCGTTTGTTCGGAGCCAACTCCGTTCCGGAAGCAAACTCGGCATTCCCGGCGGATGACCTGCGGTGTGTGCTCACGCGGGTGCATGAGCAAGTGCTGCGGGAACTCCCGGGGCTGACGGATGCCGAACTGGATCAGCCCGTGCCGCACCCCCATCCTTTCGCAAAGACGAAGTTGTTGGCGCTCCTGTGGTGCGCCCACCATGAGATGCTGCACGCCGGGCAGATCGGCCTCCTGCGCCGCCACCTCGGCTATACGCCGCTGTGGTGAGCCCGACAGAACGATGACGCGATGGAAACGACGATCTCCTCCCCACAAGCGTCACAGATGTAGCTGGCGTCGTCGTTCATGACATCTCAGCTTCGCTCTTGAGTGCCCAGACCGCTTCCAGATGCCCGGCAGGATAGACAGAGGCCGCGGCACTGAAATAGCGCAACTCCACCGGACCGTCGTTCTTCAGGCCGTGGGGCTGGGCGGCGGGGATGAACACACAATCGCCTGGGCAAACGCGTCGCGTTTCGTCGCCGACGGTCATCAGTCCGCTGCCTTCGATGATGAAGTACACCTGCTCGGGATGATGACTGTGAATACGCTGCTCGCCGCCCGGCTGGATCACGGCCAGCGTCGTCGTCAAATGCTCGGCCCCGCACGTCCGAGGCGACGCAAGCAGATACGACGTGATCCCTTCCGAGCGAAGGTAGCGCGGCGCCGTTTCCTTCTTGTGAATCTGCACGATGATTTCTGACCTCTGACCTCTGACTCCTCACTTCGGCAACTCGACGCAGACCAGCTCGCGATCATCGCGGATGTAGAGACGACCGTTGGCGAGGGCAGGGTGGGCCCAGGTGCCGCCGCAGATCTTGCTGCGGGACAGTTCGCGATACTCCTTCGGGTTGGGATCGATCAGGACGAGATCGCCTTTTTCTTCGACGAGAAGAAGTTTGTTGTCGCCAGTGCGCAGCGGCGTGGCGTGGTAGTTGCCGACGCCGGTTCGTCGCCAGCGCTCGTCGCCGGTCTTGGGATCGACGCAGCGGAGCATCGCCTTTTTGGCCAAGAGATCGCCGGTGACCATGTAAAGCGAATCGCTGATCGCAACGGGGGTAGAGAAGTAGCAATTGAACGACTTGGCCCAAGCCTTCGTGGGTTTCTTGGCGCCAGCGCCTTCGTCGATCAAGACGCTTCCGGCCGTGATCGAGCTGATGAACAGCTTGCCGTCGACCATCATCGGCGTGCAGGAGCTTTCGAGCAACAGATCGACGAAAGGATAATCCCAGTGTACGGTTCCGTCTTTGGGCGCGACCGAGACGAGTCCCTTTGCCGTGAGGAACGCAAGGCGTGGCGCGTTGGCGGGGCCGTAGAGGAAAGGGGATGAATAGCTGGCGCCGTCGTCGCGTGTCTTCCAGACCTCCATGCCGGTGTTCTTGTCAAACGCGACGATCGATGCCCCCTTGGCGCCCATGTTGACGAAGACGAGATCGCCGACGACGATCGGCGAGCACGACGCGCCGAAGTAAAGTGCAGGCGATTTGTAGGCATCTTCACCGTTGACCTGCCAAACGATCTTGCCGTCCTCGGCGTTGAAGCACGTCAAGACACTGGTGATGCCGAAGGTGTAGACCTTGCCGTCGATGACGCACGGCGCGCTGCGCGGGTCGTTGCCGTAGGCGAAGTCGGCCTTGCGCCGCGGGTAGGGGGTGCGCCAGAGCGGCTTGCCGGTTTCCGCGTCGAAGGCGGCGAGCGTTTCCTCGTATTTTCCTGGCGTGCGAAAGAAGAGAAATGTCTTCCCGCCCGCGACGACAGGTCCGCCATGGCCCTGAATGGTTTTCTCTGCAACGCCGACGGTCTGCTTCCAGGCGATCTTGAGCGGTTCCTTCCATGACTTGACGATCTCCGTCGTACCGCCGTCGCGTTTAGCGCCGAGCCATTGCGGCCAGTCGGCGGCGACGGTTGTCGTGGAGGCGGAAAGGACAGTCAAGAAGGCCAAGAGCTTTCGCATCCGTTGATCCTCAGGGACGAAAATGCCACGATGACGGCTACCATCATGACGAATCAGAGCTTGATGACATTCATCCGCAACGTGATTTCATCGGCGGGAATCAGGTCGCCCTGTCCGGAACCGGGACAAATGTCGCAGGTCTTCTGCCAGGCGGCCGGCGTTCGCACGTTGCTTTCCCAGAACGGCCAGGTACGGCACTGCTTCGGCCTGGCTTCATAGATCGTGCAGCCGACCGCTTTGTCATAGAACTCGCAATCGCCGTTCGTTCTCTCGCGCAACGACCGGGCGCGACGTGCAATCCGCGTGTGCAGACCGATCATCTCATCAATCGGTATGGCGAGAAACTTGGCGATTCTTGCAATCTCATCGTCATCCACCCAGACGAAACCCGGCGCCCCGGTGCAGCAATCGCCGCACTGGGTGCAACGAAAGCGCAGACCGGCCTGGTACCATGGCTCGTCGGCAGGCTTCATGCGAGAGATTTTACGAATTGCCGGCTGCAATGTAGGGTGCGTGAAACGCACCGTTCCGTTGGACGATGCCCTCGCACGGTGCGTTTCACGCACCCTACATTGCCCATCGGTGGAATAGCATCACATGAGTTCTTCGATCGGTCGTCCGCTCGGCAGAACCGGATGGGGCCGGCCGGCGCCGTCGGTGTAGTTGACGGTCACATCGACGCCGAGATGGCGATACAGCGTCGCCAACACGTCTTGCGGCGACTTGGCGTTGGCGAGCGGGAAGGCGCCGCGCGAATCGGACGAGCCGACGACGCGCCCACCGACAACCCCGCCGCCTGCCAATGCCGCGCTGAAAACGTTCGGATAGTGATCGCGCCCCGCATCGTTGTTAACGCGTGGCGTGCGGCCGAACTCGCCCCAGGCGACCACGAGCGTCGAGTCGAGCAAGCCGCGCTGTTCGAGATCTTCGATAAGTGCTGAATACGCCTGGTCGAAGCGAGGTAGGAAACCGCGCCGCAGCGAATCGAAGCCGAGCACGTGAGTGTCCCACCAGCGGAGGTCGACCGTGACGAGCCGAACGCCCGCTTCGACCAGCCGCCGCGCGAGCAGGATGCGTTGGCTCCAGGCCGGGGCGCCGCACCGATTGGCGGCGCCTGGGTCGAATCGCTCCATGAACCCGTAGCGTTCGCGAATGCGTCGCGGCTCGCTATCGATATCGAAGGCGTTGCGGGCAGCGTTCGACGTCAGGATGTCCCACGCTTGTTGGTTGTAGCGGTCCAAAGCATTGAGCTGGCCGGTGTTGTCGAGATCGCGGCGAATGATGTCGAACGATCGCAACAGATGCCGGCGGTCGCCGACTTGCTCCATCGTCACGCCGGTTGGCAGCGAGAAGTTCGGCACGCTGAACGGGCCGGGGTTCGCCGGGTCGGCCTGCGTTTCGAACGGCTTGTACGCCACGCCGAGGTAGCCGGAACTGGCGCCGGGCAGGAGCCGTGGAATCATGACATACGCGGGAAGCTGAGGCGATTGATGCCTCAGCTGGCGAGCGACGATGGAGCCGCAACTCGGGTAGACGTTCTCATCGGGGTTCGGGCCGGACGGGTACCCGGTGAAGCAAATCTGATCGCCGGACGAATGCCCCGCGTCGTTGTGGTGCAGGCTGCGAATGATCGACCACTTGTCCTGAATGCGAGCGCACATCGGCAACATGTCGGACAGCAAAACGCCCGGCACGTTGGTGTTCATGACGCCGAACTCGCCACGATACTCGACCGGCGCATCAGGCTTCGGATCCCACATGTCGATATGGCTCGGCCCGCCCCGCATCCACAGGATGATGACCGATGGCCTGCGGGTCGACTGATTTCCTTCGCCGCGCGCCTCAGCCTGGAGAAGTTGCCCGAGCGTCAGGCCCGATGCCCCGAGCAAGCCGGCCTTCACGAAGCTGCGGCGGTCGAGCGTCAGCGTCGATTGCAGGTCGTTACATCCATTGTTTTCCGGCATGGCGGGATTCTCTGGTTACCGTTACAGAAGCGGAAAAACGGCAAGTTGGACGTTTTCCCAATTTTACTTGATTGATCGGCTCCGGGAAAGCGGAAATGGTGGGAATTATGGAGCGGCGCGGAAAAAGGTGGGAGACAAAAATGAGGGGGATCGGGATTACCTCCCGCCCCCCTCTTGCTTGCTCGCTTTACGGTTACTGCTTTCGCATGGAG
>Ga0194132_10002750_pt1 | contig 32366 bp, 31 predicted proteins | sample TA2KigOf80mmetaG_FD_148612 | JGI IMG/M metagenome (GOLD analysis project Ga0194132, IMG submission 148612) | Freshwater microbial communities from Lake Tanganyika, Tanzania - TA2015054 Kigoma Offshore 80m | ecosystem: Environmental > Aquatic > Freshwater > Lake | place: Tanzania: Lake... | reverse complement strand
GAGCCACGAGAGTGGGCCCGCTGGATCTTCGCGGGCTGCCGCCCATCACACTCGGGTGCTTCCCGCCGTGGCTGTGCCGAAATGACAGCAGGTCCTTGCGCAGCTGCCGGATCGCGGCGACCGTGACCGCGGGTTTCAGGCCAAGCCAGATAAACATCGGGCTACCGCCAGCCGACGCGATCGGCGATGCGCAGGGCTTCGGCATTGTGGGTGCCGAGCTTCGACACATCGAGCGTGTCCGCCTTGAACGTGCCCCACGCCGCGACCACCGGGGACAGCGCGATTCCTTCACGCAGCGGGTACTCGTAGACGTCGCCGGCATAGATCGCCTGAGCCGCGTCGCCCGCCAGGAACTCAAGCAGCTTGACCGCGTTCTCCTTGTTCTTCGCGCTCTTGGTCACGCCGGCGCCCGAGATGTTGACGTGGACGCCGGCAGCATCTTGATCCGGCCACACGATGAGCGTGGCCGCTGCCGCCGCTTTTTCCGCCTCATCACTCGATGTCGTCATCTGGCCGAGATAATAGGAGTTGGAGATCGCGACATCGCACTCGCCGGACGCGAGGCCCTTGATCTGATCTCGGTCGCCACCCGTCGGCGGCCGCGCGAAATTTGCGACCAGACCGGCGGCCCAGGCCTCGGTCTTTTCCACGCCGACACGCTCGATCATCGCATCGAGCATGGACTGGTTGTAGACGCTGCCCGACGAGCGAACGCACACCTTGCCCTTCCATTTGGGGTCGGCGAGGTCGGTGTAGCTTTTGATCGAGTCCGGCGCGACGCGGTCTTTCGCCACCATGATCGGCCGTGCGCGTACCGACAGGCCATACCAGAGCCCGCTCGGCTCGCGATATTGCGCCGGCACCAACGCGTCGAGAGTCGACGACGTCACAGGCTGCAACAAGCCCGCCTCGACTGCACGGTAGAGCCGTCCCGCATCGACGGTCATGAGGATGTCGGCAGGGCTATTTTCCCCCTCCGCCTTCAGCCGCTCGAGCAATGCATCGTCCTTGCCGCTGACAAGGCGAACCTCAATCCCGGTTTCCTTGGTGAAGGCGTCGAGCAGCGGACGGATCAGTTGCTCCTGGCGGAACGAATAGACATTGACCTCCTGGTCGGCTGCTCGCACGGCAGAGGACGGCAGACCTAGCGCCGCAAGGACGCCAACGGCCATCGTGACGAAGGCGGCGGTTCCAAGACGGGCAGGCGGAAACATGGGCAAACTCCCGAGGCATCAAGGGCTGAGAGAAATGATATTGCGAACGATTATCAATTGCAATATCCGCCAGCAACTATTTTTTCGGGAGCCGCCCCCTACTTCGCACGCCAAAGCGCCACCGGGTTCCTGAGCACCCCGATGCCCTCGATCTCGCACTCGACCTGATCGTCCGGCTTCAGATAGGCCGTGGCTGCAACGATGTCCGTGCGGTTGGAGAACCGGCCGCCGAGCTCCTTGTCCGTGCCCCAGGCCGTGCCGCCCGGTGTACCGGTCGAGATCACCCAGCCGGGCTGGAGGGTGAGGAAGGTCGAGAAGAAATGGATCAGCTCGGTCACGCCCCAGATCATCTTGGCGGTCGAGTTGTTCTGGCGCAGCTCGCCATTGACTCTGGTCTTGAGCGCGAGTGACTGCGGATCGGGAATCTCGTCGCGCGTCACGATCATCGGCCCCAAGGGCGCGCAGGTGTCAAAGTTCTTGCCCGGCCCAAGCGCGTAGGCCGCGGTGCCGTCCGGCCGGAGCTTGACCTGCCGATCACGCGCGGTCGCATCGTTCATGATCGTGTAGCCGAAGACGTGGTCGAGCGCCTTTTCCTTCGAGATGTGGCGCCCGGGCTTGCCGATCACGATCGCGAGCTCGGTCTCATAATCGAGTTTTTTGGTGACCATGGGGTCGAGCAGAATCGGCTCGCCCGGCCCGATCGTGCCGGTGATCGGAATCTTGATGAAGAACTCCGGCTCCTTCGCGGTGACTTGCGGCTTCTCCTCGCGGTGGTCCCAGTAGTTCTCGCCGCTGCAGAGCACGATGCCGGGCGAGACCGGTGCCTTGAGTTTGATTTTCGCGAGCGGCCGGCGGCCCTTGCCCTTCGCCTCGCTCGCCTTGATGGCCCTGCGCGCCAAGGCAAGCGACGCCTTGCCGCCGGCAATGAATGCCGTCATGTCGGCGAGCCTCGCGCGCTCGGCGGCTCTTAGGCCCCGGCCCTCGCCCAGCGCCTCCAACAGATCGATCAGCGCACCGTCGTCAATCGCCGCAAGCCGAAGCGCGCCGCCGCGCACATAGCGAGCCAGCCTCATCGTGTCGTCCCCGTATGTTTAGGTGATGCCCATCATGCGCACGATCGCCTGGGTCAGCCGGCTCGGCGGCTCCTTGAGGAGATGCGCCATGGTGAAGTGGTTGTAGCCCTTGAGCGTGACGATCTCGCTCGGATAGTTCAGCCGATGCCAGAGCTTCTCCATCAGCTCGGCCTGACGCGCATACTCCGCCGATTCGATGTCGCCCGACACGAACATCAAGGGTGCACGCACCGGATAGCGCTGATGCACGGGGCTGTTGCGCCGGGCCTCCGCCTCGTCCATGCGGACCTTGTCATTCAGATAGCAAAGCCGGATCGGCTCGAGGTCGTAGATGCCGGAAATCGAGCAGCCGCTCTTCGCCAGATCGACCGGCAGATCAGCGCCAAAAGCCGGCCAGTCGGTTCCAAGCATCAAAGTGGCGAGATGACCGCCGGCCGACTGACCCGAGACATGGATCCTGGCAGGGTCACCGCCGAACGAGCGCGCGTTGCGCCAGACCCAGGCGAGTGCCGCGCGGTTCTGGCGCGCGATCTCGTCCATGCGCACCGTCGGCGCCAGCGCATAGTTGATCACGACCGTCGCGATGCCGTGCGGTCGGAATCCCTCGGCGACGAAGCTGTCATGGCTCTTGTCGAGCGAATACCAATAGCCGCCGTGGATGAACACCTGGATCGGCGCATCGGCCTTTTCGGCGGGAAAGATGTCGAGTGTCTCGGCTGGCGTCGGGCCATAGGGCACATCGAGCCGGCAGGGCAGCGCGGCCCGGGTCGCCTCGCTCCACTTCGTCCAGGTCTCGAAATAGCTCAGGAACTGCGGATAGCGACGCCGGTTGTTGTACTGGGCGTCGAGCTCGTCCTTGGTGTAGCCGAGGTAGATTTTGTCAGCGCTGCTCATGACGCCATCCTCCCTGGCCCGCCCCGGTCATGGCAAGCCCCGTGACACGCTGCTGTGCGTGGACTTGGCCACCACGCCTCGGGCATGATCGCCGCGCGGCGGGGCGGCACCGAGCGTTCCGCCGGCGCAGATCAAGAGGGGGATCTCCGTGCGCGGCACGATGATGGACTATCCGCTGACGCTCGCTCATCTGTTTGAGCGCAATCGGCTGCTGTTCGGCCAGCGCGAGGTGGTCACCCGCCTGTCCGACAAGTCGCTCCATCGCTACACGATGGCGGCGTTCTCCCGCCGCGCGCAGAGGCTCGCGGCCGCGCTCCAGAAGGCCGGCCTCAGAAAGGGCGACCGGGTGGGCACGATGATGTGGAACACCTACGCCCATCTCGAATGCTATTTCGGCGTACCGCTTGCCGGCGGCGTGTTCCACACGCTCAACTTCCGGCTGCACCCGACCGACATCGAATACATCGCGAACCATGCCGAGGATCGCTTCATCTTTGTCGACGACGTTCTGCTGCCTCTGCTCGAGCCCGTACGCGCGAAGCTCAAGGCCGAGCGCGTGTTCGTCGTGTCGCTGACCGGCAAGCCGATCCCGCCGGGCTATGAGGACTACGAGGCCTTCCTCGGCAACGCGCCCGAAGCCCCATCACCGGTCGAGCTCAACGAGAATGACGCCGCCGGCATGTGCTACACCTCGGGCACGACCGGCAAGCCCAAGGGCGTCGCCTATTCTCACCGCTCGATCGTGCTGCACACGCTGGTGGCCGGCCAGACCGACGCCATCGCCGTCTCCGGCCGCGACACGATGCTGATCGTGGTGCCGATGTTCCACGTCAATTCGTGGGGCCTGCCGTTCTGCGGCATCATGCATGGCGCCAAGATGGTGCTGCCGGGCCCGCACCTCGATGCGCTGAGCCTGCTCGACCTGATGGAGCGCGAGAAGGTCAACTTCGCCGCCGGCGTGCCGACGATCTGGCTCGGCCTCCTGCATGCGCTCGACAAGGAGCCCGGCCGTTGGGCGCTGCAGCCGGGCCTGCGCACCTTCGTCGGCGGCTCGGCCGCGCCCGAGGGCCTGATCCGCGGGCTCGACAAACACGGCGTCAAGGTCATCCACGCCTGGGGCATGACCGAGATGAGCCCCTTGGGCACAGTCGGCCGGGTGAAACCCACGCTCGAGCAGCAATCGGACGATTTGCTCTACGAGCTGCGCGCCAAACAGGGCATGCCGAACGTGTTCGTCGACATGCGCGTCGTGAACGAGCAGGGCGTCGCGCCGTGGGACGGCAAGACCATGGGCGAGCTCCAGGTGCGCGGGCCGTTCATCGCCGCGTGCTATTTTGCGGATGACAGCCAGAAGGACAAATGGACCGCGGACGGTTGGTTCATCACCGGCGACGTCGCGACCATTGATCCCGAGGGCTATATGAAGCTCACCGACCGCACCAAAGACCTGATCAAGTCGGGCGGCGAGTGGATCTCCTCGGTCGACCTCGAGAACGCGCTGATGGGCCACCCGTCGGTCAAGGAGGCAACGGTGATCGCGGTCGCCCACCCGAAATGGGACGAGCGGCCGCTCGCGGTCATTGTGCTCAAGGAGGGTGCGACGCCCGAGCCCAAGGCCTTCCGCGAGTTCCTCGCCGCCAAGTTCGCCAAGTTCTGGGTACCCGACGGCTACGCCTTCGTGCCGGAGATTCCGAAGAACCCGGCCGGCAAGTTCCTCAAATCCAAGCTGCGCGACCAGTTTGCCGATTGGACCTGGGGCGAGCCGGAGTAGCTCGAAGGTGCGACGGGACGCGTAGCGCCGCGAGACCTGTTCGACTCTCATCGTCATTCCACGGCGGCGTCGGCGCCGACCGTGGAATCCATCGTCCCGCGCGCGCGGAACCATGGATCCTCCGTTCGCACCTTCGGCGCGCCAGAGGATGACGACCCGAAGGTGCCGACAGCGAACGCCGAGATGGCGGAGAAGACTGCGACCAGACGAAGCGAATCCCGCGCTACCGTCCATTCGGCCGGTTGCACGGGTTCTGCGGGGCCTGGCCTGAGAGCACGCGCACGACCTCTTCGGCGCCGCGGCGACGAAGCTCGGCGAGCGACTCGTCCGACGAGAAGGCGACGTGCGGCGTCGCGATCACGTCCGGGCGCGCAATGAGCGCGGCGGGCGGATTGGGCTCGCCTTCGACAACATCGAGTGCGGCGCCGGCCAACGGCCCGCTATCGAGCGCGCGGATGAGCGCATCATTGTCGACGACCGGCCCACGGCTGACATTGATCAGGAATGAGCCCGGCCGCACCCGCTTCAGGAACTCGTCGTCGACGAAGTGTCGGGTCTCGTCGTCCAGCGGCAAATGCACGACGATCACGTCGGAATCGTGCAGCAGTCGATCGAGGCTCACCATCTCGGCATGCGGCGTGCCGCCCTTGACCGCGATGTCATAGCCGAGCACGTCGACCCCGATGCCGGCGAGCTTGCGCGCGGTCGCGCGGCCGATGCGGCCCATGCCGAGCACACCGGCGGTCAAGGTTGCGGCACGGCGCAGGCGCGCGCCCGAGGGATCCCATTTGCCGCGCTTCACCTCACGGTCGAAGGTGACAAGCCCGCGCACCCAAGCCAGCATCATGCCGACCGCGTGGTCCGAGACCTCCTCGACGCAATAGTCCGGCACGTTGGTGACCCAGGCACCGCGCGCGGTGGCGGCCGGCACATCGATGTTGTCGAGGCCGACGCCGTAGCGCGCGACGATCTTGAGGTCCTTCGCGGAGGCGATTGCCTTGTCGGAGATGCGAGCCCAGCAGGTGAGGATGGCGCTCGGGCTATTTGCGGCAATGAGCATCTCGATCTCGGGCGGCGGCAGGGCGGCCGAGGGCCCGATCACCAGCTTGTGCCCGGCCCCCTCGATAATGCCGCGTTCGATCGCATTGTCGGCCCAGGCAAAATCCGTCTGTACCACCGTCGCCATAGCAACCCTCCCCCACCGTGCTCGAAAGATGATGCACCGTCGGCCGCGCTTGTCTATCGTCGCGCGCTGTTTTGGAGCTTGAAGGAGCGAAGGCTGTGGCGGCGAAGGACGCGGGGAAACTGTTCATTTGCCGGACCTGTGTGCGCGATCTGCGCGTGCCGCCCGGCGAGAAAGCCGCCGGCGAAGCGCTCTACGACGCGGTCGAGGCTGCCAATGACGCCGTGCGCGGCCATGTTCCCCTGCGTGGCACGGCGTGTCTCAATGGCTGCCCGAGCCCGTGCAACGCCTCGGTCCGGGGCCACGGCAAGGCACTCCTTCGCTTCAGCAAGCTGTCGATCGAGGATGCGCCCGCGCTCATTCGCCTCGCTCAGACATACCTGAAACACAAGACCGGCGACCTGCCCGAAAAGGACGTGCCCGAGACGCTGCGCGCCAAGGTTTCAGCGCGCGCGCCGGTACTCAATCCCGGGGGCTGAGCCAAGCCGGCCTCAGGGCCGGATTCAGGTGCAATCGGGCGGTGCCTCGGCTAATCTGAATACACTCGCCACGCCCGAATCTGACAAGAACAATCGGCGCGGCGCCCTCAGACCAACCGCCAGGAGGCTGTTCATGGGTCGCAAGCTCTTCAAGAACGTCAATATCTTCGACGGTACCGGCAAGAAGTCGTTCGCCGGCGAGGTGCTCGTCCAGGGCAACATGATCAACAAAGTGGCGAAGGGCAAAGGCCAGATCGAGGCCGAGGACGCCGATGTGATCGACGGCGCCGGCGCAACCCTGATGCCGGGCCTCGTGGAGCCGCACTCGCACGTCACCTACACCAATTGCACCATGCTCTGGAACATCGGCGAACTGCCGCCCGAGGAGCACATGGTGCTCGCGCTCGAGCATGCGAAGGTCATGCTCGACCAGGGCTTCACCAGCCTGTTCTCCGCCGCCGGCACCAGCAAGATCCGCATCGAGCCGGTGCTGCGCGACACGATCAACGCCGGCAAGTTCCCCGGCCCCCGCATCCGCGCGGCCTCGCCCGAGATCAACTCCACGGGCGGCCTCGGCGATGAGCGCCTGCTGCACCTGCATCGTGAATCGGTCGGCATCCTGGCCGACGGCACGACCGAGATGCTGCGCGTCGCGCGCCTGTGCGCCCGCGAAGGCTGCGACACGCTCAAGATCAACATCTCGGGCGACCAGTTCCAGCGCAATTGCGGCAATGAGGCGCTCGCCTATAGCGATGACGAGATCGCGGCCTGCGTGTGGGTCGCCAAGGAGCGCGGCCTCAATGTCGCCACGCATGCGCGCGGCGATCGCGCCGTCCGCGCCGCGTTGAAGCATGGCATTCCGATCATCTACCACGCCGATTTCGCGACCGAAGAAACGATCGACATGCTCGAGGCCAAAAAGAAGGACGTCTTCATGGCCCCGGCGGCCGGCATCATCTATTCGACGGCCTATGAGGCGAAGGATTGGGGCTTCGACGAGGCCACGGTCGAGAAATGGGGCCTCAAGCGCACGCTCGAGAACACGATCAAGACCTACGGTGAGATCCGCAAGCGCGGCATCCGCGCGATGCCGGGCGGCGACTATGGCTTCGCCTGGGCGCCGATCGGCGTGAATGCGCGCGACCTCGAGCACTTCGTCAATCTGTTCGGCTATTCACCGCTCGAGACGCTCAAGGCCGCGACGCAGTGGGGTGGCGAGCTCATGAACATGAATGTCGGCCAGGTGAAGCCCGGCTACCTCGCCGATCTTCTTCTCGTCGATGGCGACGTGACGCAGGACGTCACGCTGCTGCAGGACAAGGAGAACCTGATCATGATCATGAAGGACGGCGAGTATCACAAGGCGCCGGTCGCGAAGCGCCTCGGCGCGCGCCGTCAGAGCGGAAAGGTCGCGGCGGCGGCGGAGTAAGGTGACCAGCCCTTCCTCCTGCCCCTAGGGCGGGAGGAAGGGTTAGGGATGGAGGGTGGGAGGTTAGCGGCCTGCGGCCGCTTCGGCTTACCCCACCAACCCAAACCCTTCCTCCCCTGAGAGGGGAGGAAGGGTTTTCTATTTCACTTCCGAAACGCATCTCTCCGCAGCGGCGCCCTCACTTCCGTCCCCTTGAACTCGCAGACCGCGACGATCTCGACCGAGTGGTTGTTGGCGAGGCCCTGGCAGCCGATCGAGGCGCGGGCGCACAGGCCGGCCTCACCAAAGAGCTCTTCCAGAAGCTCGGTCGCCGCATTGGTGATCGGCGGCTGATCGACGAAGCCCGGCGCCGAGTTGATATAGGCAACCATTTGCAGGAAACGATTGAGGCGATCGAGGTCGCCAAGCGCGTATTTCGCGTGCGCCAGCATGACCAGACAGCACTGGCGCATCGCCTCGCGCGCCTGATCGACGGTGAGGTCCTTGCCGACCACGCCCGGCATGAATTGCTTGCCGTCCTTCGAGGGCGTCGCGCCGGCGAGGTAGAGCACATTGCCGACGGCCGAATGCGAGTGGAACTTCGCCTTCGACGGCGCGTGCCGGTACTCGAACTCCAGATCGGGCAGTGTGAGCCCCATCGCGGCGATCTTCTTCTCGACGTTCATCGGATGTGGTCCTCCCTGTTGTGGGAACGATCGTAAGCGGGGTTCCGCTGACAGGAAAGCGCGGCTTCGCCGTTGGTCTCCACCCTCCTACCCTTCCCTTCCGCCCGCCTCAAGGCGGGAGGAAGGGTTTCTCCTAATGAAAATCCCGCGATTTCGGCATGTAGCCGGCACGGCGTGTGCGCGGGTCGGGGGGCGAGCCGCGGCGCACCTCATCGGCCCGCGCGAGCGGCGGCTCGGCCTTGGGCCCGAGCGCGGCCAGGCCATCGAGCTCGGACGAGAGATCGATCAGCTGCTCGGCCACCACGTGGATGACGATGCCCTCGCGCTGCACCTTGCCGCGGCAGGCGAGCAGCCGCGAGGTCAAGACGATGCGGCGGAAGCGCTCGAACACGTGCGACCAGATGACGATGTTGGCGATGCCGGTCTCATCCTCAAGGGTTGCGAAGATCACGCCCTTGGCCGTGCCCGGGCGCTGGCGCACCAGCACGAGACCGGCGACCGTGATGTGCTTGCCGTTCACCATGTCGCCAAGCGCCGCGCAGGTCACGACGCGACGCTTGGCCAGCGAGGCGCGCAACAAAGCGAGCGGGTGCGCCCGAAGCGTGAGCCGGAGGCTCTTATAGTCATCGATGATCTCTTCACCGAGCGTCGCCGCCGGCAAGGTGACGGCCGGCTCCGCCGAGGCGGGATGATCACCGATGGATGCGTCCGAGGTCCCCTCTCCCCCTTTGAGAGGCAAGGACCCATCGCGAAGCGAGGGGAGGGTGAGGGGGGAGTGGGTATCATCGTCATTTGATTGGCCCCTCACCCGCCGCTCCGCGGCGACCTCTCCCGCAAGGGGAGAGGTAAAGCGCGCAGAGGCGTGGCCGAACAACGGCAGCGGCGCCTCATCGCTCAGCGCGCGCACCGACCAGAAGGACTGGCGCCGAGCGAGCGCGAGCGAGCGGAACGCATCCGCGCGCGCCAGCGCCTCAAGCGTTCGACGCGAAACACCGGCGCGGGCCTGCACCTCGTCGATGCTGCGATAGCCGTTCCCGCGCGAGGCCATCAGCTTGAGTGCCTCGGCCTCCGCCATGCCCTTGATCTCGCGAAGGCCGAGCCGGAGAGCGACAGCCGTGTTGTTGCCCTGGATCCCCCGATCAAGTCGGGGGATGACGATTTGGGGTGTGGTGATGCCGGTGCCACTCCGTCTTTCGTCATGGCCCGGCTTGACCGGGCCATTCAGAGCTACGGGACGGTCATCGCTGCGTTCCGAATCAACAGCGACCGGCTCCAACGTGCAATCCCAGTCGCTCGCATTGACATCGACGTCGCGCACGGTGACGCCGTGGTCGCGTGCATCACGCACGATCTGCGCCGGCGCATAGAAACCCATCGGCTGGCTGTTCAGGAGCGCCGCCGCGAACGCCGCCGGGTAATGACATTTGAGCCAGGCCGAGACATAGACGAGCAGCGCGAAGCTCGCCGCGTGAGACTCAGGGAAACCGTATTCGCCGAAGCCCTCGATCTGGCGGAAGCAGCGCTCGGCGAAATCGCGCTCATAGCCGCGCGCGACCATGCCCTCGACCATCTTCTCGTTGAAGCCGTGGATCTTGCCGGTCTTGCGAAAGGTCGCCATGGCGCGGCGAAGCTGATCGGCCTCTTCCGGCGTGAAGCCGGCCGCGACGATCGCGATCTTCATCGCTTGTTCCTGGAAGAGCGGCACGCCGAGCGTCTTGCCGAGCACGGCCTTGAGCTCCTCCTTCGGGAAGTCGACCTTCTCCTCGCCGTTCCGCCGGCGCAGATAAGGATGCACCATGTCGCCCTGGATCGGCCCCGGGCGCACGATCGCGACCTCGATCACGAGATCGTAGAAGTTCCTAGGCTTGAGCCTGGGCAGCATGGACATCTGCGCCCGGCTCTCGACCTGGAACACGCCGACCGAATCCGCCCGTCCCAACATCTCGTAGACGGCCGGATCTTCCGACGGCACCTCGGCAAGACCGATCTTCACGCCATGATGCTGCGCGAGCAGCGCGAGGCCCTTACGGATACAGGTCAGCATGCCGAGGCCGAGCACGTCGATCTTCAGAATGTGCAAGGCGTCGAGATCGTCCTTGTCCCACTCGATATTGGTGCGCTCCTCCATCGCCGCGTTCATGATCGGCACGACCTCGTCCAAGGGCCCGCGTGTGATCACAAAACCACCGACATGCTGCGAGAGATGGCGCGGAAAGCCGATCAGCTCGCGCGCGAGCGAGAGCGCCATCGAAAGCCGGGCCTCATTGGGATCAAGGCCAAGCTCCTTCACCTGATCATCGTTCGCGCCCTCGCGGCTGAAGCCCCAGAGCTGGCTCGCAAGCGCGCCCACGACATCGGCCGAGAGGCCCATGGCCTTGCCGACCTCGCGGATCGCGCTGCGCCCGCGATAGGAGATCACGGTCGCCGCGATGCCGGCGCGCGCGCGGCCGTATTTTTCGTAGATGTACTGGATCACCTCCTCGCGCCGCTCATGCTCGAAATCGACGTCGATGTCGGGCGGCTCGTTGCGCGCGGCCGAGACGAAGCGCTCGAACAGAAGGTCCATGCGCGATGGATCGACCGCGGTGATGCCAAGGCAATAGCACACGGCCGAGTTGGCGGCCGAGCCCCGCCCCTGGCACAGAATGTCGCGTGAGCGTGCGAAGCGCACGATGTCGTGCACGGTGAGGAAATAGGGCGCGTAGTTGAGCGAGCCGATGAGCGCGAGCTCATGCGCCACCTGCGCTGCAACCTTCGGCGGCACGCCATCGGGATAGCGCGTCTTCACGCCCTCGGCGGTCAGGCGCTCCAGCTCCTGTTGCGGCGTGCGCCCCTCGGGCACAGGCTCGGCCGGATATTCGTAGCGCAACTCATCGAGGCTGAAGCGGCAGGCCTCGGCGATCTCGACGGTGCGCGCGATCGCCTCCGGATGCCGGCGGAACAGCCGCGCCATCTCCTCGGGTGCCTTCAAGTGGCGCTCGGCATTGGCGAACAGGCGAAAGCCCGCATTGTCGATCGTGCAGTGCTCGCGGATGCAGGTGAGCACGTCCTGCAACGGCCGGCGCGCCGGAGCATGGGCGTGCACGTCATTGCTCGCGACCATCGGCGCGTGAAGCGCCGCGCCGAGGCGGGCAAGCTCGGCCAGGCGCCTCACATCATCGCCGCGATAGAGGTGTGCACCCGCGATGTGCACCCGCCCTGGCGCTGCGGCGGTGAGCGCCATCACCCGCTCGGCGAACGCCTGGTCCGGCTCATCCGGCGGCAGCAGGATGAGCTGCTGGCCCTCGACATGCGCGATCAGATCCTCGAGGCCGAGCCAGCATTCGGCCTTGGGCGCGCGGCGCTTGCCGAGCGTGAGGAGTCTCGACAGCCGGCCATAGGCGGCCCGATCGGTCGGCAGGCAGAGCACGGCGAACGCTGGTCCATTCCTGGGCTGAGCCGGATCGGCGAAGAGATCGAGCCTGGCGGCGATGACGAGCTTGAGCTTGGCCTGTTTCGCCGCGACGTGCGCGCGAACGACGCCCGCGAGCGTGTCGCGATCGGCGATCCCGATCGCCCGATGGCCGAGCGCAGCCGCCGTGTGCACCAGCTCCTCGGGGTGTGAGGCGCCCCGGAGAAAACTGAAATTACTGGTGACCGCGAGCTCGGCATAAGGGGTCATGGTTGCCCACCATCACGCCTGCCACGCACTGAGCGGTCGCACCATCCGTGCAAGCTCCGTGTCTGCGACCATCTTGAGCAGCCGCGCATCGGCCGTAACGAGCGTGGCGCCGAGATTCTCTGCACAGGCGAGATAGAGGCAGTCATAAACCGAATGATTGAGGGTCATCGCGAGTTCCGCCGCGCGCTCGATGAAGATCTCCGACGGATAGAGCCGAGGGCCGCCGCGATGGATGACGAAGGCGATCGACATGGCTTGGCGGCGATCGATCTCGCGACGAAGCACCTTCTTCCATGCGGCGTTCGCGATCTCCACCACGAGAAGGTCGGGTGCATGCAGCTCGGCCTGAACGTGCAGAAGTTCCTCCGCGGCCCGGCTCTGAACCTCGGGCACGAACCATTTGAGCGCGACGCTCGCGTCGACGACGAAGCTCATCGTCGATCACGCTCTTCACGGATGAGTTGCGTGCTGTCGGACTGCGGCACGTCGGGCGTCATGGCCGCGATCTCCTGTACCCGCTTGATGAAGTGCTCGCGCGACCATCGGCCGCTAGTCTCGGTGAGGATCGCTCTCACCTCGGCTTCCAATGAGCGCTCGTGCTCCTTGGCCTGCGCTTTCAGCTTCTCGATCACCGTATCGTCCAGATTGCGGATGGTGATGCTGCCCATGGCGTTCTCCTGTGCCATCAAAATGCAATCATATTGATAGCATATCTCAGCCCGATAACCCATGCATGAACCAGGCGGGCGAGGAGCCGGGGCGGAAGGCGCCGAGGCGAAACAGCCAGAAGCGCCGGCCGGCCTCGTCCTCCACCCGGTAATAGTCGCGAAAGCGCCCCTCGCCTTCGCCCACCGCCGCCATGCCGGTCGCGCGCCACCATTCGGGCGCCAGGCGCTCAGGGCCCGAGGCCGCGCGCACCCGGTGCACCGCGCGGCGCCAGCGGAACATCACCGGCGGATCGTCCGGGATCGGCGCGATCACCTCGATCGGCTCGGGCGGGGCCAGCAAGCGAAGCGGCCGCTCGCGCCGCCCTTGAGCCGGCCATTCACCCACCGGGGCGAGCGGCGCGGCAGACACGACCGCGCGCTCGGGGATGTGGCTTTGGCGTGGCGCCTGGCGCTGGACATTGGCGGCGCCGAGCCGATTGCTGAGCCGATCGACCAGCTCGCCGAGCGCCGCGACATCCTCCGGCGCGCAGGGACGGTGCGATCGCCTCGCTTCGAGATCGAGCCCGAGCTGAAGCCGCGGCAGAGGATCGCTGAGCGGCGCGCTCAGCACCATGGCATCCGCGCCGAAGCCGGCATCCAGGCGCTCGAGCCGCTCGGCGAACAGGCGCATCAGGTGGCGCGGCTCGCGCACGGCGAGACTCGTCCCGATGGCAAGCTCGCCGACCGTGCCATCGACGCGGTAGAGCGCGAGTTCAAGCCGGCGCGCGCCCCGCCCATCCGCCTCGAGCTTCGCCGTCAGGGCCTCGACCAGCGCGCGCGTGACCGCTTCGATCGCCTCTGGTCCCGCGATCGGCTCGGCGAAGAGCCGCTGCACCCGATAGGGCGCGACGGGGCGGTTCGGCGAGAGCGGCTCGTGCGCGGCACCAAGCGCCTGATCGAGCCGCCGCCCGAGCGTGGGCCCGAAACGCTTGGCGAGCGCGCCGCGCGGCATGCCATAGAGCTCACCGATCCGGCGCAGCCCGACGCGATCGAGCGCCTCGACCTCGACCGGCCCGAGGCGAAGTGCCGCGACCGGCAGGCCGGCGAGCGCCGCGCGCGCGCCGCCGGGCGGCACCACCCCGGCGTTGCTATTGGCCAGCCCCACGCCGGCATGGCCATAGCGCGCGACTGCCCAGGCCGCGCCCGGTGTATCGGCAAGCGCCGCGCGCGCCTCGATTCCAAAGGAGGCAAGCCGGCGTTGGAGATCATCGAGCAATGCGGCCTCGCCGCCAAACAGCGCCGCACAACCACTGACATCGAGCCAAAGGCCGTGGGCACCGCCGAGCCCCGCGCCGAGCCCCGCATGATCGAGGGCGACCCAGGGCGTGTAGCGGCCGCACCAGGTCGCGAGGCTATCGAGCGTGGCCGCATCGGCCGCCGCGTCGCCAGGCTCAACGGCGAGCGCCGGCATGATCGCGCGGGCATCGGACAGCGTCTGACCGGGGCGCACGCCAGCCTCTTCGGCAGCGCGGTTGAGCGCCGCGACGATCAACCCGCCGCGTCCGTCAGCGGCCGCGAGCGCGAGTGACTCAACCCGCCAGGCGGGCTTGAGCCGGCTCAGCCGATCGGCCGGAAAGCGCGGCAGCCAGAGCGAAATCACCCGTCTCATCGCGCCACTCCAAAACCCAGTCGTGCGGCACGCCGCCCCGACAGCGCTCAAGCGCCACCTGCCAGCGTGGCCGCCCCACCCCCTCGCCCGGAACGTGCTCGCTGCCCATGGCCGCAACGCGCCAGCGCGTCAGCGCCGCCGACGGCTCACTGCCGAGCGCACGCCGGCCGAGCAGAATGGCGGTGACGCCGCTCGCCCCGGCGGCGAGTTGGAGGCGGCGGCTCGCGGCGAGGTCGGGCATCGCCTCGGTCTCGCCGATCACGGCGGCGAGCTGAGAGCAGCCAAGGCCCTCGCGCATGGCCCAGAGCACATCGGCATCGCGGCGCGCCCAGGCGAACAGCAGGCGATTGGGGTCGAGGCCGAAGGCGGCGAGCCCCGGCCCATAAGGCCGGCCGGTCTCGCGCCGCCCCGCCGCGCCGAGACACCAGAGCACCGGCCCCGACGCTTCCCCCGCCAGCAGGCGCACCAGGAGCGCGCTCACGAAGCCGGCGCTTGCGCCGGCATCCGCCCCGGACGGGTTGGCCGGCCTCACCTCGTGCAAGGCCCCGCGCACCAGCCCGCCCGCCGGCAGAGCCTGGTCGAGCACGGCCAGCCCGAGCGGAGCCGCAAGCTCCGCCGCCGGGCCGGCGACGGCCCCGCCCACCGACGGGGTTGCACGCTCGATCGCGTGGATCAGGCGGCGAAGCTCGGCGAACGAGGCCTTATGTTCCCCGTGCGCTGTGGGTCGCACGGGGCTGACAGAAGAGACGTGTGGCGCTGCCATGGCTGCATGGCTTTTGTCGTGTGGCTGAGTTTTGTTTGTTCGTGTTTTGTTCTAGCACGAGGCGGTACCTCGTTCAAGTCATTCCAAGCGCTTCGCCGCGCGTGCCAATTCCCCCACAGCCTGATAGGATTCGGCCTGACACGTAGTCACGACGAAAGACCGCAAAGATGCTCTATCTCACCAGGAAGACCGGTCAGACCATCGTCATCAACGACAACATCGAGGTGACGGTGATCGAGGTGAAGGGCCGCGCGGTGAAACTGGGCTTCACCTTCCCGCCGGAAGCGACCGTGCTCCGGAAGGAAATCCACGAAAAGATCCTGCGCGAGAACATCGAGGCCGCACGCGCCGGCGAAGAGTTCGCGAGCGTCAACCTCGACGCCGACCTCCTCGCCGCCCGCCTCGGCCAGAAGCCGAAGGCCTGATCGACCGCAACGGGTCAGCCGAGCGGACAACGGTACCATCGTACGAGCGCTGAGCCTCCTTCTGTTCGCAGCTCGATCCATCGGGCCAACAACCAAGAACCATCCGATACCGGCGACCGGACAACGATCCGCTTGCATGGGGTGACCGTCATGGCAGGCAACACCATCAGGCTTCATCGCGTCCTCAGTGCGACGCCCGAGCACGTCTATCGCGCGTTCATCGATCCGGACGCGATGGTGAAATGGCTGCCGCCCAACGGCTTCACTGCCAAGGTGCATCACATGGATGCACGGGTTGGCGGAACCTACCGAATGTCATTCACCAACTTCACGACCGGCAAGAGCCACGCCTTCGGCGGCACCTATGTCGAGCTCGTGCCCCACGAACGGCTCCGCTACACCGACAAATTCGAGGACCCCAATCTACCCGGCGAGATGCTGACCACGATCACGCTCCGCAAAGCGGTGATCGGGACCGAGCTGACGGCCACACAAGAAGGCGTGCCCGAGATCATTCCACCCGAAGCCTGCTATCTCGGCTGGCAGCAATCCCTCAACCTGCTCGCCCTGCTGGTCGAACCCGAGATCCCCGACCACTGAATATCGTGCCCGTGAGGCCCGCCAACTCGTCGGCGCAACAGGCTTATTGATCGAACGCGCACCACCGCACTGACGACCGCACGTCGCCGCGTCTGGAGTGCCGTGGGCCTGCTGTTCGGGCCGGGCTCTTAAACCAATCTTAAGGTTAACAAATCACCATGCCGGCACGGGGTGACGCCCCGCCGTCGCGCGGAGCGCGACCCCAACCCCGGCACGGTGATGACCCCATCCGACCCGCCCCCAGACCGCCAAGCTGATCAGCGCCTAGCGGTCGCGCTTCGCTATGACGGCAAGGCGGACCCGGCGCCCAAGGTCGCCGCGACCGGTCGAGGCCTCGTCGCCGAGCGCATCCTCGCGCTCGCCCGGGAGAACGGCGTGCCGATCCACGAGGACCCGGACCTCGCCGCGCTCCTTGGCAAGCTCGATCTCGACGCCTTCATCCCGGTCGAGGCCTTCGTCGCGGTCGCCGAGATCCTCGCCTACCTCTACCGCCAGAACGGCAAGATGCAGGAGCTCAACGCCAGCCGATGAGCACCCTGCCCGATGCCCGCGCCTCGATCGCCGACGTGACCCGCCAGCTCAACGCGCTGTCGGCTGCGCTCGCGCGCGGGGATGCGGTCGATGTCAGTGCGCTCGACCAGGCCGTGCAAATGCTCTGCGAGATTACGGCCGCCCTGCCCCGCCAGACCGGCCAGAAGCTCAGGGGCGAACTGATGGCGCTATATCAGGATCTCGATCGCCTGGAGCGCGAAATGCGTGCCGCCCACGAGGCGCTCGCCCGCCAGCTCAAGGGTCTCTCGCGCGGCACCCAGGCCACGCAGGCCTATGGACGGCAACCGAGCAAGTCCTAGCGCTCGATGGATCTCGACTCCTATCTTCGCTTCGCGCTCGCGCTCGTCCTCGTCATCGGGCTGATCGCGCTGATCGCGTGGTTGATGCGCCGCTTTGGCATCGCCCAGCGTCTCGCACCCGGCAGTGCCACGCCCAGGAAAAATCGCCGTCTCGCTGTAATTGAAGTCTGCGCGGTTGATGGACGCCGCCGCCTCGTCCTGCTCCGTCGCGACGGTGTCGAGCACCTCGTCATGCTCTCGGCAAATGGCGGTGGCTTCGTGGTCGAACGCGGCATCGGCGATGAGCGGCCGAGCTTTGCGCGCACCCTGAATGAGGAAACCGCCGAAGACGATGAAGCGGCCGAACGCGAGAGCGCACCGCCGCCACCGCCGGCTGGCCCCGTAGCGCGGCCGAGCGGAGACGCTTCATGAGGCGGCGCACGAGACTGATCGCGGGCGCAGTTGCGGCGGTGCTGGCTGGCACCGCTGCGCTAGTTGCCTCGCCCTCGCTCGCGCAGGAATTGAGCCTCAATCTGACCGATGGCAGCGGCTCATCGACCGGCCAGATCCTGCGCCTGATCGCGCTCCTCACGGTCTTGAGCCTCGCGCCCGGCATTCTCGTGGTGGTGACCTCGTTCACCCGTATCGTCGTGGTGCTGTCGCTGCTCCGGAGCGCGCTCGGCCTGCAACAGACCCCGCCAAACACGGTCATCGTAAGTCTCGCGCTGTTCCTCACGGCGTTCGTCATGGGGCCGACGCTCGAGCGCGCCTACAATGACGGCATCTCGCCCCTCATCGCCGAGGAGATCAGCGAGGAACAGGCCTATGACCGGACCGTTGCGCCACTCCGCGAGTTCATGTTGAAGCAGGTGCTCGACATCATCTATCCGTTCTGACGACCTGGCCGCCCCGATACTCGCCCGGGGCGGCCGCCTCGCCTATTCGTCGCGATGAGTGCGCTCGTGGCGCTCGTGACGTTCCTGCGCTTCGATCGAGAGCGTCGCGATCGGGCGGGCTTCGAGCCGCTTGATGCCGATCGGCTCGCCGGTTTCCTCGCAAAAGCCGTAGCTGCCGTCCTCGATCCGCTCGAGCGCCGCATCGATCTTGGAGATCAGCTTGCGGGCACGGTCGCGCGTGCGCAGCTCGACCGAGCGCTCGGTCTCGGTGGCGGCCCGATCCGCGATGTCGGGCTCGGGCACGGTCTCATTCTTCAGCTTCAGCAGAGTTTCGCCCGTGTCCTCAAACAGCTCCTTGCGCCAAGCCAGAAGCTTCTTGCGGAAATACTCCCGCATGCGCGGGTTCATGAACGGCTCTTTCTCTGTCGGCCGATAATTCCTCGGCAGACGAACCGACCTGGACGAGCTCGACTTCGGTTTGCGTGGCGGCACGGTCAATGGTCCCACCAGATTTGACGGCCGCGGAGTATAGAAAGAGCCCCCCGCCACTGCAACCGCCGTGCGCGTGTTTACAGGGAAGGACCGAAATTATCTTTATGACGCTATTTCAAATGGATATACGGCGTCTATGCGGTGGCGCTGTCATCATATTTGGCGAGCTCGACCAGCGCGCGCAGCTCGATCTCGCCGAGAATCGCCGCGAGTGCCGGGTCGCCGCAGTCGGCCCGGCTGAGCTTGAGCTCCGCCGCCAGCGAGCGAAGTGCGTGGCGCGGAATGCCGTCGCTGAGCAGACCGAGGCGGATTTCCTCAAGCCGATCAAGCAGGGAAGCGCCACACTTCCGCCCGCGGGAGCGACAGTCCAACGGGTCCTCGGCGGCCTGGACTGCAAGGAGTGCCGACATGGAGGCCAGTGGTGCCCCGCCGCTCAAGGGCGCGCTCGGCGCACCAGCCTGAGACTCCACGGTGAAGCGCCCGGCCGGGCCGGCGGAATTGCGCCGCAGCCCGGGTCCGCCGCCGGCACGCACGGGGCCGCCTGCGTCGACCTTCATCGCTGCGAATCCTTGGGCTGTGAAGACGGCAACACCATTGCCCCGAGGATCGGTCGCCTCTGTTAACAAGCGGTGAAGCCAAAAGCTTGACGCTCGGCCTCAACTGGCCGGGCAGGTCCTGCCTCGCGCGGCAAAGTTTGCCGATGAAAGAGCACCGGTCCGCCCGCACCCCGACCAAATAATCTCTGCGTTTCCAACGACTTAATCCGTCTCGCCCGATGGCACGAGGTTCGCGTCATAGGAACCGGCGGCATCTTGTCCGTGGATATTGGGTCGGAACATGTCTCTTGGAATCGTGATTTGGTTCGCGCGGCGGACAGTGGCTCTCGGGGCCATGGCCGCGCTTGCCGTCGGCATCGCACTTCTGGCCTCGCCCAAGGCCGAGGCCGGCTCCCGCATCAAGGACATCGCCGAGTTCGAGGGCGTTCGCGAGAACCTGCTGATCGGCTATGGGCTGGTGGTCGGCCTGAACGGCACTGGTGACCGCCTGGCCAATGCCGCCTTCACGCAGCAAAGCCTGGTCAGCATGCTCGAGCGGCTCGGCGTCAATACGCGGGATGCCAATCTGAACACCCGCAACGTCGCGGCCGTGATGGTCACGGCGACGCTGCCGCCCTTCGCGCGCCATGGCGCACGCATCGACGTGACCGCGAGCGCGCTCGGCGATGCCACCAATCTCCTGGGCGGGACTCTCCTGGTCACGCCTCTGCTCGGTGCCGATGGTGAGGTCTACGCCGTTGCGCAGGGCCAGCTCGCCGTGAGCGGCTTCACGGTGAAGGGCGATTCCGGCTCATCGATCACCAAAGGTGTGCCGACCAGCGCGCGGATCGCGAACGGCGCGATCATCGAGCGCGAGCTCGGCTTCGAACTGCGCGAGCTCGGTGCCATCCACATCGCCATGCGCAACCCCGATTTCACGACGGCCTCGCGCGTGGCGGACGCGATCAATCAGCATCTCGGCGCGAATGCCGCCTATGCAACCGACCCGGGCACGGTTCTTCTGAACATTCCGGACGGGTATCGCACGCGCACCGCCGAGATTCTGACCGAGATCGAGCAGATCACCGTCGAGCCGGACGCGATCGCACGCGTCGTGATCGACGAGACCTCGGGCGTCATCGTCATGGGCGAGAATGTGCGCATCGATACGGTCGCCATCGCCCACGGCAACCTCACCATCCGCATCGCCGAGACACCACAAGTGTCGCAGCCGGGCGCCTTCGCGCCGGAGGGCGCGCAGACCACCGAGGTCGACCGCTCCAACATTACCATTGATGAGAGCAACGACCGTCGCTTGGCGGTCATGCGGGCCGGCATCAGCATTCAGGAGCTGGTCTCCGGCCTGAATGCGCTCGGCATCGGGCCGCGCGATCTCATCACCATCCTGCAGACCATCAAGACGGCCGGCGCCCTGCACGCCGACATCCAGGTGTTCTGATGACGACCGCCGCCCCCGTCACCCCAGGTCTTTCGAGCGCCCCGGCGACGCCTTCGGCGAACGAGTTGCGCGCCCGCAAGGTCGCGGAGGAGTTCGAAGGCTTTTTCATCTCGATGATGCTCGAGACGATGTCGAGCGGCATCGAGGTCGACCCGATGTTTGGCGGCGGTCAGGGCGAACAGGTCTATCGCTGAGTCCATAGATCTTTGAACGACAGGAGAATCTTGCCGGGCAGTGGGCAAGATCTGCCGTTTACTTAACTGCTCCTTCACCGACCTCTTCGCACAATGGCCGGGAGTTGAGCGGGGAAATCCCGTTTGACCTGACGGCTTGTGCCCGCGCGTGCCATGATTGGTTGCGCGCGGCTCCTCTCAGGGGTCGAGTCATTGAACAGTTTCGCTCAGACGATCCGCGCGCTTGGATTGACGCGCCTTGTGATCTTGGGCGCGGTCATCATTGGCGTCGGTATCTTCTTCATCTTTCTGATGGGCCGCATGTCGGCGCCGAACATGGCGCTGCTTTTCGGCGGTCTGACATCGAAGGACGCCGGCGAGATCGTCGCCAAGCTCGATGCGCAACGCGTGCCCTATCAGCTGGCCGGCGACGGCACCCAGATCATGGTGCCGGCCGATCAGGTTCTTCGCGTTCGCATGAGCCTTGCCGAAGAGGGCCTGCCGGTCGGCGGCTCGGTCGGCTACGAGATCTTCGATCAGGGCGAGGCGTTCGGCACGACCAGCCTGGTGCAGAACGTCAACATGCTGCGTGCGCTCGAAGGCGAACTGGCCCGCACCATCGGTTCACTTGGCCCGGTGGCCGGCGCACGCGTCCACCTCGTCGTGCCGAAGCGCGAGGTGTTCAGCCGAAGTGAAGTTGAGCCGAGCGCGTCGATCGCACTCAAGCTGCGCGGCGCCGCGAAGCTCAACCGGCAGCAGATCGCCGCCATCCAAAATCTGGTCGCCGCCGCCGTGCCTGGCCTGGCGGTCGGCCGCATCGCGATCGTCGACGATGCCGGCAATCTGCTGGCTCGCGGCGATGGCGGCGGCGCTTCAGGCGCCGGAGGCTCGAATGCCGAGGACAACCGAATTGCGTTCGAGGAACGGGTCGCCCGTTCGATCGAGGAAATCGTCGAGCGTATTGTCGGCTTCGGCAAGGTGCGCGCCGAGGTGAGCGCCGACATCGACTTCGACCGTCTCACCACCAATGACGAGATTTTCAATCCCGATGGGCAGGTCATTCGGCGCGCTGGCGATGGAATCGGTCGGACCACCGAGCGCCCCCGCCAGATACGCCATTTGCTGCTTTTTGATGGTCGCGATGTCGGCCTTGGCAAAATGCGCCGCCAAGGATGCATCGTGCATCGCTTTGGCGAAGAAGAGCTCGATCGTCGCTTCAATCGCGATGGCACCGCCAAGGTGTTCATAAGTGCTGCCATTGGGTGCAGCGGTTGCGGCAGTCGGAGCGGGTTCGGCCTTCGGCTCAAGCGCCGGCGGCGGCTCGACGACGGCAACCGGCTCTGCAACCGCGGCGGCCTCGGTCGCGACCGCATCGCCGTTGAACATGGCGTTCAATTGTTCGATCAGGTCGGCGTCGGTTCCCGCCGGCTCGGCCTCAGTCTTCTCGATCACCGAGAGGATCATCTTGATCCGGTCGATCGAGGCGAGGATCAGCGAGATCGCCTGAGAACTGACTGGCAACTTGCCATCGCGGATCTTGCCGAGCACGTTCTCCGCCGAGTGCGCCAGCGTTTCCAGTCGCGGCAGGCCGATGAAGCCGCAGGTGCCCTTGATGGTGTGAACCAAGCGGAAAATGCTCGAGATGAGCTTGGGTTCCGGGTTCTGCTCGAGCTTGACGAGCTCGACATCGAGCGTTGCCAAGCTTTCGGCGCTCTCGGTCAAAAATTCACTCAGTAGGTCGTCCATGTCTCTCCCCTCGACGGCCGAACCGGACCGGGGCGCTCCGCCCTCGGGGACGGAGCAACGGCCAGCTATGGCGCGCAGTTGGCGGCGCTAAATCCGCCGAAGCATCAGGGGGAAGCGGCTAAATTTCGGTAAAGCGCCGGATTCTCGCGGCTTGCCGATCAGGCGCGGGCGGCCACCACTTCAATCGTGGCAGGCGAGATCGTCGGCACCGAGACCTTGAGCCCGAGCACCGCCGCAAGCCGGCCGGTGAAATAGGGCTGTGCAGCCCGCGGGTCGAGCCCGGCAATCGCCTTGAGGTCGGCATCGGCGCCGGCGAGCAAGGCGACACGTGCGCTCTCCTCAAACCCGAGCCGCTGTCCGCTGCCGCTGACGCTGATCGAGGGCGCCGCCAAGGAGCCCGAGAGCCGAATAGTGAGCGTGCCGCCGCCATGGACGGCGTGCCCGACCATATAGCCGAGGTTGATGGCGATCTTCAGCAACGCCGGCGCGGATTCCCCTGCCTGGGCCGAGAGTGAATCCTCCCACTTCACAGAGACCTTGGTCTCGGCCAGCACCTTCTCGATCAGGCCCTTCGCCTCGCCTGAGCCGAGGGTGGTGCCGCGGCCGACCGCGGCACGATAGAAGCTCAGGCGGTTGAGTGCCTTGCCCGCGCTTTCGAGGAGCATGCGACGGGAGGTATCAAGCATGGCGGGATCCTCGTCCTCGAGACTCTCCGCCACCATGCTGAGCGCGCTGATTGGTCCAAGAAGGTCATGCACAATTTGGCGCCCATGAGCGAAACCAACCGAAAATCCGTGTCGAGTCCGTCGGATGCCATGCTGCCCCGGCCCGATTCGGTGGATGTTGGGTGCTCATAGCAACTCGATGAGGCATCGGCAAGGCGCGTAGAAGCGGCGCTCAGGACGCATCGAATTCCGGGACGAAACACGCTAGTCTGTGACGAAGCCTCGATCGGGCTGCTGTTGGGACAGGGTCGACGCCATGCCACTCGAACTCGTGCCAGGGGCGTGGGTCCGCTTGAAGGACGCACCCGATTGGGGCTCAGGTCAGATTCAATCGGTGATCGGCAACCGGGTGACAATCAACTTCGAGCACGCGGGCAAGCGACTCGTGGATAGCGCCATCGCCGTGCTCGAACAGTCCCACGCGCCCGACCACGAGTCCAACCATTTCACGACCAGATCGAGGGCATAGAGGCTCGCGATGTTTCTTAGACAATTCTCATATCTTATTGCATTATCAAAAGAAAAACACTTCGGTAGAGCCGCGATTGCGTGCCGCGTCTCGCAGCCCACATTGTCGACGGCGGTTCAGCAACTGGAAGATGAGCTTCGGGTTCCAATTGTCTTACGTGGCAGGAGATTTGAGGGTTTCACGCCCGAAGGCCAGCGCGTCCTGGCCTGGGCGGAGCGCATTCTGGCCGACCGCGACGCCCTGGTGCAGGATCTCAGCCAGATGCGCGGCAGCCTGCACGGCGACTTGCGCGTCTCGGTCGTGCCGACCGCCCTCCCCGTGATCGCCAAGCTGACCGCGCCGTTCAGCCGTCGCCACCCCCACGTCACCGTCACTGCAACGGTCTCGAGCTCCAATGCCATTCAGCGCGGGCTCGACGAGTTCGAGCTCGATCTTGGCGTCACCTATCTCGACAACGAGCCCATATTGCGGGTGCGTTCGGTGCCGCTCTATCGCGAGCGCTATGCGCTCCTCGTGTCCAAGGACAGCCCGGTCGCGCAGCGCCAGCAGATCGCCTGGCGGGACGCGGCGGCGGAACCGCTCTGTCTGCTCACCCGTGACATGCAGAACCGCCGGATCATCGATGCTGCCTTCCGCTCGGCCGGCGTCGAGGCTGCAGCACAGGTCGAGACCAACTCAATCACCGGGCTCATTCTGCATGTCCAGAGCGGCCAGTGGGCCAGCGTCGTGCCCCGCCATCTGATGGTTGCCCCCGGTCTGCCGGCCGGCCTCGCCATTGTCGATCTGGTGTCGCCTGAGATCAGCCACCTTGTCGGGCTTGTCGTGGCTGACCGCGAGCCAAAAATGCCTGCGGCAAAGGCCATGCTCGACATCGTGAAGGAGCTGCGCGGCGTTGACCTGTTTGAGCCGAAGCAGAAGCTCAAATAGTCTGATCGATTGATAGGCCACGCTGATTATACAGGGCGGCCAGACTCTGCGATCATGATCACCCCATCGACAAAGCGGGACGACACCATGTCGGGCTCGGACAAGACCCCTTCGACGCCGAAGCGGCACAAACATCCTGGCAGCGGCCGTGGCGCCGCGCGCTCAACGCTGAAGGGCCGCCAGACCGACCCGACGGCGTTGTCGGAGGTGCGTGCCCTCCTGGGTGATCGGCCGCGGCGGGCCGATTTGCTGATCGAGCACCTCCACCTGATCCAGGATCGCTATCACCACCTCTCGGCCAGGCACCTTGCCGCCCTTGCCGAAGAGATGAAGCTCTCCATGGCCGAGGTCTACGAGACCGCGACGTTCTACGCCCACTTCGATGTCGTGATGGAAGACGAGGAGCCGCCCCCGGCTCTCACCATCCGTGTTTGCGATTCCCTCTCTTGCGAAATGGCGGGCGCGGCGGCGTTGTTGACGGCGCTGAAGGGCAAGCTCTCGCCAAATATCCGCGTCGTCCGCGCGCCCTGCATGGGGCGCTGCGACAAGGCGCCGATCGCCGAGGTGGGCCATCGCCATGTCGAGCATGCCAGCGTAGAGAATGTCATGGCGGCGGTGCGTGCCCCGAGCCACGCGCCCAACGTGCCGGCGCATATCGGCCTCGATGAGTATGTGAAGAACGGCGGCTATCGACTCTATCGGGCCTGCCTGTCTGGCGAGCGCGCGGTGGAGGACATCATCAAGCTCATGGAGGGCAGCGGGCTGCGTGGTCTAGGCGGTGCCGGTTTTCCCACCGGCCGCAAATGGCGCTTCGTGCGGCAGGAACCGGCGCCTCGCCTGATGGCGGTAAACGCCGATGAGGGCGAGCCCGGCACGTTCAAAGATCGCGTCTACCTCGAGACCGATCCGCACCGCACGCTCGAAGGCATGTTGATCGCGGCCTGGGTGGTCGAGGCCGCCGACGTCTATTTCTATCTGCGCGATGAGTATCCGGGCGTGCGCGAAGTGCTGCTCGCGGAAATCGCGAAGCTCGATCAGGCCGGATTGACCGCGAAGACGCGCATCCATCTGCGCCGCGGGGCCGGCGCCTATATCTGCGGCGAGGAGTCCGCAATGCTGGAGAGCATCGAGGGCCGCCGCGGCGAGCCGCGGCACAAGCCGCCCTTCCCCTCGCAGGTCGGCCTGTTCGGTCGGCCGACGCTGATCAACAACGTCGAATCGCTCTATTGGGTGCGCGACATTGTCGAACGCGGCCCCGAGTGGTTCTCCGGCCAGGGGCGCAATGGCCGAAAGGGCCTGCGCTCGTTTTCAGTGTCGGGGCGGGTCAAGGAGCCCGGCATGAAGCTCGCGCCCGCCGGCATCACCATGCGCCAGCTGATCGACGAATATTGTGACGGCATGGCCGAGGGCCACACCTTCAAGGGCTATTTGCCGGGCGGCGCCTCAGGCGGCATCCTGCCCGCATCGATGGCCGACATCCCGCTCGACTTCGACACGCTCAACCCGCATGGCTGCTTCATCGGCTCGGCCGCGGTGATCGTGCTGTCAGACAAGGACGACATGCGCGCGGTCGCGCTCAATCTGATGCGCTTCTTCGAGGATGAATCGTGTGGCCAGTGCACGCCGTGCCGGGTCGGCACGGAAAAGGCCGTCAAGCTGATGGAAGCAGGAAAGTGGGACATCCCGCTGCTCGATGAGCTGAGCAAGGCGATGATGGATGCCTCGATCTGCGGTCTAGGACAGGCCGCGCCCAATCCTCTCTTGATGGTCCTCAAGCATTTTCGTTCGGAGGTCGCATGAGCGAGCCGATCCGCTTCACGCTCGATGGCCGCGAGGTTGCGGCCGAGCCCGGCGAGACGATCTGGCAGGTGGCCAAGCGCATCGGCGTCGAGATTCCCCACCTCTGCTACACCCCGGCGCCGACCTACCGGGCCGATGGCAATTGCCGGGTCTGCATGGTCGAGATCGAGGGCGAGCGCGTGCTCGCCGCCTCGTGCATCCGCAAACCGACCAAGGGCATGGTGGTCAAGACCGCGACCGAGCGGGCCGCCAAGTCGCGCGCGATGGTGATGGAGCTCCTGGTGGCGGATCAGCCGCCGCGCGAATCAGCACACGATCCGAGGTCCGAGCTTTGGGCCTGGGCCGAGCGCATGGGCCAGTTGAAAAGCCGCTTTCCGGCCAAGCGCACGCCCGCGCCCGATCCGTCTCACCCTGCGATGGCGGTCAATCTCGACGCCTGCATTCACTGCACCCGCTGCGTGCGAGCCTGTCGCGAGGTGCAGGTCAATGACGTCATCGGCATGGCCGGGCGCGGCGCCCACGCAAAAATCGTGTTCGATTTCGATGACCCGATGGGCCAGTCGACCTGCGTTGCGTGCGGCGAATGCGTGCAGGCCTGCCCGACTGGCGCGCTGATGCCCGCCAAGCAGGCCGGCAAGATCGTGCCCGACAAGCAGGTGGATTCGGTTTGCCCTTATTGCGGCGTCGGCTGCCAGTTGACCTATAGCGTGAAGGACAACCGCATCGTCAAGGTTGACGGCAAGTCGGGACCGGCCAACCTGGCGCGCCTGTGCGTCAAGGGCCGCTTCGGCTTCGACTATGTGAACCACGCGCATCGCCTGACCAAGCCGATGATCCGCAAGCCGGGTGTGCCGAAGCATGCGGAGATCGACATTGATCCGGCCAATCCGTGGACCCATTTCCGCGAAGCCACTTGGGAGGAAGCGCTCGAAATCGCGTCGAGCGGCTTGAAACTTACGCGAGAGCGCCATGGCAGCAGCGCGCTCGCAGGCTTCGGCTCGGCCAAGGGCTCGAACGAGGAGGCCTATCTGTTCCAGAAGCTGGTGCGTACAGGCTTCGGCACCAACAACGTCGATCACTGCACCCGGCTGTGCCACGCCTCCTCGGTTGCCGCGCTGATGGAGACCGTTGGCTCCGCCGCGGTATCCGCCAGCTTCAACGAGGCGGTTCACTCCGACGTCATCATCGTGATCGGCGCGCAGCCGACCACCAACCACCCGGTCGCCGCGACCTTCCTCAAGAACGCGAAGAAGAATGGCGCGAGCCTGATCGTGCTCGATCCGCGCGGCTCGCCCCTCGCCCGCCACGCCGATCATTGGCTGCAGTTCAAGCCCGGCGCCGATGTCGCCATGCTCAACGCGATGATGAACGTCATCGTGACCGAGGGGCTGTTCGATCAGCAATACGTCCAGGCCCACACCGAGGGGTTCGAGGCGATCAGGGAACACCTGAAGGCCTACACACCCGAGGCCATGGCGCCGGTCTGCGGCATCGAGGCGGATACGCTCCGCACCGTCGCACGTCTCTACGCCAAGGCCGAGGCCGCGATCATTTTCTGGGGCATGGGCATCTCCCAGCACATCCATGGCACGGACAATGCGCGCTGCCTGATCTCGCTCGCGCTGATGACGGGCCAGGTTGGCCGCCCGGGCACGGGCCTGCATCCCTTGCGCGGCCAGAACAATGTGCAGGGCGCATCCGACGCCGGGCTCATTCCCATGGTCTATCCGGACTACAAGCCGGTGACCGACACCAAGACGCGCGCCTTCTATGAGGACTTCTGGGGCACCAAGCTCGACCCCAATCGCGGACTCACGGTCGTCGAGATCATGGATGCCGCGCACGAGGGCAAGATTCGGGCGATGTATGTCATGGGCGAGAACCCCGCGATGTCCGACCCCAACGCCCATCATGTGCGCGAGGCCCTCGCCAAGCTCGACCATCTCGTGGTGCAGGAGATCTTCCTGACCGAAACGGCGTTCTTCGCCGACGTCGTGCTGCCGGCGACCGCCTGGCCCGAGAAGGACGGCACGGTCACCAACACCAATCGGCAGGTGCAGCTCGGCCGCAAGGCGGTCGAGCCGCCGGCCGGCGCCAGGCCCGATTGGTGGATCATCCAGGCGCTCGCGCTCGGCATGGGGCTCGACTGGCGCTATGCGGGCCCGAGCGATGTGTTCGCCGAGATGACGCGCTGCATGCCCTCGCTCAATAACATCACTTGGGATCGATTGGTGCGCGAAAGCGCCGTCACCTATCCGTGCGATGCGCCGGACAAGCCGGGCAATGACGTTATCTTTCGCGACGGTTTCCCGACCGCCTCGCGGCGCGGCAAGTTCGTGCCGGCAAGCATCATTCCGCCGGATGAACGGCCGGACAGCGATTTTCCGCTGATCCTGACGACCGGGCGGCAGCTCGAGCACTGGCACACGGGGGCGATCACGCGCCGGGCCGGCGTGCTCGACACGCTAGAGCCGGAGGCGGTCGCACACCTTGCGCCGCTCGAGATGGCCCGGCGCGGCATCCGACCGGGCGATTTCGTGCGGGTTGAGACCCGCCGCGGCACGATCGCGCTCAAGGCGCGGGCGGACGGCGGCGTGCCTGAGGGCGTCGTGTTCGTGCCCTTCTGCTACGCCGAAGCGCCGGCGAACCTGCTCACCAATCCGGCGCTCGACCCGTTCGGCAAGATCCCCGAGTTCAAATACTGCGCAGCGCGCGTCGAGAAGATCGAGGCCCAGGCCGCCGAGTAGAGCACGCGAAATAGCGCCCGGCCTCAGCGTTGCTCGGGCGGCGGCGCTCCATCATCGATTGTTACCGATGGTCGCGGCGCGCGCGTGAAGATGCGCTGACCCTCGACCACCTGCCAGACGAGCAGCGCCGGCACGCCGAGCACGATCTCGCGCACGCGCTTGACGAGCGAGAGCCCGAGCGCCACCTCGGTCGGCAGGCCGATCAGGGCGCCAAGCAGCATGAGCGCCCCCTCCTGCACGCCGAATGCGCCGGGGACGATGAACGCCGCCGCGCGCACCGCGAGCACGAGGCTCTCGAGCAGCAGCGCATCCCCGATGCTGACCTGGTAACCCATGAAATAGAGCGTGAGCCACACCTCGGCCGCGCCAACGATCCACGCTGCAAGTTGGCCGGTCGCATTGCCGAAGACCGCCCAACGTTGCTGATAGACCGCCCGAATCGTGGCATCGAGCGACTCCGCGCCGCCGACGGTCGCGACCCAAGCGCGCCCCTTGGCGACGCGCGAGAACAGGCTCGCGAGTCCGCGAAAAAGCCCGCGCCGTTGCGACACGTAAAATCCGCCAAGCAAGGCGAGACCGACCGCGACGCCGATCGCCGCTCCCCGCGCAATGCCGCTGTCGCCGTGATGGGCGACCAGAAAGCCGAGGCCGATGAGCGTAAACAGAAGCTGGGTGAGCGTGCTCAGCGTCAGATCGACCACCACGCTCGCGCCGGCAAACCGCCCGGGCACGCCCTTGACGACGAGCAAGCGGGTACGCACGAGCGCGCCGCCCATCTGGAGTCCAGGCAAGAGCGTATTGACCGCCTCACCGACCCAGCGGGTCCACAGCAGCAGTTTCAGTCGCGGGCGCTCTCCGGTGGGAAACAGCAGGCCCCAGAGACAGCCGTCCGCAAGAATTGGAATCAGGCGCACCACGATGACGAGCGCGATGCCCCAGCCCGCAGCTGCGATGGCGTCGCCCACCTCGCCGGCGCCCTGCCAAATGATCAGGACGATGGCCGCTGTAAGCCCGAGCAGAATCGCGAGTGATGCCCAAATCCTCAACGACTCTGCCCCTTCCTATCGCCGTCCACCGGCCACGATAGCGAAACCGCGAGGGCGTGGCAAAGCGCCTCAGGGCTCGTACGTGACGCGGTAGATGGCCCCGGCCAGATCGTCGGAAATCAACATCGAGCCGTCCGGCAGGATTTCGAGATCGACCGGGCGTCCCCACGGCCCGTCATTGGCAAGCCAGCCGTCGATGAAGGTGTCGTAGCTGATTGGCTTGCCACCGGCATCGCGGCGGACGATCGAAATGCGATAGCCGATCGGCGTGGTGCGATCCCACGAGCCATGTTCCGCGATGAAGATCTGCTCACGGTACTCGGGCGGAAACATCGTGCCGCCATAAAAGCGCATGCCGAGTGCGGCCACGTGGGGCCCGAGCTTCTGGGCCGGCGGAACCACGCGTTCGCAATCGCCGGGCGCACCAAACCGCGGATCGATCACATCACCGCCATGGCAGCGCGGAAAACCGAAATCGAGGCCGGCAGTGGGGGCGTGGTTCAGCTCATCGGCCGGGATGTCGTCGCCCATGCGGTCGCGCCCATTGTCGGTGAACCAGATCTCGCCGGTCGCGGGATCGAAGTCAAAGCCCACTGAATTGCGCACGCCCCTGGCCACCACTTCGAGCCCTGTACCATCGGGATTGATGCGTTGAATCGTGCCGTAGGGATCCTCGAGCGCGCAGACATTGCAGGGCGCGCCGACCGGCACATAGAGCTTCCCGTCGGGCCCAAAGCGAATGAACTTCCAGCCATGATGCTGCTTGAGCGGGAACGCCTCAGCCACAGTCGCGGGCTCGACTCGCTCATCGCCCGCTCGCGCCTCGACGTTCTCGATCTTCGAGAGCCGGTGAATTTCGGCGATGTAGAGCGCACCGTCGCGAAACGCCACGCCATTGGGAGAAAACAGGCCCTCGACCAAGCGATTGACCTTATCTGCCCGCCAATCGCCATCCTGATCGATCACCTCATACACCGTGCCGTCCTGGCGCGTGCCGGCATAGATCGTGCCCCTCGCCCCAACGGCGAGGGAGCGCGCTTTCGGCACCCGTCCGGTCACCAACGAAATGTGGAAGCCGGGCGGCAGCCTCAGCTCAGCCAGACTGGTTTCAAGCGCCGTTTCGTCGATCGGCTCATCCATTGGATCCGGGTCAATCGCGGCCGCGCGCTGGGGTGGTCCAAGAACGGCCAGGCCAACCAAAAGGGTCAACGCAGTAGGCACAAGACGCCGCCACGGGCCGGTCATATCCCTACCTCCGTTCCTGAAGCGCTCGCTTAACCATACTTAAATCGATTCCGACCAGCATCCATCAAAGCCCCGGCAAGGCATCAGCGCACGCCATGACCTTCCTGATTCACTGCCTGATCGTGACGATCTATCTCGGCGGGAGCATCGCACTCGCCTTCGCGCTGCCGCGCCTGGTGCCCGCGGTGGGCCAAGACCTTGCCATGTTCGCCGGCGGCGCCCTGTTGCTGCTCTCGGGCATGATGCACCAGGGCGTAACGAGCTTGCGCCGCTCGCGCCGGCTCTCGACCCAGCTCACAACTCTGACCAGCGCCAATGAGGCGATCAAGCACGAGCTTGGCGAAGCGTTGAGCGAGCTCAGGACGATGCGCGAGCGGCTGCCCGATCCGAACGCGATCGTGGCCGAAGCGCCGACCGATGAGCCGCCTCCGCCCGCCGACGCCGAGGGCCCTCCCGCCGCTGACTCGGCCCGAGAGCTACAATTGCTGAAGACACTCTTCGCCCAACTACCAAGACAGGGCTTTGAAGTCGCCAACGACACCGCCCAAGCCGCTGCTGCGACGGCCGCGCTCGGGCTCAGCACAGGCGCTGACGAACGGCTCGTGGTTGGCGCCGGCGCATCGCGTTCGGCAGCGGTCGGCGTCGCGACGCGGGCGGACGCGAGCGGGCTCTCCGACTATCGGCAGAACTTTGCCAATGGCCGGGCGCCGGCCGGCACCTCCATGCTTGACGTCTACACACCGCCCGACATGCGCGGCGGGCCGATCGAGCGCGACCCCGCCGGCGCGGCCGTTCTAGAGCA
>Ga0194132_10002749_pt1 | contig 32370 bp, 22 predicted proteins | sample TA2KigOf80mmetaG_FD_148612 | JGI IMG/M metagenome (GOLD analysis project Ga0194132, IMG submission 148612) | Freshwater microbial communities from Lake Tanganyika, Tanzania - TA2015054 Kigoma Offshore 80m | ecosystem: Environmental > Aquatic > Freshwater > Lake | place: Tanzania: Lake... | reverse complement strand
CACACGGTGATGATGAAGAACGTCGCCGGACTCCACAACCGGATGTACGGGTAACGACCACACAGGATCGTCTGGCCGAAGTGCGACTGAACCAACACCTATTGCGCAACGAGTCTATTGAACAAGCTGTTCCCCGGCATGCCCGCACCGAAGGGCGGGTTCCCGTTCCCGCTGCCGTTCGGGAAGAAGCCGTAGCCCCACAATGTAGTCCTCACGCGGAGCGTGAGGACTACGATCTTTTCGCCTTGCTTCGCCCGTTTACCTCGCTATCCTCCGCGCGCCTTGCGTCCCGCTCGCGCGGAGGATTCCCATGCGTGTGCGTACCCTGTTGGCGATTGTGTGTGTGCTGTGCGCGCTGCCGGTGCTGGCGTCCGATCAGCGCCTCGGCGGGCACCCCGACACGCTCGTCATGATCTCCGACGCGCGCCTCGACGCGGCCTTCGACGAGCGCACCAAGCCCGAAGATCGGCCCGGCCTGATCGAGAAGGCCCGCGCCGGGTACGAGAGCGCGCTGCGCGCCGACGCCAAGAACCAAGGGGCGCTTCTCGGCCTCGCGCGACTGTACGCCCGCACCGGCCAGAAGGAAGACGCGGTGGCGGCGTACAAGGGCTACCTCGCGCACTACCCGAAGGACGCGGCCGTCGTGCACGAGGTCGCGATCGCGCACGCCAACTGGAAGGACTGGGCGCAGGCCACGGCGTGGTGCGAGTTCGCGCTGAAGATCGACCCCGAAGCGCGCGACGTCAAGCTGACACTCGGCCTGTGCCTCGCGTTCGGGGGGCGCTGCGAAGACGGGTGCGCCGTGCTGTGCCAGATCATGCCAGAACCGCAAGCGCGGCTCCACGTCGCCGGCGTGCTGCTCACGCAGGGCAAGCACGACGCGCGCGACGCCCAACTCCGGCTCGCGCTGAAGGCCGACCCGACGTACCGCCCGGCGCTCGACCTGCTGCGCGACACCGGGGCGCTGGCGCAGACCGCGAAGCCGGTCGCGCCGGGCGCGTTCGCGGCCGGGCTTGCGCCGCCGCTGCTGCCGTTCGTGCCGGGCGCGCAGGCCTACGGCCTCACCTACGCGCTCATACCGCTCGGTGATCGCGTCATCGCCTACAAGCTGCGGAACGCCGCCGCCGCGGACGTGGCCCACGCCTTCGCCGTGTACTCGCAGGGCAAGGGTTGGGCCGCGCGCATCGACTGCGACGCGGCCAACAACAACGTCATCATCGCCGCAACGGGCGCGGTTCACGCGCAGTTCGCGCGCCTCGTGAGCGAACTCGACCGCACCCCGGCGCAAGTACTGATGCAGGTCACGGTGATTCAGGTGCCGCGCTCCTTCATCGCGACGAGTGGCCTGAACGCGGGCGGCGCGGCCGACGCGACCACATGGACCCTTTCGGCGCGCGAAGTCGTCATGTTCAACGGCCTGCTGCGCGAGGCGAAGGAGAAGGGCCGGTGTGACATCCTCTCGCGGCCCCAGATTCAACTGTGCGACGGGCAGACCGGGTTCGTGCAGGTCGGCCAGCAGGTGCCGGTCGCCGCGGGCGCGGACATCAAGACCGTGGGCTGGGTCGTGGTGCCGGAGCGCGCGGTTCATCAGGTTCCGGTCGGGCTGACGACGCGCTTCACGCCGCACGTGTCCCCGGACGGCAAGAACCTCACGCTCGCGACCGAAGCGCAGCTGACCGAGCTGCTGCCCGGCACGGTGAAGGTGCCGGTCACGATCCACCACCCCGGCCTGCCGTACCCGCTGACCTCGTTCACCGAGATGCCGGCGTGCCGCACCGAGTCGCTGCGCGCCAGCACGAACCTGAAGTTCGGGGAAACGCTGGTCGCGGAGCTCCGCGGCCCCGCGTCGTCGTTCATCGGGAGGCTGCGCCAAGGGGCCAACTGCGCCGGCCCCGTCACGCTGTTGATCGTGACGCCGCACCTCGTGCAGCACGCGGAGACGGCGCGCCCGGCCGCGGGTTGGTTCGTGAAATGAGTGCGCCGGCGCGCGGGCGAGCAAACCGCTTTTCGCTTGCCCGCGCGCCGGGCGGTCGGGTAGCCTGCATGTCTCCCGCCACCACTCTCCCGCCGAGGCCGTCATGCCCGCTCGCCAGTGTCCCGGTGTGTCGCGGCGCTCGTTCCTCCAAGTCGGTAGCCTCGCGCTGGGCGGCCTCGCGCTGCCGCAACTGCTCCGCGCCGAAGAACAGTCCGGCACCCGCACCGGGCACAAGTCCGTCATCATGGTCTTCCTGTCCGGCGGGCCGCCGCACCAAGACATGGTCGATCTCAAGACGGACGCCCCGGACGACATCCGCGGCGAGTTCAAACCCATCCGAACGAACCTGCCCGGCCTCGACGTGTGCGAGCACATGCCGCGGCTCGCCAAGATGATGGACAAGTTCGCGGTCGTGCGGTCGCTGGTCGGGTCCGAGGGGCACCACTCCGCGTTCCAGTGCGTGACCGGGCGCACGCAGCAGAACCAGCCCGGCGGCGGGTGGCCGTCGTTCGGGTCGTGCGTCGCGAAGCTCCAAGGCGAGGTCACGGAGTCGGTGCCGCCGTTCGTCGGCCTGTCGCCCAAGATGACCACTTCGACGTGGGCCAACCCCGGCCAGCCGGGGTTCCTCGGCCGCGCGTTCGCGCCGATCACCCCGAACGCCGACGGCATGGCGAACATGGCCCTGCGCGGCCTCACCGTCGAGCAGTTCGCCGAGCGCAAGGAACTGATGAAGCGGTTCGACACGGTCCGCAAAGACCTCGACGCGACCGGCGCGATGGAGGGCGCGGAGGAGTCGACGCGGCGCGCGCTGAACATCCTCACCTCGACCAAGATCGCCGACGCGCTCGACCTGTCGAAGGAAGACCCGCGGCTGCGCGACCGCTACGGCCGGGGCGACCCCAAGCCCGCCGGGTACGGTGACGCTGGCCCGCTCCTCAATGATTACTTTCTCACCGCGCGCCGCCTCGTCGAAGCCGGCGCGCGCGTCGTCACCCTCGCCTACGGGCGCTGGGACTGGCACGGCAAGCCGCACGGCACCACGTTCGAGAACGCCCGGCACCACATCCCGGCCCTCGATATTGGCCTGTCGGCGCTGATCGAAGATTTGCACGACCGCGGGATGAGCGACGACGTGTCCGTCGTGGTGTGGGGCGAGTTCGGGCGCACCCCGAAGATCAACAAGGACGCCGGCCGCGACCACTGGCCCGCGGTCGGGTGCGCGATGCTCGCCGGCGGCGGCATGAAAACCGGGCAGGTGATCGGCAGTACGACCCGCGACGCCGGGGCCGCGAAGGACCGCCCGGTTCACTTCCAAGAAGTGTTCGCCACACTGTACCACAACCTCGGCATCGACCTCGCCGCCGCGACCGTCAAGGACCACGGCGGCCGACCGCACTACCTCGTCGACGCCGAGATGAAGCCGATGCGCGAACTTGTGTAGCGCCGGCCTTTACTCCGGGCGCGCGCGGCGCGAATAATGGCCGCGCCCGCGTCGAGGCCCAAATGGACCCCATCACCTTCTGGCAGATCGTCGCCGCGGCGCGCCGCGCGGACCCGCTCGCGCACGCCGACGCGCTCGTCGAAGGCTTGCGCGAACTGCCGTGGCCGGAGATCGTCGCGTTCCAAGTGCGGTTCGACGAACTCGTGAGTGCCGCGAACGTGGGCGACCTGCGCGCCGCGGCGCACCTCATTAACGGCAGCGCGGACGCCGGCGCGTTCCGCGACTTCCGCGTGTGGCTCGTCGCGCGGGGGCGCGACACCTACGAGCGCGCGCGGCGCGACCCCGATTCGCTCGCCGACGAGCTGACCGGCGACCCGGTGGACGGGTTCGGCCTCGACACCGCGGCCCTGCGCGCGTACGAATCGCGCACCGGCGGCAGCGACTTCTACGCGCGCCTCGACCGCCCGCTCACGGCGGCGCTACTCGCGACCCCGGACTGGGACCACGAGGACCGGGCCGAACTCGCGCGCCGCTTCCCGCGCCTGAGTGCGCTCTACCCCGAACCGGCGGACGCGGGGGAATGAGCGCGCGCAAAGCGGGCACTTTTCAAAATCGGTTGCACAACGCCCGCGCCCCTCACCGCGGTCCTCACGCGGAGCGTGAGGACTACGATGGGCCGAAGTTGCAAAACGAAAGACTCTGGTACAACTGGCGCTTATTAGAATGTCGCCGGTTCGCTCTGCGCCGCGAAGTGGCGTTTGTTGAAAAGGTTGCACAACACCCCCGTACCCGCGCCGTCCGACCCGCCGCGCGCACGATCCGCGCACCGTTCCGCGTCTGGACACCACTACATACTATACAGAGCGCCACACGCAATCAAGGGCCGTAGTACACTTTCGTGCGCTATTTCTTCTCCTTACCCAGATCGACGCCCTTCTTGCGGAGCGTGTCTTCGAGCTTCGCGCGGTCGGCTTTCGCCGGGTCGAACAGCACGACCACCTTCCCCTCCTTGAAGCTGGCCGTTGCCCAGTACACGCCGTCCACGGCCGCGACCGCTTCGTAGGCCGCGAGGTTGCACCCCAAGCACTCGCACCCGCGCGCGGGGATCGTCACCTGTTGGAGTTTGTCGCGGGCGATGTCGCGGCGCGGCTTGATGCCGAACGTGTGGCTCGTCGCGCCGCGCACCTTGTCGTTCACCAACTCGGCCACGCGCTCCGGCTTCTGGCCGGGCCAGTGCTTCGCGGGCGCGAACTCGACGGTAACCTCGGCCTCGTCGAAGTTGACCGCGACCAGCTTGAAGTCCGGCGCGAGGGTCTCGAACCCGGTGCGCAGGGCCTTTTCGCGGTCGCGCGAGAACAGGCCGGTGACGCGGTACGTCACGCGCTCGACCTTCGGTTCCGCCTTCGGCGGCTGCGCGCCGGCGGTACTCGCGCACATCAGAAGCACAACCGGAATGAGGCGCTGGCGCATGTTCGCGGCTCCGTGACGATTCACCCCGAAGGTTACGAGCGGCGCGACCCCCGTCAACGGCCGCGACGGGTTGCCTCGACTTCACGACTGTGTCGGCCACCAAGCCCCGCAAGGTGGGAAGGTGAAGACAACGGCGCGCCTCGCGGGTATGATCGGCTCCAGCCTCAATCGCTTTCCGGGGGCCGCATGACTCGTTCGCTCCTCTCCCTCGCACTCGTTGCCGTCGCAGTGCCGGCGCGCGCGGCCGATCCCGTGGACTTCAACCGCGACGTGCGGCCCATCCTGTCGGACAAGTGCTTCGCTTGCCACGGCCCGGACGAGAAGCACCGCAAGGCGAAGCTGCGCCTCGACGACGGCAAGGCCGCGCACGCCTCCGGCGCGATCGCGCCCGGCAAGCCCGCCGATAGCGCGATCATTCAGCGCCTCCTCGCGGACGAAGGCGAGCGGATGCCACCGAAGAAATCCGGCAAGTCGCTGACCGCGGCCGAGATCAACACGCTGAAACGATGGGTGAGCGAGGGCGCGAAGTACGCCCCGCACTGGGCCTACGTCCCCCCGCAGAAGCACGACGTACCGAAGGCGACCGGCGCGACCAACTTCATCGACAACTTCCTGCTCGCGCGCCTCGAACGCGAGAAGCTGACGTTCGCACCGGAAGCGGACCGGCGCGCGCTCGCGCGCCGGCTCCACTTCGACCTCACCGGCCTGCCGCCGACCCCGGCCGCGGTGGAGGCGTTCGTCAGCGACAAGTCGCCCGACGCTTACGAGAAACTCGTCGATCAGTTGCTCGCGAGCGAGCACTACGGCGAGCGCATGGCAACGTACTGGCTCGACCTCGTGCGCTACGCGGACACGGTCGGCTACCACGGCGACCAAGACCACCACGCCACGCCCTACCGCGACTACGTCATCGACGCCTTCAACCTGAACGTGCCGTTCGACCGCTTCACCCGCGAGCAACTGGCCGGCGACCTGCTGCCGAAGCCGACGACCGATCAGCTCATCGCGACGTGTTACAACCGGTTGCTGCAAACGTCGCACGAGGGCGGCGTGCAGGCGAAAGAGTACCTCGCCATCTACGCGGCCGACCGCGTGCGGAACGTGTCCGCGGTGTGGATGGGCGCGACCGTCGGGTGCGCGCAGTGCCACGACCACAAGTTCGACCCGTACACCGCGAAGGACTTCTACGCGCTGGCCGCGTTCTTCGCGGACGTGGACGAGGAGAAGCACCTGCGCGGCGGCGGAGCGGACCGGGTTCCCACGGTGCGCGCCCCGGAGGTTCCGGTTCACACCCGACGCGAGCGCGAGCGCCTCGACGCGCTCGAAAAGGAAATCGCGCAACTCGCGAAGCTCGATTCGGGCGACGCCGCGAAGCGGCTCGCGGTACTCACCAAGGAGCGCGACGCGCTCAAGAAGGCCCAGCGCCTCGTGATGGTGACACAGGCCCTGAAGGAGCCGCGCACGGTGCGCGTGCTGCCGCGCGGCAACTGGCTGGACGACACCGGCCCGGTCGTCGAACCCGCGGTGCCGGCGTTCATGGGCAAGCTTTCTGTGAAGGGTCGCGCGACGCGCCTCGACCTCGCCAACTGGCTCACCGACGCGAAGGGCGCGGGCGGCCTCACGGCCCGCGTGTTCGTGAACCGACTCTGGTACTTGTACTTCGGCACCGGCCTGTCGAAGTCGCTCGAAGACTTCGGCGCGCAGGGCCAAGCGCCCAACCACCCCGAACTGCTCGACGCTCTCGCGCTGGAGTTCGCTGAGAAATGGGACGTGAAGCGCGTCGTCAAGCTGATCGTGATGAGCCGCGCGTATCGGCAAAGCTCCGCGGAACCGGCGGCGCTGCGCGAGCGCGACCCCGAAAACACGCTGTTCGCGCGGCAGGGCCGCTGGCGGCTGCCGGCCGAGAGCGTCCGCGACAACGCCCTCTTCGTCAGCGGGCTGTTGGTGCTCGACGTGGGGGGGCCGAGCGCGAAGCCGTACCAACCCGTAGGCTTCTACAAGCACCTGAACTTCCCCAAGCGCGAGTACGTGAGCGACGCGGACGCGAAGCAGTGGCGGCGCGGTGTGTACGTCCACTGGCAGCGCCAGTACCTGCACCCGATGCTGAAAGCGTTCGACGCCAGCACCCGCGAGGAGTGCGCCGCGCAACGGGCGCGATCCAACACGCCGCTCGCGGCGCTCGTGCTGCTCAACGACCCGACCTTCGTGGAAGCCGCCCGCGTGCTCGCGCAACGCGCGCTCGCCGACGGTGGCAAGACCGACGCCGAGCGCTTGGCGTTCGCGTTCCAGCACGTCACCTCGCGCGCCCCGGACGCAACCGAATCGCAGGTGCTGCTCAAACTGATGGAGAAAGGGCGCGCGGCGTACACGGCCGACGCCACCGCCGCGACCGCCCTGCTGAAGATCGGGCAATCGCCGTTGCCGAAAGACGTAAGCGCCCCAGAACTGGCGGCATGGACGGCCGTATGCCGCGCGCTGCTCAACTTGAGCGAAACGATTACGAGGGAGTAACGCAAATGTCCCCCTTCTCTCCGCTGTCGCGCCGGGCGTTTCTCTCCACCGTCGCGCTGAACGCGCTGCTCGCGCGCGATTCGGGCGGCGCGCCCAAGCACCACCACGCGCCGAAGGCCAAGCGCGTCATCTACCTCTACATGAGCGGCGGGCCGAGCCACCTCGAAACGTTCGACTACAAGCCGAAGCTCGACAAGCTCGACGGCCAACCGATGCCGGAGTCGTTCACTAAGGGCCAACCGATCGCGCAGCTTCAGGGCGCGAAGCTGAAGGTGCAAGGGCACCTCACGAAGTTCAAGCAGCATGGCAAGAGCGGGCAGTGGATCAGCGACTTCCTGCCGTATCACGCCAAGTTCGCGGACGACATCGCCATCGTGCGGTCGATGGTCACGGACCAGATCAACCACGACCCGGCACACACGATGATGAACACCGGCACCGCGATCAGCGGGCGGCCGAGCATGGGCAGTTGGATCACCTACGGCCTCGGGAGCGAGTGCGAAGACCTGCCGGGGTTCGTCGTTATGACGAGCTTCGCCGGGCGCAACCCGCAGCCGATCTCACAGCGCATGTGGGGCAACGGGTTCCTGCCGGGGCGGTTTCAGGGCGTCGAGTTCAACAGCACCGGCGACCCGGTGTACTACCTGCGCAACCCCGCGGGCGTGTCCGGCGCGCAACAGCGGGCCCTCGTCGATGCCGTGGGCGAACTGGACCGGCACCGCAACGCCACCGTGAAGAACCCGGAAGTCGAGACGCGCGTGCAACAGTACGAGATGGCCTTCAAGATGCAGGCCAGCGTGCCGGACCTGATGGACATTTCGAAGGAACCGAAGGACGTGCTCGACCTGTACGGGGCGAAGCCGGGCGACGGCTCGTTCGCGTCGAACTGCCTGACCGCGCGCCGGCTGGCCGAGCGTGGCGTCCGGTTCATCCAACTCTACCACCGCGACTGGGACCACCACGGCGACTTGGTGAAGTACATGGGCGTTTGTTGTGGCGCGACCGACCGCGCGACGTGGGCGATCCTCACCGACCTGAAGCGCCGCGACATGCTGAAGGACACGCTCATCGTTTGGGGCGGCGAGTTCGGCCGCACCCCGATGTTTCAGGGCAAGGGCGGGCCGGGCCGCGACCACCACATCAAGGGCTTCAGCATGTGGCTGGCCGGCGGCGGCGTGAAGGGCGGGATCGGCTACGGCGGGACCGACGAGTTGGGCTACGCCTCGGTGGACAACGTCGTCCACGTCCGCGATCTGCATGCCACCATCCTGCACCTGCTCGGTCTCGATCACCAGAAGCTGTCGGTGAAGTATCAGGGGCTGGACATGCGGCTCACGGGCGTCGAACAGGCGCGCGTGGTGAAGGACGTGTTGGTGTAACCGATCCCGGGAACGCGGGCGTCCCGCCCACCAAGCGCGCCCAGTGGCGTTTTGAGTGTCCGCTGAACGGAATCGAGGGGTCAGCAGCGGGCGGGACGCCCGCGGTCCCGGGATTACTTCGGCCGCGGCATCGGGGCCAGCGGCGCGGGGCGCGCGTTGGTGTGCGTCACGGTGAACTGGTCGAGCACTTCGCCCTTCACGTCCACTTGCCAACCGCGAACGGTGAGGCCGTCGAGTTCGAGAACGAGGCTGCTGGGAATCGCGAAGCCGCGCTTGCCCTTGTTCGCGGGCATCGGCACAAGGGCCGGGTGCGTGAACCGCCCGGCGGGGCGCGTGCCGCCGCCGCACCCGGCGACGAGGTGCATCGTGCCGCTGCCCGGCCCCGCGACCTTCTTCAGCGCGGCCGTGCGCCCGTCGTCCTCAACGACGACGTGCTTCGCGCGGTCGAAGGTGTGCCGCGCGCCGCTGTGCCCGCGGAGCAGGTACGAGCGCTGGTAGGTGTGGTCGTGGCCCGTCAGCGACAGATCGACGCCGTACTCGTCGAACAGCGGAACGAGGCGCTCGCGCAGCTTCACCAGAGGGCCGTTGGTGTCGCTGTTGTAGTTGCCGTCGCAGTACAGCGGGAAGTGCTGCACCACCCAGACCCACTGCCGCGCGGTGCTGCGCAGGTCGCGCTCCAGCCAATCGAGTTGCCGCTTCCACGGGATGTGCGCCTCATCCTCGGTTTCCTCCAGCCACGCCTTCCACGGGTCCATCACGACGAGGTGCAGGTTGCCGATGTCGGCGGAGTAGTAGAGTTGGTTCCGCGACGGCACGCCGCCGGCCGCGCCGCGGGTGTTCGTCGTGAACAGGTACTTGTACGCGCTGTCGATGTCGTGGTTGCCGGTGCAGGGCCACAGCGGTGTTGAAGCGAGTTCGTCCGCGTACACGCCGAAGAAGGCCGTTTGGTACTGGTCGTCGGTGCCCATCGGGTAAGCGTTGTCGCCGAGCAGTATTAGGCCGTCGAGCGGCTTGCCGGCGTTGAACTTGCGGAACCCGTTGCGGACCTTGATCGGGTCGGTCACGTCGGTGGCGGCCAGCGCCTGCTTCGGGTCGTCCGTGCGCGGGCGGTTGCTGCCGCTGTCGCCGAGCAGCCAGAACCGCATCTTGCGGGCGGTGCCCGGCACGGGCGACGTGCGGAACCGGTGGCGCTCGTCCGCGCCGCACACCACCACGCGATCCGCTTCGATGGCGTAGTAGTACGTCGTGTCCGGTTTCAGGAAGTCGACGGTCGCCTGCCAGTCGCGGCAGTACGGGAAGTGTCCGTTGGCCTCGGTCGCGCTCACGGCCCGGTCGAGCGCGTCCGGGTCGGTGCCGTACCGCAGCACGCACGAGTAGCGCACGCTGGCATCCGTGCGCCAGCGCACGGTGATGCCGTCGGGCCGCTGCACCTGCAGGTACGGCCCGCGGCGCAGTTCCGCGGACTGCGCGAAGGCGAACGCGCCGCTGCCGAGGAGGGAAGGAATCGCGCTCACCGTGTCACCCGCACGAGTTCGACGCCGTGGTCTTCCACCTTGAACGCTGCGGTCTTGCCGTCCAGTTTGAGCGCGGTCCACTTCTTTGCGGCGCGGTCGAAGTACTCGACGCTCTTAGGGGCCGCGCCGAACGCGAGCTTCACGTCCTGCGATTCGTAGGGGTTGTGGTTGGCGAACACGAGCACGTCGCGCTTGTCCGCGTCCGCGAACTGGCCGACCAGCACCTCGCCGCTCGCGATCTGGAACCAGTGGTCCTTCGGGGTCGGCTTGAGGCCCGCGGGCACCGCGGCCGGCGCGACCGGGTCGTTCTTCGCGCTCTTGGTGATCGCGGTCGAGTACACCGCGCTCGGAACGCCGATCTTCATCAGCTCGTCGCCCACCGCCGCGAACCGCCCGTTCACTTTCTTGAGGTCTTCGCCGAGTGGGGTCAGCGCGAACGTCTTCTTGTCGGTGATGTCCGCGGCGAAGTGGTAGAAGATGCCCTTCAGCCCGAAGGGGACGCTGGTCGCGTAGGTGTAGCCGACGCGGTTGGGGTTCCCCTTCCCCACGATGCCGCTGGTGGCGTCGTCGTAGCGGAGGAACCCGATCTTCTTGGCCTGCGCTGTACCCAGCGCTTTATCGAGGTGGCCCCAGTGCCCGCCGCGCTTCCAGTGGAAGTCGTAGTACCCGAACGTGTCCATGCCCTCGACGCGGTTGACGCGGTTCATGTAGGTGGTGCCGATGTAGGCCATGTGGTTCGGGTCCCACTCGTGGACGTTCTTCACGTCGCGCGTGCGCCCCGCAACGGTGACGTCGGTGATGTTGTCGCTCCACAGGTGATAGCCGTAGATGGTGTCGCTGTCCTTCAGGCTCTCGCACAGCTTCTTCGCCGCGTCCGGGTTCTTGTAGACGTGGTGCGGGCCGACCAGCAGATCGACGAAGATCAACATGCCGTGCTTCTTGCAAATCTCCGCGCGCCACGGTTCGTACTGGCACAAGATCACGTTGAAGTGCGCGGCCTTCGCGCTCTTCACGAGCGCCTCGAACTGCTCTTTATCTGTGGGCAGGTTGTCGCCGGCGTAGCCGTGGTTGTAGACGATGGCGAACACCTTCGGCTGGCGCTTGGCGTCGGGTTCGGCCGCGGAAAGCGCGGGCGCGGCGAGCAACACGACGAGCGCGGAGAGAAGCGAGCGCACGGGCGGGCCTCCGGGAGGAGAGGGGCGGCGGGTGGGATCCGAGTGCCCGAACGAGTGTAGCCGCGCGTCGCGCGCGGCGAAACAGAGAAGTGACAGACGGGCCAACTGTGTAGCGCAGCGACCGCTACTGTAGTGAGGCCGGAGCTACCCGCGCGGTTCAGCGCCGGCCTCACTGAGGCCGGCTACCGTAAGCGGGGGTTCCGGGATCGCGTCCGGCTCCGGCGCGTGCGCGACGCGCCCGGCGCGGAGTTCCGCCGGCGGCTCCTTGATGTCCCACGCGAGACGGAACAGCGCGAGCAGCTTGATGAACTGGTAGGTCATGTCGAGTTCGTACCACGCGAACCCGTGCCGCGCGGAGTACGGGGCGCGGTGGTGGTTGTTGTGCCACCCGTCGCCCATCGCGAGGTAGCCCAGCACCGCGTTGTTGCGGCTCCCCTCGCCGGTGTCGAACCGCTGCTTGCCGAACAAGTGGCCGATAGAGTTGACCGCGAACGTCACCTGAAACACCAGCACCACGCTCAGGCAGTAGCCGTAGAGCAGTCCGTTCAGGCCCATGACCGCGTACCACGCGGCGGCCATCAGCAGCCCGGGGATCATCCACAGCCGATCGAGCCACACCAACTCGCGAAACTTGGCGAGGTCGTGAACGCCGCGCTCGTCGGGGTGCATCAGGTCTTGTGTGAACAGCCAGCCCATATGCCCGTGCAGGAACCCGCCCACGACCGGCGAGTGCGGATCGCTCGGGGTGTCGGAGTGCTTGTGGTGCAGCCGGTGGTGAACGACCCACCAGAGCGGCCCTTTCTGGAGCGCGGCGCACCCGGCCGCGGCGAGCAGGAACTGGAACCAGCGCGAGGTCTTGAACGAGCGGTGCGAGAAGTACCGGTGCATCCCGGCGGTAATGCCCAGCCCGTAAATGCGCGTGCCGACCAAGATCGCCACAACCGACCAAACGGTGAACTCGACGAACGGGATCGCGGCCAGCGACAGGTGAACGAGAATCAGCGGCGAGAGGGAGAGTGCGACGCGGGTCGCGCGATACCAAGTCGGGCGTGCGGGCGTCAACGGCGCGGCGGGAGCGGTCTGCATCACGGGGAACCGGGGTAAGAGTGTCCCGGCCGTCCGGGGCTGTGTACGAGTACGAGCTACGCACTTTACCCGACAGCGCTCCGCCTGACGACGGCGCTTCGCCCGGTTCGTGCAGTTAGTAAGTTGGGGGATTTGGGCCGGCGGTACGCGGGCGCTTGCTCCGCGCGCAGAATGTGGTACCGTGCGGGCTTACTCACTCCGCGAAAGGCCCGCCCATGTTCGGTTCGTCCGCCCTCGACGTCGCCATAGGCCTCGCGTTTCTGTACCTGCTGCTGAGTCTGATTTGCACCGCGCTCAACGAGTTGATCGAGGCGATCATCCGCAGGCGCGGCACGTACCTGATGAAGGGCGTACAGGAACTGCTCGGCGGGCCGACCGCGCAAGGGCTGTTGGCGCAGGTGTACGGTCACCCGTTCGTGGCGTCGCTGTACAGCGGGACGTTCGGCTCGAACGCGCGGCTGCCGTCCTACGTCCCGTCGCGGCAGTTCGCGCTCGCGCTACTCGACCTCGTGCTGCCGGCGAGCGCGACGCAGAAGTCCGGGGCCGCGCTCGCCGTGGCCGGAAGCCGCACCGACTTCATTTCCGCCTCGCGCCACGTGAAGGCGCTGCGCGACGCGGTCGCCGCGCCCGGGCCGCTGACCGCGAACGTGAAGGCCGCGCTGCTCGCGCTCATCGACGCCTCCGGCGACGACCTCGAGCGGATCCGCGACAACATCGAGAAGTGGTACGAGGGCACGATGGACCGCGTGGCCGGGTGGTACCGGCGGCACCTCGTGCGGATCAGCGTCGCGGTCGGCACCGTGCTCGTGGTGTGCCTGAACGCGGACACGTTCGCCATCGCCGACAGCCTCGCGCGCGACCAGACGCTGCGCACGTCGGTGGCCGCCGCCGCCGAGAGCTACGTGAAGAACGCCCCGGCGAACCCGAACCCGAAGGAGCAGGACGAGAGCGCGAAGGAGCGCATCCGCGAGGTGGCGAAGCGGGTGAACGAGGCGAAGGCGTTCGGGTGGCCGCTGGGCTGGGACCGGAGCGACCCGCGGACGATCCCGCGGATCGACGACAAGGTCGGCGACGATGTGGCCGCGTTCTGGCGCGCGGTCGGCGCGTGGCTGCTCAAGTTGCTGGGCTGGGCGCTGACCGCCATCGCGGTCAGCATGGGCGCGCCGTTCTGGTTCGACCTGTTGAACCGCATGGTCGCGGTGCGATCGACGATGAAACCGAAGGAGGGAACGCACCCGTAGCGCGCGGTCACTCCACCGTCACGCTTTTGGCGAGGTTGCGGGGCTTGTCCACGTCGCACCCGCGCGACAGGGCGATCTCGTAGGCGAGCAGTTGCAGCGGCACCGCGGCGACGACCGGCTGCAGGTACTCCGGCACGTCGGGCACCGCGATCACGTCGTCGGCCACCGATACCACGTCGCGGTCGCCGGCGCTGGCGACGGCAATGACCGGGCCGCCGCGGGCCTTGATCTCCTGCATGTTGCTCATCACCTTGTCGAACACGTTGCCGCGCGGCACGAGGAACACGCTCGGCGTGTTCTCGTCCACGAGCGCGATCGGCCCGTGCTTCATCTCCGCGGCCGGGTAGCCCTCGGCGTGAATGTAGCTGATCTCCTTCAGCTTCAGCGCGCCCTCGAGCGCGAGCGGGTACAGGTACTGCCGGCCCAGATAGAGGACGTTGGTTGCGCCGGCGTACCTCGCGGCCACTTCCTTCACGCGGTCGTGGCACTCCAGCGCCTTGCGCACGGCGTCCGGCAGCGCGCGCAGGTCGTCGATGACGTGCTGGCCCTGAATGCTGGACAGGTGCCGCGTGCGGCCCAGATACAGCGCGAGCATCGTGAGCACGCACACCTGCGACGTGAACGCCTTCGTGCTGGCGACCCCGATTTCGGGGCCGGCGTGCAGGTACACGCCCCCGTCGGCCTCGCGCGCGATGCTGCTGCCGACCGCGTTGCAAATCGCCAACGTGGTGTGGCCCATGCGCTTGCTCTCGCGCAGGGCCGCGAGCGTGTCGGCGGTCTCGCCGCTCTGGGTGAGCGCGAGCACCACCGTGTTGCGGTCGATGGGCGGGTTGCGGTAGCGGAACTCGCTGGCGTACTCCACTTCCACCGGCACGCGCGCCAGCTCTTCGAACAGGTACTCGCCCACGAGCGCCGCGTGGTAGCTGGTGCCGCACGCGGTCATGATGACGCGGTCGATCTGGCGGAGCTGTTGCGCGCCGAGGTTCAGCCCGCCGAAGTGGGCCGTACTGTCGGCCGAGTCGAGCCGGCCGCGCATGGCGTTCGCGAGCGCGTCGGGCTGCTCGTAAATCTCCTTCAACATGTAGTGCGGGAAGTCGCCCTTGTCACTGTCCCCGTCGCCGAGGAACGCGCCAATGTCCTGCACCGAGACCGACGCCGGCGCGAGGTCGTGGTCGCGTACCTCCCACTCGGTTTCGGTCAGCGCGCAGATTTGCCGGTCGCTGAGGTACACGACCTTATCGGCGAACCCGGCGAGCGCGTTCGCGTCGGAGGCGAGGTACGTCCCGTCGGTGCCGATGCCGACGACGAGCGGGCTGCCGAGGCGCGCGCCGACGATGAGACCCGGTTCGCCCTTCGCCATGACCGCGATGCCGTAGGTGCCCTTCACCAGCGCGAGCGCCTTCTGTACCGCGCCGATCAGGTCGCCCTGATAGTAATGGGCGACGAGGTGGCACAGCACTTCGGTATCGGTGTCCGAGCGGAACTGCGTGCCGGCGGCTTGAAGCTGCTGCTTGAGCGCGGCGTAGTTCTCGATGACGCCGTTGTGGACGAGGGCGATGTCGCCGGCGGTGCTGGTGTGCGGGTGGGCGTTGCGGTCGGTCGCGCCGCCGTGGGTGGCCCAGCGCGTGTGGCTGATGCCGTGGCACCCCGGCGCGGGGTGCGCCGCGACGTGCTTGCGCAGCTCCGCGAGCCGCCCGGCCTTCTTCCGCAGGTGAAGTTCGTTGCCCGTGCTGGTGACAAGCCCCGCGCTATCATAGCCGCGGTACTCGAGCCGGCGCAGCCCTTCGAGCAGAACCGGCGACGCCTCGCGCCGCCCCGTGAACCCGACGATCCCGCACATGACGTGGCTCCCTTCCGTGGGCGACGGAGTGTACCGGCCGAGGCGCGAAGAAGGGAAGGGGAGATTGGCGGCGCGCCAGGGACTAGTCTCGTTTCGGGATCGTTGTAGCGGGCGCGAGTACCGAGTACACAGTACTCGGCACTGGGTACTCGGTACTGGGTACACGCGCCCGCTACAACGATCCCGAAACGAGACTAATGGGATGAAGTCACGACGGTGGTGTTGCTGAGGATCGCGTTCGTGGTACTCGAACGTTCAGTCTGTGTAGGAGCGCGGCGGTGTGGTGCTACCGCTTGATCTTGCACTTCGGCAATGCTTTCTGAAGCGAAGCCACAACGGTGGCTGAGACGCGGTCGCAGTGGCTCAGATCGAGGAATTGGAGTGCGGTCAGATTCCTCAAGTACATTACTCCCACGCCGGTCAGCCCGGTGCACCACGTGAGGTCGAGGTGTTGAATCGCTGCAAGCCCCTTCAGATACTTCAAGCCTTCGTCGTAGACGTGTCCGCAGTGGCCCAAGTCGAGGTGCTGGAGCGAGGCCAGTCCTTTCAGGTGGATGAAGCCGGTGCCATCTACCTGCTCGCACCACTTCAGATCAAGCCGTTGGAGTGAGCTGAGCTCGATCAGGTGAGTGAAATCTGCATCATGGAGCGATCGGCAGTGGCTAAGGTCAAGGTATTGCAGGCTGGTTAGCCCCTGCACAAAGCCGAGCGCGTACCCGATGCTTGGAAAGCCCCTCAAGTTGAGTTCTTGGAGCGCGGTGAGCCCTTTCAACGCGACAAGCCCGGACGCTTCGTGCGTGCACTCGCGATTCACTTGGAAGTGATACACCTGCCCTGATTCGATGGTGACCTCGGCCGGTGTGTCAGTAACTTTTTGCCACTCTGATTTGGACGTACCGGCCGGTCGCGAGTACCACTCCCCTGGCACAGTCAGATTGATCGTCTTGAGCCTCGGGGTCGCGGGAACAGCATTGGGTGGCTTGGGTATTATCGGCTTCAGACCGTTCGCAACCGGGGCCGTGTGCTTTGCGCCGGCCCGCTCGTCACTTTGCAGGTAGTCGGCAAGTACGGTCGCGAAGGCATTCGCGGATTGGTAGCGGTCGGCCGGGTTCTTTGCCAGCGCCTTCAAGCAGAGCGCGTCCAACTGCGGGTCGAGACCGGGGCACACCGCTGATGGAGGCCGCGGTATCGTGTGAACGTGATCCAACATTAGCGCTAGCGTATTACCGGTGAACGGCGGTTCCCCGGCCAACAACTCATAGAGAATAACGCCGAGACTGTACACGTCGGACAGCGGGCCGACTGCGCCCGGAGTGGCCCCGTCGCCCCACTGCTCTGGTGCCATGTACTTGGGCGTCCCCTTGATTCCGCCGCTCGACGCGCCGGGTTGATCGACCAGACGGGCGAGTCCAAAATCGGCAACCAACATCTCATCCTCGACGTCGTCGTAGAGGACATTCGCCGGTTTCAGGTCGCGGTGAACGACTCCGTGGCGGTGGGCGCACGCCAAGCCCGTCGCCAGTTTCTTGGCAATTCCAATAGCGGTCGAGACCAGTAGCAGGCCGCGCTTGAGCAGGTCCGCTAGGCTGCCACCGGCAACAAATCGCATGACGATGTACGGCAAGTCACCGTCGGCACCAACGTCGTACACCGGGCACACATTCGTGTGGTGGATTTTCGCCGTCGCGCGAGCCTCGCGCAGGAACCGTTCGCGGAAGTCGGCCGTTAATCCAACGCTGTGCGGCACCTTGATCGCCACGTCTCGGTTCAGTGGTGCGTCGAACGCCAAGTACACCCGGCCGAACGCTCCTTCACCGAGTACCCGCCTGATTTCAAACCGACCGATGGTTTGCCCCGGACCGCGTGCGATGCGATCGAGGTCCGGTGGTCGCTGGTTCTGGGTGCCGTCGGGGTCGCTCATGGTGGCTGCCGTGGGTGTGGCTCCAAGATGACGGATCAGGGACGAAGAGAGACCGGCGCGAGCACTCTTACCCCACCAGCGCGCGGATGGGCGCGCCTTCGGTTACACGGTAGGGGCGGCCTTCGGGGTCGCGGAAGTGCGCGTCGCTGGAAACGCCCAGCAGGTGGAGGATCGTCGCCATCAGATCGGCCGGCGTGTAACCCTCGGTGACGGGCACGCCGCCGTGTTTGTCCGTCTGGCCGATCACCTGACCGCCGCGCACCCCCGCGCCCGCGAAGAAGCACGGGAACACGTCGCCCCAGTGGTGCCGGCCGTTCGTGAACACCTCGCCCGATGCGTTCTTCCCGCCCGCGGTGATCGGCGAAATCTTCGGCGTGCGGCCCATCTCGCCGCACATCACCACGAGTACGTCGTCCATGAGGCCGCGCTGGTCGAGGTCGTCGAGGAACCCGCTCAGGCCGCGGTCGATGGACGGTAACAGCTTGCCCTTCAGGTCGCGGAAGGCGTTCTGGTGCGTGTCCCAGCCGCGCAGGTTGATCTGCACGAACCGCACGCCGGCTTCGACCAAGCGGCGCGCGACGAGGAACCCCTGCCCCCACTCCTCGCGGCCATAGCGGTCGCGCACGCTCGGCGCTTCGCGCGACAGATCGAACGGGTTCGCACGGCCGGGCTTGAGCGCGGCCATCAGTTCGATCGCGCGCTTGCGGTTGGTCGCGTGCGAGATCGCGGCCGGGGCGTCGGCGGTGCGGCGCATCGCGTCGAGCCGACCGAGCAGCGACGAGCGGTTTTCCAGTTCGGCCGCGGAGACGCCCACCCCACCGAGGTCGGGCAACTTGAACGAGGCGTCGCGGCAACTGCTGTTGTCCCACCACGCCTTCGGCCCCTTGCCGGCGGCACGGGCCGGGTCGTTCGGGTCGTCGTGGCTGAAGCAGTTCGGGCACGACCCGGCGGCGTCCGGCGCGCGGCACAGCGGCGCGAGATCGACGCCCCACGGCTCGTAGTTCGGCCCCAGCACGCCGGCCCCGCGACCGGGGTAGCGCATCAGGCTCGTGCGCGGTAGCTCGACGGCTACCGGAAGCGCGACGCCGGCCGCGGGCGGGTTCGCGTAGGCAACCATTGAGGCCAGCGACGGCCACTCGAACCGCCCCTTCCGCGGACCGACGATGCTGGCGTTCGTGTCGCCTAAGGGCATCTCCGCGCGGCCGGTTTGCAGAAGGTACGTTGCGCTGTTGTGCTCGTTGCGGAACTCGCGGCCCGCCTGGTGGTGCATCGTCCGCACCACGGCGAACTTGTCCGAGCGCGCCGCGAGTTGCGGCAGGTACTCGCAGAACCGCACGCCGGGGCTTCGCGTTTGTGTGGTCCCGTACTCGCCGCGAATCTCGGCCGGCGCGTCGGGCTTGGGGTCAAAGGTTTCGTGCTGGCTCGGCCCTCCCGACTGGAAAATGAAGACGACCGATTTGGCCTTGCCCGCGCGCACGGGCGCGGCGGCGTCGAGCCGCGCCTGCGACAGCCCGAACAGGCTCAGCCCGCAGACGTGCAGCAGGTCGCGCCGGCCGATGTCCGGGTGGTCGGAGCGCACGCAACCGAAGCGGCGGTTCATGACGTGTCCCGGCAATAAAGAAAGCACGCCCGATTCTACCCGCGCCCGCGCCGGCCGCGAGCCGAAATCCCCCCGCGCGCCGTTGCCCCGCGCCGCGCGCGCGGGTCTAATGGCGGTTGCTCACCGACTCTCCCACCGAGCCACTCGCAATGTCCCGCTGGTTCCTCGCGCTCGCCGCCGCTTGCTTCGCCACGCCCGCGGCGCGTGCCGCCGCGCCGGTCGATTACCTGCGCGACATCAAGCCCGTCCTGAAAGAGCGGTGCTACGCCTGCCACGGCGCGCTGAAGCAGAAGGGGAAATTGCGCCTCGACACGGCGGCGCTGGCGACGACCGGCGGGCGCACCGGCCCGGCGATCACGCCCGGCAAGCCCGGGAGCCTGCTGCTGGAGCGCGTGTGCGACACGGACGACCGCACGCGGATGCCGCCCGAAGGTAAGCCGCTTTCGCCCGAACAGATCAAGCTGTTGAAGGCGTGGATCGAGCAAGGCGCGAAAGCACCAACTGACGAGGCACCGGAACTCGACCCGTCGAAGCACTGGGCGTTTCAGCCAGTAATTCGCCCACCAGTCCCCGTTGGCCGCGAGCCGCAGGCGAGCGCGAACCCCATCGACAGGTTTCTTTCAGCACGGTGGGAGCAACGCGGGCTGAAGCCGGTCGGCGAAACCGACAAGGCCACCCTGCTCCGCCGCGTGTACCTCGACCTCGTCGGCGTGCCGCCCACGCGCGACGAGTTGCTCGCGTTCCTCAAAGACGACGCGCCGGACGCTTACGAGAAGGCCGTCGACAAGTTGCTCGCGAGTCCGCAGTACGGCGAGCGCTGGGGCCGGCGGTGGATGGACGTGTGGCGGTACTCCGACTGGTACGGCCGCCGCTCCGTGCCCGACGTGCTCAACAGCTACGGGCAGGTGTGGCGCTGGCGCGACTGGATCGTGAAGTCGCTCAACGACGACCGCGCCTACGACGAGATGATTCGCCTCATGCTCGCGGCCGACGAACTCGCGCCGACGAAGGACGAAGACCTTGTGGCGACGGGGTTCGTGGTCCGCAACTTCTTCCGGTGGAATTACAACAACTGGATGCGCGACAACGTCGAGCACACCGCGAAGGCGTTCCTCGGCCTCACGTTCAACTGCTGCCACTGCCACGACCACAAGTACGACCCGATCACGCAGGAGGAGTACTTCAAGCTCCGCGCGGTGTTCGAGCCGATCGAGATTCGCCACGACCGCTGGCCGGGCGAGGCCGATCCCGGCGTGTACCCGAAGTACAACTACACCGCGTCGTACAAGCCGATCACGACGGGCCTCGTGCGCGTGATGGACGAGAAGCCGGACGCGAGGACGTTCTTCTACACCGGGGGCGACGAGCGCAACGTCCAGAAGGACCGCGGCCCGGTCCCGCCCGGCGTGCCCGCCGCGCTCGGCGGCACGTTCGCCGTCCGCACGATCGACCTCCCGCCGGAGTCGTGGTACCCGGGCCTGAAAGCCTTCGTGCGGAAGGAAGAGACCGACAAACACGAAGCGCACGTCAAGGCGCAATACGCCGCGCTAGAAGGGGCCATGCGCGCGGGCGAAGTGAGCGCCGTGCGCGTCGCGGAAGCGGCGCTGACCGTCGATCTCGCGAAGCTCGCCGCACTCAAGGCCCGCATCGCGGTCGACGACGTGAGATTCCTCGGCGCGCCGGGCGACCCTAAGACTACGGCCGAAACCGCGAGCCGCGCCGAGCGCGCCGTCGTGCTGGCGCAAGCGCAACTCAATCTGACGCGCGCGCAGTTCCCGCCGAAGGGCGCGCCCGCAGCGAAGTTGCCGCCGGTCGCGGACCTCATCAAGGCCGTTGAAGCCGCGCGGAAGGCGCTCGACGTGCCTTCCACTACCTACACACCACTGTCGCCGCAGTACCCGAAGACGAGCAGCGGGCGGCGCGCGGCGCTGGCGAACTGGATCGCGTCGAAGGACAACCCGCTGACGGCCCGCGTCGCGGTCAACCACATCTGGGCCGGGCACTTCGGCCGCCCGCTCGTCGAGACGACGAGCAACTTCGGCCGCAGCGGGAAGACGCCCACGCACCCCGAACTGCTCGACTGGCTGGCGAGCGAGTTGGTTTCGCAGGGTTGGAAGACGAAGCCGCTGCACCGGATGGTCGTCACCAGCCGCGCGTACCGCATGACCTCGAAGGGCGCGGACTCACCCAACCTGAAGGCGGACGCTGACAACGTGTACCTGTGGCGGTTCCCCACCAACCGGCTCGAAGCGGAAGCGGTGCGCGACGGCCTGCTCGCGGTCAGCGGCGAACTCGACCCCGCGCGCGGCGGGCCGGAGGTGCCGCAGGCGGAGGCGCAGACCTCGCGCCGCCGCAGCCTGTACCTCGCGCACCACGGCGAGGCCCGCGCCGAGTTCCTCGACATCTTCGACGCGGCCAACCCGTGCGACGCCTACCGGCGCACAACCTCCGTGCTACCACAACAGGCGCTCGCGCTCGCCAACAGCGACCTCGCCCAGCGTCTCAGTCGCGCGCTCGCGCTCAAGCTGAGCACCGCCGCGAAAGACGACGCCGACTTCGTGCGGGCCGCGTTCGAGACGGTGTTGAGCCGCGCCCCGCGCGAAGCGGAGGCGACCGCGAGCGCGAAGTTCCTTGCGCGCCAGCGCGAGTTGCTCGCGACCGAGGCGAAAGGCACCGACCCGACGCCCCGCGCCCGCGCGAACCTCGTGCTCGCGCTGTTCAGCCACACGGACTTTGTGACCGTGCGGTGAGGCGAGTGTTTCACGCAAAGGCGCGAAGAAGAGAAGGCAGAAGAGTTTTGACAGGATCACAGGATAAACAGAGATGAAGAGGAGTGACCCGAGCGCGCCGCTTGTCTGATTTCCATCCTGTATCATCTTGTGATCCTGTCAAAACTCTTCCGCCTTCGCTTTGACTGAGCTTCTACTTTCCGGGTGCTTCGTATGAACCGCCGTGCGTTCCTTTCCGATGTCGGGTTGGGGTTCACCGGCCTCGCGCTCGGCGCGATGCTGCACCGCGACGCGCGCGCCGAAGAGAAGTGGACGCCGCCCGACGGCAAGCCGCACCACGCGCCGAAAGCCAAGTCCGTAATCTGGGTGTTCCTCTCCGGCGGCGTCAGTCAGATGGAGAGCTTCGACCCGAAGCCGGCGCTGACCAAGTACGGCGGGAAGACGTTCGCGGACACGCCGTACCCGGACCCGCTCAAGTCGCCGCTGTTCGCCAAGCACTCGCGCGACGTGGTCGGCGGCACGCGGCCGTATCCCAAAATCTTCCCGATGCAGGTCGGGTTCAAGCGCCACGGCCAGTTGGGGATCGACATCGCGGACTGGTTCCCGAACGTCGCGGGCGTCGCGGACGAGCTGGCCTTCGTGCGGTCGATGTACACCACGGACAACGACCACGGGGCCGAGTTCCAGATGCACACCGGGCGGCACACGCTCGACGAGCAGCAGCCGGCCATCGGCTCGTGGGCCAGCTACGGCCTCGGCTCGCTGAACGAGAACCTGCCCAGCTTCGTGTTCCTCGGCAAGTACAGCGACGTGCGGGTGAAGAAGAACTTCGCCCCGGACTACCTCGGCGCGCGGCACGCCGGCGTCGAACTGGCGCTCGACGCGGCGAACCCGCTTCCGTTCGGCACCCGCGCGAAGGGCGTACTGGAGAAGGAACAGCAGGGCGTGTTCGAGTTCGCCAACGAACTGAACCGGCTCGCGGCGGTCGAGTACCCGGACGACGAGCAGACGAAGGCCCGCGTCAAGAGCTACGAGCTGGCCTACGGGATGCAGAAGGCCGTGCCCGACGTGCTCGACCTGTCGCGCGAGCCGGAGAAGGTGAAGGCGCTGTACGGGATCGACAACCCGGCCACCGCGGTCTACGGCCGGCGGCTCCTCGCGGCCCGCCGTCTGGCCGAGTGCGGCGTCCGGTTCTCACTGGTGTACCTCAGCGACTACGGCGAGTGGGACTCGCACAACGACCTGAAGAACCTTCACGCCCGCAGCGCCGCGCGCGTCGATAAGCCGCTCGCGGGGTTGGTGCGCGACCTCAAGCGCACCGGCCTCGACAAGGACGTGCTGGTCGTGTGCTGCACCGAGTTCGGCCGCACGCCGGGCCTCGAAACCCGCGACGCCTACAAGATGCCGACCGGCCGCGACCACCACCCGCACGGGTTCACGGTCTGGTTCTACGGGGCCGGGATCAAGCGCGGGGTGATCCACGGGGCAACGGACGAACTCGGGTTCCACGCGGTCGAATCGCCGCACTACGTCACCGACATGCACGCCACCGTACTCGACCGCCTCGGCCTCGACGGGCGCAAGTTGGTCGTGCCCGGCCGCAAGCGCCTCGACATCGACCACGGCAGCGTCATCAAAGAGATTTGCACCTGACGCCGCGCGGAGCTTCCCATGAACCGCTCGCACCTCGTCGGGTTCGCGCTCGGCGCACTCGTCGCGCTCGGCGCGGTGTTCGCAATTGCACCCGCGCCGCACGCGGTCAGCGCCGCGCCCGACGCGCCGCCCCCCGCGAAGGCGGAACCGCGCACCTACGACAACACGCTCACGCCGATCCAGAATCCGAAGCCGCTGCTCGCAGACTTCCCGCAGTTCGTCGAGCCGGTGATCGAGTCGAAGCGGTTCGAGGCGGCGCGGCTCGTGGACGACGCCAACGGCGATCTCGACGTGCGCGCGTGGCGCTGGTCGTACAACGCCCGCGGCATCGTCGAGATGCCCAACCGCCTGCGCGCGAGGGACACGGCAGTCATCATGGTTCACCCGTGGGCGGTGGACGACGAGTGGGGCTGGAAGACGCCGGAGCCGGCCGGGGTCGTGGACTTCTGCACGCCCGAGAAGAACGCACTCGCGGCGCAGCAAACCAAGGAAGTGATTGACCCGTTCCTGAAGCGGCTGCGCGGGAAGGCCGCGTTCGTGATGTACAGTCTGCCCGGTCCGGCCGACGCGATCCGCACGAAGGTGTACCGCTCGTTCGCCAAGACCCCGACGGCCGACGAGCGCGCCGCGGGCACGCAAGAGCTGCGCAAGGCGCTGGCCGCGTACAGCTACAAGGGCCAACCGCTACCCGCGAAACTGACCCTGAGCGCGGATAAGCCGGTGAGCGACTACTTCCGGCAGTTCCCCGGTCTCGACGCCGGGCCGCGCTACAACGGCGACGGGTTCTGGAAACTGCCGATCCCGGTCAGCACCGCGGTCACGGTCGATCCGGCCGATGTTGTGATCTACGACGCCGAGGGCTACGGCCCGCTCCGCGACTTCCTCAAGAAGAACGGCGTGCGGCACGTGCTGCTGACCGGCTACGCCACGGACATGTGCTTCTGCAAGACGACGGCTGGCTACGAGAACCTGTCGAAGGACTTCAACGTGTTCCTCGTGGGCGACGCGACGCTGGCGACGTTCCCGGCGAACAGCACGCCCCGCTTCGCGACCAACGCCCACATCTCATTCGCCGCACTGAACCAACTCGTCACGCAGGTGAACTGGGTGAAGATGGCGGAGTAGCGAGCGCGCCGTTCGCGCTGCGGAACAGCCAGTACAGAATCGTCTTGATCTCGAACGGCTTCAGGTCGGGCTTCAGCGACAGGATACGGGCGGCGATGCCGGCGAGGTGCGGGGTCGCCCAACTCGTGGCCGGTTCGCGCGCCAGCGGCCCCAGGTAACCCTTGCCGTGCGCCTGAAACTCGACCTGTTCGCTCAGCTTGTAGGCGAACCCCATTGGGTCGGCGAACAGGCCCTTATCGACCGAAATGAGCGGCGGGGCGAACGCGGCCGGGTAGCTCCGCGTCAGCGGGTGCTCGTTGTGCGCCGCGGCGAACACGAGCACGTCGCGGAAGTACGCCTCTTCAATCGCGCGCTGCAACTGCTGCCGCCGCGGGAGCTGTTGGAGCTTGTGTTCCGGTACGCCGAGCGACAGGTTCACCACCTTCACCTTCCATACGTCGATGGCGTGGCGCAGCGCGGCGATGACCGTTTCCACCTCGCACGCCCCGGTCGGGCCGAACACGTCGGCACTGTACAGCTTCACCAGTGGCGCGAGCGTCAGGATGATGTCGGCGACCGTGGTGCCGTGCGGCGACGACTGGTGCCCGGTGTAGGGGAGCGGCGGGCCGCTGGCGCGGAACTGCGCGCCCTCGATGGGCAGAATCGGCACGGCACGGAACTTCTCTTCCAACACCGCGCGCTCGACCCCGGAGTCGATCACGGCGACGGACACGCCCGCGCCGGTCGCCCGCGCATCGCCGAAGATGCTGTCGGGCGTGAGCAGCGCGAACAGTTGATCGAACACCGTCGGCGCGGTCGCGGGTGGCGGGGGGAGCGTCATGCCGTGCCTGTGATCTCGTCGAGCAGTTTGCGTACGTCCTTCACGACGCGCACACAGTGGTCTACCGCGCCGGGGCCGTGCCTTAACGCGAGCGCGCGGACGGCTTCGACAAGTCGCAGTGTGGTATCGGGGTCGGCGACGGCGTTCGTGTCCGCGCGCAGCCCGTCCTTGAGGCGCTGCATCACGCCCGCGGGCGGGGCGCTGTCCGCGGTCGCCGGCCCGAAGTCGGTCAGGTGCGACGTCGCTTCCAGCGACGCTTCCACCGCGTCGAAGAGGAGCTTGTGCGTCTGGCGTTCCGCGACCGCTTGCCGCAACAGGTCCGCGCCGACCTCGGACGCGGACGCGATCACCCGCTTGTCGTCGTCGGTAAAGCCGGGGGCGGGTTTGTCGAACAACTCGACCACGACGACCGTTTCGGCGCTCACGCGCAGCGGGGCCGCGAGAATGTTGACGCGGCCCGTCTCGAACGGCAACAGTTCTAGTGGCCCGACGGTCGCGGGGTCGAAGCCGTTGAACGCGACCGGCTCTTGAAAGCTGATGACGCTGGCCGCGAGCGAACGGCCGAAGGTCATCGCGGGCAGTGGCAGCGCTTCGCCGTCCGATCCGTATGCGGTCGTCGATTCGGTGCCGTCGGGCGCGGTGTGGCGCACGATCATCGCGCCGCCCGCGGCGCGCACCGCGCGGGTGACGAACCGCAGCATCGACTTCACCGCGGCCGGCAGCGGAACGGGGTCGTTGAACGCGGCCGAGGTCCGCACGATGGGCAGCACCTTCTCGACCGCCTCGCGGAACGCCGCGAGTCGCTTGTTCAGTTCGCGCTGCTGCTTCGCGGGGCGGATGCGGTCGAGTTGCCGGCGCACCGCGGTTACGAAGGTGTCGCGGTTCAGGTCTTGGTTCTTGTCGAGGTAGTCGCGCACGCCCATGCGGAGCGCGTCGAGCGGGGTGGCCTGATGCGCGAACCCGGTCACGAGGATCGCGACCACGTCGGGCCGGAACTCGACGAGGTCTTCGAGGAGCCGCAGCCCGTCGGACCCGGAGCCGAGGTTCCAGTCGAGAACGGCGAGATCGACGGCGTGCTCGTTGGCGACCTTGAGCGCCGACTCCGCATCGGGAACGGCGAACACGTTCGCGCCCGGCAGCGCCGCGGCGAGCCACTCGTGGAACGTCCGGCGGACGGATTCCTCGTCGTCCACGATAAGTACGGTGTCGGTCATGGCACCATCATGATAGGCGCGGGCGTAACCCCGAACGCCTCTCGCGGTGCGACTTGCGCCGGAGGGCGCGCGTGTCAGAACCGGAACTCGGCCCCGAAGCCGACGGACTGCGCCCAGAACGTGGTGAGGATCGGGGACGTGAGCGCGGGGTTCAGCACGTCGCCCAAGCGGGCGGCGCGGCTCAGGTACGTGAACGAGTACCCCGCGAAGACCCGCGCGTGTTCACCGATCTGCCGCCCGACTTGCACGTTCAGCGCGGGCACCACGGCGAACTCGGTTTGCTCGAACGGGCCGAGCGCGCCCAAGCGCCGGAACCCGGCGAGCGTGCGGGCCTCCGCGCCGACGAACGTGCCGGTCGTTTCGACCTCCGACGTGACGCCGCCGAACGCGACCTTCACCGCGCCCGCGACGAACCAGCCGTTGGCGCGCACTTCCCCGGCGAGGCCGATCTGCCCGCCGTGAAACGAGTTCGTCACCCCGGCCCGGTTCAGGCGGTAGTCGTCGCCGTCCTCGTCGCGGTCGGTCGCCCGGTCGCCGAGGTACAGTTCGTCTTCGAGGTAGGCGTGCCGGTAGCCGATCAGGAAATCGAGGCGCGCGGCGTCGGAGCAGAACAGCTTGTGCCGGTAGTTCACGTCGAACGACGCGAAGAAGGTGCCGAGCGTGGCCGGGAACGCGCCAACCACGGCCACCGTCGCCGGGTCCGCGAACGCCACCACCTGCGCGCCGCGCGCGCGGCCGCGCGGGAACAGCACCAGTGATCCCGGCGACGACCCGGTGAAGGTGTTTCGTGCGTCGCGGATGAACAGGCTCGCTTCGACGCCGTGCGTATTGGTCTCGCCGAACCAGTGGCCGCCCATCAGGTTGAGGGCCGCGTCGAAGCGCCCGGACGAGCGCCCGCCCACGGGCACCAGCGGGCCGGGGAGCGCGCCGCCGGGCACGGCCAGAGACGGCACGGCGAGGCGCACGGTCGAAGGCGCGAACCGCGCCGGCACCCACGACAGTTCCAGCGACGGCGCGAACCACCAGCGCCCGTCCGGGCCGCACACATCGGCCCCGCGGCGCTCGGGCAGCCGCTCCGGCAGGTACTGGTAGCCGTGGTCGTACTCGATGGCCGGGCCGGGCCGCGGGACTTCGGCCAGCGGCGGCTGGGTCGCGCCCGGCACCGGCAACAGCGGCGGGAGCAAACCAACGGGCGGCGCGGCCGGAATCGGCGGGAGCTGTGTCGGCGCGGGCGGCGGGACCGGCTGCGCCGCGGCGCGGAGCGTACCGACCAGCGCGACCGCTACCACCAGCGCCCAGCGACTTCGCATCCGAGGTCTCCTTGTCGCGATCGTCAGCGCACCGGCGCGCCGATTAGCGGGAACAGGTAGGCGTGTAGGAACGCCGGGCTGTGCATCCCGTGGTGCCCGCCGGTGTGCCCGGTCCACTTCTGCTCCGCGGTCCAGAAGTGCTGGCGCAACTTCGCACTCACGACGGGATCGGTCGCCGCAGTCCCGCGCGGGCGGAACCCCATCCGCCCGGCCGCCGGGCCGGAGCCGGTGTCGGTTGTGCCGACCACGCGGACCACGAACCCCAGCGCCACCCAGTCCTTGCGGCTACAGAACACGTCCACGCCTTCCTTCGCGGTCCACAGCGCGGGCCGCAGGTCGTAGCCGGTCGAAACGCTCGGTGCAAGGAGAATCGTGCGGTCGATGGCGTCCGGCGGGAGGCACTCGCTGGCGACCAGCGCAACGGCGCACCCGGCGCTGTGGGCCACGACCACGACGCGCCGCCCCGGTTCGCGGGCCTTGCGGTCGCGGATCGCCGCGGCCAGTTTCTCGCCGTGGGCCTTGGCGTGCGGCCAATCGGTCTGATCGGCGAGCAGCCGGCGGTATCCGTGCGACCACGGGAAGACGACAATCTCCGCGGTGTTCCCGGCCATCTGGTTCGCGGTGTTGAGGGCGTTCGAGCAGCCCCGGAGGTCGCCCGCACCGTCCACGACCCACACCACAGGGCGCGCGTCGGGCGCGGTCGGCGCGGCCCGCGCCACCCACGATTCGCAATACGTGCGGTACTCGACGACGGCGGGTGCGGCCGGGGCAGATGGCATCGGCGCGGGCCGGCGCGCGCCGCCCCCGGCCGCGCCCGCCGTGGCGAGCAGCCCGACCAACCCCGTCGCGAGGAACAGTTTCACAAGCCGGTTCATTGTGAAGGCACTCTCGGCCGCAGCGCCGCGCGCACGGATCGGCGCGCACCGCCAGATAATATCGACCCGCCGCGGTTTCAACTGGAGTTCCCGCCGGGCGCGGGCCGAACACGGGAAGTACGCACTTTTCTCTCCACCCCACACCTTTGGGTCCGCATCATGATCCTCGGCCTGTCGCGCCTGCGGCGCGCGTTGTTCCGTTCGTCGCGCGCGGGTACACTGTCCGGGGATCGACCCACCACGCAGAGGCGCGGGATCATGCGGAACGCGGCATTCGGCCTCGGGATCATCGCCCTCCTCGCCGGGATCGGGTACGGCGTGTTCGTGAACCTGACGCACGGCGCGCCGCCCCCGGACGCGCCCGTCTACACGCCCAAAGCCGAAGTCTCCTCTCAAGAGCGGTTCGACGAACTGGCGCGCACGAACCCCGTCGAAATGCTCTCGGAGTGCCTCACCAAGTATCACAAGAGCGGCATCCAGACGCTGCATTTCACGCTGGAAAAGCAAGAGCGCGTGGAGGGCAAGCCGCGTCACCCGACGGAGCCCGGCGTCGAGGTCATCGACGTGTGGGTGCGCGGTGACGTGCCGGACCCGGAGACGAAGAAGACCGCCATTGAGGTGGTTATGAAGTGGAAGCAGGGGGCGAAGAAGCCGCTCGGCTTCGGCGCGGAACTGAAAGGCTCACTGTTCAGCGAGCGCCCGAAGGCCGACGGCGGGTTGGACGGAAAGGTGATCGCTTACCGCCCGGGCGCGTTCGGCGGCGACATCGGCTCGCCCACCGACCCCAACATCGCGCTCGCCAAAGCTCAGTCGCGGTACTGTATCCGCGACGCCGGCATGTACCGCTCCATGCTACGTACTTATGAAGCGTGGAAGGCCCGCCAATCGGCCGGCGAGTTCAAGTTCGAGTACCTCGGCAAGAAGCCCATCGACAAGGTCGGCGGGCGCGAGTGCCACGTCATCAAGCGCGTCTGCACGCGCATGGAGATCGACGCCTTCGAGTTGGGCGGCACCGCTAGCACCGAGCCGAAGGTCGTGGCCGCGGAAGGCTTCACCGAGGTCACGCTGTTCATCGACGCCGAGCGCTGGCTCCAACTGGGGAGCGAGCTGTACCGCACCGAACCGGACGGCACGCGCGTCCTCGTCGGCGCGTACTACTTCCGCGACCTCGAAATCAACCCCACGGTGCCTGCGGACACCTTCACCGCCGCGGGGCTGAAGAAGTAACTCGATTTGGGCGAGCGGGGGGCTTACGCCCCCCGCTCGCCCAAGACCGCAGCGTACCCCGTCGCTGACACTCCGGGTTCGCCGTCACAACAAGCGCTGGACGAGGGCCATCAGGTCTTCGGGGTGGAAGGGCTTCTGCAAGAACTCGGTGCGCGTGCCGTGGCCGGTCTTGAGTACGCGGCGGTCGGTGAACCCGCTCATCAGGATCGCGGGCAGGGTCGGGGCCAGTACGCGGAGCGCGTCGAGCACCTGATCGCCGGTCATGCCGGGCATCATCACGTCGATCACCGCGATCTTGATGGCGTCGCGATGCTTCTGGAACAGGTCGAGGCCGGTGGGCCCGTCGGCGGCCAGCACCGCGGCGAACCCGATCTCTTGGAGCGCGGAGGCCGTGACCTCGCGCACGAACATTTCGTCGTCGATGACGAGGGCCGCGACTGCCGGGCGCGCGCGGACCGGGCCGCGTGCCGGGGCGGGCGCGGCGTCCGCGCAGGCGGGCCAGTACACGGACACGCTCGTTCCCTGCCCCGGCGCGGTGGCCACGTACAACCCGCCCTTGTGCGTGCGGACGATGCCGAGGACTGCGGCCAGCCCCAGCCCGCGCCCGGCGAACTTCGTGGTGAAGAACGGGTCGAACATGCGGGCGCGTACGTCGGGGGTCATGCCGGGGCCGGTGTCGGTCACAGTGAGCACGACGTACCGGCCGGGGGGCGGCGCGAGCTGGAACCCGCCGTCCGACGCCCCCTCGCTGATCTCGTCGGCGTGCGTGCGCACGACGATCCGCCCGCCGGTCGGCGGGATCGCTTCGGCCGCGTTGGTGACGAGGTTCACCAGCACTTGGCGCACCTGCGCCGGGTCCGCTTGAATCGCCGGCAGGTTCGCGCCGAGGTCGAACCGGGGCGGGGCGTGGGCCGTGGGGATTTCGAGCAGCGGCGCGGCCTCGCGGACGAGCGCGGCGAGGTCGGTGCGGGTGCCGGTCCCGAGGGTGCGCCCGCTGTACGCGAGCATCTGGCGGGACACGTCCGCGGCCCGGCGGCACGCCTGTTCGATCTGGTCGAGGTACCCGGCGGCGGGAGAGCCGGTGGGCAGCCCGCGCCGCGCGAGGCCGGCGCTCCCCAGCACCACGGTGAGGATGTTGTTGAAGTCGTGGGCCACGCCGCCCGCGAGCACCCCGAGGCTCTCCCATCGCTGGGCGTCTTGGAGTTGCCGGTTCAGCGTCTCGCGCTCCTCTTCGGCGCGCTTGCGCTCGGTGACGTCGGTGGTCACGGCGACGATGCGCACCGGCGCGCCGGCGGCGTCGCGGAGCACCTGCCCGCGGGTGCTGAACCAGCGCGGCCCGCCGTCCGCGGCCGTGGCGCGACCGCGGAACTCGTACCGCATCGGCGCGCCGGTCTCGACGGCCCGCGCGCGCCCGGCCAGCACCGCGGGCACGTCGTCCGGGTGGACCGCGTGCAGCGCCAGTTCCGGGTTCGTGTAGTCCGGCCCCGCGGGGATCCCGTAGAAGTCCGGGATATCGACCGTGGTGCGCCACTTGTTGGCGATCAGGTCCAAGTCCCACGCCAGCATCTTCGCGCCGTCGAGGGCGGCGCGGGTGCGGGCCTCGCTCACTTCGAGCGCCTCGGCCGCGGCCCGGCGCGCGGTCACGTCCAGCGCCAGCGACAGTACCGACACCATGCGCCCGTTCGCGTCGTACAGGACCGAGGAATACCACTCGCACCACACGACCCCGCCGGATTTCGTGAGGTTCGCGACGGTGACGACGCTCCGCGGCAGCCGCCCGCTGGCCGCGTCCGCGGTCATCCGCAACGTGAGCGTCCGGTTCTCTTCGGGTATGAACGGCACCTCGCTACTGTGCAGGCCCAGCACCTCGGCCGCGGTCCATCCGAACAGCCGCTCGGCTTGATCGTTCCACCGCATAAGCCGCGACTCGTGGTCCCACTCGGTCACGGCCAGAGGCGTGTTATCGACGTGCGCGGCGAGGCGCAGTTCCGCGTGGCGGAGTTGGTCCGCGGGGGGGAGAGATGGTGTCGGGTCGGGCATAGGCAAGCTCTGGGCGCGAGTGCGGAGACGATAGACCGATTCTAGCAAGTTGGTACGAGAACCGGCGACATTACGTGCCCGCGGTCAGTTTCGCGCGGGCCTCGGCGCACCGGGCGAGCAGCGCGTCCTTCCGCCGGGGGTGGGCGTACCGGCCGTGCGCGTCGGCCCACGCGCCGACCGCGTCGATGTGCGCGACGAGCGCCGCGACCGCGCCCGGGTTCCGC
>Ga0194132_10002748_pt1 | contig 32379 bp, 36 predicted proteins | sample TA2KigOf80mmetaG_FD_148612 | JGI IMG/M metagenome (GOLD analysis project Ga0194132, IMG submission 148612) | Freshwater microbial communities from Lake Tanganyika, Tanzania - TA2015054 Kigoma Offshore 80m | ecosystem: Environmental > Aquatic > Freshwater > Lake | place: Tanzania: Lake... | reverse complement strand
CGGAAGTGATCGAGCGCGTGCACCGGCTAGTCGACGGTTCGTTGGAGTTGCAAGCCCATCACTTCAAATCCACTGGATGGCCGTCGGGGCAGCGTGAATCGGACACGCCGCAATTTGAAGACTGTTTTGATCGGGGTGGTTGGTTTCTGGGGTCTTTCGAGCATGGCCGAATGGTGGCCGTCGTCATCCTCGAGAACCGGTTTTTTGGCGCAGCCAGCGATATGTTGCAGCTCAGGTTTTTGCATGTGGACCAGCGCTATCGTGGTCAGGGACTGGGCGTCAGGTTGTTCAATGCGGCGATGGAAGAAGCCTGGCGGCGAGGTGCGATGTGTCACTATGTTTCGGCGACAGAAACGCAGAACACGATGGATTTCTATCTGCGACAGGGTTGTACGTTGGCCGAGACGCCGGATCCGGTTATGTATGCAAGGGAACCGAAGGATATCCGTCTGGAGCTGAGGCGGGCGTGACTCGTCCGAGCAAGTAGAGGGCATTTGAAATGGCGAAACGGAAGAGCATTCACATCGACGGGCTATCGCACCAGACCGCGATACCGGTGGCGAGTCGAATCGGTCCCCTCCTCGTATCGAGCGTGATCTCGCCGGTTGATCCTAGCACTAGTAATGTTCCGGCGGCACTCGACTCGCAGGTCGCCAACATTTTTAGGCACATAGAGAAGATGCTTGCTGCCGCAGGTGGCAACTGGTCGCACGTGGCCAAGATGGAGTTCTGGGCGCCAAGTGCAGAAGCCCGCGCGGTGATCGACATTCCCTGGGTGCAGAGATTTCCTGATCCTGAGTCCCGCCCTGCGCGTCATACCCATCTCGGTCAGGGCAGTGCACTCTCCGCATCGTTCATGGCTTATCTTCCGGAGTAGATGATCATGATGACCCCCGCACAGGTTGAAGACGCCGCCAAGGCATTGTGGCATGCCGAACAGAACCGGCAGTGGACCGAACCCGTCAGCAACCGTTTTCCTGACGCAACGGTGGATGATGCCTACCGCATTGGTCTTGCGGAGCGTGATCTGAAGTTGAGTGCGGGTCGTTCGGTGAAGGGTCACAAGATCGGTCTGACGTCGAAGGCCATGCGTGATCTCACCGGCGCGTCCGAACCGGATTACGGCTTCATCTTCGACAACTGGTTTGCTCTCGAAGGCTCAACTGTTGCGCGGGAGACGATGAACCGGCCTCTGGTCGAAGTGGAGCTCGCCTTTGTAATGGGGGATGAACTGGCTGGCCCATCCGTCAATGTCGCGGATGTGATCCGCGCGACCGATTTTGTACTGCCGGCCCTCGAGATCGTCGATAACCGCTACAACACACGTGGCAAGAACCTGCTGGTGGACAGCATCGCCGATGCGGCGAGCTGCGGATTCGTGGTGCTGGGTGGTCGCCCCATGTCACTGCTCGACATTGATGTGCGCCGCGTGAGCGCGTCACTGGCCATCAATGGCGTGATTCTGGAAACCGGGTCCGCTGCGGCGGTGATGGGTAATCCCCTCAACGCGGTCGTCTGGCTGGCGAACAAGCTGCATGAATTCAGGGTATCCATGCAGCCGGGCGACGTGATCCTGTCTGGTTCGTTTGTGAAGGCCATCCCGTTCAAGGCCGGGGATTCGATTCACGCGCAGTTCGATCAGCTCGGTGAAGTAACCCTGAACGTTGCTTGAAGCAGGTCGTGTTCAGAGTTCTCCAGCTACCGTTGCATCAAAGAGCCGGAGCGCTGCTCCCACATCCAGCACACGCGGATTCCCGCCAGCTGTTGGATCCACCACAGCCATCTCCGCAATGCGCTCTCGGTTGCGCTGATCAATGTTTAGTCCCGCAAGTGTATGCGGCACACCAACATCCTTGCGCAGTGCGATCACCGCATCGAGGAATCCATCGAAGCCCCTTGCGAGGCCAAGCCACGCGGCGAGGCGTGCGATCTTCTCTTCGATCACTTCGCGGTTGAACTTCAGCACATAGGGCATGAAGACGGCGTTGGTCATGCCGTGGTGGGTGTCGTGCAGCGAACCCACGGGGTGAGACATGGCATGAATGGCGCCGAGTCCTTTCTGGAAAGCGGTCGCACCCATGGCCGCCGCAGCCATCATGTGGCCACGTGCTTCGATGTTCTTCGGATCAGCCATCACCTTGCGCAGGTTTTCGAAGACCAGGCGCATCCCTTCGACTGCAATGCCCTCTCCAAGCGGGTGATAACCCGGTGCACAGTAGGCCTCAAGGCAATGGGCCAGTGCGTCCATGCCCGTGCCTGCGGTGATGAAAGGTGGCAAGTCAACCGTGAGTTCCGGATCGGCAATGACGATGGCCGGCATCATCTTCGGATGAAAGATGACTTTTTTGGTTTGTGTTGACGGGTCTGTGAGAACGCCCGCCCGGCCCACTTCGCTGCCGGTACCTGCGGTGGTGGGTACGGCGATAATGGGTGCGATGCCTGAGGTGTCGGCACGTGTCCACCAGACGCCGATGTCTTCAAAGTCCCACACCGGACGCGATTGACCGGACATGAAGGCGATAAGTTTGCCGGTATCAAGACCGCTGCCGCCGCCAAAGGCGATGACGCCGTCGTGATCACCCGCGCGGTACGCAGCGATGCCGGCTTCGAGATTGGGCAGCACTGGGTTTGGTTTGATATCAGCAAAGAGTGCCGCCGGAAGACCTGCGCTACGCAGCGCGCTGATTGTCTTCGTAGTGATCCCCGCACTCGCGAGCCCGGCGTCAGTGACGAATAGTGGTCTTCTGATGCCGAGTGAGGCGCAGGCGGCAGCGAGTTCTTCGATGCGACCCGCACCAAACCAAACGGCAGTGGGATAGGACCAGTTGGCGCGAAGACTGTTCATTGCATTCACTCAGTATCGTTCGAAGCCCCGTTGCAATTCCCAGTCGGTGATACGCCGGTCGTACTGTGCCTGCTCCCAGGCCGCTGTGCGAACGTAATGATCGATGACCGCGTCGCCGAATATACTGCGCAGGAACAGCGAATGATCGAGTGCGGCCATGGCTTCACGCAGGGTACCGGGGATGTGTTTAAGCGTGGAGTCGTAGTAGGCGTCTCCACTGTAAGCCGACGGCAGTTCGAGTTCTTCATCGATCCCTGCCATGCCGGCAGCCAGTAGCGCGGCGAAAGCGAGATACGGGTTGAGATCTGCGCCACCGATGCGGCACTCAGTGCGTATTGCCCGGGAGCCGGCGCCGCAAAGCCGAAAGCCCGCAGTGCGGTTGTCGTCGGACCAGACGATCCGCGTGGGCGCAAACGTGCCGGTCTGCTGAAAGCGTTTGTAAGAGTTGACGAACGGGGCGAGGAACCAGGTGAGGTCCGCCGCATAACGGAGTTGGCCTGCCATGAACTGGCGCATCAGCGTGCTCATGCCAAGTGGTGCCTTGGGATCGTGAAAGAGCGCGGTTTGGCCTTTCGAATCCCAGAGGGAGGCGTGGATGTGACAGGACGAACCGGCGAGGTCGTAATGCCACTTCGCCATAAAGGTGACCGCCCAGCCGGCGAGATCAGCGATTTCCTTCACGCCGTTCTTCAGGACGACGTGACGGTCCGCCATGGTGAGCGCATCCGTATACCGAACGTTCAGTTCTTCCTGGCCGCGACCCCATTCGCCTTTTGAGTTTTCGACCGGAATGCCGGCCGCGTGAATGCCATTGCGGATAGCTTGCATCACCGGCTCTTCGCGGGTGGTGCTGAGGATGTGATAGTCCTGCATGTACTCCGCTGCGGTCTGGATACCGGTCCAGCGTTTGTCGCGTGCTGATGCATAGGTTTCGCGGAAGAGATAGAACTCGAGCTCTGAAGCGAAAAACGCCTTCATCTGCCTTGCGGCGAGCTTGTCGACCTGTGCCTTGAGCATCGCCCGCGGGCTGTAGGCGAGGTCGTGGCCGTGATGGTCCTGCACATCGCAGAGCACGAGCGCAGTGCGGGTGAGCCACGGAATGCGCCGCAGCGTGCTCATCACCGGCTTCATCACGAAGTCGCCATAACCCTGGTTCCAGCTGGCGGCGTCGTATCCCGGCACCGGTTCCATGTCGATGTCGTTGGCGAGCAGATAATTGCAGGCGTGGGTTTCGGACCACGCGGACTCACAGAAATACTCGGCGTGAAAGCGTTTGCCGATGAGTCGCCCGAACATGTCGGTGAACGCAACCACGACGGTATCGATCTCACCGCGCTGGGTGGCGTTGCGCAGATCAATCAGGGACAACATTCCCTGCGTACTCATGAGCGGTTGTCCTTGGTTTGTTGTGATGCGGTGTGTTGAAGCTTCAAGGCGAACTCCTCTTCAGGTGAACGCACCAGCGAGTGACGTCCGACCAGCGCAAAATACAGGATGCCTGCGGCGAACCACAGCGCTACACCGAGCACACCGGTGCGATAGACCGGATCTCTCAGCTGAAACACCAAAGTCACTGCGCCGATCAACAACACGATTACAGCACCTGCTACGCCAAAGGGGCTGCGCCAGGGGCGGTGCAAATCCGGGAACTTCTGCCGGAGACGAATGAAACTGATCGCCTGGCAGATGTAGGAAAACATCGCCGCGAAGACCGACATCTGCAGCAGCGTTCCGCCGATGGCGACGCCCGCTTGTTCTGCACCGAGGCTGAACCACAACACACCCATGACGGTAAGCGCCAGCAATGAGCCGGCGATCATGGCGACGTGCGGCGTCTGATTGCGACCGTGGGTGAGTGACAGGGCAGTTGGAAAATATCCGGCTCGTGACAGTGAATAGATCTGCCTGCCTTTGGCGAAGATGATGGAATGGAACGAAGCGATGAGCCCGAGCACTGCAACTAGCGCGAGTGTGGTGGCAATGCCAGATCCATACATCGCACGAAGCGCATCAAGCAACGGCTCGCCTGAGGCGGCGAGCGCGTGAGAGCCGACCCCGCTGACGGACGGGTTAAGCCAGACGATCATGAAGGCGGAGAACATCAGCGTGAAGATTGCCGCGAGAATACCGCGCGGCATGTCTTTTTCCGGTGCATGACTTTCTTCCGCCGCCAGCGGCAACTGTTCAACCGCGAGAAATAACCAGACCGCAAACGGCATGGCGAGGAAAATTCCTTCGATGCCGCCGGGCAGGAAAGGTCCGTTGCCTTCGGGCAGGTGCACGCCACCAGCCCCGACATTCATGGCGTAGCGACTGAAATCCATGTTCACCAGCGCGCTGATCCAGAAAACGATGAGGCAACCGAGAGCGAGCAGCGTGACCACGACGGTGATGCGGAACGAAAGTTCAACGCCTGTGACGTTCAAACCAACGAAGATCATGTACGACACAACCCACCAGAGAGGCTGCCAGCTGTCTGGCGTTCCGGCGATCCCCGTCATGTAACTGCCAATGAAGAACACGATGGTGGCCGGTACCAGAACGTACTCGACGTTTTCCGCAAGGCCCGTGATGAATCCGCCCCATGGGCCCATGGCGGTGCGAGCGAAGGAATAGGCGCCACCGGTGTGGGGCAACGCCGGCGACATCTCGGCGATGCTGAAGGTGAGGCCGAGATACATCAGGGCGATGAGGCAAGTAGCGATGAACATGCCGCCCCAGCCGGCTTCATCGAGTGCAAGGTTCCAGCCGGAGAAGTGGCCAGAGATCACCGCACCTACACCGAGCGCCCACAGTGACCAGACGCCGGCATAACGGCGAAGCGTCCGGCGCTGGAAGTAGTGTGCGTCTGCGTCGGTGTAGCCGGTGCGCAGTTCGGAAGGGCCTGGGTTCAAGAGGTTCGCCATGGTTTTGGTTCGATCATACGGGGCTACCAGCTGGATCAACAATCAACGCTCTTGGTCTTCAACTTGTCTTTGATCGTCACTTTGGGATTAACCGGTTGGCAGATTTGGCTTCGCTAGCGAGCGCTGCACTGTCCGGCCTTTTTCCTGCGAGTTTGATCATCTATTCGAGCTGAGCGGTTCGCTTCGGCCGAAGTTCTGCCGGGCGGGTGGTGACAACTTGCATCCAGCCGGACCAGCGCATTAAACAGTTCGCCGCCGCCTCGTAGGACGGGTCCTTATCCGGTGTCTGCGCGGCTAGCCGGGTGAGGCAGTTGATGATGGTGGCTGCGGTTGCCTCAAGCTCTGCATCCAGATCGGGAAGCGTATCCGCGGGCAGTGCGGCCAGTGCGTTCAGTGCGGCATAGGCGAGACCATCATCTTCACCACGAAGTATGGCCGTCAGTTCGGCTACCCGATCCGTACGGGATTGCACATGTTCAAGGATGGCGCTCTGGATTTCAGGCGTACCGTTGTAGCGCAGGGTTTCGAGCCAGGTGCTGAGCGGAGCGTCGACTGGCGGCAGCGTACTGAAGGGTACCGGTTCCGGAGCAGGTACCTCCTGAGGCGCGATGGCGACTTCGTCGTCATGTTCCGTCTTCGGTGACAGTAACCAGGCAAACAGAGCGATGAGAACTGCAAGCCCAGCGAGCGAGGCACCACTACGCAGCAGTACTTCACCAAAGAGCGGCGTGCTCTCCGGTGACTCCATCCGTGCCGTCACAAGGCTGGTGATGAGGCCGATAAGGATCGCCACGGGTATCACGGCTACCACGAAGAAGCCTGATTTCCCCTCAAATGAAGAGATGCTGTACCAGCGGACGCAGGCAAGGCCGATACCCAGCCCGATCGCGCCAGCAATGATGGCGCTGAGCATGGAGACGCCGATGGAAGCGAGCCAACTCATGGTGAAGCACTGTCCCGTCACTTATGATCCGGCGCTGATGTTAGTCCGTTCTCCCTCGTTATGAGGAGCCGGATGGTGTGCAACGTTGTGTCTCTTGATTCATGCAGGGAGTCCCCAAGCCATGTCCCTTGTTTCTCAGTCTCCACGCCGACCGCGAACATCTCGCTTTTTGATGCTGATGTCTGTGATAGCCGGTTTGTCCGGGGCGGTGAATGCAAACGTGGCCGAACAGGATGCAGTAGTCGGCCATTGGCGCGATGATCGTTCGCTACTGATTGTCAGCCGGCAGGGGGAGTCCCTCTCCATGCGCATTCATGCCGTACTCGACCCCCTGTACAAGACCGGCGAAAAACCAGGCCCCGTCGGTGCGCCACGTCGTGATTCGCGTAACCCCGATGCCGCGCTGCAACACCGTCCGCTGCTGGGCCTTGAACTGCTCATCGGTTATGGGTGGAGCGGTGAACGGTGGGAAGGCGAGATCTATGACCCGGAATCCGGCAAGACCTACAAGTCCTACATGACAGTGGATGAGGATGGTCATCTCGCCATGCGCGGCTACATCGGTGCACCGATGTTCGGGCGAACCGCGGAGTTCAAACCGGCGAATGACTGTGATGAAGCCGTTCTGAAGATGCTCGCAGCGTCGAAGATTGAGGGCTGTGCGGCCGGGCGCTGAGGCGGTCCTCTTCGGCCTGTACAAGCGCGGCTGCCGCTGGTCTACTTCCCCGCCACAAGAATATGGGGGGGAATGGCCTTGAACTTTGATTTTTCCGACGATGAAAAGCTGGTGCGGGACCAGACGGCACGGTTACTCGCCGACCAGTGCGACACCCGTGTGGTACGCAGCGTCCTTGAAGGTCGCGCGCCCTATGCCGTCGAAGTATGGAAGGGGCTCTGTGACATGGGCCTGCCCGGCACGGCAATTCCCGAGGCCTTCGGCGGTGTGGATGCCGGATACCTGACTCTTTGCCTCGTCGCCCAGTCGCTGGGTGCGAAGGTTGCACCGACACCGTTTTCTTCGACGGTTTACCTCTTCGCTGAGGCGGTGCTCCAGTGCGGTACCGATGCGCAGAAACAGGCGCTCCTGCCGAAGATTGCAACAGGCGAACTCATCGGTGCAATGGCGGTAACAGAAGATCGCACGGAACTGAATCCGGATTACCTTAACTGCCGGGTCGCTGCCGGCAAGCTGTCCGGCACCAAGTTTGCCGTCGCCGATGGTGGCATTGCCGATTGTGCGGTGGTGCTGGCCCGCGGTGAGGCCGGCCTTGGCCTGTATCTGGTGGAGCTCAAGGGCGCTGGCGTTACGCGTACACCTCTCGAAACGATTGACCCGACCCGCAATACCACACGGATCGAATTTTCCGGCGCCTCTGCAGAATTATTGGGAGCCAAGGCCGGAGGCGGTATCGCCCAGCTGGATCGCATTCAGAACCGGGCTGCTGTGCTGTTCGCGTTCGAACAGATCGGTGGTGCCCAGGCCGCACTCGACATGGCTGTGAACTACGCCAAGGGCCGTTATGCGTTTGGGCGTCCCATCGGTTCTTTCCAGGGATTGAAGCACATGATGGCCGACATGTATGTGGCGCTGAAGCTCGCGGAATCGAACTGTTATTATGCCGCATGGGCGCTCGCCACCGATGCACCGGAGTTGCCGCTGGCAGCAGCCACGGCCCGTGTCTCGGCGACGCACGCCTATCAACTGTGTTCGCGCGACAACATTCAGGTTCATGGCGGTATGGGTTTCACCTGGGAATTCGATTGCCACCTGTACTACCGGCGGTCGAACTACCTAGCCCTCGAACTCGGTGGGCTCAGCGTGTGGGAAAACAAACTCGTCAACGCACTGCCGTCGGCGGCCTGAAGCCGCGCAGCTCAGTCAGGAGTAAGACACGATGGATTTCAACGATACTGCAGAAGAAGCCGCATTCCGTGCTGAAGCCCGGAGCTGGATCAGCGCCAATGCACCCAAGCACCTGCACGCGGCACTCTCATCAAGCACCTTCGGTGGCATGAACACCGGTGATGAGGATCCGCTTGAAGCCGCAAAACGCTGGCAGAAAAAGAAAGCTGAAGCCGGCTGGGCCACACTGATGTGGCCAAAGGAATATGGCGGCCGTGGTGCCTCACCGATCCAGAGCGTGATCTGGGGTCAGGAAGAAGGTGTGTACGGCAAACTCGGCGGCATGTTCATCATCGGCCAGGGCATGTGTGGCCCGACGATGATGGCCTATGCGTCGGAAGAGCAGAAACGACGGTATCTGCCCAAGCTCGCGAGTGGTGAAGAGGTGTGGTGTCAGCTCTTCTCCGAACCGCCAGCGGGATCGGACCTTGCAGGTCTGCGTACGCGCGCAGAAAAAGTCGGTGATGAGTGGGTGATCAACGGCCAGAAGATCTGGACCTCCGGTGCGCAGTATTCGGATTACGGTATTCTCATCACCCGCACCGATCCGACGGTTGCCAAACACAAGGGTATGACCATGTTCTTCCTGAACATGAAAACGCCTGGTGTGGACATCCGCCCGATCAAGCAGGTGAACGGCCAGAGCGGTTTCAACGAGGTTTACTTCGACAACGTGCGCATTCCCGATGCACAGCGCCTCGGTGCGGTGGGTGATGGCTGGCGTGTGTCGCTGACGACGTTGATGAACGAACGGCTCGCGATTGGTGGCAGCATCTCGACCGGCTTCCCGGAGATGCAGGCGCTGTCTGCGGTACTGCCGCTGGCGCGTGACAAGGCTGCGAACGACGCCGCGGTACGCTCTAAACTCGCGGACTGGTATTGCAAGGCTGCGGGGTTGCGGAACACGGCTTCACGGGCGATATCCGCGTTGTCACGGGGGCAGACACCGGGGCCTGAGAATTCCATTGGCAAGCTCGTCGCCGGCGGCATGATGCAGGACATCGCCAAGTACGCCATGGATCTGCAGGGTTTCGGCGCGGTAGTGAACAATCCTCAGCTGGCTGAAGGTTCGGCTCGCTTTCAGGCGATGTTGCTGCGCTCTCCCGCGGTACGTATTGAAGGCGGCACGGACCAGATCCTGCGCAACATCATTGCCGAGCGCGTGCTCGGGTTGCCGGAAGACATGCGGGCGGACAAGGGTGTGCCGTTCAACAAGATTCCGACCGGGAACTGATCAATCCTGCGTCTGGTGTTCTGAGTGAAGCCGCTCTTATGACGGGAGCGGCGCTCCACCCCACCGCTCCAGCATGGCGAACTCATCGACCTGTTTGCGTTTGAGTTTGGTCAGCTGCTTCACCGGCTTGCCAATGGGCAGCATCGCTGCCAGCGCCACGTGTGAAGGCACGCCCAGGAGTGCCTGGACATCCGGCTCGTTACCCGCCGCGAACGTGGTCAGCGTTCCGCCCAGTCCTTCGTTACGGGCACCCATGAGGATGTTCCACACAAAGGGATAAACCGATGCGCCGGAAATCACGCCGATCCGATCAAGCTCAGAGTCGAAAGAAGCGACGACGGACAGGTCCACAAACACCAGCAGAATGACTGGCGCATTGCAGATCGCATCGATCAGCGACTGAGGTGGTTCAACCCGAGCAATTTCTTCAGGTGTCAGCCGTGTCGGGTTGATGGTGTTCCAGGGCGCTTCGCCGGCCTGTTGCTGCGCCCTGTAGCGCTGCATCGTTGGACGAATTAGCGGGCCGAGTGCGGCGCGGGTTTTCTGGTCACGAACCACGAGCACTTTCCAGCCCTGCCGGTTGCCACCGCTCGGTGCGAAGCGCGCGTTGTCGAGAATCCGTCGGATCACCGCATCGGGAACGGGCTCATCGGTGAAATCCCGTGCCGCGAAGGTGGTTCGCATGACGTCGTTGAGTTCCATGCCGTGGCCCCGTCTCTGGTGATGCGGCGATCCTATCAGGCGTGTCGGACAACAGGCGACGGGCTCGGCCCTGTCTCGGCGATTTGCTAGTCTGAGGAACTAAGCGCGCTTATCGAACGTCAATACCACCCGGCGATAGCCTCGAGACGCAAAACTCGGCAGGTGGGCCAGATCGCTGGATGATTCGTCGAGCTCTATATTGGTGAGACGCGAAAGCAGGGTTTCGAACGCAATCCGCGCCTCAAGGCGGGCGAGTTCCGCACCGCCGCAGAAATGCGGTCCATGTCCGAAGCCCATGTGTTGGCGAGCGTTGCTGCGTGCCGGATCGAAAACCGAAGGATTCGGGAACACGGTCGGATCCCAACCCGCCGCACCCCACAATGGAACCACCATTGCGCCGCGGCTTACAGGTACGTCCTGCAATGTGGTATCTGCGGTTGTGCGGCGGTAGGTGCACTGAATCGGAGGGTCGAAGCGCAACGCCTCTTCGACGAAATCCGGGATCAATAAAGGCGTTGCGATCAATCGTGCCATCAACGCCGGATCACGCAGCAGGATCAGCGTTGCGTTACCGATCAGGTTGGTTGTGGTTTCGTGTCCGGCAAGCAGCACCTGCGAAACCATCGGCAGGAGTTCCGCCGTCGCCAACGGTGCTTCGCCATCCACCACGGCATTGACCATGTCGCTCAACAGATCGTCGGTGGGCTGATGACGGCGTTGTTCGATGCGGGGTTCGAAATAGCGGTGAAACTCCACCACACCATGAGCCACTTCCAGCCTGCGTTCATGGCTCAGGACGTCGATGTTGCCGGAAATCATCAGATCGCCCCAGTATTTGAACCGCGCCATGTCGGCCCGATCCACGCCAAGAATGTCCGAGATGACGGTGACGAGGAGGGGAACTGCGAATTGTCGGAGCAGATCAACCCGCCCCTCGTCGATGAAGGCGTCGACCAGTTGGCCAGCGATCGTGCGGATGGCCGGCTCGAGCAGGCGTACGCGGCGCGGGCTGAGGGCCTTGCTGATCAACTTGCGGTGACGTGTGTGTACGGGAGGGTCGGCTGTGAACAAGGCGTTCTCTACCGGGTACGCCGTGGCCAGCACTGCTTCAACATCCGGCGGGACAGGATACTGGCCAACCCCCATATGGCGCGGTCCTTTGCCATCTTCGGTGATACTGGATGAGAACAGCGTGGTGTTTTTTGCAAGCTTGACTAGGTCGTCGTAACCGGCGACGGCGATACCGATCAGAGGGTCGATGGCGACACCTGACGCCGCATGCAGGCGCTGATAAAGGTGATACGGGCATTCGATGTGATCTGGAGACTGCAGGTCAGCGGCTGTCTGGCTCAAGATACGACTCCGTCCGTTGTTGCGTGTGACTGGTGTTTCTCTCTACACAACGTGTTCTTCACAAATTCGCGTCGCGAGACGAGGATCCCCACCTCGACTCGAAGGTGGTCCTGTCGTCGCGCCTCCACAATAAAGGCGGTCCGGGTACCGGTGCTTATTCATGGCTAAGGCTAACCTATCCGGCGACGCCAGGCGTGAACGGGCAGCCCTCTCGAGTGGGTGGCTGCCAGGTTTGCCTGCAACTGGAGCGACCCATCGCTTTGGAGAAGAACTTGACGCGAAGACCCCGTGATAGCCGGTAAAGTTTTGGTGGTATTCTCCCGCACGATTTCAGGGGGAGCACACCATGAGCCGACTGGCCGTCGAAGGCAGCCGCACGATTTCTTTTGAGTACTATCAAGGTCAATCGATTCGCCCGGTCGTGGTGCTGAGCCACGGCTGGGGCATGAATGCCCGGGCCTGGGACGATGTCACCGCTGGGCTCTGTGATGCGGGTTTTGGTGTGCTCGTTTACGACCATCGCGCGTGTGGCCAATCCGACAAAGATTTTCGCGATGTCTCCATTGCGGCGCTCGGCAACGACGTGGTGGCGCTATGTGATCACCTCTCACTGACGGCGGTAGTGCTGAACGGCTGGTCACTGGGTGGTGCGGTGGTTGTGGATGCGGCTTCCAAACTCGGCTCCCGCTTGAAGGGCCTTGTGCTGACGGGTGGTGCGACGCCACGTTATACCCAGGCCGATGGGTTTCCGCACGGCGGCACGGCAGCGGATGTAGCTGGAATGGTGGCGGCGTTGCGCGCGGACCGTGTGGCATTCCTCCATGGGCTCTACTTCCAAGGCGTGTTTGCAGCACCGGTCAGCGATGTGGTGAAGGAACACGCCTTTGAACTGGCCCTGCAGGCGGGGCCTGCAGCGGATGCATCCCTCGGTGCGCTGGTACACATCGATCAGCGCGGGATCATGCAGAAGCTGCAAGTGCCGGCACTCGTGATCACCGGCGATCAGGATGGTGTGGTGCCCCCGGGTATCGCTGAGTTTGCCTCGAAGCTTCTTCCGAAAGGACAGTTTGCCGTGATGAAGGGCTGTGGACACGCGCCTTTCATTGAAGACCGCGCCACGTATACCAAGGTGCTGCACGGCTTCCTTAAGGGGATCACGCTGTGAGCGGCCCGGTTCGTTTCGGGCTTTGGTACGACTTTCGTAATCCTGCTCCGAGCAAATGCAGCTTCGAGGACCTCTACGCCGAGTACCTCAAGCAGATCGCTTGGTCAGAGACGCTTGGCTTCCAGTCGGTGTGGTTGACGGAGCATCACTTCGTCGAAGACGGCTACACGCCGTCGCCACTGGTGCTCGCGGCGGCGATTGGTGAAGTCACCCGCAACATGCAGATCGGTACCAACCTGATGTTGTTGCCGCTTGCGGATCCCGTGCGTCTTGCCGAAGACGCCGCATCCCTTTCGATTCTCACGCGCGGCCGGTTTGATCTGGGTGTGGGGCTCGGCTATCGCGAAGTGGAGTTCGACTACTTCAAGCGCGATCTGAAACATCGGCCGAGCCTGATGGAAGAGGGCGTCGACATTATTCGGCAGGCGTGGTCTGGAAAGCCGGTAAATCTTCAGGGCAAGCGGTTCACCGTGAAAAACTTGCCGGTGCGCCCGGTACCAAAGGTGGTACCGAAGATTCTCATGGGTGGCATGTCGGAACCGGCGATCGCCCGAGCAGCACGTTTCGGTGACGGCTTTCTGGCGACCGGTGGTATCGGCATTGACCTCTACATCAAGGCGCTTGAGGCACAAGGCAAGCCGCGTTCGGCAGGCGCCATCTATGCTGGACACTGGGGCATCATTTCCAAAGATCCGGAAGCTGAAGCGCGTAAGGTAGCCCCCTACGCGCTGTATCAGACCAACGCTTACGTTTCGTGGGGTGCATTCGGACCACCTGAGCAGGTGCCACTCTTCCCGAATGGCGAGGCTGCGCTGCGGGATGGTCTCTATGAAGTCTGGGATGGGCCGGCTGCAGTAAAGGAGCTGGTGAAGCTTCTGCGCGAGTATCCGGAAATCCGCGATGTGCATTTCTGGGCGCAGTTGCCCGGTGAACCGATTGAACAAGGCAATGCACGGATCGAGTATCTGGCCACCGAGGTCCTGCCGAAAGTGCGGGCCGCGATCCAGTAGCCGGAGGACAAACGTGGGTGGACTGACTCCGGAAGTGTTGGCGTTCATCGGGCGCAAAGCGCCACCGCGCCGTGAAGTGGTGACGCGGCGCGACATTCGCAAGTACGCCATAGCTACCGGGCAGACCCAGAAAAAGTACGTCGACGGCGATGTCGCGCCGCCACTCTTTCATGTGGCGCTCTTCTGGGAGGTGGTGCCGCTGGATGAGCTGAGCCCGGATGGTGTGTCCGTCGACAAACTGCTGCCGAAATTCCCGCTGGAAAAAGCGATGGCGGGAGGACTCGACATCAAATACCACAACCGTATCCGTGCCGGTGACGTGCTCATCGGCAATCGCACGCTCACCAACATCTACGAAAAAGAGGGGCGCAGTGGCGCGCTGATCTTCTATGAGGTCGTACTCGATGTGACCCGCGAAGACGGCACGCCAGTACTCACGGAAAAAACCACGAGGCTCTTGCGATGAGCCTTGCACCGGATTTCGAAAGCCTCGAAGTTGGCGGCACCCTGCCAGAAACACACTACGCACCAGACAACATCCAGCTGTTCTTCTACAACGCTGTGTTGTGGAACGCGCACCGCATTCACTACGACCTGCCTTATGCCACTGAAGTTGAAGGTTACAAAGGTCTGGTGATCGCCGGCCCCATGCTCGGCGACTGGCTCGCCCAGGTGGTCGACAACTGGATTGGCGACCGCGGTATGGTGCAGCGGGTGGAATACTCCAATCGCATGGCGTCGTTTATCGGCGAAACGCTGACTGCCGGTGGCACGGTGATCGCCATCGATCAGGGTGCACGCACGGCTGACTTTGATCTCTGGGTGAAGAACGAGGCCGGTGATGTAATCACACCGGGTAAGGTCACGGCGCGATTTTACTGACCTCTGGGGAAACAGAATGGGACTTCGCGGCAGTACTGCCATCATCGGGGCTTTCGACACCAAGGTCGGAAAAATTCCGGAACGCAGCGCTACGGCATTGTGCGTAGATGCAGCGCTGGGTGCCATCCGGGATGCGGGCCTCATACTTGCCGACGTTGACGGGCTGGTCACCTGCAACAGCATGGCGCAGCCCTACATGTACCACGCGGAAGCGGTTGCAGAGTATCTGGGCATCCGCCCGCGTTACTGCGCCACCGCAGCAGCTGGCGGGGGCGCCACGTTCACGGTGATGTATCAGGCTGCACTTGCCATCGATGCCGGTATCTGCGACACGGTGGTAATTGCGATGGCGGACAGTCTGCGTACCGGGCTCTCCCGGGAAGCAGCGATGATCATGCAGTCGTCTTCCGGACATCCGCAATACGAGACGCCTTATGGCGCAACAGTTCCCGGGTACTACGCGCTGATCGCCCAGGCTTATCTGCGCGCCTATGGTGCGAAGCCTGAACATTTTGCTTCCGTGGCGGTGTCGGGTCGCGCCCATGCGGTGCTCAATCCGGCAGCGGAAATGCAGAAAACCATCACGGTTGAGGATGTACTCGCCTCCCGCCTGATTGCGGATCCGCTGCGCCTGCTTGATTGTTCGCTGGTTTCCGACGGTGGGGCGGCAGTGGTGCTGACCCGTGCTGACCGGGCGACTCACCAACCGCACAAGCCGGTTTATCTGCTTGGTGCCGGGGAAGGGCGCGGCCACGAACATATCAGCCAGGCATCGTCCCTCATTCACTCATCGGCGAGACAAAGTGGTGAGCGGGCGTTTTCCATGGCGCGGCTGAATCCTGCCGATGTGGATTTTGCTCAGGTCTATGACTGTTTCACGCCAGTGGCGCTGATCGAAATGGAAGACCTCGGTCTTTGTGGCGAGGGTGAAGCCGGCGATTTCTTTCTGCGTGGTGATGGCGCACCTGGTGGACGGCTGCCGATCAATACCCACGGCGGACTGCTGTCCCATTCCCATCCTGGCAATCCCGGGTCGATGTTCGCGCTCACGGAGTCCGTCCGTCAGCTGCGGGGCGGACTTGGCGTGCGTCAGGTGAAGGATGCCAATGTCGGTCTTGTGCACGCGCAGGGCGGCATACTGTCGAGCCACTGCACGGTAGTCCTTGGCACGGAGGTGGTTCTGTGAGCGACGGTGCGAGTCCGGCCAAACCCCTGCCGCCCGTTGATCCTGGCAGCCACGCCTATTGGGAGGCATGCAACTCGGGTCGTCTGCTGTTGCAGCGTTGCGCAGCGTGTGGACACCGGCAGCACTATCACAGAGTGGTATGCACGGTATGTGGAGCCGGGACGCTCGAGGATCTTCCTGCGAGTGGCCGTGGCACGGTGCGCTCGTTCACGGTGATTCGCCGCGCGGTCTCCGCAGCATTCGAAACAGACGTTCCGTATGTGGTTGCGCTGATCGAACTCGCTGAAGGCCCGACGATGATGAGCAATATCATCGGTTCGTCGCACGAGCAGGTCGCGATCGGTTCACCCGTTGAGCTCGATTTCGAACGACGGTCAGAAACCATCAACATTCCCCAGTTCCGATTGCTGGAGTGACAGGCATGAGTATTCGTATCACCCACAACGCATTTCGTACACCGGCTGAGGCCGATGTCGGAGTCACCCAGGCCGGGCTCATCCGTCTGGAACTCGATGTCCCTCCGGTAGAGAACTCCGCGCACTGGCATGATTTTCATGCGGAACTGTATGTGCTCGACGGCGATCTCTACTTCACGGATGTGGCCGAGGGTAAGATCCACGCTTGCCAGGCAGGGACCAAGATCGTTGTACCACGTTATTCGCTGCACGCGGAAGTCAGTCGTGGCGGTTACCACATCATCTTCGGAAGCTCAGTACCACCCGAGCAATTCGGGGAGCCGGTCAACCGTTCGCCGGAGTCGCTCAAGCAGTGAGGGTTGTCATGTCACGTATTGCCGATTCTGTTATCAGGATGCTTCTAACGATCAGCCTATGCGGTGCATGGACTTTGGCTGTCGCGGCGACGGACGAGCCCGCCGTCCTGTCCTCGGTGGACGAGTTCCAGGCTACCTCAGGAGAATTTGGTCCGCGGGATCAGATGCCGGGCGCAGGGCTCTACGCCAAACACTGCGCCTATTGTCATAACGGTTCTGTTGCCAAAGCGCCGCAGACCATGTGGCTCGAGATGATGAGTCCCCAGTCGATTCTCAAGGCGATGAACGACGGCATCATGCAGCCCCAGGCGGCTGCAATATCGGCTCTGGATCGCACGCATATCGCCGAATATCTCACCCAGCGTCGGGCCACCGCAGCGGAAGTGGTGGCGCCTGCGCCGGCCTGTAAAGCGGGCCAGAAGTTTGATGCGGACAAGCTGCCCGTGCGTGCAGGATGGGGCCACGATACGGCGCGTTTCGTCAGCGCCGCGGACGCCGGATTTGCCGCGTCTGCCATTCCTAAGCTCAAGCTGAAGTGGGCATTTGCCTATCCCGGAGCACTTCGGACCCGATCACAGCCGGCGATCGGCTATGGCGCTGTTTTCTCCGGCTCCCAGGATGGGCATGTCTATGCCTTCGATCTGAGAGGCGGTTGTGAGCGCTGGGTCTACGACGCAGGTGCGGAGGTACGGACTGCTGTGGTCCTGGCGGAGACCGCCACGCATCAGCTGGCGGTATTCGGTGATCTCCTCGCCCGATTGCATGCCGTGGATGCAAGAACCGGTGAACGTGTCTGGATGCTGCGGATGGACGAGCATCCGAGCACCACGCTGACCGGTACCCCGGCCTTGTTCGAAGGTCGGCTGTTTGTGCCGGTTTCTTCCCTCGAGGTCACACCCGCAGCGGATCCGGCTTATCCCTGTTGTTCGTTCCGGGGCAAGGTGGTTGCAGTGGATGCGGCGAGCGGTGGCGTCATCTGGACACACTTCACGATCCCCGAAGCGCCCCGCGAAACCGGCAAGACATCGCTCGGCACGCCCATCCTATCGCCATCCGGCGCGCCGGTGTGGTCGAGCCCGGCCATCGACGCCAAGCGCCGGCTGATCTACTTCGGTACGGGTGAGAACTACTCGACCCCTGCGGACGGCAACAGCGACGCCATCATGGCGGTGAAGCTCGATACCGGGGAACGGGTGTGGCAGCGCCAGAGCACACGCGGAGATGCATGGAATGTGGCCTGCATGATGCGGGATAATCCCAATTGTCCACCCGAGGACGGGCCGGACTTCGACCACGGCGCGAGCATGATCCTCAAAACCATCGCCGGACGACGGGTGCTGCTCGCCGGGCACAAGAACGGCACCGTGTTCGGTCTCGATCCGGATGAACAAGGCGCTGAACGTTGGTCGGTGCGAGTAGGGCGCGGGAGTATTCAGGGTGGTGTGCACTTCGGCATGGCCGCCAGCGCAGACACCCTTTACGTGCCGATCAATGACATGAACGACACCCACAATGGCGACGTGCTGGATCCGGCGGCGGCGCGACCAGGGGTGCATGCGGTAGACATTGCCTCCGGCAAAGTCCGCTGGAGCCAGGTGCGTACGGAGGGGCTCCACAACGAGGTGTGTCCGCGAAACAACGAAGGAAAAGACCCGTTCTGCGATCCCGGGATATCTGCCGCGATTACAGCCATGGAAGGGGCAGTGTTTGCCGGTCATCTAGACGGGTATGTCCGTGCCTACGCGGAAGCAGACGGCCGATTGTTGTGGGCGTTCAACACCCGCAACCCCGTCAACGGCATCAATGGCATCGAAGCGCGCGGCGGCGGGATGTCTGGCGGTGGTCCGGCGATCGGCGACGGGCACGTGGTGGTGAATTCCGGTTATGGCCTTTACTTCCACATGCCAGGTAATGCGCTGCTGGTGTTCGCTCCCGCTGAGTGAGGTGTGAGGCCTGGGTCGCACCGATCCGGGCCTGTTACCATCCACTGAAATGCCGCGTACACCGTGCGGCAGTCTTTTTCCTGGAGAATTCCGTGCTCAGTCAGGCTGATGACTTGCTCGCCGAAACCCGCGCCATCGCGGCGACCCTCGCCCCCTATGCCGATCACCAGTTTGATGCGGTCACCGGCTTCAAGTCTTGGACGATCAATCACGTACTCTGTCACCTGCACGTCTGGAACAGGGCGGCGTGGATGAGCTACGCCGAACCGGCACGTTTTGATGCCTACATGGCCGAAGTATTTGATGCCGGCAAGGCGCGCCGGTCGATGCGTGAGTTTGAGCTCGAACAATCTGACGGACTGCGCGGTCAGGCACTCGTAAAACTGTGGTCGGATTTTGCAGAAGAGATATGCGCCAATTTTCGCACTGCGGATCCGGCGCGGCGGGTGAAGTGGGCAGGGCCGGACATGAGTGTGCGCTCATCGGTCAGCGCACGGTTGATGGAGACGTGGTCCCATGCGCAGGCGATTTACGATGTGCTTGGGCTCAACCGGTCCTCTTCAGACGCTATTCGCAACATCGTCGTCCTCGGCATGAATACTTACGGCTGGACATTCCGCAACCGCCGCCTGGAGGTGCCGGAACCTGCACCCTGCGTGCATCTCACCGCGCCATCGGGAGCAGAGTGGGTATTCAATCACGGTGAGACATCAGCGCTGATTACCGGCGCCGCTGAAGAGTTCTGTCAGGTGATAACCCAGGTACGCAACGTCGGGGACACCTCCCTTCAGGTTGAGGGGGAAAACGCAGTCCGCTGGATGTCCATCGCACAGTGTTTTGCCGGGCCACCCAATGATCCCCCTCCCGTCGGAAGCCGTCGCCGGTCGACGACGCTGTTGGTGCCGGCTCCGAAGGCTTGAGGTGCGGTCAGTTCAGCTCAGCGTGGCGTGAGCTCGAATATCCAGAGTTCGTCATTCGCGATCTGTACGATGGCCCCTTCCCGCATGGCCTGGCGGCCGGCTTCATCTGTGTGTGCATCAGGGATCTGTGAGAGGTACTTGCGTTCGAGTTCGCTGACGATGACGGGCAAAACCGGCGACTCTTTCACCCGGACCAGGGTGCGCGGATAGATCACGTCATCCACCCGCAGCAGCGCCCGCCCATCCTTTTCCGCTTCTGCGGGCCACTGCTTCCACAACTTGCCGAGGGTAGTCTTCATATAACCGGAAGGAATGTAGATCCGGCCCTCATGTTCAACGATCCAGGTGGTGCGTGACCGCTCGGGATCGAGCAGCTGGAACTCGACTTCCTCGCGGTCCTTGACGAAGGACCAGTCGGGCTCGTCTCCGGACCAGGTCTCTCCGCTCGTGAACGCGCCACCGGCGATGATCGCCGTCGGACCATCGCCGAAACGCAGCGCAAAAACCACGACGCCGGCAAGAATCGCGATGCCAATCACCGCCGTCAGCAGAAACTTCACTACTCTGACCAGAACGCCCATGGTTGCTCTCCGTCGTCGTCCACCGTGTTCTCGCCAGTCTACCGGTGCGAAGTGGTGCAGCGACAGCCCGAAGCCCGGCTGGTATGGTCGCCGCTCATGAGTACACCTGCATCTGAACCCGGTCCTGACCCTGTGGCAGAAGCGGCCATGTTGCTGCTGCGTTCGCCGCGCTGGTCGGTCAGTGACGTACTGGAAATGCTCGAAATCGGCGACACGGAGTTTCGCCGCCTGGTGGAGGCCGACGCACTGCTCGCCAGGGTGCTGGAAGCGCGGCAGAACGGGGTGGTATTCAATGGTGTGGTCGAAAGACAGTGTTCGGTGTGTGGTGAGGTCTTTTCTACGGCGACCTTTCGCGATCACTGTGGCGCGCCGCGTTGTCTGCAGGTCAGTCGCCTGCGACGTGCGTGATGCAAGCCTTACCGCGAACCTTACACCTTGTCCGCGGTTGCACTCTCTCGGCATGATGGCAGGCCTCTGATCTGAGTCGGGAGGGGAAGCATGGCGAGCGGTGTGACGGCGGATCCCGTCGATCTCATTACCTCTGAAGTGGTGCAGGAATTTCGCAATGAAGGCGCGGTCTGCATCCGCAAGGCACTCGACCCGCAATGGCTCATGCTCATCGAGATGGGGCTCAACCGGGTGCTCGGCGACGCTGCGGTGATCAAACACCGGTTTTATGGTGGTGAAGCCGGCGAGTTCCAGGAAACCGTACGCAACTTTGACGCAGCGGTTGAGATCCGCCGGCTGATGTATGACTCGCCGCTCGCTGACATGCTTGGCCGCTGCATGGGTTCAAACGGTGTGTGGTATTACTCGGATGAATTTTTCATCAAGAACAGTGGTGGAGCCAAACGCACACCGTGGCATCAGGACACTCCCTACTTTCCGGTGGCAGGCTTCCAGCTCGCATCGGTCTGGATTTCGCTGGATCGGCTGCGTGCTGACGAGTGTCTCGAATTCGTACGTGGTTCCCATGCAGCGACGATGCACGACGGTTTTGATCCGCGTAATCCCGGCGACCCGTCTGCGAGCTACTACGAGCAGGGGCTTCCGAAGTTGCCGGATATCGAAGCGAACCGCAGTGACTTTCCCATCATCTCCTGGGCGATTGAACCGGGTGACATCATCATCTCCAGTCCGAGCATCATTCATGGCGGCGGACCGGCCCGGCTGGATGGTCACCGACGGGTCCTTGCCATCCGCATGTTTGGCGATGATGTGGTCTTCGCGACCCGCCCGCCGTCGATGCCGATAGTGCCGCTGACGCCGGGGTTGTCGCTGCGGCTGAAACCGGGCGATCCGCTGCGCGGTCCGTGGTATCCGCGGCTGCGGCCAGTCCCGGAACACGAACGATACGGCGCATGACTGAGGCCATCCCACCGGCGGTATTCGATCCGCGGCGCTTGTCCGAGGTGTTTTATCGCGATCCGTATCCGACGTGGCAGCGGCTACGCCGGGAAGCACCGGTCCTGCATTGTCCGGATGGCAGCTGGTTTCTGAGCTGTCACGCGGATTGTCATGAGGTTTATCGCGATACGCGCCGGTTCAGTTCGGACAAACGTGTGCGGTTTGCACCGGTCTTCGGTGCTGGCTCCCCGCTTTTTCAACACCACACCCCAAGCCTCGTGTTCAACGATCCGCCACTGCATACGCTGGTACGCCGCGCCATTGGTGATGCGCTATCGCCACGGAACGTGTCCGCGCTGGCGCCTGCCGTGGAGCGGGTGGTCGCAGACCTTTTGGATACGATTCCCTGCCGCGAGGAGTTCGATCTGATTGATGATTATGCCGCCGCGATACCCATTGAAGTCATTTCCAGCCTGCTCGGTATACCTCCGCAATTACGCGGACCGCTGCGGGGATGGTCGCTTAGCATCCTCGGTGCACTTGAGTTTGGCTTGGATGCGGAAGGTCTCGAACGTGGCAATCGTGCCGTCAGCGACTTTATCCACTTTCTCGAAACGTTCATTGGCGACAGACGTTCGAGCCTTACCGACGCCGATGACGATCTGCTCGCCCGCCTGCTGCGGGTTGAAGGCGTCGAGGGTGGGTGTGTGGCCAGCGAACTCCTGCACCAGTGCATTTTCCTCCTCAACGCCGGGCACGAGACCACCACAAACCTTATCGGCAATGGTGCCGCACTCATGGCGGAGCGCGCCAACGTACGGGATCTGCTGCGCGCCAAACCGGATGCCATTGATGGCGTCGTGGAAGAAGTGCTGCGCTTCGAAAGCCCCAATCAGCTCGGTAATCGCACCACCACCTACGATGTGGAAATAGGTGGTCAGTCGATTCCTGCAGACAGTGTTCTGACCTTGTACATTGGTGCCGCTAACCGTGATGAGCAGGTCTTTTCGGATCCGGAGACCTTCGATCCTGAGCGTTCGCCGAACCCGCATCTGGCGTTCGGCAGCGGTATCCACACCTGCGCCGGGCTCAACGTAGCGCGGCTCGAAGCGCGGATAGCACTGATCCGGTTGTTCGAACGCCTTCCATCCTTGCAGGTGATTGAAGGTAGACGAGCGCAACGGGCGCGGTTCCGGGGGTTCAGTCATCTGCGGATGGTACCCCAACCATGTTGACCGAACTCCCGCCTGATCTCCTTGTCGAACTCGGACCAACACTCTGGCTGACCGTACAGCTCGCCGCGGCAACGACCCTCGTTCTCTTTCTGATCGGTACACCATTCGCGTGGTGGCTCGCGAATACCCGCAACGTGGCCAAGCCACTGATCGAAGCCGTTACTGCACTGCCGCTGGTTCTGCCCCCCACCGTGCTCGGTTTCTATCTGCTGATGCTGATGAGCCCTGATTCGCCGGTCGGCGCCCTCTGGGTGAACGTGACCGGGCAAACGCTGGTGTTTTCTTTTGAAGGGCTGCTGATCGCGTCGGTCATCTACTCCCTGCCGTTCATGGTGCAGCCGTTGCAAACCGCTTTTGAGACCATCGACCGGCAGCCTCTCGAAGCCGCAGCGAGCCTGGGGGCTTCGCCCCTTGATGTGTTCGTCAGCATCGCATGCCCGCTCGCGATGCGCGGTTTTGTCAGCGCCGGCATCCTCTCGTTTGCGCACACGATCGGGGAATTCGGCGTGGTACTGATGGTGGGCGGCAGCATCCCGGGTGAAACCCGGGTGGTGTCCATCGCGTTGTACGAATATGTGGAGACCCTGCGTTTTGATCTGGCGCATACACTGGCGCTGATCCTGGTGGCATTTGCTCTGGTTGTGTTGACCTGTGTGTACGTTTTCAACCGGCGCGCAGCGGTGCGGGTGGGATGATGTTGCACCTCGATCTTCGCTGCCGCGTAGGCGGTTTTGAGCTTGCCGTGAGGGAGTTGGTTGAGACGGGCGGATGTACCGGCATCTTCGGGCGAAGCGGATCGGGAAAAACCACGTTACTTCGTGCGGTAGCCGGGTTCCAGGCGGCGGACGGTTCGATTCGGCTTGGAGAAGAACTCTGGCTGGACTCGATCAAAGGCGTTAACTGGCCGCCGCACCGACGTCGTGCCGGTTACGTGTTTCAGCGGGGAGCGCTTTTCTCTCATCTCGATGTGCGCGGCAATCTCGACTATCCAGTTCGTCGGTTGAAATCCCGCCACAACTCTTCAGAAGACTGGCCGGGCAGGCCGGGTTTCGATCGGGTGGTAGAAGCGCTTGATCTGGGTTCGCTGCTGCATCGCCACGTAAACGGATTGTCGGGAGGCGAAACCCAGCGTGTCGCACTCGGTCGGGCCCTGCTCTCCGATCCTGCACTCATGTTGCTCGATGAGCCCCTTTCTGCCCTGGATCTTGGGCGCAAGGTCGATATCCTGCCGTTTCTGGCGAGGATCAAGAGCGAATTCCGCGTACCCATGCTCTACGTGAGCCACAGTGTCGATGAACTCGTTCGGGTTGCTGATCACCTGCTGGTGCTGGCGGATGGCGAGGTGCTCGCACACGGTGAAACGGGTGCGGTGCTCGAACGTCTGGATGTGCAGTCCGTAACCGGACGCTTCGAGGGCGGATCGGTGGTCACCGCGCAGGTTGAACGTCACGATCCAACCCGCTTTCTTACCCTCATGGGCTTTGCCGGAACGAGAATAAGCATGCCCATGCTGGACCGGTTGGAACCCGGCACAGCGGTACGCCTGCGTATTCGGTCCCGGGACGTCGCCATTGCCACGGAACAGCCGCGCGGCATTTCCATTCGCAATGTCGTGCCTGCAGAAGTACTGGAGGTGGATCTGGAAGCGGGATCACCCTACGCCGAAGTTCTGTTGAACGCTGGCAATCAGCACCTACGGGCGCGTATTACGCGGGATGCCGTAGCGGACTTGCAGCTGGTGCCCGGAGGCGAGGTGTTTGCGCTCATCAAGAGCGTGACCTTTGACCACCGGGCGCTTTGATTTCGGCCCTTCCGTAGCCCTGCTTACATGCGCCGTCCGTAGAACTCGCGCTTCGGCCAAAGGAAGTCGATCCGCGTTCGACGGATCTTCCAGCTGCCGTTTACCTTGCGATAGACATCGTCATAGATACCGAAGAGATTGATCGGATTTTGTGCGCCTTCGGCGACGTTCAGATTGAGCTGATACCAGCGGCCATAGGCTTCGTCCTTGCCGGTGAGGCGGATCCAGGGGTTGGTGATCGCATGCATCTGCGAGTGCTCGGCACGTTTGCTGCCAATCAGAAAGTCGTGATAACGCGCCCTTATCTGCGCCTTGCCCACCCAGTCACCACCAAAATTCGGCCCGTATTCGCATACCGCATCGTCGGTGAAGAGATCTACCAGCTCGTTGAGCATGTTGCCGTCGTAGTAGTGTGAATAGAGATGGCGCATTTCCTTGATGGCCTCGATTTCGAGCAGTTCTTCGATGGTCATGGGCGATCCTCCGTTGTGTTGAATGGGATGGTTCGTTTGCATGGGCGCGGCAGATGTACGGCGGCTTCAGGAGAGTGCCGCTGCGATTGCCGCGCCGGAGAGAACCAGCCCGGTGGCGTAGGTCAAGGCGCTGCCGGCGAACCTCAAGGGCTGCTCCTGGTTCAGGTCCAATGAGAGGTACATCCCTGCAGCATGCACATAGCGGGCTGCGGTTGCGATGATCATGGTCCACTCGATCCAGGCCGCCGGTTCCCTGCTGCCGAGAAAGAGAAACAACACCATGAAAGCGGCGATGTACTCGGCTGCGTTGCCCTGGGCACGAACTGAACGGGTCACGATGCTGGTGGATGATCCGTCGGTGCCTATTCCGACCTTGGTGTTCAGTCGCACCATGGAGACGGCAAAGCTGAGGCCAAACAGAAGGATGCCAAGTGCACCGGTACAGAAGATGGCGGTGTTCATGGAGAAGCCTCTGGTGGTGTTTTGAGCCGGGATGGAAACATGCGTCCGTCCGGGCTGCAACGTGGCGGTCAATCAGGTGCGCCGATATAGTCGCCTTTGTCTGCCGTATCTCAGCGCGACCACGACACACCGGTTCAGGAATCGGGATCTCTAATGTTCACCCGCAGGAACAACACCCCATGAAACATGCCTCTGTACTCACCTCTGTACGTGCTTACGTTCGAGCCCCCGTTCTGACTGCAATTGTGGGTTCCTTGCTGCTCCTGGCGATGATTCCCGAAAGCCATACCCGGGAAACTGAACATTTTTTTGAAGTCTCGCAAGCGGTGACGTCGAAATTCGGCCGAACTCGATTGCTTGAGGTTCCCTTCTACATGAAGGGGCAGGAGGGGGCGCCGGAAGCGACCCAGAGCCTCGGCACCTGGACCCAGGAGCGGTCAACCTGGGGCGTGATGCGCACCGACAAGCGAAGCTGCGACGTCGCATTCCTCTCGGCGCTGATTGCATTGCAGGAAAGCGCCAAGAAAGATGGTGCGGAGGCCATCGTCAACCTGGTCTCGGCAACCCGGGGCAAAACCACGGAAAGCCCGACGCACTACCGGTGTATCTCGGGGGCAACGATTGCGCACGTGGGCCTGACCGGGGACATCATCAAGACCCGCTGAGTCCAACGTGGGGCTTCCCAACAATCTTCCGCCGGTGAGTTCGCTCGTCAGCCACCGCTCGACGATGCTGCTGCGCGACACAGTGGTGCAGCTTGATGACGATAAAATCGTCGCCCGCCTGACCGTACGTGCCGATGGGCTCTTTGATGCCTACGGCAAAGTCTCGGCATGGGTCGGCCTAGAATACATGGCGCAGGCCATGTCGGCGCTGAACGGTCACTCGCTGCTGCAACAAGGCAAGGCGGTTCGACTCGGCTTTCTTGCCGGTACACGAGACTTTGTAGCCTTCGTCAGTTCGTTCAACTGTGGCGATGTCTTGCATGTGCGAGCGGTTCGGGACCTGCAGACGGACGAAGGGCTCGGCTCGTTCAGCTCCCAGGTGGAATCGTGGCAGGACAATACCCGGACGGTCCTCTGCCAGGCGCGCGTGAATGCGTACGCGCCGGAAGATCCGGGCTACTACTACGATCAGGCACGCCTGGCGACAGGGCTATCTTCTGTGAATGAGGCATGAGCGGGTTATGAGCAGCGCCGCAGGAAACAGAGAGCGGGATACCCTGATCACGGGTTAGAGCCGTGGCATCGGTCGGGCAATTGCCGAACAGCTCAGCCGTGACGGATTCGGGGTGGTCATTCACTGTCGCTCCCGCCGTGATGAAGCTGAAGCCGTTGCAACAACGCTGCAATCCGCCAGAGGCAGGGCACGTGTCCTGCAGTTCGACATCGCTGACCGGGAAGCAGCGCGCGTGGCGCTCGAGACGGATATAGCCGCACATGGGGCCTATCACGGCGTGGTCTGCAATGCCGGTGTACACCGCGATAACGCCTTTCCGGTGTTCACCGGTGAAGACTGGGACACTGTGATCGATACCAATCTCGGCGGCTTCTACAACGTCCTGCATCCAGTAGTCATGCCGATGGTGCGCCGCCGCCGGCCGGGTCGAATCGTCACTCTGTCCTCCGTTTCCGGACTCATGGGCAATCGTGGACAAACGAACTACAGTGCGGCCAAGGTGGGCATCATTGGAGCGACCAAGGCGCTGGCACTCGAACTCGCCAAACGCGAGATCACCGTGAACTGTGTGGCACCCGGGCTCATTGAAACGGAGATGACGGCAGATGTACCGATGGAGCGGTTGCAGGACATGATTCCGCTGCGCCGTATGGGTCGCCCGGAGGAGGTGGCCGCGGTCGTGGGGTTCCTGATGTCCGACGCCGCCGCATACGTCACCCATCAGGTGATCAGCGTCAACGGCGGCATGTTCTGAACCCTTCAGGGAGCGCGACAGTCATAGTCACGGCAGGAATACGAACGACATGAAACGGGTAGTGGTAACGGGAATGGCGGCGATCATGCCAATCGGCCAGGATTGGTCAACCGTGCGTGCGCGTCTCTAAACGCGGCAGAGTGGCGTCACTTACATGACGGACTGGGACCGGTTCAGTATGCTGAATACACACCTCGCGACGCCGGTCGCGGATTTTGTTGTGCCATCTCACTACAACCGCAAGCAGATCCGCAGCATGGGCCGGGTGGCGCTCATGACGACCCGGGCGTCGGAGCTCGCACTGATCGAGGCGGGACTTAGTGATTTAGAATTGTAGCACTCCGGGAAGATGGGCGTTTCCTACGAGTCTTCAACCGGGTCCACGTCAGCGATCGCGGATTTTCATGCGATGCTCACCGACCAGGATACGAGCAACATCAGCGCCAACACCTATATCAAGATGATGCCGCACACGACGGCGGTGAATATCGGTGTGTTTTTCGGTGCCCTGATTTGACGAGCCTGCGTGAGGATCCAGTGGCGTACCCACGGTCAGGCGGGACCGGACGCGGCGGTATGGTACTTCGTACCAGTGTTCATTGCGCGTAAGCGTCGTCGGATCCACAGAGATGAAGATCGGTATCAAAGTGCGCCGCCACGCACCGAGAGATTGGCGGCCGAGCGTCCGAAAACCGGTCGGCTACCCCGCTCCGTGCGGGTGCCTTCAGGAAAGATCACGACGGGCGAACCCTCTTTGAGGTACCGTTGCGCTGCGTCAAACGTCTGCGCGGGATCACCGTTCGGAATATAGCCCGCCGCGTTCAAGGGGCCTTTCATGAGGGCGTTGGACCACAGCGACTCATTCACGATACAGCAGGCATCCGGAATCAGCCCAATCAGTATCACCACGTCGAGCAGGCTCGGATGATTGGCGACGATCAGCGCGCCTGGCGTACGCAGGTTCTCCGGCCGATCAATATGCAGGGTCAATACGCCTGTGAGCCGTAACGTTTCAACAAAGGTGCGGAAGAACCCGCTGATGAGTCTACGTGCCAGGGGTTGTCCTGGATCCCGACGCAGCAACAGTAGTGGCGGATAGACGAAGAGGCGAAAGAGCAGCCCGAAAAGGCCAAAGCAAAAAAACGCGAGTCCAGTGCAGATAAAGCGCAGGACGTAGTAGTCCTGTGGTCGCTGGCGGGACTGATCGCGGTTGTCAGTTGCCACAGACATTTCGCTGTACTCGGCGCGCAATCGCGAGGCGGGATGCCTGGGAACGGCCATAGCCCCATGGCGTCACCGGATAGGTGCGGACGTCGATGTGGTAGAAGCGGGGTGAAATACCAAGGCCGGTATTGCAGCCACACTCGAGGTAGGTGGCGATGGCGAACTGCTCGACCGGCATCATGCTCACTACATCTGCAGCCTTGCCGCTGATATGGAAGCTGCTCTTTGCCGCCCCTTCCCCGGCCCGTCGGATCGCCTCGTTGTGGCGGAATGAACGGTATCCCGAGAGTACTGTCATCTTGCGACGGGTGGTTGCACGGATTCTGGCCAGGCACTCCACCAGCCGGGCATCGATGCGGGCGTAGGGGACCAGTGCATTGTTGTTGCGGGCAAAGTCTCCGGCCACGAGTCCACCACCGAGGGGTTGTTTAGCGTGGGCACGCAAATCAAAAAGCGGTACGCCGGTGCGGTTCGGGTCGAAGTATGTTTCGCCCGGTCCTTCCGGTTGACCCAGTGCCTTAGGTAACGGTAAGGGCAGAGGCAGAGACGTTGGCAGCTCTGTCGCAGTGGTTGACGTGCGCGGCATGGGTTGTGGAACCGGCATTTGCGTCGGTGTGGTCGTACAACCGGCCAGCAGCACACCCAGCAGGCTGCTCAGCAGGAGCGGATTCTGCAATGTTCTGGCGCGGTGGCGAACGAACAAGCCTCGCGCCTCGCTCAACCCTTCGCCATACCAGGCGTGGAGTTGGCGCGCCTGCGCAGCTCGAACTTCTGGATCTTGCCCGTGCTCGTCTTCGGCAACTCGCCGAAGATGACCCGTGTTGGACACTTGAAGCGGGCGAGCAAACCCCGGCAGTGGTTGATCAGCTCAGCTTCTGTGGTGTTTCGGCCCGCTGCCAGTTCGATGAATGCGCAAGGTGTTTCGCCCCACTTCTCATGTTCTGCGGCGACCACCGCTGCGGTACCGACCGCCGGATGCTGGTAGAGCGCAGCTTCGACTTCGATCGAGGAGATGTTCTCTCCGCCTGAAATGATGATGTCCTTGGAACGGTCCTTGATTTCGACATAACCATCCGTGTGCCAGACGGCGAGATCACCGGAATGGAAGTGTCCGCCGCCAAAAGCGGCTTCTGTCGCAGCAGGGTTCTTGAGATAGCCCTTCATCACCACGTTACCGCGGAACATGATCTCACCCAGGGTCTCGCCGTCGCGGGGTACGGGCTCGAGCGTTTCTGGATCGCGCACCGAAAGTTCTTCCAGCACAGCGTAGTTCACGCCTTGTCGCGCCTTGAGCTTTGCCTGCTCCGCCGGCGGATGCGTGTTCCATTCGTCATGCCAGGCACACACAGCCGTCGGCCCATAGACCTCGGTGAGCCCATAGACGTGGGTAATGTTGAAACCAACCGCAGCAGCGCGGGCGAGGATAGCGGCGGGTGGTGCTGCTCCGGCGACGGTCATCGACAAAGCAGGTTCGAACTGGCGACCGCGTGATTCCGCTTCGGTGGTCAGCATGTTGAGGACGATAGGCGCACCGGACAGGTGGGTGACGCTCCATGTTTCGAGATGGTCGAGGATGAGTGGCGCATTCACTGCCCGGATACAGACGTTGGTACCTGCGTAGGCGGCCATGGTCCATGGAAAACACCAGCCGTTGCAGTGAAACATCGGCAATGTCCAGAGATACACCGGATGTTTCGGGAGATTCCACTCCAGGCCATTGCCGAGGGCGTTGAGGTAGGCGCCACGGTGGTGATAGACGACGCCCTTTGGATTGCCAGTGGTGCCTGAGGTGTAGTTGAGCGCGATGGCCTGCCATTCGTCATCGGGCAACAAGCCGGAAAACCCGGAATCGCCTGCGTCGATGAGCTCCTCATAGGTCAGCTTGCCGAGACGTGGCGCATCCGGTGCAACGCCATCTTCGATGTCGATGACCATCGGCTTCACCTTGGCGAGCGCCAGCGCCGCGCGGGCAGCCGGTGCGAGTTCGGCATCGACGATGAACACCTTCGTTTCACTATGATCGAGAATGAACCCGATAGCGGCGGCATCGAGGCGGGTATTGATCATGTTCAGCACCGCACCGGCTGCAGGTACGCTGAACGCCATTTCGAGGGCTGCCGGCGTATTCGGCGCGAGTACCGCAACGGTGTCATCGCGACGCACTCCGAGGCTGCGTAGTTGGTGTGCGAAGGCGTTTACGCGGCTCAGTGTCGTACCCCAGGTGGTGGTTGCACCGCCATACACCGTCGCAATCCGTTGCGGATAAACCGCCGCCGTACGCCGCAGCAGAGACAGAGGGGACAGGGGGACGTAGTTTGCCGGGCGCTGTCCGAGCCCCTCTTCAAAAATGCTCATGCTGGTGCCGGATTGGAAAGGTGGCGCATTATTACAAATGACGGCTGGCAAATGACGTATCGCAACGAACGAATGGCAAGCGCCGGGACCAAGGTCGAGACGGAGAACAGGAACGTGCATGCACTGCGTTTTGGACTGTGTTACGACTTCCGCAATCCACCCGATTCAGGTCTCAGTCATCCACAGCTCTATCAGGCTGCTCTGCAACAGATCGAATGGGCCGACCGGGCCGGCTTCGACCTCATCTGGTTTACCGAACACCACTTCGTAGATGACGGTTATCTGCCGAGCTGGATTCCGGTGGCTTCAGCTGCAGCAGCGCGAACTTCGCGGGTGCGGTTTGGCACCGATATCTGCCTGCTGCCTTTCAATCACCCGGTGCGGCTGGCGGAAGACCTTGCGGTTCTCGACAACCTTTCCGGCGGGCGGGTCGAAGTAGGTGTCGGCATGGGGTACGCGCCGCATGAATTCCGGGGTTTTGGTATCCCGGTGGCACGCCGTGTGTCGCTGATGGAAGAAGGAATCGAGGTGCTGCAGCGCTGTTTCTCCGGCGAGAAGTTCAGCTACGCCGGTAAACGTTATCAGTTGCAGGATGTGCGCATCACACCGGGCTACGTGCAGGCGGGTGGTCCGCCACTGTGGGTGGCAGCCATGTCAGAGGCCGGGGCGAGACGTGCGGCACGATATGGCACCCACTTCCTGCCGCAGGGGCGCAAGGTGGGCAGTTTCGATCCATGGGTGAGCGCGGTGCAGTCCGCCGGACGGCAGACCACGGATCATCGCATTGGCATCATTCGCGGCGTATTGCCGACACCGGACAAAGGAAAGGATTGGCCAAAGGTCCGCATGGCGGAACGTTACCGCATGGCACTCTACAACCGCTTCTTCGCGGAAAGTGGTGAAGGACTCGGCAGTGAAGGTGAACCTGTGCCGCAGAGCTGGATCGTTGGCACGGTCGATGAGTGTGTCGCTGAACTGACCGGCTTCATTCGCAGGTTCGGAATGACCGATATCGTGTCCTGGGGCATCCCACCGGGCATTCATCCGGACGAGATGGCCGCGCCACTGGAGCGGCTGATACGTGAGGTGATTCCCCGCGTCCGCGCAGCCGTCGGTTGAAGCGGCGGCTGGCCTCGATCAGAAGCTCCGTTCGAACCGCAGGCCCGCTGTCACGTCACCGAGGTCGAGATGGTCGAGCCTTCGA